>Ga0209415_10007305_pt1 | contig 19320 bp, 15 predicted proteins | sample PeaSoiSIISIP2007_FD_187696 | JGI IMG/M metagenome (GOLD analysis project Ga0209415, IMG submission 187696) | Peat soil microbial communities from Weissenstadt, Germany - SII-SIP-2007 (SPAdes) (version 2) | ecosystem: Environmental > Terrestrial > Soil > Wetlands > Peat | place: Germany... | reverse complement strand
GGAGAGGGGGAGGCGCTCGCGGCGTTTGTGGAAACCGCCGCGCCCGGGTGTTGGCGCGGCTTCTGAGCGGAAGGGCAGCAACGCGACAGATACAACCGAGGCCATCGAGCTTTCAAACAGCGCCCGGAAGTTCTCCCTCTTCCCGGGGGAGAGGGCCGGGGTGAGGGCGTACCTCCTTCTGGCTCTTCCAGGCATGTCCGCTGAGTTGCCAAAAAGACTCATGAGGCGGCGGAGTTTCGCTTTTGGCCAGTACAGCTTAAAGAGGAAGCCGCTGTCGAAATATGCCTTCAAAATCGATCTTCCCTGTCCTGGGCCAGCAGCTCCGTGGCCGTTGGTCCGCGAGAGAAACCATCTGGAAAGTGCTTCCGCCAGTGGGCGGGGTAATCTGGCCATTGGCTGGCGAGCGAGGACTGCTTGGCCCGCGGCGGCGGCTGCAGGACGACCCAGGGCCGGCCATTGTGCGTGACGAGAATGCGTTCGCCGCCATTGGCCATCTTCGCGAACTTCTCAAATTGCCGCCCGGCCTGCTGCGCCGTGATCGTCTTCATCGACCGAAACCGAGTTCGCGCTCGCACTCTTCGGCGGTGCGCCAGCGATCCGGGGACGGGTCGTCAATCCGTTCCGCTAATTTAGCCGCATAGCCGGACTGCGCCTCATCGTCGAGTGCCACCATGAACGCCATTAGTTTGCGCCGTTCCTCCGCAGGGAGGGATCGGACCTCGGTCTTCAACGCCTCGATACTCATTAAGCTAACCTACGCGCCTCGTGATTTGGCCGCAAGCCTGCAGTTGCCGGCCAAATTGCCGATCACAGAGTGCCGGCGCCCGACGGCCGTCGCTCGGTCATTGATCCGCTTTCCAAAAACCCACCCGTCCTTTCGAGTCAAATGTTTTGGACAGCACGCCCGGGTTCAGGTCCAGTTGCTCAGAAACTCCAGACGGTTTCTCAAATGGCTCGCGCTCACGCGTTGGGCGGTTGTTGGCGCTCCAACTAGCGGCACTCCGTGCGCTCCTCCTCGATCGAGAGTGGCCATGCGCTCGAGATACTCTGATAGCCGGGGCACCGCCGGCCGGCTGACGTGCAGTTGACCATTGCCATCGTTGTGCAACTCGAGCGAAGCCGCTGTCGTATTGCCCCCCACAGGAGTTTTTACAACCAAGAGCATTCGGGTCGTTTGAAGCTCTGAAAATGCTGCTGAAAAAAACCCCGCCTTTCTCCAGAATCAATACCAAGAATCGATCCCGTGACGGGCCAAAGAAACCGGCCGGCCTTGGTGACCGGCCTGATGTAGAGAAGGGGATGGAGGGATGCTGCTTGGCTCAGGGATTACGCCGCCTGCCTCTTGCGCAGCATCCAAAGGGCGCTCGCCCCAACCGGCAGGAGGAGGCCTAACGCGCCCTCGATGCCGGTCATGGTCTCGGGCACCGATACGAACATGATACCGCTATTGTCTCCATAATCCTGGCCACTCGCATCGTCATTGATAGTGAAGTAGAGGTCCCCAGAAGCGCCGGCTGTAAACGTTACGCTATCGCCAGTGAGGAACGGGTGGAGAGCAGGCACAGGGTTGGGGAGGGTGGGGCTTACGGGCACGAAAGCACCGGTACCAGTACCGAAACCACCAACACCCGGTGTCGTGTCAGTTATGTCTCCGATGCTGGCCACCAAGGCGCTCCAGTATGGTCCAGTAACCCACTGGTTCCAACCCCAATCAAAGCCGGCCCCCGTCGGACCATTCTTTCCGTAGGCGCCGACGCCGCCAGTCCACCAGTAGTAGGCCGTAATGGTGTACGTGCCCCCGCTTACAACCGCGACGCCCGAATCCTGCCAAGGCAGGCCAGCGTAAACCGTAAAATCGGCCGCACTGGCGGGGACCGCACCCGCCAAACCCAGAATGATTGTTTTTAATATTATTGCCTTCATATTTTTCTGTCTTCTTCTTTCGTTTGATTCTCGCAGAAACCGGCCTCTAGCTGAAAGTCCAAGCTGGAAATCTTTTCACTACCAAATTGTATGCGAGCACTAGCCATGCCAACCGTGTCTGCGATGGCCGCGGAGATGTTTGAGATACGTATAACGTATTTATGGGTAGTCTGTTACGTCGGCAACAATCTTTGCGGAGCCACGGCATGTTTAACGAGTCAAACACCGGTGAATGTAAGGGATTCCGACGGTTCCGCCGGCCAAGCTCGATTCCTCATCCGCAACTCATTGCTCAGCAATTACTTGGCAGGCTTATGCCAGACTGTAAGGTTCTCCGACAGTGCTGCCGATGAATGCAGCGATATTTGATTTCCGGGTGAAACGGGAAGCAGTGGCGGGCTGTTGAGTGGTAGTTCTGTCGTTTTGTTCCGTGGAGGTGACAACAGGATGGGCTTTTCGCGGCCACTTGGATTGTGTGCTATCCTGCTAACTGCTGTGTAATATGGAGCCGAAGTATTCGTGGAAAACGGTCGTGAGCCTGGCGCCATAATCCTCCCAGTGCCGGGCCGAGGGGTAGTCCTTGAGGCCCTCGATCCAGTTACAGTTAAACTCGTGAACGGCGGCGTCGATGCCGTAGCGCTCGAGCCAGCCGTCGCCCAGGGTGCCCGAGTTGCGGAACGCAGCCCCGGTGCTGCCTTCGGTGAACCAGGTGTGCTGGCGAAGCAACCGCTCGAGTGCGGCCATGCGCTCGAGATGCTCCGATAGCCGTGCAACCGGCGGCCGGCTGACGTGCAGTTGACCATTGCCATCGTTGTGCAACTCGAGCGCGAGGTGCGGCGGTTGCCCGGCCCGGACCCTGCCCTCGAGCCACCTTTCGAGGGCGTAATTCTCGGGCGCGAATCGCGGGTCGGCCGGCTGGTCCCACTCGCGATTGAGGTCCTTGCCTTGCAGATTGAAGCGGGTGCGTCCCCGGGCGACGCCGTCCTTGTTGGCCATCGGCATGATATAAGCGCAGTAGCGGTCCAAGTATTTGGCGGACAGATCGTCGCCCAGCAAGAGGCGCCGGATGAAGCCCTGGGCCACCCAACTGCTGCCCGCTTCCCAGGGATGGGCCCGCGCCCGGACAAAGACACGATAGCGGGCCCTGGGATTGCCGATGCGGACGATCTCCAACTCGCGTCCTTCGACGGTCTTGCCGATGGGCGCGATCTCTACGCGCGCATCGTGGCGGATGGAGGCCAGGAGCCGATCCAGGTCGGACAGCCGGTAGGGTTCGACACGCGCCACGTACAGCCTGGGCCCGGGCATCCGGAGCGTCAGACGCACGCGATTTCCCGGCAGGCCCGGCAACGGAACCGGCCTCCAATCCCGTCCGTCGGGTGAGATGACCGCGGTCTTCAATTCCCTGGCAACGGAGCCGGGCTGGCGGTTCCAGACGTTGTCCAGGTTCTTGAATTCCAGGGTGAGCTCGGAGCCGGTCTTGGCCTCGAGGAGAAAGTGGAAGTGGCCGGCGGCGCGGTTGGGGGAGGACCGCTCGTGGTCGTAAAGGAGGCAGACATTAATGGCGCCGTCCGAAGCGAACTCGTACCAGAACGGTGAACTGTTCTCGATGCTCGTATCGATGTATTCGAGGCCCATCGCGGGCCATGTTGGCTGCGCGGCTGTCGGGGGTGTGCCGGGCATTTCCCCGGGCGCCGGGACCGTACCGAGCAGCCTGGCCGGAGCGGCTCCGGCGCCCAGTCCCGCCAGCACGGCGCCGGCGGTCTGTTTCAAGAACTCGCGTCTGTCGCTCATGCAGCAAGCTCATAATTCCCGGAGGGCCGCGGCGATCGGGAGGCGGGCGGCGCGCAGGGCGGGGAGCAAGCCGCCGACCAATCCAATGACCGCGGCCCATAGGATGCCCTGGGTCAGCAGAACCGGGGTGACCGTGAACGCGAACGTCACCTGGCTGAAGCTTTGCCAGTTGACCGTCGCGGTGTGGAATCCGTTGCAGGCCAAATAGGCGACGCCCGCACCGAGGGCGCCGCCAGCCAACGCCAGGGCCACCGATTCCAGCATCACCGACACGACGACCGCACCGGCGCCAAAGCCCAGCGCGCGCAGTGTGGCGATCTCGCGGGTGCGGGCGGAGACCGAGCTGTACATCGTGTTGAGCGCGCCGAAAACCGCCCCGATGGCCATCAAAGACGCCACCAGATAGCCCAGCGTGCTGATCAAAGTGGACAGGACGGTGGATTGTTCGGCGTAATACTCGGCCTGCCGCAGGACCTTGACGTTGAGGCGCGGGTCGGAGGTCAGCGAATCTTTGAACGGCGCGAAGGCGGCGGGTGAACTGAGCTTCGCATAGACCGATTGGAAGCTGGTCCCCCGATGGTAAGCCTCCTGCAGGACGGTGGCGTCGGCCCAGAGCTCGGATTCCGCCGTGCCGCCGCCAGCGGAGAAGGTCCCCACCACAGGCCATTCCTGGTGTCCGACCTTCAACGTGGACCCCACTTCGAGGCCCGCGAACTCCTGGGCTGCGCCCACGCCCACGATCACCTCGTTCTTGCCCCAGGCGAAGGCCGTGCCTTTTTCTATCTTAAGATGGTCCCTCACCCCGAAGGCGGCGGGTCCCACCCCGCGCAGCGGCACGTTCGCCCGCGTCCCGGTCGAGCGCTTCAGCAGATCGATGATGACAAACAGTTCGGCCGACGCCATCGGGCCCTGGGCGTCGCGCGCCAGACCGGGCGCGTCGGAGATGACCCGCGTGTCCTCTCGCGCCAAGCCGCTGACCATCTCGCTGTCGGCGCCGCTGCGCAAGATGATGGCTGCGTCCGCCGAGGCGGAGGCGTTCATCGCTCGCTTGAACCCCACCGCCATCGACAGCACCCCGATGAGCACGCCGACCACGCCCGCGATACCGATGACCGCCGCGGTGACCGAGCCCAACCGCTGGGGAATGCCCAGCAAGCCAAACTTCGCCACCGAGGCGACTTGCGACAACCAGTTGATCGGACCCGCCATATCACATTCTCCTCAAGGCATCGGCCACGCGCAAACGCGTCGCCTGCAGCGCCGGGAAAAGGCCGCTCGCCACTCCCAATCCCAAACAGATCCCCGACCCCGCCACGAGGTCGCGGACGGGAAAAAAGAACATCGGCAGCATCGCCGAGAGCGGTTTGGCCAGCGCCGGCACCAGGATGCAGGCGGCGCCCAAACCGAGCCCGCCTCCCAAGGCCGCAAGCAGGCACGACTCCGCCAATACCAACGCCAGGACCCGGCCATTGGTGAACCCGATGGCCTTGAGCACTCCCAGCTCCCCCGTCCGCTCCCGCACCGCTTGAGACATGGTGTTCCCCGTCACCAGCAAAATCGTAAAGAAAACCGCCCCCAGTATCGCCGCCGTCATCAGCGCGATGTTGCCGATCTGTTTCACCCAGGCCTGCAAGAACGCCCCTTCGGGCTCCGTCTTGGTCTCCTCCGGTGAGTTCTCGAATTCTCCGTCCACCAATTTCGCCACCGCCGCGGCCTGGGCCGGGTCTTTAACCCGGACCGTGAACCAGCCCACCTCCCCTTTGCCTCGCCCTCGCGCCTCGTCGAAATAGTCGTAGTGGAAAAAGAGCGACATGGTGTCGTCCGTCTTCTCCTTGCCGTCAAAGATCCCCACGATATCGAAATCCCAGGCCGCGCTCCCGTCGCCTTTGGCCCAAATCGGCGTCTGGATGGGCACTCGGTCGCCGAGCTTCCAATGGAACCGCTCCGCCGTCTTCCGCCCTACGATCGCCCCCGTGCGCGTGCGCAGCCAGACCTGTTTCTGCTCGGGGGGCAATATCAGCTCCGGGTGCATCCCGAGAAACTCCTCCGGCACGACCGGGCTCTGCATGAAGAAGTATTTGCGATCCTGGTAATACCCTCCGAACCAGGTCTGGTGGGTCGCGGCCGCCACCCCTGGAATCCGCTCCATCCGCTCCTTGTAGCTGACCGGCAACAATTGAATGATCGAGACCTTATGCTGCACCACCAGCCGGTTCGCCCCCTCCAGGCTCACCCCGCCCGTGAGCGCCTGTTTGATCGAGGACAACAGCCCGAAGAGCACGAACGCGATCGTCACCGACAACACCGTCAGCAACGTCCGCAGTTTCTTGCGTTTCAGATTGCTCCAGATTAGATGCTCGAAGCTCATCCCGCGATTCCCTTCAATCGACCGGCCGGTCGCTGAGCTGGCCTTTGTTGAGATAGACCGTCCGGGAAGCGCGCGCCGAGGCATGCGGGTCGTGGGTCACCATGATGACCGTCTTGCCGTGCTCGCGGTTGAGCGCCTGGAGCAGATCCAGGACCTCGTCCCCGGACTTCCGGTCCAGGTCACCGGTGGGCTCGTCGCAGAGCAGCAGGGTCGGGTCGGTCACGATGGCGCGGGCGATGCCCACGCGTTGCTGCTCCCCGCCGGAAAGGGTCCGCGGGTAGTGCTTGGCGCGGTGCGACAAGCCCACCACCGCCAGCGCCGTCTCGACGTGTTTTCGCCGCTCCGCGCGGGACAGGTGCGTCAGCAGCAGCGGCAACTCCACATTCCGCTCGGCCGTTAGCACCGGCAGCAAATTGTACAACTGGAAAACGAACCCGATATGCCGCGCCCGCCAGGCCGCCAGATGCCGGTCCGACATCGCGCCGGTCTGCTCTCCGCCCACCGTCACCGTCCCCCGGCTCGGCCGGTCCAGCCCGCCGATCAGGTTGAGCAACGTGCTCTTGCCCGAGCCCGAAGGCCCCATGAGCGCCAGAAACTCCCCCGCCGGCACCTCGAGGCGCAGGTCCCGCAACACATGAATCTCCTCCGAGCCGCGGTGGAACACCTTCTCCACGCCGTCCACCCTCACCAATGTGCCGTTCGCATTCATTCTCTCTCTTCGCTTCCTGCTGCTTTTTGACTCCGGCAGCCGTTCACCGCTTCTCCCGCACGGCCGTCCCGTCGGCCAGCCCTCCGGCAGGCGCGACCGCGACCCTTTCTCCGGCAGAGATTCCGGCGCTGATCACGGCGTCATCGGCGCCGGCGCTGCTCACCGTCACCGCCCGGCGTTCGGCGCGGCGGTCGCGCACGACAAAGACCACATCGCGGCCGTCCAATTGTCGAACGGCCGTCTTGGGCACGGCCACCATGCGCCCCGTCGCCGGGGCAACCACGCCGCCCTCGCGGAAGCCCACCTTCACACTCATGTCCGGCAGGATGCGCGGCTCCAGCTTGGTGAAGCCCACCCGCACTTTCACGGTCGATTTCTGGCGATCGGCGGTGGGAATGATCGCGATCACTTTGCACGGAATCTTCCAGTCCGGGTACGCATCGAGGCTGGCCTCGACCGGCTGGCCCGGTTCGACGCGATGGATGTAGCTCTCATTAACATCGATTTCGATCTCCAGGGACTGCATGTCCACAATCGTGCAGATGCCGGTCCGCGTAAAGCCGCCCCCGGCGGAAATCGGGGAAATCATCTCGCCCGGTTGGGCGTTTTTCGAGGTGACAATCCCGCTGAACGGCGCGCGAATGAGCGTGTCATCCAACTGCTGCTGCCAAGTGGCCACCGTGCGCTCGGCCACCACCACGTCGGCCTCCTGTTGCCCAAGTCTGGCCTTGTACGCCAGCGCCGACGCCTCGGCGTGGTCGAAATCGGCCTGCGTCGCTATGTTCTTTTTGATCAGTGCCGCCTGCCGGTCCAGTTCCTGATCCGCCTCCCGGATGCGCACGCGCGTTTCGGCCAGCCCGTTGGTCGCCGACACTAATTGCGCCTCCGCCAGGCGCAGGCTCGCCCGCACATTGGTATCGTCCAACCGCGCCAGCACCTGCCCTTCCTGCACCCGCATCCCTTCCTCGATCAGCACTTCCGTGACCTTCCCGGTCACTTTGGATGAAACGGTCGCCGCCCGGCGCGCCGTCACGTAGCCTGACGCATTCAACACCACTCGCTCCAGACCGCCCGCCACCGTTTCCCGCGCCGCCGCGGTCCGGACCTCGATACCCTGGGACCCCTTCAGCAGCCACCCTCCCGCCCCGACCAGCAACACGACCACTCCAATACACGCCACCCAAAGACCGAATCGCCGGCTCGATTCCGGCCGGTCCGTCCGCTCGATCCGCAACTCATCCAGCCTGGGTCTGGGCTCGTCCATAAACAATGTGCTACCACAATCCGCTTTTCCGGCCCAAGATCAAGCGCCTAACCCGGATATGTCACCGCCTAAGGGCGGTAACAGGCTCCCGAGGTTGCGTAGCGCAGGTTTCCAACCTGCTGTATCGCCGACTTCCAGTCGGCAAGGCTGTACCTGCCTGGTCGAACCTGCGGATTGGAAATCCGCGATACGGCAGACTGGAAGTCTGCGCTACGCCTTCAGACCGGCGAAACTGGTGAGATATCCGGGCTAAGGCGCCGGCAACGGGCACCGGCGCGCGGCCGCATGAATGCGTATGCCGGAACCGACCAGGCAAAGGCCGCGAGGGCTTCTCAAATAACGTCGCGGTTTGTCACCGCTTCAGGCTTTTTGACCTCTTATGCAGTGGTATGATGATGACTGAGATGAGAGCGAGCGACGCCGATTTGGAGCAGCAGGGCCTTGGGGACCGAGAGGCGTTCGGCCGGATCGTCGAGCGGTACCAGTCGTTGATCTGCAGCCTTGCTTACAGCGCAACCGGCAGCCTGAGCCGCAGCGAAGACCTGGCGCAGGAGACCTTTCTGATCGCCTGGAAGAAGCTTTGGCAGTTGCGGGAACCAGACAAGCTGAAGTCCTGGCTGTGCATCATTGCGCGCTCGGTTATCAGCAGCACCGCCCGGCGCGAAAGCAGGCAACCGGTCTGTGCGGCCGAGCAACTTGAGACTATTCCCGAGTTGCCCTCACCGGAACCGCTCCCGACCGAGCAGGTGATCAGCCAGGAGGAGGAGGCGATTCTCTGGCGCACGCTCGGGCGCATCCCCGAGGTCTATCGGGAACCGCTGGTCTTGTTTTACCGGGAGGGATCATCCGTTGCGAGCGTGGCGCGCGCTCTGGACTTGAGCGAAGACGCTGTGAAGCAGCGGTTGGCGCGCGGGCGAAAGCTACTCGCACGCCAGGTCGCCGCGTTTGTCGAGGGGGCGCTCAAACATTCGGCTCCGGGCAAGGCGTTCACACTGGGCGTGCTCGGCGCGTTGCCGGTCTTGGGGTTCACGGCGAATGCCACGGCGGCAGGCGCAGCCGCGGCCAAAGGCGGCGCGACCGCTAAAACCGCAGTTGCAACGGGAGCTTTAGGCGTGGTTCTGGCAGCAGTTCTCTACCCCGTTTCATTGTTCGCCTCGGCCGGCGTTCCGGGCCTTTGCCTTGGTTTCGTGATGCGCGGCGCCCTTCGGGAGTCAGTCCGGCAGCGCGAGTATGTCATTCGGTTCTGGCGCGCGCTGGCGATGGGTTTCCCAGTCCTGGTCGTTCCGACGCTGCTGCTGGATTATTTGGCCCCGGCGGCTGCGCTACGGCGGGGGTTCTGCCTTGGGATGACCTGGTGGCTGTGCCTGATCTATCCCGTGGTTCTGGCCGCCCTGGCGACCTGGGTGTGGCGATGGTGGCAGGCGTTGGACCGTCGGGAAGCCGACGGTTCGGAGGGCCGCCAAACCGCCGCCAAGCCGCTCATACGCTGGCTCGGCCTGGGGATGATCGTGCCGGCCTGCGTGCTGCTGATCTGCCTGCTCGACCTCTGTTCCAAACCCGTCCTTGAGCGCCATTACCTCTCGGCGGACGAGGCGCAGAAGCTCATTATCGAAAGAACGGATGCCACGTTCAGTGACGAACAATACGAGACCGGATCGAGGATGCTGCTCGTCAGGCTTCCCGAGAAAGGCAAGCTCTCCGGGTTTTACGCGCCTGCGAACGAATCCACGCTTGCGCTGCTCGCCCAAAAGGGCATTACTTGCCCCATTCACGTTCATGGCCGGCACTTCCTTGGGCTTCCAGGGCCGCAGCAGTTCGTGTCGCTGCTGTCCATGTTCCTGGTCGCAGCCGGCGTAGTGACGTTGCTCAAGCGGCCCCGCCAGCTCGCCAGGGCGGCGTCGATTGCCGCGACCGCCCCAAGCCGCCAACCAAGGAAATCCGGGCTTTATGAGTCCCTGGCAGGCATCCGCACAGAACCCGGTCTCCGAAGAACCTTCCGCCGTGTATTCAGGACGGTGTTCGTGCTGGTGCTGGGCCTCAGCATCCTCCGCGCGTTCCTCGCGCTGCCCTACTACGCGGGCACGGTCCGGTTGAGAGTCATTGCGGCAGATCCGGCTTCGGTGTTCGAGGAAACTCTCGCAATCCGATCCCATCGGGTCCTTGGAGCGGTTGTCGAGAAGCTGGATCTGAATCACCGATGGCGCCACATGTATGGACGTGGCGCGGTCCTCAGTTCGTCCGCAAGCGTGAGTGTCCTCCAATGGTGCGTGAGATTAGCCAACATCGGTCCGGACACCATCGCGATCCAGGTCTATGACCCGGATGCTAGCGAAGCAGCCGCACTTGCCAACGCCATCGCCGATGCAGCCCTCGACTACCGCAACCAGGACCATCCCAGGGTCCAAATCCTGGAGAAGGCCTCACCCGCCTTGAAACCCGCCTGGCCAAACAAACCAGCGCATCTCCTTTTCGGAACTTTGGCCGGGGGGTCGCTGGGGTTGATTGCCGGAATGGGCGCAGTCGGCCTGCGGAGGTGGCGTGGCAGCCGCAGTTGACCAGTGCGCGCCGGCTTTGCCGTCAACCGCCGATTCGCCCACCGGTTCCTCGGCTTGCTTCCTTGTCTTTCTGGTGGTTTACTGCTGATTCAAGGGCGCAGGTCACTCTTGCCGCATGTCTCAGATGGCGTTCGATGAGCGTCACCTTTGGGACTGAAGCAACTGCTCCCTCCCTTGCAGGGCGGGTGGGAAGTACGCGACGGTTCTCCCAAGGCGGCGCTCGTTCCTCGCTTGCCTTGGGCTGATATGCCCGCACGCCGTTGACGTGCAAAATGTCCAAAGCTCCAGACCCAGGGCGTTGCCCCGAGAGCCTGTTTAGCCACCCGTGTGCCGGCGATTCGCTGGAAATCTTCCTCGGCGACTCCCCAGCGTGACCCGCGAGCAGGCGCAAGGCGCGATTGATCTGGCTGGCCGCCGGCCCCTCCCTCAAGCTCGGTCAGGCGGCAGATCGGCCCGCACCCACCTCACCCTGCTATGTCGCTCCTAAAGGAGCTTGCGGGTGTGATCGGAGGGCGCTGCTATAAATATGGCGCTCCGCTGGAGCTTAGGAAGAGGAGGTTGCGTGATATTCTCCTAAGCCCGGATTAGAGGGCTGTGTGCCATCGGCGGCCAGGCTCGGGAAAAAAGACACCGCCACATTTTATTTGACGTATGGTTTGGAGCGCTCCGGCAACTGCAAGATCTGCCAGCCTTCGGTGCCCAGGCGGATGTCGCGTTCCACGAATTCCCAGACGACCACCTTCACGTTGGACAGAAGGGCCGAGCGCCGGCACAACTCCTGCCGCACGAGGGTCGAGGCGCCGCCATCGTTGACAATCGAGACCAACGGCCGCTTCAGGGCTTTCGCCAGGTGGGCGATGAAACCGGCCGAGCCGGGTTCGTCGGTTTGGTATATGCGCAGGAAACTGTCCCCCAGGACGAGCAACTCCGAGCCGGCCTGGTCCCGGTATAATTGGTGATTGTCCCGGCGCGGCACCTGGGCGCAGAGGACGGCTTCCAGCCCGAGGCGCCGTTCGAGCGCCGGCGCCTGGAGCATGCGCAAGATGTCCCCCCTCCGTTCGAGCGGCGCGCGCGTCTGCTCATACTCCACGTCTCCGGCCTTAATCCAGCCCTGCTCGAGCACCCGCCGGGCCACGGCCTCCGCCGCCAACTGCGCCCCCAGCGGCGACCAGTGGCTGTCCTGGGCCAGGTAGAGCGATGCTCCGGCGCCCGCTTTCCTGGCCGAGGCAAACAGCTCGAAGACATCAACCACCTCGACACCCGCGGCCCTCAGGCCGCTCAGGAGGGTTCGAGTCTCTTCGCAAACGACCCCGGGCAGCCGCTCCGCCCGCCGGGTGAGCTTATCCGGATAAACGCTCTCTTTGTTGGGCGCCGGGACGACCAACAGCCGAATGCCCCGGGCGTCCAGTTGGTCTCGCAGAGATACGATGGCCGCCAGCGCCTGGGCCGCGGTGCTGTTTTCCCACAAGGTGCCCGGCCGTTGCGTCAGGTACTGCACGCCCGGTTTGTAGAACAGCCATCCGTCCCGGCCCAAGAGCACCTTCTCGCCCCCGTCTTTGAACCAGGCGAACTGCGCGTATTGCACCCAGGGCCGGGCCCAGCGGGCGGCCTGGCTGGCGTCCTCGAGGTCGCGCTCGTAGGCGCGCAGGTTGGGGGCGGTCGGTCTCTGGCCGAAGAGCGAGAGCGCCTGGGGCCGCTCGCCGCGGCGAAGCTCGAGCACCGCCTGGCTCACCGGGATGGCAACCAGGAAGGCCAGGAACAGCAGGATGAGAGACCGCTCGGAGTTCATGCTCAGAATTGAAAGCAGAGGAAGGGCAAGATTAAGATTAAGATTAAGATTAAGATTAGGATTAGGATGGGGTCATCAGAATTGAAAGTAGAGGAAGGGGTTGAACGACTGTCCGAACATGACCGCGACGCAGAGAGCGAACAGGGGCGCCAGAACGGTCACCCGGCCCCAGGTTTGCGGGCGCTGCGCCCAGTCATGGGCCTGAAGCGGCTGGAAAACCAGGACGCCGGCCAGCGCGAGAATGAGGATTCGATAGGGTGTGTAGAGCCCGGCCCCCAGCAAGAGCGAGGCCTCCGACGCCGGCGCGAGTCCAAACATGGCGGCAAAATAGCGCCCCGCGCCGGCCACGTCGTTGGCCCGGAACAAGACCCAGGAGAAGAGCACCAGCAGGAAAGTAAGGCCGATGCGCAACGGCGGCAGCAACGAATGGTAAAGGCTCTGTTTGCCCCGCCATCGTTCGCAGCACAGGAGCGCCCCGTGATAGGCGCCCCAAACGATGAAGGTCCATTTGGCTCCGTGCCATAATCCCCCCAGCAGCATGACAATCCCCAGATTGACGTAGGTGCGCGCCGGGCCTTTGCGGTTGCCGCCCAGCGGAAGGTAGAGGTAATCCCGCAGCACACTCGAGAGGGAGATATGCCAGCGCCGCCACAGCTCGGTGATGCTCTCGGCCCGATAAGGGGCGTCAAAATTCTTGAGAAACTCGAAACCGAGCATCCGCCCGAGACCGACCGCCATATCCGAGTAACCGCAGAAGTCAAAATAGATTTGGAAAGCATAAGCCAGCACTCCCACCCACGCATCCAGGGCCAGCGGCTGGGCGGTGTTGAACACGGCATCCGCCACGCCCCCCAGAGGGTTGGCCAACAGGGTCTTTTTCGCAAATCCCAGGATGAAGATGCAGATGCCGGAGGCAAAGCGTTTGACCGTCTGGTCCCGCGAGGCGAGTTGTGCCGCCAGGGTCTTGTACCGGATGATCGGCCCCGCCACCAGGTCGGGAAACAGCGCCACGAAGGCCGAGAAGTCGGTGAACGATTTCGCGGGGGTGGCCTGGCCGCGGTAGAGATCGAGGATGTAGGTTAGCGAGTGAAAGGTATAAAAGGAGATGCCAATCGGCAGCACCACCTCGAGCACGCGGAACTGCTCGAAGCCAGCCGCCCCGAGCAATTGGTTGAGGGTCCGGGCGCCGAACATGTAGTATTTGAAAAAACCCAACAAGCTGAGGTTGGTCACGACGCAGGCGGTGACGGCCAGCCTCCGTTGCGGGCGGGTGGCGCCCGGACGCGTGATGACCTTGCCCCAGATGAAATCCATCACCGTCGTGAACAGCATCAGGCCCACGAACCACGGCTGCCACCAGCCGTAGAAGAAATAGCTGGCGACCGTAATCCATAAGTTCCGGAACCGGAACGGCAAAAGGTAGCAGACGAGCAGAAACAACGGCAGGAAGTAAAAGACGAAGATATGCGTCGTGAAGACCATGACTCACTCGTCCTGCGCGTCCGTCCAAACCGCCCAGTAAAGCGGCCCGGTGGTCTGGCCGAAATACTTGTTCACGAGGCCACCCATAAAACAATCTTCGATCGGCGCGTCCAAGGCCAGGCGATGCACCTGGCCGGCCGCGAACTTTCGGAGCGTGCCGCCGATATTCTTCACCCGGGCGTCGGCCGCTTCGCTGCGCGGCTTCCAGGGATTGTAGTGCCCCACATAAATCGTTTCCCCCCGCACCTGGCCCCGATGGACCTTCAGGACTCGGTACTTCAGAATCGTCGCGTAATCATAAAGGTCGCGTTTGAAGATGGCCCCTTGAGGAATCTCAAGGAGCCTGGCCGTCACCTCGATCGTGCCGTTCGTGCTCAAATGGGGGTCGGCAGCGCTGCGCGTGTCCGGTCCCGCGTCGGGGCCGCAGGAAACCGCCAACCACCCAGCGAGCAGCAGAAGAACAAGAGTCTGGATTCGAGCTCGAAGGTTCGATTGGCGTAACCAGTTTGACACGGTTAGGTTTGCCCGGAAAACGAATGGAAAAAGCCCTGCGCCCCTCCGGCTAACGAGGCGGGGCCTCACACCAATCCTACTTTTTGTAATCGCAGCAAACATCCAATCCCGAAACATGTAACGGAACCTTGAACCTTGAACTTTGAACCTTGAACTTTGAACTTTGAACTTTGAACTACCGGCCGCTGTTCCCCCACCGCTCGATGGCCGCGCGGATCAGCACCACCTGCCCGATGAGATAAATCCAGGTGGCCAGCGCGAGACAGCCCGCCGCGAACAGGAGTCCGCCCCTCGGCGATGGGGGTTGCTCGGACGTCCCAGTGAAAACCCCGGCTGCCGCCAGCAGCGAAAAAACCACAACCACCGCGGCTAAGAGCGCCAGCCACTTCGCCGCCGAGACAAACTGCCTCCCGCGCTCCGTGATCGTGTCAGCGTCAGCACCAGGCCGCGTGGGGGAAACGTCCTTCGCGGCCTCCGCCGGAACCGGGATATTGAAAACCGCGCAATCCTTCACCCGCGCCCATTCGTCCACGCCCCCCTCTTCGCACCACAGAGTCTCCCCCGTGATCTGCCACTGCCGCAGCATCCGCCGGATCGCCTCCGCCGAATACGGGCCGGTCTTGGCCTCACGCAGCCACAGATAGTATTTGCTCATAAAAAAGAACTCGAACCTTGAACCTTGAACCATCGAACTCTGAACTTTGAACGCCGGAGCGCGCTTCCCCCGTTCAAAGTCCAAGGTTCAAGGTTCAAGGTTCAAGGTTCAAGGTTCAAGGTTCAAGGTTCGAGGTTCAAGGTTCAAGGTTCAAGGTTCGAGGTTCGAGGTTCAAGGTTCAAGGTTCGAGGTTCGAGGTTCAAGGTTCAAGCCCTCGTGCGTGCTGGGTCCAATGCGGTTCCCACCCCGGGCCCAGGTCCACACGGGCAGGCCGGGCCCCCTCTGCCCCCGCCGCAGGGCCGATCCAAGAAAGGGGCGGGGATCCCGATTCGGAATCGGGACTTTCCTTCCCGCCCGCGGGAGCAAGAAGCGGGGACGAAGCCGTCCCCGCCCCTGGCCTCGCGCCTCCTTGAACCGCCTCTGTCCCCGCCGCCGGAGCCGAGTGGCGAATCACGGCCATTTGGGTCGAGATGGCTTTGCCCAGGTCCTCCACGCTGCGCGTGAACAGGACGTACTTCCCATCGGGCGAGGCGCAGGCGCCATAAATGTGACGGCCCGCCTCGGCGTAAAGCCGCCGCCGTTCTTGCCCGTCGGCCCGGGCTTCCCATAATTCGGCAAATCCCCCCGTTTCCGGGATAATCCCCCTGGCATAAACCACCCACTCCGCCCCGCTCCAATCTCCGGTGCAGTTGTAACGGTCGGTCTCGCTCACGGCCCGGATTTCGCCGCTCGCGGCCTCGAGGACACCGATATTCCAGAACTGTCCAAGCCCGTTGGCGGTGCCCAGGAAGCGCTGCCCGTCGGGGGACCAGACCAATTGCTGGACGAAGCCCCGGCGCGGGATCTCCCGGACCGCCTTGCGTGAGGCCAGGTCCACGATGCGGATGGTCTTTGGGCCGAGGCAGGCGATTTGCCGGCCATCGGGTCCCCAGGATGCCCAGGGAAACTCCGTGCCGTAGGTCTGCGGGTCGCTCCCGTCAGCGTTCGCGATGACCAAATCGAAGGTGCCGTAGGTATTGTTGTCCACCGGTTCAGACCTGGGGATGCGGTAGTAGAGCAGCCGCGTTCCGTCCGGGGAAAAGCGAGCGCCGGCTTCGTTGAACTGGCGAGTGTCGGTGATGGGGCGGCGGTCCGACCCATCCGGACGGGCCACGAAAAGGTCCCAATCGCCGGCGTCAGTCCGGGCGCTGAACACGAGCCAGCCGCGGTCGTGGAGCTCGCGGGCCAATTGGGCGGATCGATCGTCGGTTGCCGGGCCTTGCGGCGCGCTCGGTTGGGGGGCGGCGGCCAATTCGGCCGATGGGTTGGCTGAGGTTACGACCTCGTGCTCGGTCCAGAACGGCTCCCATCCCGCCGGGAGCAACAGCACCGGTCCGTCCTTGGCCTCGGGATGGAGGGCGCGGAACTCGGGGCTTTGGCCCTGGATGATCGGGCCGTCTGCCAGCCGCATGAGCGCCATCGGCGCGCCGGCGCGGCCGGGGTCGCCGTCTTCGGCCATGTTGCCCGTGAAGAGCACATACTGGCCGTCCGGGGACACATTGCCGCCATAGACATGGCGGCCCTCTTCCGCATAAACCAGGCGGCGCGAACTGCCATCGGCCGCCGCGCGCCAGAGTTGGGTCCAGCCGTAGCCATTGTTGCCTTTTTGGCCCTCGGGACGCCACGAGAAGATGACTTCCTTGGAGTCCGGGAACCAATCGGGCGTGCAGCAATCCACCAGGTTGACGGCACTGGCCTCCCCGCTGGCCACGTTCATCCGGGCGATGCTCCAACTGGCCCCGAAAGAATTGGCCACGCCCACCAGCCAGTTTCCGTCCGGCGACCAGGTCATCTGCTGAAAAAAGCCCTGGCGCGGGAGGGTCCGAATGACCTGCAGGGTCGCGAGGTCGATAATAGACACCCCTTTAATCGAGAGGCTGGCGAACTGGGTCGCCTCGGGATTGAAGCTGGCCCAAGTCAGTTCGCCGGTCTTGCCCAGCACTCTCGGCGAACTGCCGTCCGCGCTGGCGAGCACCAACTCCCCTTGCTCCCCGTGGCGATCGTTGGCGATTACTTCCTGGCGAGGCACCCGGCGGTAGAGCAGCTTGCGGCCATCCCTCGAGAATTGCGGCGAAAACTCGTTGAAATCCGGCGTGCTCGTCAGCGTCCTCAAATCCGAACCGTCCGGCCGGCAGGCATAGAGATCCCAATCTCCCGCCTTGGCGCGGGCCCCAAAGGCAATCCAGCCCTTCTGCCGGACCTCAGCCCGGAGCTGCGCCACCGCAGGGTCGGGCGCCGAAGCCAGGTTGCTGGAGGAACCCAAGAGCGCCGCCAGAACGCCGGCCAGCGCCAAGCATGGCGTCCCAGGCAGGCCGCTTTGGAGTGCGGTGGCAAGCGAAGCGCGACACCGCTCTCGTTTGGGCAGTGCCTGGCGTCCCCGCACGTCCCGCGCGGCCGAAAGCGCCGTCGCCGCTTCGCTCTGCCGGCGCACTCCAAAAGACCGGGATGGCAACCGCACTGGCCTTCCCGATTGCCCACCGCGACCGATGGTTCTGTGAAACATTTCTCCAGCTTAATAAAACCTGGAGGTCGATGGAAGCCCGATGTCTGCTAGCGAGAGGCTGTCCCTGCGAGCCTCGAAGGTTCCTTGAGTATCACCGGTCCAGACTCACCCCAGTCGGGGACTCTTGCGCCAATCCGCTTAAGGACGTGGGAACAGAACTGCAACGCCGGGATCGGACGCGTGTGCCGGCCCAAGGCTTCACCCCACGTCCAGACTTCGCCGTCTGGGGTCAAAGCGACGCCCAGCCCTTGGCGTCCGGTCGCAAAGGCCACGAAGTCTTTCTGCAACTCGATTCGGCGCAGGCGCCGCGGTTCATAGGTCACGACCCGTAACGACGGCGCGGGGCCGTTACTAAGAACGCTCGGATCGCCATAAAGCGCCCGGATGATGGTCAAGGGCTCCCCGGACCAGCCAAGGCTCACGGTCGAGTTTTCCTGAAACGCCAGGGTCCGGGTCGCGGCGCCAAGTTGAAAGGTGATTTGGAGACTTTTCACGATGCCGAACGCCGGGTCATCGCCCAGGTCTGAGCCGCCCGCCCTACAGCTCAACTGATTATTCGTGACCCGTCCGGCCACCACGGTGGTCACGTCGGCGACACCCCCGCGGCCGGTGACGCGGGGCTGGTCGGAGCCCTCAAAAACCCAGAGCGAACCATCGCGTTTCAGGAAGGCCGGGTGCTTTTGGCAGAAGGGGGCGGAGGCGCGCCAATCGGTGTCAGCGCCCACGCGGAGGGGCGAGGAGTTCGCATTGGCGTTGGTGGCGCCGGTGAAGAGGTGGGCCTCGCGGCCCCAGGCCCAGAGCGTGCCGTCAGCCTTGATCGCGAAAACCATATCGTCGCCCATGCCGACGTCCACCCAGTTGGTGTCAGGCGAAACGCGGGTGGGAACCGGGATGCTGGAACCCCTTTGGGAGCGGGTGTAGTCCCAACCCCAGAGCCAGAGGCTGCCGTCGGTTTGCTGGCCCACGTTCTGGATCAAATTGGCCCAGATTCTAATCCAGTTGGTGGAGGAACCGACTCGCAGCGGGGACCGGCTGTTGGTGGTGGTGCCATCGCCCAACTGGCCCGCCCAGTTGTTTCCCCAAGACCACAAAGTCCCGTCCCGTTTCAGAGCTGCGCTGTGGATTCCGGTAGTCGCCACCTGTTTCCAGTCATTGCCCGGGATGGACCGCACCGGGGTCGCGCGCTCGCGGGCCAGGGTGCCGTCGCCCAACTGGCCCCAGAGATTCATGCCCCAGGCCCACATGGTGCCGTCAGACTTCAGGGCCAGCGTGGTTGAACCGCCAACCGCGATGCTCGCCCAATTGGTTTCCACGCCAATCCGCGCCAGGCAGGCCTGCGTCCGGATGTTGCTGCCCAGGCCCAGCACCTGCCAGCCGGAACCCGTTTCCCCCCAGGTCCAAAGACTGCCGTCGGAAGCCAGGATGACACCGTGGTTATCGCCAACGGCCACCGCGGGCGTGCCCTTTCCCGTCGGCAACTTCCAGGTTGTTTGGCCGGCGTGTCTGGAAAAGCCGCCCGCGAGAAGGAGCAAGGTGACCACCAGCATAAGTGCCAGCCACACCACCGCCCAACGGGAGGATCGGTTCATCGTTCGTTTGCTTCCTCATTAGATCAGCCAGGAGCAAAAAAGTCACGCCCCAACCACCGGCCCAAATCCTCGCCTAAGCAGACAGGGCGAGAGAATTCCGCCCAGGTCTGCGCATCGCGGCGACGGCCGCCGAACAG
>Ga0209415_10007304_pt1 | contig 19321 bp, 12 predicted proteins | sample PeaSoiSIISIP2007_FD_187696 | JGI IMG/M metagenome (GOLD analysis project Ga0209415, IMG submission 187696) | Peat soil microbial communities from Weissenstadt, Germany - SII-SIP-2007 (SPAdes) (version 2) | ecosystem: Environmental > Terrestrial > Soil > Wetlands > Peat | place: Germany... | reverse complement strand
ACGAACTACCAGCCGGGCGATAATTGGAAGATGATCAAGTACAATCTCGGCCCGCGGCCCGCGCCCTTTTACGCCGGGCGCCAGGTCCAAGCCTTCAACGGCTTCTCGATCGGCAAGGGTCACCTGGCCGAGGCCAAGGCTGCCATCAACCCTCGCCTGGCCGGGGCCAAGTCCGCCTTCCGCAACCAGGGTGAGGGTGGCGGCGCCTGCGGCAGCGGCCAGACCTCGCCCGGCGAAGCACTGCCGGTTCAGTCTCGCCCGGCAAAAGGCGAGTAAGCCGAGCGCGGAACCTCTATGAGCAGGACCCTATTTCTGAGCCCCCCGTCCTTCGACGGCTTCGATGGCGGGGCCGGCTCCCGCTACCAGGCGCGGCGGGAGGTGACCAGTTTCTGGTATCCGACCTGGCTGGCCCAGCCGGCTGCGCTGGTACCGAACAGCAAGTTGCTGGATTGTCCGCCGCACGACATTGGCATCCAGCGGTGCCTCGAGCAGGCCGCCCAGTACGACCACGTCATCATTCACACCTCGACTCCCTCGCTGAAGAACGATTGCCAGGTGGCCGAGGCGATCAAGCTCAACCGGCCCGAGACCCGCATCGGCTTTGTCGGCGCCCACGCGGCGGTCCTCCCGGCCGAGACCCTGAAGGCCTCGCCGGCGATCGATTGGGTTGGGCGCAAGGAATTTGATTTCACGTGCAAAGAAGTGGCCGAAGACCGTCCGCTCGACCAGATCGCCGGCCTGAGCTACCGCGCCGCCGACGGGCGGATACGACATAACCCGGAGCGCGAGTTGATCCAGGACATGGACACTCTGCCCTGGGTGGCGGATGTCTATAAGCGCGACCTCGAAATCGAGCGCTACTTCATCGGCTACCTCTTGCATCCCTATCTGAGCCTTTACACCGGCCGGGGCTGCCCCGCCCAATGCACCTTCTGTCTCTGGCCGCAGACCATCGGCGGGCACAAGTACCGCGTCCGTTCGGCCCAAAACGTGGCGGATGAAATGGCCTACCTGAAAAAGCTCTTTCCGCAGGTCAGGGAGTTTTTCTTCGACGACGACACCTTCACGGCCAACCTGCCGCGCGCGCGGGAGATCGCCAGGAAACTAGCTCGGCTCGGGGTGTCCTGGAGCTGCAACAGCCGCGCCAACCTCGACTACGACACCGTCAAGTCCTTCAAAGACTCCGGTCTGCGCCTCTTCCTGGTCGGCTACGAGAGTGGCAACGAGGACATCCTCACTCGCATCAAGAAGGGGGTCACGCTCGACGAGATGCGCCGGTTCACGCGGGCCTGCCACCAGGCCGGCGTGGTGATTCATGGCACGTTCGTCCTCGGCCTGCCTGTCGAGACCCGGGAAAGCATCGAGAACACTATCCGTTTTGCCAAGGAACTAGACGTTTTCAGCCTCCAGGTTTCCCTCGCGGCGCCCTACCCGGGAACCGAGCTCTTCGAGATGGCCCGCCAGAACGGCTGGTTCGTAAAGCGGGACAAGACCGACCTCGTCGAGACCGATGGTTTCCAGCAAAGCGCCCTGGAATACCCTGACTTGAGCAAAGAGGAGATCTTCGAGGCCGTCGAGCGCTTCTACCGCGCCTATTATCTGCGCCCCCGGCCGGTCTTGCGCATCATCAAGACGATGCTCGAGGACAAAGACGTCTTCGTCCGCCGGTGCCGGGAGGGGTTTGAGTTTTTCAAGAGCTTGCGCCAGCGCAAGGATGACCTCGCCGCTGCCCGGGCCAAACCGGCGGTCACCGCCGGCGCCGCGGCGTAGCGGGAACTACGCCCGCCGAGTAACACCAGGGGCGGGGACGGCTTCGTCCCCGCTTCCTGGCAGCCCGCGGGAAGAGGAAGCGGGGACGAAGCCGTCCCCGCCCCTGCGCTTGCGGCTTCATGAATCAGCCCTGCCAGTGAGCCAGGGGCCACTTCGGGACTTGCATTTGGCTGCAGTCGCTTCATATTCTCGCCCGTCTCTCACAGAGAGGATCGCAAATGTGTATCCATCCAGGTGCAATCGTGCAGCCACAGGAGCGGTGCCTCGCCGGCCAGCCGGCGGGCCCGATTGTCATCCTCAACCGGGTCCAGTTCATCCCGGTTGGGCTCAACTCCGTCGCATTTGTGACCCGCGTGCGCCTCGGGGAGAGTCACAACCTATGTTTGAATGTGGTCATTAGCTCGATAAGGAAGCACGCCCTTGAATACGCCTGAATCAAAACCAAACGCCGTGAAGCCCGAGGGTTCGCCCCCTGGGCCGGCGCAACCTGTCCCAAGGAAGCCGCGCTACTGGATCTGGGTAATTGTTGGGTGCGTGGTCATTTTGGGAATCGTCGCGGCGGCCTGGCCCCGGGGCCAGACCGACGCCCAGAGCGGGCAAGGCAAACGCGGCTTCGGCCCGTCGGTGGTGCCGGTGGCCACCGCCGTCGTGCGCCAAGGGGACATCAAGGTTTACAAGGAGTTCTTGGGCATTGTGACGCCGGTCTATACCGTGATGGTGAAGAGCCGCGTGGACGGGCAACTCATGAGCGTGAACTACACCGAGGGCCAGATGGTGCATGAGGGTGATTCGCTGGTGGAAATCGATCCCCGGCCGTTCCAGGCTGCGCGCGATCAAATGGAAGGACAATTGCTCCGCGACCAGGCCCTCCTGACCAATGCGAACATCGACCTCGAGCGCTACACGGTTGCTTTCAAGAGCAACGCGATTCCCGAGCAACTGCTCGCCACCCAGAAGGCTGTTGTCCACCAATTCGAAGGCACCGTGAAGCTGGATCAAGGCCAGTTGAGCAACGCTGCGGTGCAGCTTGCTTACTGCCACATCACCGCCCCCATTTCCGGGCGCGTGGGGCTCCGCCTCGTGGACCCCGGCAACATTGTCCATGCCACCGACACCACTAACCTGGCCTTGATTACCCAGCTTCAGCCCATCACGGTGATCTTCAGCCCCGCGGAAGACGCCCTGCCCGAGATACTGCCCGAGTTCTACCAGGGCAAAAAGCTGGTGGTCGAGGCCTACGACCGCGAGTTCACGAACAAACTGGCCACCGGCACGCTCTTGGCACCGGACAATCAGATCGACACCGGGACCGCCACCCTGAGACTCAAGGGGCTGTTTTCCAACGAGGACAACTCCCTTTTAGTAGGCCAATTCGTCAATGTGAGACTACTGGTGCGCACGGTGAACCGGGCCACGCTGGTTCCCACTTCTGCCGTGCAACGCAGCCCCGAGGGCACCTTCGTTTACGTGGTCCAGACCAACCAGACGGTCGCCATGCACCCCGTCAAGCAGGGCCCGACCGAGGGCGACACCACCGCCGTGGAAGGGGTGGAACCGGGCACGGTCATCGCGGCGGACAACTTCAACCGGCTGCTGGATGGCATAAAGGTTACCGTAAACAAACCGGGGGAGGGACCGGGCGGTCATCCACTCCGGGCTTCTTCGACCAATGGCGTGAAGGTTGCCGCAGGCAAACCGGAGGAAGAGCCCAAGCAAGGCCATGGCAAGAAAAGAACCAGCGCCGCCAAAGACGCCACGCCGCAATGAAGCGCACCGCCCGGGAGCGCCGGCCTCAGCCGGCAGCCCCTCGAGCCGCACTCGAAGCCATGCCGCCATGAGCACCACTGCCCCGTGAGCCCATCCCGTCCATTCATCCTGCGGCCGGTGGCGACTTCGCTGCTCATGGCGGCGATTCTCCTGGCCGGACTGGTGGCCTATGAGCAACTGCCCGTGTCGGCTTTGCCCGACGTGGATTACCCGACGATCCAGGTGGTAACTTTTTATCCGGGTGCAAGCCCGGATGTGGTGGCCTCGGCCGTGACCGCACCGCTGGAGCGGCAGTTCGGGCAGGTGCCGGGCCTGAACCAGATGACCTCGACCAGCTCGGGCGGCAGCTCGCTGATCGTGCTCCAGTTCGCCCTCACGCTCAACATCGACGTTGCCGAGCAGGAAGTCCAGGCCGCGATCAACGCGGCCCAGACCTACCTCCCGGCCAACCTCCCCTCTCCGCCCATCTACAGCAAATCCAATCCCGCCGATGCGCCGATCGTGACGCTGGGACTCACCTCGACGTCGATTGCCCTCTCCCAGGTGGAAGACATGGCGGACACGCGGCTGGCTCAGAAGATCTCGCAGATACCCGGAGTGGGCCTGGTGAGCATCACGGGCGGGCAGAAGCCGGCCGTGCGGGTCCAGGTCAATCCTACGGCCCTTTCGGCGCGCGGGTTGAATCTCGAGGACGTCCGCGCCGCCCTCCAACTGACCAGCATCAACCAGGCCAAGGGAAACTTCGACGGGCCGCAGCAGGCTTATGAAATCAACGGCAACGACCAACTCCTCACCAGCCAGGATTACCGCTCGTCGGTCATCATTGCCTACCACAACGGCGCGCCGGTCAGGCTCTCGGACGTCGCCAACGTCATCGACGGCGTCGAAGACGCGAAGAAGGCCGCCTGGATGAACGGCGCGCCGGCGGTCATCCTGAACGTCCAGCGCCAGCCGGGCGCCAATATCATCCAAGTCGTGGACCGCATCAAGGCGCGTTTGCCCCGGCTCAAGACCAACCTGCCCGCCGGCATCGAGGTCACGCTGCTGACCGACCGCACGGTCACGATCCGGGCTTCGGTCAGGGATGTGCAGTTCGAGCTGATGCTCTGCGTCGCCCTGGTGGTGATGGTGATCTTCCTGTTCTTACGGACATTCGCCGCGACCATCATACCGAGCGTGGCGGTGCCGCTGTCGCTGATCGGCACCTTCGGAGTGATGTACCTGCTCGATTACAGCCTGAACAATCTCACTTTGATGGCGCTGACGATTTCAACCGGGTTCGTGGTGGATGACGCCATCGTGATGATCGAGAACATCGCCCGCTACATCGAGGCCGGCGAGCCTCCCCTGCAAGCCGCCTTGAAAGGCGCCGAGCAGATCGGCTTCACGATCATGTCACTGACCGTTTCGTTGGTCGCCGTCCTTATCCCGCTGCTCTTCATGGGCGACATCGTCGGGCGATTGTTCCGCGAGTTCGCCGTCACCTTGGCGGTGACGATCCTGGTCTCCGCGGTCGTCTCCCTCACGCTCACGCCCATGATGTGCTCGCGGTTGCTGCGGCACAAACCCCAAGCCCAGCAGGGCTGGTTCTACCGCCACTCGGAAAGAGCGCTCGAGCGGATCATCGCCGCTTATAGCTTGACGCTCCGGTGGGTGCTCAAACACCAGACGGCCACCTTGCTGGTCGCGATGGGGACGCTGGCCCTCACCCTCCTGCTCTATGTGATCGTGCCCAAGGGTTTTTTCCCGGTCCAGGATACCGGCGTCATCCAAGGCATCTCCTCCGCCCCCCAGACTCTCTCCTTCGCCGCGATGGCCGCCAGACAACAAGCCCTGACCCAGGTCATCCTCAAAGACCCGGCCGTCCAGAGCCTCTCCTCCTTCATCGGCGTGGATGGCATCAACACGACGCTCAACAGCGGGCGCATCCTCATCAATCTCAAACCGTTGGAAGAGCGCAAGCTGGACGTCACCACCATCATGCGCCGCCTCCAGGTCCAATTGGCGAAGGTGGACGGCATCACCCTTTACATGCAGCCCATACAGGACCTGACGCTCGAAGACCGCGTCAGCCGAACCCAATTCCAGTACACCCTCGAGGACCCTGATGTCAACGAGTTGAACCTGTGGACCGCGCGGCTCATGGACAAGCTCAAGACGCTGCCCCAGCTTCGAGATGTGGCGACCGACCAACAAACCGGGGGCTCATCAACGCGGCTGGTCATCGACCGCCAGACCGCTTCCCGGCTGGGGATTACGCCTCAAGTCATTGACGACACGCTCTACGATGCCTTCGGCCAGCGGCTCATTTCGACGCTCTTTACGCAGTTGAACCAGTATCACGTCGTCCTGGAAACGATGCCCGAGTTCCAAAAGAACCCGGCGAAGTTGCAGGACATCTACGTGCGCTCGGCCAGCGGCGGCCAGGTGCCGCTGAGCGCGTTCACGCATCTTGAGCAAGGCAACGCCCCCCTGACCGTAAGCCATCAGGGGCAATTCCCCGTCGTCACGATCTCCTTCAACCTGGCCCCGAGCGCCGCTTTGGGCGACGCCACCAAGGCCATCGAGCAGGCGCAGAAAGAACTCGAGATGCCGCTGAGCGTGCAAGCGGCCTTCCAAGGCACCGCGCAGTCTTTCCAGGCTTCCTTGCGCAACGAACCGCTGCTCATCCTGGCGGCGCTCATCACGGTCTATATCGTGCTGGGCGTGCTTTACGAAAGTTACATCCATCCCATAACCATCCTTTCCACCCTCCCCTCGGCCGGAGTGGGGGCCATCCTGGCCCTGTTGGTCTGCGGCTCCGAGTTGAGCATCGTCGCGCTTATCGGCATCATCCTCCTCATCGGCATCGTGCAAAAGAACGCCATCATGATGATCGATTTCGCCTTGGATGCGCAGCGGAAGGAAGGCAAGAGCCCGTTGGACGCGATTTACCAGGCCTGCCTGCTCCGTTTCCGGCCCATCGTGATGACCACCATGGCCGCCCTGTTGGGCGCCTTGCCCCTGGCCCTGGGAACCGGCGTCGGCTCCGAATTGCGCCACCCGCTGGGCATTTCGATCGTCGGCGGACTCCTCTTTAGCCAGTTGCTCACCTTGTACACCACCCCCGTGATTTATCTCTTCCTCGAGCGGCTGGGCCTGAAAGTGGCCAAAACGCCAGCCGGCGAGCGGCGTGTCCAACCGGCGCCGGCTTAGCCGTTATGAACCTCTCCGCGCCCTTCATTCGCCGCCCGGTGGCCACCACCCTGCTCACTGCCGCGGTGGCGTTGGCCGGGGCGGTGGCGTTCAATTTCCTGCCGGTGGCGGCGCTGCCCCAGATCGACTTTCCCACCATCAGCGTGGGGGCCGGCTTGCCCGGGGCCAGTCCCGAGATCATGGCCTCGGCGGTCGCGGCGCCCCTCGAGCGGCAGCTCGGCCACATCGCCGGCGTCAACGAGATGACCTCCTCGAGCTATCTGGGCACCACCACGATCACCCTCCAATTTGAGCTGAACCGCAACATCGATGGCGCCGCCCGCGACGTCCAGGCCGCCATCAACGCCGCTCGCGCCTACCTGCCACCCAACCTCCCCAGCAACCCGACCTATCGCAAAGTCAATCCCGCCGATGCTCCGATTCTCATCATCGCGCTGACCTCGCCCATCTATGACCGCGGTCATCTCTATGATGCGGCCTCGACCATCATCATGCAACGGCTCTCCCAAGTCCAGGGCGTCGGCCAGGTGGGCGTGGGGGGCAGCTCCCTTCCTGGTGTCCGCGTGGATGTAAATCCAACCTTGTTGAACGGCCTCGGCCTGGATCTCGAGGACGTTCGCAACGTCCTGAGCAAGCAAAATGCCAATTCGCCCAAAGGCCAGATCGCCAACGACCAGGCCACCTCCGACGTGATGGCCAACGATCAGTTGATGAAGGCCGAGGACTACCGACCGCTCATCGTCGGCTATCATAACGGTGCGGCGGTTCGACTGTCGGACATCGCCGACGTGCAGGATTCCGTGGAAAACATCCGCGCCGCCGGTTTCGTGAACGCCAAAACGTCCATCCTGCTCATCGTCTTCCGCCAGCCCGGGGCCAATATCATCGAAACGGTCGACCGCATTCGGCAAGCCCTGCCGTCGCTGAAGGCCTCCATTCCCGCGGCCATCGACCTCACCGTAGTGATGGATCGGACGACGACCATCCGCGCGTCCGTCCACCACGTGGAAATCAATCTCTGCATCTCCGTCGCCCTGGTGATCCTGGTCGTCTTCGTCTTCCTGCGCAGCGCCCGCGCCACGCTGATCCCCAGCATGGCGGTGCCGGTCTCCTTGATCGGCACCTTCGGCATCATGTACTTGTGCCATTACAGCATCGATAACCTCTCCCTGATGGCGCTGACGATCTCAACCGGCTTTGTGGTCGATGACGCCATCGTGGTCATCGAAAACGTTACCCGCTACCTCGAACAGGGCATGAGTCCCATGGAGGCCGCTCTCAAGGGCGTGCGCGAGGTCGGCTTCACGGTCCTGAGCATCAGTGTTTCGCTGGTGGCCGTGTTCACTCCACTGGTGCTCATGGCCGGCATCGTCGGGCGTCTCTTCCGCGAATTCGCCGTCACCCTCTCGGTGGCCATCATGGTCTCGCTGGTAGTCTCGCTGACCGCCACCCCGATGATGTGTTCCCGGCTCCTCAAACCTCTCCGCGACGAGGACCACGGACGCCTCTATCGGGCCAGTGAACGGGCGTTCGCCTGGGTGCTGGGCCTCTATGAGCGCAGCCTCGCCCGGGTCTTGCGCCATCCGGCCATTACCCTGGGTGTCCTCTTCCTCACGATTGCCTTCAACGTCTTCCTGTTCATCAAGGTGCCAAAGGGGTTCTTTCCCCAGCAGGACAACGGGACGGTTTTCGGCGGCATCCAGGGCGCGCAGGACGCCTCCTTCCCATCCATGCAGAAGGTGGCCGGGCGCTTCGTCAACTTGATCAAAGGCGACCCCGCCGTGGCCAACGTCATGGCCTTTACGGGCGGGGGCGGCGCCGCCAACAGCGGCTTCGTCTATATCGGATTGAAACCGATTGAAGAGCGCAAGATCTCCTCGAGCCAGGTCATCAACCGATTGCGGCCCAAGCTGGCGCCCGTCCCTGGCGCGGGCGTCTTCCTGCAAGCCGGCCAGGATCTGCGCATCGGTGGGCGCCAAAGCAATGCCCAATACCAATACACGATTCAGAGCGATACCCTCGAGGATTTGGTCAAGTGGGGGCCCTTGCTCCTGCAGCAAATGAGAAAGCTGCCGGGGTTTACGGATGTCAACAGCGATCAGCAGAACAACGGCCTCCAGGCCTCGCTGGTCTATGACCGGTTGACTGCCGCTCGTTTGGGCCTCACACCGAAGATGATCGATAACACCCTTTATGATGCCTTCGGCCAAAACCAGGTTTCGACCATGTACCGGGAACTCAACCAATACCACGTGGTCATGGAAGTCGAGCCCAAGTTCTGGCAAAGCCCCAAAGGCTTGGAAAGCATTTACCTTCGCTCCACCAACGGCGGCCAGGTTCCCTTAAGCGCCATCGCCCGGTTCGTGCCCACCACCGCCCCCATCGGCGTCAATCACCAGGGCCAGTTTCCCTGCGTCACGGTCTCGTTCAATCTTGCCCCGGGCGTCGCCTTGAGCGATGCCGTCGCGAGAATTCACGAGATGGAAGGGCGCATCGGCCTGCCCGAGCGCGTCCAGGGAAGCTTCTCCGGAACCTTGCAGGCCTTCCAGACGTCCCTGTCCAGCGAACCCCTGCTCATCCTGACGGCCCTGTTTTCCGTGTACATCGTCCTGGGCATCCTCTACGAAAGTTACATCCATCCCATCACGATCCTTTCCACCCTTCCCTCGGCCGGTGTCGGCGCCGTCCTGGCCCTCATGCTGTTCCGTACCGATCTCAGCCTTATTGCCCTCATCGGCGTCGTCTTGCTCATCGGCATCGTCAAGAAAAACGCCATCATGATGATTGATTTCGCCCTCGCCGCCGAGCGCGAACAGGGCAAGCCCCCCGCCGAGGCGATCTACCAGGCCTGCCTCCTGCGCTTTCGCCCGATTATGATGACCACCTTGGCCGCCATGTTTGGCGCGTTGCCCCTGGTTCTGGGGACAGGGACCGGCTCCGAACTCCGCCGGCCCCTGGGCATCTCCATCGTGGGAGGGTTGCTGGTAAGCCAGGTGCTCACCCTCTACACCACGCCGGTCGTTTACCTCTTCATTGACGGCTTGCGGCTCCGCTGGGAGGCCTGGCGCCGCCGCCCGGCCGCCGCGGCGCGACCCGCTTTAGGATGACCCAAACAAGAACCGCTAATCTGCGCTAATCTGCGCTAATCAGGCATGACAAACCGCAAATAAGCTTTGGTACACCCATGACCCCCGCATTCTGTCCCGGAGGGACATCCGAGAATCGCCCGGCGTTTCAACGCCGGGATCACCTGAAGCTGAGTTGCGCCCCAAGCCCCGGCCTCCGAACCAGGGTTGCGGGCCTGATGGTAGTCTGGACGTGCCTGCTTGCCCTCTGCGGCCTCTTGAACGGTTGCAACCTCGCGCCGAAGTATCACCCGCCTGTGGTCCAAACTCCCGCCGCTTTCAAGGAACTCCCCACGCAAGGTCCTGAGGCCACCAACCTTTGGAAAATCGCCACGCCGAGCGACGCCCTTATCCGCGGCAATTGGTGGGAAATGTTCACCAACACCGAACTGAATGGCCTTGAAGCGCAAGTCGCCATTTCCAACCAAAACGTGGCCGCCGCCTACGCCAATTTCCGCTCCGCCCGCGCCATCGTCAAGGAAGCCCGCGCCCAGTTGTTCCCAACGCTGGCCGCCAACCCGGGCGTCACCCGCACCCGGCAGCCGTCCCAAGGCAGCCCATCCGGCGCCACGACCCTCACCGAGTATTCGCTCCCACTGGATGCCTCCTGGCAGCCCGACTTCTGGGGCAAGGTTGCCAACACCGTCAGAGCCGATGCCTTTGAAGCCCAGGCCACTGCCGGCGAGCTCCAGAACACCCGCCTCTCCGCCCAGACCGAGCTGGCCGTGGCTTTTTTCCAACTGCGGGGTCAGGACGAGTTGAAACGTTTGTTCGATGAGACCGTGAGGGCCTACCGGGAGTCACTTGGTTTAACCAAGGTCCGCTTTCAGGAAGGGGTTGGCATCGCTTCGGCGCAGGATGTGGCGCAAGCTGAGGTCCAGCTCGAAACCGCGCAAGCGCAGGCCACCAACCTGGGCATCCTGCGCGCCCAGCTCGAGCACGCCATTGCTATCCTGGTCGGCAGCCCCCCGGCGAGCCTCTCTATCTCCATGGAGTCGCTGAGCAACAGCCCGCCGGCCCCTCCGTTGGGTATCCCTTCCCGGTTGCTCGAACGGCGCCCTGATATAGCCGCCGCCGAACGCCGGGTGGCCGAGGCCAATGCCCGCATCGGCGTCGCCAAGGCCGCCTATTTTCCCAACGTCACCCTGAGCGCTTCCGGCGGATTCCAAAGCACCGCGGTTTCCAGCCTCCTCAATTGGTCCAGCCACGTTTGGTCCGTGGGCGCCGGGGTGGGCGAAACGATTTTTGATGCCGGCCTGCGCAAAGCCACCGTGCAGCAATTCCGGGCCGCCTACGAGAATACGGTGGCCCAATACCGCCAGACCGTATTGGCCGCCTTCCAACAGGTCGAGGACGACCTCGCGACCCTGCGAATCCTCGCCCGCGAGATCGAGCAGCAGGAAACCGTCGTCAAATCTTCGCAGAAATACCTAAATCTTGCCATGACTCGATACGATACGGGAGTCGACAGCTACCTCAACGTGATCACCGCTCAAACTATCTATTTGGTCAATCGGCAGACGCTCGTCAATCTTCGAATCCAGCAGATGACTGCCAGCGTCCAACTGGTTCAGGCCGTGGGTGGCGGCTGGGAGGCCTCGCAACTGCCCGCTCCCAAACAACTGCTCACCCGCACCACCCGGTAGCGCCACCCCTGCCGTCCTAGATCACGGTCCCGTGCGGAATGACCGCGTTCTTGGGCACGATCACAATCCCGTCGCGGATGTAGTAATTCGGACCATCGACGCTCTCGGGTTTGCCGCCGGGTGAAATGACCACGTTGTCCCCAATCCTCGCATTCTTGTCCACAATCGCCTTCTGGATGCGGCAGTTCACCCCGATGCCGACCCTGGGGATGCCTTCCTTTTCCTTGCTGGTAATCGACTCGAGCGACTCGTAGTAGTCGTTGCCCAACAGCACCACCCGGTCAAGCACCGTGCCGGCGCCCACCAGGCACCGCACGCCGACGATCGTGTGGCTGATCGTAGCGCGATTGATGATGCAGCCGTCGGAAATGACCGCGTGGTCGAGTTGTGCGCCGTTGATCTTCGAGCCCGGCAGGAACCGCAGGCGGCAGAAGATCGGCGCCGCCATGTCGAAGAAGTTGAACCGCGGCAGCTCATTGGTCAGATCCAGGTTCGCTTCGAAAAAAGCCCGGATCGTCCCAATATCTTCCCAGTACCCCTCAAACACGGATGAAAAAACGCGGCGGTCCTGGATGGCCTTGGGAATAATGTCCTTGCCGAAATCGGTCAGCTTGTTATCGAGCAACTGCCGCAGCACCACCCGGTTGAAAACGTATATCCCCATCGAACCCAGGAACAACTCGCCTTTCTGCTTGATGCCCAATTGCGGATACCACTCGCTGGGCAGTTTCAACGTATCGAGCACGGCCGGCTCCTTGGGCTTCTCGACAAACCGCGCGATGCGGCGCGTGGCGTCCACCTGCATGATCCCCAGCGATCGCGCCTCCGCCCGCACCACCGGAATGGTGGCAATCGTTATCTCCGCGTCCGCCTGCTGATGCTCTTCGATTATCTGCCTGAAATCCATCCGGTACAACGCGTCCCCGCTCAGGATCAGCAGGTAGTCCCACTCGTGATTCATCAGATGCGTGACGTTCTTGCGCACCGCATCGGCCGTCCCTTGATACCACGACTCGTCCGAGTAGGTCTGTTCGGCGGCCAGGATCTCGACAAACCCCCCCGAAAAATGATCGAACTTGTACGACTGTGATATGTGGCGGTGCAGCGACGCCGAATTGAACATGGTCAGCAGGTAGATCCGCCGCAGCCCCGAGTTGATGCAGTTGGAAATCGGAACATCTACCAGCCGGTACTTCCCCGCCAGCGGCACCGCCGGTTTCGCCCGCTCTTTGGTCAAAGGAAAAAGGCGCGTTCCCCGGCCCCCGCCCAGAATCACGCTCAGCACGTTGCTCGTATTCAGCGTTTGCCGCCCGGTATACAACATAACAGATTCGCGTTGTTTCCTGTTGCTACCCTATTCCTACTCCCTCTCCGTTTCCAAAACAAGCCGAATCGCGCCGGAAGCCCCTGGCTGCCCCAGGGGCGGGGATCCCGAGTCGGAATCGGGACTTCCTGTCGGCCCGTGCGAAGAGGAAGCGGGGGACGAACTCGTCGAATCCCCTGGTGCCCGCTCGTTAATAATTGTTGGTCAAACCGCCCATCTCCCGCTTAACTGTCCGGCATGCCGAAAGACGACATCCGGGTCTACGAAGTCACATTTTGCAGCCGCGTCTCGAAATGGGCGGACGCGCTCTTTCAGAGTCACCCGGATATGCCCTTCAGGCGCACGGAGATCGAAGAGTCCAAAGGCACCAAGCGAAAGCGCTCGGACTTGCGCGTTTACGTTGCGGACGACAAGCTGGTCCTTGCCGGAGAGGTGAAGCTGCCCGGCACGCCCGAGGGCCGGAACGCTTACAACCCCGCTCTGGTGGAGGACTCCTACCAGAAGGCCTCCAACGCCGGGGCCGAGTTCTTTTTCACCTGGAACGTGAACAAGCTCGTTCTCTTCGACTCCAAGCAATGGCAGAAGCCCATCATGGAGCGACGCCTCAAGGACTACGACCTGGGCCTCGATCTCGACAAGCCCGAGGACGTTTCCCGCGCCGAAGTCGAAAAAGCCATCCGGGAGTTCCTTGCCCGTTTCTTCGCTGACTTCCAGGACATCCTCGCGGGCCGGCAACCGAATTGGGGCATGGCCCCCGATGAATTCTTCATTCGCGCCTTTGAAAGCCACATCTCCTGGCCCGTCAAACTGACCGCCGAATTCCTCTGGGCCAGTTCTGCCAAAGCAAAGGCTTTTGACAGTCTCCTGCAGGAGTGGATGGCTGCCGACCAGGGCTGGGCCGTTATCCGCAACGACCCCGAAATGTGGCGCTTGCTCGTCGACCGCGCCGCCCGCACGCTCTGCTACGTCTTCGCAAACCGCCTCCTCTTCTACGAATCCGTGCGAACCAAGTTCGAGGAGCTCGAACCGCTCCGCGTGCCCCAAAGGGCCGCGTCCGCCGACCAGCTCTACCTTCATTTCCAGAAGATGTTTCAGCTCGCCGTCGATGCCACCGGCGATTACGAAACTCTCTTCTACCCCGCCGAAAAAGACTGGGCCGGCCCCCACATCTTCGGCCATGAACACTCCTTGGAGGCCTGGCGCTCCGTGCTCGAGAACCTCCGGCCGTTCAACTTCAAAGAAATCCGCGCCGACATCCTGGGGGGCATCTTCAAACGCATCATCGAGCCGGAAGAACGTCACAAGTTTGGCCAACACTACACCAACGAGGATCTGGTGGACCTCGTTAACGCCTTCTGCATACGGAAGGCCGAAGACACCGTGCTCGATCCGGCTTGCGGCTCCGGCAGCTTTCTGGTCCGCGCCTACCACCGAAAAGCGTGGCTTGACCGCGACCGGCGCCTGGCGCACCCCGCCGTCTCCCACCAGGACCGCCTGGCCCAACTTTATGGGGTCGACGTCTCGCTCTTCGCCGCCCATCTCGCCACGCTCAACCTTGCCGCCCGCGAGATTGGCGACGAAGAGAACTACCCCCGCATCGCCCGGCGCAATTTCTTCGAGGTCCGCGCCGATAAGCCCTTTTGCCAACTGCCGCAGGGCCTGCGTGGAGAAAGAAGGAACGCCCCCATCTTCTTGCCCAAGCTCAACGCCGTGGTCGGCAACCCGCCCTACGTCCGCCAGGAACTGATTCCGCGACGCGACGCCAAGCCCAAGCCCAAGCCGATGCAGGCCAAAGAGGACCTGCTCGCACTTTGCTCTGAACTCTGGCCCGGCCTCAAACTCAGCGGCCGCAGCGATCTGCACTGCTATTTCTGGCCAACGGCGGCTTGCCTTCTGGCTGATGGAGGGTGGCTCGGTTTCCTGGTCTCCTCGAGCTGGCTCGACGTCGAGTACGGCTTTGCGGTCCAGGGGTGGGCCCTCACCAACTTCAAAATACATGCGATTTTGGAAAGCAACGCCGAGCCCTGGTTCGGGGATGCCCGTGTCAAAACCTGCGCCGTGATTTTGCAAAGGTGCAGTGCTGCCGCGGCGCGGAGCGCACAGTTGGTCAAATTCGTGCGCCTGAACGTTCGTCTCGAGCAAATCTTAGGCGAGCGCCGAGACGAAAACGCCCGTCAGGAGGCCGCCGAGAAGTTCAGGGAAATCATCCTGCGCTGCAAAACGAATAAGGTCCAGGGTGATTTCCGAATCGTCGTGAAAAGGCAAGAGGACCTCTGGCAAGACGGCCTGCGCGCCGGACGTCTTTTTGACCTGCAACGGCAGCGCGATTTGGCCCAAGGAGTCCGAGGTGTCCCGTCGCCGGAGGGCGAGGACGGGAGCGAGGATGCCGGCGTGTTCGACGAGACCGGCAACGGCTTGCTCCACGAGGGCGGCGGCATTGGGTACGGCGCCAGATACGGAGGTGGCAAGTGGGGGAAGTATCTTCGGGCTCCCAGCCTCTATTTCCAGGTCATGAACCGCTACGGCCGGCGCTTCGTCCCCTTAGGCGAAATCACAACGATTCGACGCGGCTTCACGAGTGGCTGCGACGCTTTCTTCATGCCCCGCGACGTGAGCTCGGAATTCCTGGCAAAGTATTCCCCGCTCGAATGGAACGACGCCCCCCTGCACAGTCACTGCAGGCGGTCCGAGGTCGAGTCGGGAGAGGTGAGGCTTCTCAGAACGGGAAGCGGCGACGAAACCGTCCATCCAGTGGAAACCAAGTACCTGGCGCCAGAGATTCACAGCCTGATGGACGTCCGCCGTCCGGTCTTAACCGCAGGAGACCTGAGGCGGATCGTGCTCCACGTGTCAGCGCCGATACAGGCATTGAAGGGGACTTACGTCGAAAAGTACCTTCGTTACGGGGAACGGAACACCTTTGCCTCCAGTAAAAGCCAAGCGGTCCCGGTGCCGCAGCGGGCTACGTGCGCGAGCCGCAACCGCTGGTATGATTTGACCTACACCAAGTGCGGTCATCTCGTTTGGCCCAAGTCTCAGCAGTACCGGCACGTGGTTGTTCTCAACGAGAGCCGCCTCCTCGTAAACTGCAATTTGTATGATGTGACTGTGGCTGACGAAAGGAAGTGTTCGCCAGAATTGCTCGGGGCGGTTCTGAACTCCACGCTGGTGGGCCTGCTGAAGATCTATTTTGGCCGCTATGCCGGAACCGAGGGCAACCTAAAAACTGAGGTTGTGGACGTGAACCTCATGGAGGTCCCAGACCCTCGCGGTGCGACGAAAGCCGCTGCCAAAAAACTGCAGGACGCCTTTCAGCAGCTTTGCACGCGCGACACGCAGCCGATGGTCGAAGAAGAGTTTATGGAATGCCACTCGTACGAGCGCATTAAGAGACTCGCCGAGAACCCCGTCCGCCTGCCGCAGGAACTGAAAATGGCCGACCGGCGCGCGCTTGACCTGGCGGTGTTCGAACTGCTCGGCGTCGTCGGCGCTGCGGAGCGGGAGCGGCTTTGCGACGAGCTGTACCTCGAAACCGCCAAACACTTCCGTCAAATCCGCATGGTCGAGGTGCAGAAACAAGAGCAACGCGCCAAAACCGAGGGCCGCGAGTTCCGCACCGACGAGCTCGCTGCCGACCTGTGGGACGGTCTTCCCGAGGAAAATAAGCAGCCCTTCCTCCACTGGATTGCTGCCCAGGTCAAACACGGCACTCCGATCAACATCCCCGAGGCTGTTGGCAGCTTGCCCGACGCGAACGATTTCCTGGACGCGAACACCGTTTTCTTCCGCGTTCCGCAGGCTGGCAAAACAGTGTCCCTGCCGTGTCCTTTTCCCAGCCGCGCCCACGCCGAGACAGTCTTTCTTTTGAGCCAGCAAGGCATTCACGGCCCAGTCATGCTGGCGGGGACCGAGACGGAGGCTCGAACCTTGCAGGCGCAGATCACCCAACGTCTGGCCGCCATTGCGGCGACTGCCGCCGCACTCTCCCGCAGCCGGACTGCCGACGAGAAGAAGGCCCTCGAGCTGGCCCGCCTCCTCGAGTTCTGGATGCTCCATGGCAAACCCGGGAGAAACCCCAAGCCAGCGTCTGACCCGGCGACGTCAGATTAACCTGCGGTTTAGCACCTTCCGCAAGGCGGGGCCCATCACGGCCCGATCAGGCCCGGTTCCGAGGCGTCGGCGCCGCCCGAAGGTTTGTTGGTGGTCCGGATAAGACGGTGCGTGCCGTCGGGCAGCAGGACCTCAGCCACCACGGCGGCTCGGTTGCCCCGCAGGGCGTCGCAGATGCGTCGATGGAGTTCGTCGAAGGTCACGCGGGCGTACTGCTCGCCGGTCAAGCAAACCAGCGGGCTGAGGTATTCCTGGGCGCTCCGCTCGGTGCCTTTGATCGAGTGCTCCGTGACGATGACCACGGCGCGGTGGAAGGGAGCCTCGCCGTCGGCATCGGTTTCAATGGCCGGTGGGAGAAAAGCTGCGTAGGGATCGCCAGCTTCGTAACCGCAACCGGGGGTGGGCGACCCGACATGGGCCGGCACGGCTTGGGCCCTGACTTCAATCCACTCGCAGCCGAGGTGCTCGTCGCCCTCTTTCGGGAACTTAACGGTCCACAATGTGGCGTAGATGCTCAGGCAGAATCAGGTCAGGACGATCTTATCGCCGTGCTTGAGGGTGACGATGGCTTTCTTCCAGTCGGGGACCTTGCCGGCCTGTTTGGTGCGCTGACGGCGCAACTTGCCGCGCACGTTCATGGTGTTGACCCGGACCACTTTGACTTTGAAGAGTTCCTGGACGGCGTGGCGGATTTGGAACTTGTTGGCGCGGGGGTCGGTCATCACGGTGTACTGATTGAAGTTAGCGCCCTGGCGGGTGCCTTTCTCCGTCAGCCGCACGGTCTTGACGATTTCAAAAGAGTTCATGTCATGCTTTCTTCAAGCGGGCTTCGACTTGCTCGAAGGCGCTGCGGGTGAATACCAGTTTGTCCGGGCGCAACACGTCGTAGGTGTTGAGCGAGTCGCTGGTGGTCACGGCGACGTTCGGGACATTCCGGGAGGCGAGCTCGAGGTTGTGGTCGGCCGCCTGGGAGACGAACAGCGCCGTGCCCTGCAGGTCGAGGGCGGAGAGCACGGTGACAAAATCCCTGGTCTTGCCGGATTGAAGCTTGAGGTCGTCCAGGAGCAGGATGTCCCCGGCGCGAAGACGCTCGGAGAGCGCTTTGCGCAAAGCGAGCTGCCGGGTCGTGCGGGAGACCTTCTTGCCGAAGTCGCGCGGTTTTGGGCCGAACACCACGCCGCCGCCGCGCCAGAGCGGCGAGGCGAAGGAGCCGGCGCGGGCGCGGCCGGTGCCCTTCTGGCGCCAGGGTTTCTTGCCGGTCCCGGCGACCTCGCCCATGGTCTTGGTGCAGGCGGTGCCCATGCGCTGGGCGGCCTGGTAGGCGACCACCACGTCGTGAACGGCCTGCGTGCCTTTGCCGTTTTCAATCAAGGGGAATCCGACTTCCAGTTCGCCCTGGTTGTTTCCTTGGATGTCTTTAATCGGGAGCTTCATAGAACCAATGCTGAGGGAATCGAATTACTTCTTCTTGGCTTGGGCCTTCTTCACGTTTTCCGGACGCTCAGCATGGGGTCTCCAGCCCTTGGGCCGTTTCTTGGATTCGCGAATGATCACGTAATCGCCGTTCGAGCCCGGGATGGCGCCTCGAATCAGGAGGAGATTGTCGGCTTCGTGGACCTGCACCACCTGGAGGTTTTGGGTGGTGCGGCGGACCTGGCCCATGTGGCCGGGCATCTTCATGCCGCGCATCACGGTGCCCGGGAAAAGGCGCTGCCCGATGGCGCCCGAGCGGCGGTGCCAGCCTTTGGCGCCGTGGGTCGAATCGCCGCCTCGAAATCCGTGCCTCTTCACTACTCCTTCAAAACCGCGCCCCTTGGTCGTGCCGATGGCGTCCACATAGTCGCCCGGAGCAAACAGGGTGGCGCCGACGACTTCGCCGGCTTTGACTTCTTTGGAGAAATTCCGGAATTCCCGGATGCGTTTGACCGCGGTCCCCTGGGGGTTGAATTTCTTGATGTGGCCGAGCAGGGGCTTGGTGAGGCGGTGTTCCTTTTGCTCGCCAAAGCCAAGCTGCACGGCGTTGTAGCCGTCGGTTTGCTGGGTCTTGCACTGGAGGACGTGGTTGGGGCCGGCAAGGACGACCGTGACCGGGGTGCTGACGCCTTTGGCATCATAGACGCGGGTTTGGCCCAACTTCTTTCCTAAAAGTCCGACTGGCATAAATCACTGGGGTTAATCGTTGAAGGGGCGAACTAGATCTTGATCGTGATGTCCACGCCGGCGGGCAGGTTCAGTTTCTTGAGTTCATCGACCGTTTTTGCCGTGGGTTCGATGATATCGATGAGGCGCTTGTGGGTGCGCTGCTCGAAGGTCTCCTGCGATTTCTTATCGGCGTGGGGCGAACGTTGAACGGTGAATCGCTCGATTCGCGTGGGGAGCGGAAT
>Ga0209415_10007303_pt1 | contig 19325 bp, 17 predicted proteins | sample PeaSoiSIISIP2007_FD_187696 | JGI IMG/M metagenome (GOLD analysis project Ga0209415, IMG submission 187696) | Peat soil microbial communities from Weissenstadt, Germany - SII-SIP-2007 (SPAdes) (version 2) | ecosystem: Environmental > Terrestrial > Soil > Wetlands > Peat | place: Germany... | reverse complement strand
ACCGCACCGCACCGCACCGCACCGCACCGCACCGCACCGCACCGCACCGCACCGCGAAGAAGAACATGAGCGATCCCGCCACTCCGTCCATCGACGTCGCCCGACCGATCCGCGCCCTCGTGCGGGAGGCGGTCGAGCGGACCTGGGCGCGCGCCGTCCAGTCGGGCGCGCTGCCTCCGCTCCCCGGGGAAGTGGAGGTCAGGTCGCCTGAGCCGCGCGCGTCGCCGCCGATGCCGGGCGAGCTGGACGCGCCGGGCGCAACGCCTCATCCGGACAGACCGTGGGTGCCGGAGGTCGAGGTCACTCGCCCCGACAACCCGGAGCACGGGGACTTCTCCTCGAACCTGGCCCTCAAGCTCGCCCGACCCCTCCGTCGAAGCCCACTCGCGATCGCGCAGGCACTGGCGGACGAGCTCGCCCGCGATCCCGGCCCCGTCGTCGGATCCGTCGAAGTCGCGCCCCCCGGCTTCCTCAACATGCGCCTCGCCCCCGCCGCCGTCGAGTCGGCCGTGGACGCCGCCCGGGCCGGCGGCCCGGCGTTCGGCCGCATCGCTGCGGTCCACCCCCAGAACGTCAACGTCGAGTTCGTCTCGGCCAACCCCACCGGCCCCCTCCACATCGGCAATGCGCGAGGCGCGTTCGTGGGCGACCTCCTCTGTCGCGTCCTGGAAGCGGCCGGCCAGCGAGTGACCCGCGAGTATTACTTCAATGACTTCGGCTCCCAGGTCCGGCTGCTCGGCGCCTCGGTCCGGGCCCTGCGGGACGACCGCGACGTCCCCGAGGACGGGTATCGCGGTGCGTACGTGCACGACCTGGCGCGGGAGCTCCCCGACGAGATCCGTGCCCGCGCGCTCGAGGCCGCCACGGCCGCGGCTGCTAGGGCAGGCGCGGGTGCAGGCGCCTTCGCGGGTGCCGTCGAGGCGGCCGACGCTGACGCCGTCGTGGGGCAGTGGGCGTCGGAGCGCGTGCGGCAGGGCATCGAGGCGAGCCTGGCGCACCTTGGCGTGCGGTTCGACGTGTGGACCACCGAGGGTTCGCTGTACCGGGACCGCTGGGTCGACCGGGCCGTCGAACGCCTGCGCGAGGGCGGGTGGCTGTACGAACAGGACGACGCACTATGGTTCCGGTCGACCGCCTTCGGCGACGACAAGGACCGCGTGGTGCGGCGCTCAACCGGCCAGTTCACCTATTTCGGCTCGGACATCGGCTACCTGCTCCAGAAGTTCGACCGCGGCTTCGACCACCTGGTCTATATCTGGGGCGCGGACCACCACGGCACGGTGGCGCGCGTCCGCAACGCCGCCCAGGCGATGGGCTTCGACCGGGACGCCGTGGAGATGCTCCTGGTTGCGTGGGTGCGCTTCGTGCGGGACGGCCGGGAAGTGTCGATGTCGAAGCGCGCCGGCGAGTTCATCACGCTCGACGAGCTGCTCGACGAGATCGGGGTGGATGCGGCGCGCTGGTTCATCGCAGCCCGCGGGCACACCAGTGGGATCGACTTCGACATCGAGCTCGCCCGGCGGCAGTCGTCGGAGAACCCCGTCTACTACGTGCAGTACGCGCACGCCAGGATCAGCTCCATCCTGCGGAAGGCAGAGGAGGCGGGGCTTGCGCCCGCGGTGACGCTGGCGAGCGCCCTGGGAGACGATGCGATCGCCCTCGACCTGGGCAAGCTCCTCCTGCGCCTGCCCGAGGTGGTCGAGGACGCGGCGGCGGCGCACGAGACACACGGCGTGACGGCGTACGCGACCGAGCTGGCGACGGCCTTCCACGCCTTCTACCGGGATCGCCGGGTGATCGACCGGGCCGACCCAGTGACGTCCGGGACGCGCCTGGCGCTGGTCACGGCCACGCGGCTGGCGCTGGCCAATACGCTCGCACTGCTGGGGGTGTCCGCGCCGGATTCGATGTAAGGGGAGCGCGTGGGGCGGCGCTCGGCCGGGCACGCGTCGCAGCTGGCGGCGCGGCTCAGGGTCCCAGGCTGCGCGAGGCGCGATCGAGCGTGCCGCGGTCGGACGCGAGCAGCAACGTGACGGTCGTCCCGGCCACGCGCTCGACGTGCGCGCTGGATCCACCTGCGGCCCCTGCGGCCGCGACCAGCCGGTCGGCCGCGGACGCGGCCGAGAGCGCGGCGCCGACCGTCGCCCACGTCGAGCGCCACGCGATGACCCAGCCGCCCGACGGCCCGCTCCAGCTGGCGACCTGGTCGCCCGTCCACTCGGCCGCAAGCGCCCGCGCCGCGTCCCCGTCGAGCGCCTGCTCCAACCACACCTGGAACGTCAGCTCGCCCATCGTGTCGAGGTAGGCGCGCCTCCAGCCGCTGCCGAGCACGTTCTCGAGCGGCGGGGCAACCACCGGCCTCGGCGTCCACCCGGCCAGATAGCGGTCGGGATGCAGGATCTCGGCCGTCGACGAGGGGGGCCGCGTGTACGCTCGATCCACCGCCGCCCACCCTCCGACCCGGTACAGCGCCGAGACGAACGACATGCCCTCGAGGTACGGGAACAGCAGCGTCCGGCTGATCAGCGGGGGCGTCCCGGCCGGCACCACCGGCTGCAGCGACGACAGCAGCAACCGGCCGATGTCGAGCAGGTCGGCCAGCGTGACGTGCCGCTCCATCCACTCGACGCCCAGCAGCGAGGCGTCGCCCTCGATCAGCGCGTGGAGCGCGAGCACCCGGTCGGTCGGAAACGAGTCGTTCGCGCCGAGTCGCGCAAGGCCGAAGTGCTGGTCCTGGAGCGCGTGCGTGTACTCGTGCGCGATCGTGAAGCGGGCGATCAGCCCGAAGTCGCCGATCCGGTTGACCACGGTCATGTCGTGCGCGTTGGGGTCGTACAGGCCGAGCACCTGCGACGTCAGCGTTGCCAGCGACAGCGCGCGGAGGTCGAGGCCGGGTGCGGCGAGTCCGAGACGGACGAGGAGGTCCTGCTCGGCCGACAGTGCGGCGAGGTTGGAAGGGGCGTCGATCTCCTGCTCCAGCGTCCGGCGCAGCTGGTCGGGATCGATGATCCGGGTCGGCACCGGCCGCAGCGGCTGGAGCTGCCGAAGGGGTGGCACCTGGGCCTCGACGGCGGCGACTTCCAGCTGGAGGTCGCGCGACGGTGCTGGGGCGGATATGGCGGCCGGAGGCGCGACCGCGACCGACGCACCTGGGGGTGGAGAGGCGACGGGTGTCGTGGAGGCCGACGGCAGGACGGGAACAGGCCCGAGGCCAGCCTGGATCGAGTAGCCGGCCGCCGCCGCGGCGACCATCACGACCGCGACAACGATGGCGACGGGCCTCACCCACGGTGGTGTGCGCCGCCCGTCGGACGGCCCGCTCCGCGCGGATTCCGGCGGTGCCGACCCGGCTGGCGCGTTCGGGACCCCGTGCACGGCATCCCGGGGCTCGCTCACGACGGCATTGTGGCAGGTTGCGCTTTCTTCACCATCACCCGGCTTTCACCTTCACGCGATCTCTCTACCGTATGCGCAACGGAACCGAGAAGCCTCCCTTCCAGTTCCTACCTCCCTCCCTCCGAACGAGGGCGCCGATTGGGCAGGCGCCCTCGTTCCCTTTTCTGGGACAATCCCCTCGATGGAGATCACCTCGTTCGGCAGCGCCTGCGTGCGCCTGCGCGGGCGCGAGGGGGTCGTCGTCGCCGACGCATTCGCGTCGGTCGTGGGGCCCACCGGACGGGGGCTGACAGCCGATCTCGTCACGTACTCGCACCGCGACCCGCCCTCCCCGGGTGCCGGTCGGTCGAACGGTCGAACGCCGTCGACCGAGGAGGGCGTACCGACCAGCCTCCAGCCGGCGTTCCGCTTGGAAGGACCCGGCGAGTACGAGGTCCACGACGTCCTCGTGACGGGCATCCGGACGGCACGCGACGAGTCGCGGGGCGCGGAGCGCGGCCTGAACACCGCCTTCGTCGTGCTGCTCGACGGGCTGCACGTGATCCACCTGGGCGACCTCGGGCACCTGCTCACCGAGGAGCAACTCAGGGAGATCGGCCCGGTCGACGTGGCATGCGTGCCTCTCGGCGGCCACCTGTCCGCGGCCAGGGCCGCCGAGGTTGTCGCCCAGCTCGAGGTCAACCTGGTCGTGCCGCTGCTCGTGGCCGAGAACGGCGCCGACTCCGAGGCGGCGCTGGCGAAGTTCCTCCACGAGATGGGGGTCAAGGACCTCACGCCACAGCCGAAGCTGGTCGTCACCGTCTCGTCGGTGCCAGAGGAGACCACGGTCGCGCTGCTGGAGTCGCGCGCCCGGGCGTAGCGCAAGCCGCAGGCCTGGCCGGGTCTGATGGGCCAGGCCCGCGAACGACGCGGCCGAGTGGGGTGCGGCCGCCGCCCGCCGTCAATCGAACGCGACGACGCGACCGCGCTTCACCACGGCCCGCACCAGGCCGGCTCCCAGCCAGTACGGGATCTGCCCGATCCCTGGGACGTCCCAGGCGACCAGGTCGGCCTGGCGGCCCGGCTCGATCGTGCCGTGCGAGTCGCCGAGGCGCAACGCGTGTGCCGCGTTCACGGTGACCCCTGCCAAGGCCTCGAGCGGCGTGAGCCCCATGCGCAGCACCGCGAGCGAGAGAACCAGCTGCAGGTTGGGCGCCGGCGACGTGCCGGGGTTGAAGTCGGTGCCCAGCGCGACCGGCACGCCGCGGTCGATCAACTCGCGGGCCGGGCCGTACTCGTCGCCCTTCAGGAAAAGACTAGTGGCCGGCAGGAGCGTGGCGACCACGGGCGTTCCCGCGTCGGCGACGCCGGCTAGCGCGTCGATTCCCGCGGGCGACGGCACCCCGAGGTGATCTGCGGCCGCGGCGCCCAGCTCGGCCGCAAGCTCGGCACCGCCGGACGGGCGCAGCTCGTCCGCGTGGAGGCGGAGCCCGAGCCCCAACCGCTCTCCGGCGAGCAGCACCCGCCGGGATTGCTCGGCCGTGAAGACCCCCTGCTCGCAGAACACGTCGCAGAAACGCGCGATCCCCTGCGCCGCCACCGCGGGCAGCTGCACGTCGATCACGTCCCTCACGTACGCATCGGTGGCGTCCGGTCGGTCGCGGAACTCGGGCGCGACGGCGTGCGCGCCGAGAAACGTGGGCACCAGCTCCGTTGGACCCTCGGCGTCGAGCCGGCCGATCGCCTCGAGCTGACGGAGCTCGGCATCACGCTCCAGCCCGTAGCCGGACTTGGCCTCGACGGTCGTCGCGCCGTGCCGCAGCATCTCGCGGAGCCAGCGATGGCCCGACGCCGTCAGGTCATCGACGCTCGCGCGCCGCGTGGCGGCCACGGTGGACAGGATCCCGCCGCCAGCGGCGAGGATCTCCAGGTACGTCGCGCCGCGCCGGCGCAGCTCGATCTCGTTCTCGCGGCTGCCGGCAAAGACCAGGTGGGTGTGCGGATCAATGAGACCCGGGGTGACCGTTCCACCGGCGACGTCGAGGCACGCAAAACGCGCGCCGTCGGCCGGGTCGAGCCCATCCGCCGCCAGGCGCCGCGCGACGTCGTCGCGCCGGCCGGCCAGCACGAACCGCCCTTCCCAGCACGCCACCTCGAGCCCCCCGTCGGAGGCGGACAGGCTCGCCGCCTGGCCCTGGGCCGCGCCGCGCCGGAGACCGCCGGCCATGGTGACGATCTCGCGCGCCCCTTCCACGAGCAGGCCGGGCCGGGAGCCGGGGGCTTCGCCGGCGCTTCGGCCGCGGTCGATCCCCGGGGCCGGGCTCATCGGGTGGCCGGACTCATCGGTCCTTCGCCCGCCCCGCGGCAGCAGCCATCCGCAGCTCGAGCGCCATCGTTGGGTCGAAGTCGCGCAGTCGCAGCCAGTCGGCCGCGATCCGCAACCGTCCCTCCACCGGCAGGTCCGCGGGCGCCCGCACATGATCCGCCACGTCTGCGAAGGCGCGCAACGGCATCAGGCCGATCAGCTCGGACTCGCGCACGGACGCTCCGTCGGCTCGGGCAAGGCGGACGACTTCCTCCCACACGCGCCACAGGGGCGTGATGGTGAAGTCGAGCAGGTTCATCGACACCTGGGCGCAGGCGAGGTCCTCCAGGTAGAAGCCCTTGGCCTGGATGCGCGGCAGCCCGCCGCCGCGCTCCCTGATCTGCGACGCGATCCGCCTGGCCAGGCCCACGTCCGGTGTCTCGAGGTTGATGTTGTAGGCGATGAGGAAGGGGCGGGCGCCGACGACCGTCGCGCCTCCGGTGGGGTGCATGCGGGCGGGGCCGGCATCCGGCTCGTGGCCCGGCGTGCCGATCAGCTCTTTCATGCCCTCGTACTCCGGCCGGCGGATGTCCGCCAGCACCTCGTACTCCGGCCGGAGGGCGGCGCGGGCGTAGTAGAAGACGGGCAGCCCGAAGCGGTCCGCGATCCGCCGACCGAACGACCTGGCCAGCGCGACCGCCTCGTCCATGGTGGTCTCGCCGAGCGGCGCGAATGGAACGACGTCCACCGCGCCAAGGCGGGGGTGCTGGCCGGTGTGACGCTCCATGTCGATCCGCTCGAGGGCGAGCGCGACGGCGGCCTCCATGGCGTCGCCAACGGGCCCGGTCTCCCCGGCAAACGTGAGCACGGACCGGTTGTGGTCGGGGTCGTGGGTGCGGTCGAGGAGGGACACGCCGCGGAAGGACGCGACTGTGCGGGCCAGTTCGTCCACGACGTCCGAGCGGCGCCCCTCGCTGAAGTTCGGGACGCACTCCAGGAGCCTGGCCACGCTCTCCTCCCGTTCGAGGGTTCGGGTCTCGTCGCCAGTGTAGCCTCGCCGGCCGAGGCTCAGAGCTGGGCGTGTCGTTGGCTCAGAGCTGGGCGTCGACGCAGAGATCGTCGCTGACGCAGAGATCGTCGCTGACGCAGGGCTGGTCGCTGGCTCAGAGCTCGCGCCGCATCACCGGGTACTGCTCGTCGGGCACGACCATCGCGAACCCGGCACGCTCCCAGAACGCCGGAAGGGCCGTGCTGGTCGCGTCGAGGACCGCGCGTGCCTCCGGGTATGTCTCCACGGCCGCGAAACCACGACGCGCTAGTTCCCGGCAGGCGTCGTCGACGAGCCCAATCGCGTGCCCGCGGCGCCGGGCGTCGGCGGTGGTCGCGATGCAGGTGATGACGGCGGGCAGCGGCGAGCTGGGCAGCTGCGGATACAGGTCACGCAGCTGCAGCGCTCGCGGGTACGCCGAAAGCGGACCGAACTGGCAGTACGCCACCGCCCGTCCGTCAAGGAGCAGCACCCGGCCGTAGCTGCCGAAGACGCCCAGACCGCGGCCGAGCAGCCCGAGCTTGCGGGGCGCACCCGCATCGGGCCGCTCGACCCGTCGTGGCGGCGGGGCAAAGGGGTTGCCGGCGATGGGTCGGAACAGGTCGGGCTCGACATTCTCCGGAAGAAGCGCACCCGCACGGTCCTCGGAGGGCGTGGCGGCGAACGGATCGGCGCGCTCTCCTGCCGTCGAGCCCGTCGCGAACGGGTTGAAGGCCGGCGCCCGCCGCGACGCCTCCTCCAGGAACGGGTTGGGAGGGCGACGGGCATCGGGGGTCGTGCCGCCGAGCGCCGCTGGGCCCGGACCCGCGGCGGTCCGCGAGCGAAGCCATGACTCGCGGCGCGCCTTGCTGCCGACCACGGCGTCCTCCCAGTAGTCGCACGTGCGGTGGTCGAACGACGGATCGGCGCACAGTGGCACCAGCGCGAAGGCGTCCTGGTCGACGATGTCCACGATCCGGATGCTCGCCATTCGTCGAGTGTATCGAGGGCGCCGGCGGGCGTTTGTGGGGCCGGCGTGCGTGTGTGGGGGTAGCCGTGTGTCCGGGGGCGACGGCGTCTCGAGAGCAACGAGAGAGCGTCGGCGTCCGACACCGTCGGGGCCGGGCCAGCACCCGCTGCTAGACTCCGGCCGGCATGCTCGGCTTCATCGACCAGATCGTCATCCCGTTCCTGACCCACCTCTACGGCGCCGTTGGCTACCTTGGCGTCGGCGCGGCCATGGCGATCGAATCCGCCATGATTCCGCTGCCCTCCGAGCTCGTGCTGCCGTTCGCCGGCTTCCTCGTGTCCGATCCAGTTCAGGTCGAGCCGCTCACGCACGGACCCTGGTCGTTCTGGGTGGTGGTCCTCGTGGCCATCGCGGGCAACACCCTGGGGTCGCTCGCCGCGTACGCCGTCGGCGCATGGGGCGGCCGCCCGTTCCTTGTCCGCTACGGGCGGTTCCTGCTGATCCGGCAGGACGAGATCGACATGGCCGATCGGTTCTTTGGGCGATGGGGGCCGCAGACGGCGTTCTTCAGCCGGCTGCTGCCGATCGTGCGCACGTTCATCAGCTTCCCCGCCGGGGTGGCCCGCATGCCGCTCGGCCGGTTCATCTTCTACTCGACGCTCGGCGCTGTGCCGTGGACGGTGTTGCTCGTGTTCGTGGGCACCGTTCTCGGCGCCAACTGGGTCGACGTCCGCCACGCCCTGAGCCCGTTCGACACGGCGATCGCGGTGGCCTGTATTGCCGCTGTGGTCTTCTTCGTCGCCTGGCGGCTGGGGCTGGTCGCGCGCCTTCGCCGCGCGTCCTGACGCTCGCCCCGTCAGCCCCAGGTGTCGCCGCGGATGCCCCGCAGGTGCGACACGTCGTTGGCCACCAGCAGCCGCGCTCCCGGACCCATCGCCGGGTCGAAGCCGAGGACCGTCAGGTTCGCCGGCTCCTGGACGAACCGCCGCCGATAATCGCGAAGCGCGACGCCCATCGCAACGCAGAGGAGGACCCGGTTCGTGGACGAGTGCGCGACGACGAGCGCGCGCCGCCCACCGGTGGCACCGGGCGTCCGTCCATCGGTGCCCGCCGTCCACGCCAGCAGGTCGTCCAGGAACGCCGTGACCCGCGCCGCGACATCGTCGCCCGACTCACCGCCGGGGCAGTAGAGCCGGGCCGGATCCGCCTCCCACCGCCGGCGGGCCTCGGAGTCGGCGGCCTCGATCTCATCGTACGTGAGCCCCTCCCAGCGGCCGTAGTCCATCTCGATCAGCCGGGGATCCAGCTCCACGTCGGCGCTCGGGGCGACCAGCGCGGCAGTCTCGCGCGACCGCCGAAGCGGACTGGCCACGACGCGGTCGAACTGGAGCCCCGCGAGGCGACCGCCGAGCGCAGCCGCCGCGGAGCGCCCCACGTCAGAGAGCGGCAAGTCGAGGTGCTGGCCGAGGTGCTGCTCAGGGTCGGAGCGCGGCGTCGAGCCGTGGCGGGTCAGGACGAGCGTGAGCACGGAGCGGACTCTATCCCGGACGGTTCACAGCCGCCTGCGGTATGCTCCAGCGGCAGTCACGAACACGCCTTCACTTCGGGGTTGGGTGGAATTCCCGACCGGTGGTCGGCGGGCCCGTCGAGGTCCGCCAGCCCACGACCCGTTGGCGACGCGCGAGCGCAGCGACGGTGGATCCCTGACAGGGAGCCGACGGTCAGAGTCCGGATGGGAGAAGTGAGGCGCGTGCGGCCGGCGTCCATGCGCTGGCACCGCCCGTGCCCCTTCTGCCTGCGCCCCGATGCGAGGCAGCAGAACAGAGGGCAGGGACCCTGACCAGCATCGCGATCCACGGCGTCTCCCGGTCGTTCGCCACGGCCGACGGCCGGCTGCCAGTGCTCGACGCCGTCACGTTCGACGTCCCTGACCGACAGATCGTCGCGATCATCGGGCCGAACGGGTGCGGCAAGAGCACGCTATTGCGGCTGGTGTCCGGGCTCCTGTCCGCCGACCGCGGCGCGATCGAGCTGGATGGGACGCCGGTGACCGGTCCCGACCCGCGGATCGGGTTCGTGTTCCAGGAGCCACGGCTGCTCCCGTGGCGCGACGCCGCGGGGAACGTCGAGTACCCACTGGAGCTCGCGGGCTGGACGCGGAGCCGCCGTGAGGAGCAGGTGCGCGACCTGCTCGGCCTGGTCGGGCTTCGCGAGTTCGCCGGCGCGCGTCCACATGCCCTGTCGGGCGGGATGCGACAGCGAGTGTCCATCGCGCGGGCACTCGCGCTTGGGCCGTCGGTGCTGCTCCTCGACGAGCCGTTCAGCGCGCTCGACGCGCTGACCCGAGAGCGGTTCAACACGGAGCTACTGAATCTCTGGGAGCGGACGGCGACCACGATCCTGCTCGTCACGCACTCGATCTCGGAAGCCGTGTACCTGGCCGATCGCGTCGTGGTGCTGTCCCCGAGGCCGGGGAGCGTGGTCGCAGACATCCGCGTGGCGCTCGATCGACGCGAGCGGGACGCGAACGTCGACACGCTGGCGCTCGGCCGCACGGCGTCTGACATCCGGCGCCACCTGGCGGGCGCGACCGACGACCCGACCCCGGCCGAACTGACCGCCGAGCTGGGCCGCCGGCAGCGGTCGCGAGAGGTCCCCATCGAGCAACTGGGCGTGCCGGCCTGGTTCGACCCGTTTGGCCAGGAGGACCGGCGATGACGGCGGAGCCCGGGCGCGGGCCGGAGCCGGGCAACCCTGCGGGACCAGCCCGCCTGGCGGAGCCGGGCCGGGGAGCGGCGTCGCTCAGGGCGTCGGCCGAGGCGGCCGAGCCTCGTGCAGGGTCGGCGCGAGCAGGCGCTCGCGGGATCGCCCGGTGGCGCCGCACGAGCGAGGTCACTGCCGCGGGAGCGGTGTTCGTGGTCGGCTGGAAGCTCTTCGTCCTGGCCGGACACTATCCGGCGTTCATCCTCCCCGCGCCCGAGGTGGTGGCCGGGCGTTTCGTGTCGGCCTGGGTGGATGGCACGATGGAGCCCAACGCGCTGCAAACCCTCGTCGAGGTCCTGCTGGGCTTCGGTGTCGGGGCCAGCCTCGCGCTCGTCGCCGGATATGCGCTCGCCCGGTCGGGCCTGATCGAGCGGGTCCTCTCGCCGTACCTGGTGGCCGCGCAGGCCACCCCGATCCTCGCCCTGGCCCCGCTGCTTGCCCTGTGGTTCGGCACCGGGCTGCTGAGCAAGGTGGTGATCTGCGCGCTGATCGTCTTCTTCCCGGTGGCTGTCGCCACCATGGTGGGGTTGCGCAACGTGGACCGGAGGCTGATCGAGATGGCGCACGCCTTCCGCGCCACCCGCTGGCAGTTGCTCTGGTCGCTCGAGCTGCCCGCGGCGCTCCCGGGGATCATGGGTGGCATGCGCGTTGGCGTCACGCTCGCAGTGGTGGGGGCGATCATCGGCGAGTGGGCCGGGGGCGATCTCGGCCTGGGCGTCCTGATCAACCTTGCTCGCGGCAGCCTGTTCGACATCCCCCTCCTCTTCGCCACGCTGCTGACGATCGCGCTGCTCGGCGTCGTCCTGTACCTCGTCGTCGTACTCGTGGAGCGCCGCGTCGTGGGTGCCCGCGGATGACGCACCAGTCGGGGGAGGTCATCGTGTCACGGTCGAGACGCGGCACCGGAAGTCGCGGCGCGCTGGCGTGCGCGTTCGCGCTGGCGACCGTCGCTCTGCTGGTTGCCGCGTGCAGCTCGCCGGTCGCACCCGCATCGGGGGCCGCAACGTCCCCACGAGGATCGGGCGGGCAGTCGGCGGTGGGCGGACCGTCGGCGGCAGGCGGTTCGGGCGCGCTGACCCACCTGACCATCGGGCTCGGCTACATCCCGAGCATCCAGTTCGCGCAGTTCTACCTCGCCCAGCAGGCCGGCTACTACCGGGACGAGGGGCTCGACGTGACGTTCGAGAACAAGGTCGATCCCGACCTGGTCGTGCTGGTCGGGCAGGGCGCGCTCGACGCCGGGATCTCCGACGGCACGAGCGTGATCCCCGCCGTGAGCCAGGGGATCCCGATCCGCTACGTCGCGACCGTTTACGGGACGTTCCCCAACATCGTCTTCGCCAGGGCGAGCTCCGGCATCGCCACGGCGTCCGACCTGAAGGGCAAGCGCATCGGGACGCCCTGCAAGTGCGGCAGCTCGTGGATCATGCTCGAGGCCCTTCTATTCTCGGCCGGGCTTTCCACCACCGACGTCCACGTGGTCGAGTACCCCGACTACAGCCAGGAGGCGGCGGTGGCGCGTGGCGCCGTAGACGCGGCCACCGGCTACACCAACAACGAGCCGCTGCAGCTCCAGTCGCAGGGCCAGGCGGTCACCGTCTTGCACGTCGACCAGGCCGTCCCCCTGCCCGGTCCGGGTCTGATCTCGAGCACAGCCACCATTGCTTCGAAAGGGCCGGCGCTTCGAGCGTTCATCTCCGCCACGCTGCATGCGATGGCCGACATCGTGGCCGACCCGCAGAAGGGACTCGACGCGACCATCAAGCAGGTTCCCGAGCTCGCATCGCAGCAGGCGCTGCAGATGTCGATCCTGAAGGCGACGATCGCGACGTGGAGCAGCCTCTACACGGACGCCCACGGTCTGGGGGCGATCGACCAGGCGGCGTGGCAGGCGTCGCTGACGTTCATGTCGTCGTTGCCCGACCACCTGGTGCCGAACGCCGTCACGGTCGGGCAGTTGATCGATCCGATCCTGCTTCCGGGGGGCTGACCGAGGGGCGGCCGCGGGCCAGGGGGCGGACGGCTCGGGCAGCTTGCATGACGTGCTCCATCAGCACCGCGTTCGTGACCGGCCCGACCCCGCCCGGGACTGGAGTCATGACTCCCGCGATCCCCGCCGCGCTCGCCGCGTCGACGTCGCCGACGATCCGCCCGTCCACCACGGTGGTCCCCACGTCGACGACCGTGGCACCGGGCTTGAGCATGTCGCCACGGACGAGCCCGGGTGAGCCGGCCGCGACGACCAGCACGTCGGCCTGCCGTGTGTGGCCGGCGAGGTCGCGCGTCCGCCTGTGGCAGATCGTGACCGTGCAGTGGCGCCGAAGCAGGAGCTGTGCAACCGGGCGACCGACGACGTTGCTCCGCCCAACGACAACGGCGTGAAGCCCCTCCAGGCTGCGCCCCGACCGGTCGAGGATGTCGGCGGCGGCCTGCGCGGTAGCCGGGGCAAACGCCGTGTACCCCATCGCCAGGAGACCGGCGTTGAGCGGCGTGATGCCGTCCACGTCCTTGGTAGGGTCGAGTGCTCCCACGATGGTCCGAAGCGCGATGCCGCGGGGGAGCGGCTGCTGGAGGATGACGCCCGTGACGCTCGGGTCGCTCGAGAGCGCCCGAAGCCGATCGCGGAGGCGGGTCGCAGACGCGCGGCCGTCGAGCCGTTCCTCACGGGCCTCGATGCCGACCCGCTCGCACGTGCGCACGATCTGCCGGGCGTAGATGTCGAACGATGCGCTCCGGCCCGCGTGCAGCACGGCGAGTGTGGGGGCGGATCCGTGCCGGCGACGGTACGCAAGGACGTCCGCGCGAACCCGCGCCCTGATCTCGGCCGCGATCGGCCCACCGGCGAGGATGCGCGTTGCGTGTGCGCTCATTCCCGGCGCAGTGGCTTGTCCGGCCATGCGACCCCCTGTTCTTCTACCGGCCACCGGCAACCGCGCGTCGGTCGGCGGCGAGGTGGGCACGGCGTGGTGTGCGAGGCGCTCCCCGAACTACTCCGACTCGGGGTCTCGCAGCCGTCCGGCCCCGACCCGCTCGCGAGCGTGTGCCGAGAGGTCCTCGAGCGAGGAGAGCATCCGCATCACCTCGTCCGTAGCGGCGCCGGCGAACGTCTCGTCCCCGGCCGCAGGCAGGTTCACGAGAACGTTGGCCGCGGCCCCGCGACCCGCCGCCTCTGCGAGGAGCGCTGCGACGTTGACGTCGCTCGACGCGTTGAGGTTGCTGCGGCCGGCCATCGACTCGACTTCCGCCTCGAGCTCGACGCACTGCCGCACCACCTGGAGAGGAACCTCGGCCGCGTGCCGGGCGGCCGCGTGGATCGCCTCGCTCCGCGACGCCTGTTCCGCGTCCGTGTCCCGAGGCAGCTTCAGTGCGACCGCAAGCGCCGCGTACGCGTCCGCGTCCCGGTCTGCGAGCTCGAGGAACTGCGGCGCGGCACGTTCGGCGAACGCTAGTACGCGGCGATGGGTGGACTCGTACGGCGCGTACTTCGGCCGGTCCAGGGACAGGTGCGCGACCATCGCGATTAGGCCGGCTGCGAAGCTCGCGGCCACCGCGGAAGCGGAGCCGCCTCCCGGTACCGGGTCCGGCGACGAGAGGCGGTCCACGAACTCGCGGATCGTGAGGCCGGCAAACGCGTGGGCAGTCATCGGGGCGATTGTCGCATCCACGCGGGCGCCGCGTTGCGCTCGTGGTCGCGCCCGTGTCGTCGCGTCGCGCCCGGGACCCGAGGTGTGACGCCGGGCTGCCGCCCATGTGCCACGGAGTCCCGCCGGCCGCCGGACTTCACGTCACGCCGGGCGTCGCATCACGTCGCGCGGGCCAGTCTGGACCCCGGGCGGCTCGCCAGGCCGCGCCTCAGGCAGCGTCGGCGAGTTTCTCTCGCGCGTGCCCCCCCGCGGATCTCGTGGAGCCGGCGGGCTCGAGCCCTTCGACGATCCAGTGGCGGTCCCGGTGCCTGTACACCAGCGCGTAGCGGCCGGTCCGTGTCAACACCTCGAAGCAGGTGCGCGGCCCGACCGCGGCCCTGTACGCGGCAGATTCGCGGCGCACGCGCGTGACGGCCAGCACCGGCAGCTCGTCTCGCTCGAAGCGGATGGCGCGCGGCCGCCCGTCGAACCAGTCGCAGCGGACCTGGACCTCCAGCGGAGAGATGCTGATGATGGACATCGGTCGGCTCCTCTCGGGGCTTTCGTCTCTCCGTTCCCGTGGGCACGTCGGCGGCGAGAGAACATCTGTTCTGTGAGGTCCATATCCAAACAGAACGCATGTGCGATGTCAAGGGGCAAGTCGCGTAGCTGTCGCCGAGAACGGAGCTCGCGGGGCCACGGGAGTCGACCCCGTCGCGGCGAGCCAGGCGCCCGTCGCGCAGCGTCGTGCGCTCACCCCAACGGTTCATTCGTCGCCCGTGCGCGCGCCTCTCGCTCCCGGCTTCCGATCCGGATCACGCTCGAAGGGCTCCGGAACTGCGGCGTCGAGCAGCCGGGCGCGCGTGACGGCACGCGGACCGAACCGTCGCCGGATCTCGTCCACGGCCTCGACCGTGCGCCGCTTTCGGTCCTCATCCGCCTCGGCGAACAGCGGGAGCTGCGATGGCTCGACGAGGTTGCGCGCGGCAACACCCAGCAACCGCACGCGGATTCCACGCAGGAGCGGCCTCGCCAGCTCCTTCGACGTCCGCCAGATCGGGTCCGCCAGGTCGGTCGGTTCGGGCAGCGCTCGCTGTCGCGTGTGCGTCGCGAAGTCGCTGTCGCGCACCTTCACCGCCACCGTGCCCGCCCGCAGGCCGGCGGCCCGAAGCCGGGCGGCCACGCCTTCCGAGAGACCGAGCAGCGTCCGCTCGATCACGTCGCGGTCGCTCGTGTCCGTGTCGAACGTGTGCTCGTGGCTCACGGACCTGGCATCCTGCGGCCGCTCGACCGGCGACCTGTCGATGCCGCGCGCCCGCTCGGACAGCTGGGCGCCGTGCTCGCCGAAGCGCCGACGCAGGGCGTCCGGGGGGATCTCCGCGAGGTCCCCGATGGTGCGGACCCCGAAGTCGGCCAGCGCAAGGCGCGTCTTCTCGCCGACACCCCAGAGCCGGCCGATCGGAAGCGGCGCGAGGAACGTCGCCTCCTCACCCGGCGGGACGACCACGAGCCCATCGGGCTTCCGGAGGTCCGATGCGATCTTGGCGACGAGCTTGGTGCAGGCGACGCCGACCGACGCGGTTAGCCCGGCCTCCGACCGGATGGCGGTCTTGATCGCCCGGGCGATCGCTTCCGGCGGCCCGAACAGGGATTCCGACCCGCTGACGTCGAGGAACGCTTCGTCGATCGAGATCTGCTCCACCAGTGGAGTGAAGCGCCCGAGGATCGTCATGACGTCGCGACTCACCGCAGCGTACTTTCGGCCGTCCACGGGAAGGAACACCGCCCCGGGACAGAGGGCCGCCGCCGTGCGAAGCGGCATGGCAGAGTGGACCCCGAACCGACGCGCCTCATACGACGCCGCGCTCACGACCCCTCGACCCTCGGGACCGCCGGAGCCCCCCACGACGACCGGGCGTCCACGCAGGTCGGGCCGGTCGCGCTGCTCAACGGCCGCGAAGAAGGCGTCCAGGTCGACATGAAGGATGGTCGGTGTCACGGGCCAATGATGGCAGCCGCGGATTCCCGAGACCGCTGTACAGCTCGCGGCCGGAAGCGACGCCGCGCGGCGCTACCAGCTCAGCGCACCACCCCAATAGACGCCCCAGGCCGACATCACCACGGACAGGCAGACGAGGCCCACGCCGAGACGCCAGCCCCCGGAGCGATTGGCCAGGGCCAGCGCGACGAGCAGCAGGGAGAAGGGGGCGAAATCCAGGCTGAACCGCCAGCCCCATTGCACCCAGCCCTGGCTGAAATGCGCCAGCAGCATGACCGTGACGGGCACGATCGCGACCCAGGTGCCCTGTACCAGCCGTGAGACGCGCAGGCGGCGCAGTGATGCGAACACCAGCAGGAAGGCCGGGGAGCTGATGAACAGTCCGGTGCCCACCGGGTCCGGTCGCAGCAGCGGGCAGGCGGTACTGAACAGCCCGGTGACGGGGCAGGTCGGATCGACATGCGGCAGCCAGAGAAAGGCAATCAGTGTATTGAAGGGCACGTAGCGCAGGTCGGTGATGCCCCAGCTTCCTGCGAAGTAGTGCAGCTGGGCAACCTGCGGCCAGATCTGGGCGATCAGGCCGTCGGCCACCGGACGGATCTCGTGGAAGTACAGGTACACGTACCCGGGGTGGAGGAGCTGTCCGGTGGTGGCGAAGGTGTAGGCGAGGAGGGCGCCGAAGGGAACGGCGGCGCCGATCCCTGCGCTCATCGCCCGGCGCGTCCAGCGACGGCCGGGACCGACGAACACGAAGAAGCCGGCTCCGAAGATCGCGGTGAGCCGGGCACATGAGGCGAGCCCAAACAGGAAGCCGATAGCGACGCCCCGTGGGTCGACGAGCGGGAACGCATCCCACCGCGATGTCGGCGTGTCGGAGAGCGAGTCGGCGGCGACGCCGTCGAGCGCCGCCCCGAGCGCTCGCGGGTCGAGCGCGATCGCCCGCTCGACGGCCAGCAGCAGGAATGTGGCAGCCACGGTCTCGGCAAGGAACCAGGTGCTGCCGGTCTCCGCGGAGTACCAGGCCACTGTGCCGAAGCCAAAGAAGATGGTCGCGAGGGCCGCGACGGCGCGGTTGCCGCGCACGACCGCGAGGGAGAGACGCCAGGCCAGCAGCACGTTGATCGCGCCGATGGCGGCGGAGATCACCGCCTCGTCCGTGCCCAGGCCCCACACGGCTACGAAGGGCATCAGCAGCACGGCCGGGAGCGGTGGAAACGGCAGGAGGCCGTACCCCGGTCGATTGGCCACCGGCAGGACATCCTGGAAGAACCAGTTGACGAACGGACCCATCTTGATCGGCCAGGTGATCGCCACCTGGCCGTGCAGGAAGGCCTCGGCCTGCCAGACGAAGTGGTCGTAGTTGAAGGCCTTCGGACCGCGCGTGCCGATGTAGACGACCAGCGTGGCCAGCAGGAAGGCGACCGCGAGCGCGGCGCCGGGGGCCCTCTCGAGCAGGTCGGTGCCCCGACGGTGAACGGCAGCCAGATCCGCGCTGGTCGGCACGCCGTCCCGTTGACCTTCAGCGGTAGGGCCGCTGGCGACCACTGGCGAGACGGCGGACCGGGCAGCCAGGCGCTGCGCTGGCTCCACCTGCTGAGCCGCCGCCCAGCGGCGAGCCGTCAGCGCCAAGCGGAGCGCGCCCGGGTCGGCCGGCCTTGGGACGGGCGCCGGGGGCTGGTCGGCCGGTTCGTTCATCGTGGCGTCGCCCGGGTGGCCGGGGTCGCGCCTGCCCGTTTCGTGGCCGCTCACCGGACGACGCGGCCCGGCGGTCAGCCCTTGGGCTCGACGACCACAGTCACCTCGGGTGTCATGCCCGTGAACACCTTGACGGCGACCTTGTAGGTGCCCAGCGCCTTCAGCGGCTCGTCGAGCTCGATCTTGTGGCGGTCGACCATGATGCCGCGCCGGCCCAGCGCGTCCGCGATCTCCTTGGCGGTGATCGACCCATAGAGCTTGCCGCCCTCGCCGACCTTGACGCCCATCGTCAACGTCGTGCTGTTGATCCGGTTGGCGGCGACCTCCGCTTCCTCCCGTTCGCGGCGCCGCTTCTCCTCGCGGCTCGCGATGTCATGCTGCCACGCCCGGTACGCGCCACCGGCAGCCGGCACGGCCAGCTTCTTCGGGATCAGGTAGTTCCGGGCGAACCCCTCGGCGACGTCCCTGAGCTCTCCGCTCTTGCCGATCTTCTCGACGTCGGCCGTCAGGATGACCTTCACGCGTCCTCCATGCTAAGCCAGGCACGGACCCGGCGGTCCATCCCGGCATGCCTTGCGGCGGTCCCTGCCGCCCGAACCACGCCGGGCAGGCGTGTGGCCAGGCGGCGGATGGGGCGGGGAATGATGCGCCGCACCTGGGCGCGATCGTGCTCGAACGCCTCGCGGTCGATGTCGAGGTCGGCCAGCTTCTCGTTCAGGACCCCGGCGGGCAGGCCGTCCAGGAACAGCTCGACGGCGAGCACGAGGACCACGACGTCGTCGATCGCGCCGATGATCGGAATCGACTCAGGGATGAGGTCCAGGGGCGACGCCACGTAGCCGGCCGCGATGCCCAGGATCGCCTTTCGGCCCAGCGGAACGCGCTCATCCATGAGCAGGGCGAGCACGAGCCGCCCGTACGAGGGCGCCCGCGACGCGAGCGGCAGGAAGGCGAGGTAGTTGAGGGTCCGCACGATGGTCGACCGGCGGCGTCTGGAGCGGGGCATCGGGACGACGAGTATAGCGGCGCCGCACGGCGCATGACCCGCACGCCGGCGAAATGCCCTCCCCAGCCCCCGCCGAGCCCTGTCGACGGCCTGCGTCGGCCGTGCACACGGCCCGGGTCCAGCTGGCCCGGTTTACACGGCCCCCTTCGAGCCCTTGACAATCGAACACCTGTTCTGTACGCTGCGGACGGAAAGGAGCGCCGGTGACCAAGCACGACGCATTCCGCAAGCAGCGGATCATCGAGTACATCGCAGCGACACTTCGCGCCCGCGGGTACCCGCCATCCGTCCGCGAGATCGCGCGTGCCGTAGACCTGGCCTCCACCTCGGCCGTTCACCACCACCTCGACGTCCTCGAGCGCGAGGGATACCTGGAGCGAGGCGCCGCACAGTCGCGGGCGCTTCGCCTCACGCCACGCGCGGCGTTGGAGGTGGGGCTGGCGGCCGAACTCGTCCCCCAGATCCCCAGCCAGAGCACGTACTACCTTCCGGTGATCGGCGAAATCGCGGCCGGCGGGCCCATCGAGGCCTACCAGGACGCCAGCGAGAGCATCGCCGTGCC
>Ga0209415_10007301_pt1 | contig 19327 bp, 22 predicted proteins | sample PeaSoiSIISIP2007_FD_187696 | JGI IMG/M metagenome (GOLD analysis project Ga0209415, IMG submission 187696) | Peat soil microbial communities from Weissenstadt, Germany - SII-SIP-2007 (SPAdes) (version 2) | ecosystem: Environmental > Terrestrial > Soil > Wetlands > Peat | place: Germany... | reverse complement strand
GGGCGAACCGCCCGCCGTAGCCGTGTGAACAGCACGTTACCAACTCAGACGCCCAGCGCAAAGTGCAGATTGGCGCCCGTCCGGAATCGGATCAGGCGCCGAAGACGGAGGCCAGCTCCTCCGGCACTGCCACGTCGAGCTGGTCGTAGGTACACGAGCGGGCCGATCGGTCGGGTCGCCAGCGCCGGAACTGGGCGGGATGGCGCAGCCGGTCACCCTGCAGCTGGTTGTAGCCGACCTCGGCGACCAGCACCGGGTCGAGGAGCTCGAAGGGCGGTGGAGCCGCTTCCGCGACGACAGCGAGATCACCCGCCTCAACTCCCGCTGCGGGCGGCCCACCGCACTGACGGCCGACGGATATCTGCTCGTCGACCACGCGGTCGCGGCGTGGGAGTGGACGGGGGGTCGTTACGACCCGACGGTGCTGGAGTCCATCGTCGCGGCCGGATACGACCGGACCTTCGAGGACCTCGAGGACCGCCGGCCGGCCGGTGCGCCCCGTCCCGCGCCCGGCTGCGCGGGTGTGGAGCTCGACCCGCTCCTCCGGGCGGTCACCCTCCCGCCAGGTGTCGGGATCGACCCGGGCGGGATCGGCAAGGGTCTCGCGACCGACCTCGTCGTCGAACTCCTGCTCGACGAGGGAGTCGCCGGGGCCTGCGTCAGCCTGGGCGGCGATGGCCGGGTGGCGGGGGAGGCACCCGAGGGCGGGTGGCGCATCGGGATCGGCAACCCCTATGAGGCGTCCGAACTGCTCGCCGTCGTCCGCCTCACCGATCACGGCATCGCCACGAGCTCACGGCTGATGCGGCGCTGGCGCTCGGGCGGGCTCGAGCGCCACCACCTGCTCGACCCCCGCTCCGGCCGCTCGATCGACAACGGGCTCGACGCGGTCACGGTCATCGCGGACGACGCCTGGATGGCCGAGGTGTTGACCAAGGCCGCCTTCGTCGCCGGTGCCGCCGAGGGTGCCCGTCTCCTCACCCACCTCGGCGCGGCCGGGCTGCTCGTGGAGAGTCTGGAGCAGCTGCGGACGGCCGGCCCCTTCGCCGCCTTCGTGACGACGGAGGGCACCGCGGCCTGATGATGCCCGGGGGCCCGCCGCGCGTCAGGATGTGGTGGCCGCAAGGGGGAGGGTGGGGATGGTCGTCATCGACGTGGACGGGCATGTGTTCGAGCCCGACGAGCTGTGGGAGCGGCATCTCGATCGGCGCTTCCACGACCGGCGCCCGCGCCTCGTGCGCGACGAGCGGGGCACGACCCGTTATCTCATCGAGGGCCGGATGACCCCGCCCGGCACCGGGCGCGGCGCGTGGGTGCCCGAGGGCATGCGCGAGGCCTCGGTGCACCGCGAGGGCGCGGTCGACCCGAAGCTGCGGCTGGAGGACATGGACACCGACGGCATCGACGTCGCCGTGCTGTACGGCGCGATCAGCCTCAGCTTCGCCACCAACGTCGACGAGCGCGAGCTCGCCGTCGCCTGCTGCCGCGCCTACAACGACTGGCTGGCCGAGTACTGCCAGGCCGCACCCTCACGGCTCAAAGGTGTCCCCGCGCTCCCGTTGCGCTGGATGGGTGACGCCCTCGAAGAGGCGGAGCGCGCCGTCCGGGAGCTCGGGTTCGTCTCGCTCACCACGCCGTGCGCGGTCGGCGAGCGCAACGCCGACCACCCGGACAACGACGACCTGTACGACCTCGCCGCCGAGCTCGGCGTGCCGGTCGGCTTCCACGCGGGTGGGGGTCGCTTCGCCTACCACAAGTTCGTCGACGCGTACGCCCAGCTCCATGCGCTGGAGTTCCCGTTCAACATCATGTTCGCGGCGACGACGCTCGTGTGCGGTGGCGTGCTCGAGCGCCACCCGCAGCTCCGGGTCTCGCTCCTCGAAGCCGGGGCGGGGTGGGTGCCCTACTTCTTCGAGCGCCTCGACGAGCACTGGGAGCACCGACCGGGTGAGATGGCGGTCACGCGGGCACCGAGCTCGTTCCTCCACGGTGGACAGCTGTTCATCTCCACCGAAGGCGAGGATGGTCTCGGTCACGTGATCGCCCAGAGCGGCGCGGACTGGCTGGTCTGGGCCTCCGACTACCCGCACTGGGACGCCCGCTTCCCGGGCGCGGTGGCCGCCGTGCGGGAGCACCCGGAGCTCGGGCCGGCGGAGCGCGACGCCGTGCTGTCCACCAACGCGCTGCGCCTCTTCGGCTGGTCCGACGACGGGGTGGCGGCCGCCGCTCGGTAAGGTGAGCTGTCGGATCGCGCCGGTCTGCGCAGGTCCGGGGGGAGAGGGGTGGCGATGGGGTCCGTCATGACGGTGACCGGTCCGGTGGACGGCGCGCAGCTCGGGCGCACCCTGGTCCACGAGCACCTGGTCATCTCCTACTACGGCGAGCAGTACGAGCGGACGGCGCGCTGGACGCGTCAGGAGATCGTCGCCCGCGCCGTCGACAAGATGGCCGAGCTCAGCGCCGCCGGGTTCCGGACGTTCGTCGACCCGTGCCCGATCGAGCTCGGACGCGACCCCGAGCTGTACGCGGAGATCGCCCAGCGCACGGGGATGCAGATCGTGTGCACCACGGGCTTCTACACCGAGCACCTCGGCTCGGGACTGCCGTTCTACTGGCGGGCACGCGATCCCGAGGAGATCGCGGAGTTCTACCTGTCCGAGCTGCGCGACGGGATCGGGACGACCGGCATCCGGCCCGGCGCGATCAAGGCGGCGACCGGCGTGGAGGTCACGCCGGCGGAGCGGCGCATGCTCATCGCTGCGGCGCTGACCCAGCACGAGTCCGGCGTGGCGATCATCACCCACACCGAGCAGTCGACCAACGGCGACGTGCAGCAGGACGTGTTCGCCGAGCACGGCGCCGACCTTTCGCGCGTCCTCATCGGTCACCAGGACGAGCAGCCCGAGCTGGCCGAGATCCGCAAGCTCGCCGAGCGTGGCACCTTCGTCGGGATCGACCGCGTCGGCCTGGAGATCCTTGCGCCCGACACGCGCCGCGCCGACCACGTCGCCGCGCTCGTGCGGGAGGGCTTCCGGCGGCAGGTGTGTCTCTCCCAGGACCACATCTGTGCGCTGACCGCGCCGCGCGCCAGCTACTGGGTGCCGCCCGAGCGTCGGGCGGCGCGGGTGGAGCACAAGAGCGCGATCGACTGGCAGGTCACCGACCGGCCGTACACCTACGTCTACACCGACTTCGTCGCCATGCTGAAGGAGCGGGGCGTGACCGACGACGACGTCGAGTCGATCTTCGTCGAGAACCCCCGTCGGCTCCTCACCGGCTCCTGACCGCGCCGGGCGGCCCGAGGCGCAGGATTGACCGGTCAGCTCGCCTGTCGGAGCTCGTAGCGCTTGCGCCACTCGGCCCTCGACACGGTGGCCGTGTCGACGTCGGGTGACAGCGAGCGGAGCGCGCCCACGGTCGCCTTCTCGCGGGGCAGCACGGCGAACGGGTCCCACCCGAGGTAGCGGCAGCTGTTGCCCCAGGTGATCGCCTCGATCTCGTCGTCCGGCACGCCGGCCGCGTCGAGCTCGGCCAGCACGCGCTCGGGCGCGTCGGGCCAGAGGCTGTCGGAGTGGGGGTAGTCGCACTCCCACGCGATGATCTCTATGCCGATGTCGTGGCGGATCTTGAGCGCGGAGGGGTCCGTCACGTAGCACGCGAGCGAGTGCTCGCGGAAGACCTCACTCGGCAACTTGCCGCCGAAGTCGCGGCGCAGCCACTTCTGGTTCTCGTAATGACGGTCGCACCGGTTGAGGTAGAAGGGGATCCATCCGATCCCCGCCTCGGACCATGCGATCTTGAGGCGCGGGTACGTCCGCATCGCCGGGCCCCAGAGCAGGTCCTGGGCGGCGAGCGCTGAGACCTGCGTGGCGAGGATGATCAGGTTGTCGATGGGTGCGTCGGCGGGCGTGTCGATCGCCGCGAACCCCTGCCCGATGTGGAGGCACATCACCACGTCCTCGTCCGACACGGCCCGGAAGAACGGCGCCCAGTAGTCGTTGTGGTAGCTGGGCAGTCCCTGCAGGTGGGGCAGCTCGGGCATCGACATCGCGCGGCATCCCTTCGCCGCGACCCGGTGCACCTCGGCAACCAGCGCGTCCATGTCCCACACCGGGCCGATCGCGAGTGGGATGAACCGGCCGGGGTACGCCGTGCACCATTCGTCGATGTGCCAGTCGTTGTAGGCGCGCAGCATCACGAGGGCGAGGTCCTTGTCCTTGGCCTCCTGGAAGGTCCGGGCGCTGAACCCGGCGAAGGTCGGGAAGCACATCGACGCGAGGATCCCGTTGCGGTTCATGTCCCGGATCCGCTCGTGGATGTCGTAGGCGCCGGGGCGCATCTCGGCGAACGTCGTGGGGTCCATGCCCCACTCCTCCTTGGGCCAGGACACGACCGCGTTGAGACCCATCGAGCCGGCGGTCACGTTCTGGAAGACCCACTGCTCGACGCCGTCCCGGTTCACGACGTGGGGGGCCTGATCGGCGAACCGGGCGGGCACGTGCCTCTCGAACATGTCGCGGGGCTCGATGACATGGTCGTCGATGCTCACGAGGATGAGGTCGTCGACGCGCATCGCGGACTCCTTCCGTCAGGGCCGTCATAGCACAGGCGGTCGCGCCTCCCCGGCGCGTAGGTTGCGGTCGGTGGAGCCCACCTTCGACGCCGACGGCCACGTCCTCGAGCCGTGGACCGCGTGGCGTGCGCTGCCGGACCACCAGCGGCCCCGGGCGGTCACCGACGGGCGGGGCCTCGACCACGTGATCGTCGCCGGCCAGGAGGTGTTCGTCGCCCGCCTCGGGCAGATGGGGAGCCCGGGCACCGACGTCGGCGCGCCCGGTCCGGCCGTGCCCCTCGAGGCCGCCCGCCCCGGCGCGTACGACCCGGTCGCGCGCTTGGTGGACATGGACGCTGAGGGCATCGACCGGGCCGTGTTGTATCCGACCATCGGTCTCGGGTTCTGGGGCATCGCTGACGCCGGAGCCGCGATCGCGGTGGCGCGGGCCTACAACGACTGGCTCGCGGAGTACTGCGACGAGGCGCCCGGGCGTCTGCACGGCGCGGCGATGGTGCCGTTCCAGGATCCGGCGGCGGCGGTGGCCGAGCTGCGCCGGGCCCGCCAGGAGCTCGGGTTCGTCGCCGCCTTCGTCCGGCCCAACCCGTGCCTGGGTCGGACCCTGGTCGATCCGGCCAACGAGCCCTTCTGGGCGGCGGCCGAGGAGCTCGGCGTCGCGATCGCCGTCCACGAGGGCCTGCAGATGGCGGTGCCGCCGCTCGGCAGCGATCGCCACCCGACCAACGTGCTCGTCCTGCACGCGATCTCGCACACGCTGGAGCAGATGCTGGCCTGCGCGCAGCTGATCGGGCTCGGCGTGCTCGAACGCCACCCGGCGCTCCGCGTCGTGTTCCTGGAGGCGGGCGGCGGCTGGGCGCCGTACTGGCTGGCCCGGCTCGACCACCAGGTCCCCTCCTACCACCGCTATGCGCCCGGTCTGTCCCTGCTCCCGAGCGAGTACTTCGCCCGGCAGTGCTGGGTCAGCTTCGAGATCGACGAGGACACGCTGCCCGCCCTGGCCCCGTTCGTCGGCGACGACCGGATCGTGTGGGGCTCGGACTACCCCCACGCCGACTCCACCTTCCCGGGCGCGGTCGAGCAGCTGCGGCGGACCATCGCGCCGCTCCCCGCGGATGCCCGTGGCCGCATCCTCGCCGGCAACGCCGCCGCCCTGTACGGGCTGACGTCGGGCTGAGCGGCTCACACCGGCTTCACAGCCTCGGCGGGCCGAGCGGCTCACACCGGAACTCACAGGCTCACAGAACCCTCACACGAGGTGCGCAGAGGCCTCATGTCGCGCGCCCAAGGTGGCGATATCCCATCCGGATCCCCGCAAGGAGGCCCCCCAAATGACACGGCAGTCACTCATCCGCATCGGCGCAGGCGTCGCCGTCGCCGGGCTCGTCGCCCTCACGGCCACGCCCGCCTTCGCCGACTCGACCACGTCGACCACCCTCTCCACCACGTCGTCGTCCGTCGTGCCCCGGCACGGGTCGGCGTCGACCGGTTCCGGCGCCGCGCTGCTCGCGGCGATCCAGGCGAAGGCCAACGCGGACATCCAGGCCCGCCTGACCGCCCTCCGGGGCGCCATCGGCGTGCTCGGCGGCGTCAAGAACTGTGACGTCTCCCCGCTCGTCTCCACCGCCCAGACCGACATCTCCATGCTGACGGCCCTGCAGGGGACGATCGACGCCGACACCACGGCGCAGAAGGCCCATGCGGACGCCCAGACGATCTTCACCCAGTTCCGGGTCTTCGCGCTCGTCCTCCCCGTGGACCAGATGGTGCGGGCGACCTGCGCGATCAACGAGGCCGTGACCCTCTTCGACGGCCTCGGCAGCAAGTGGTCGGGGCTGAGCAACCCGGCCGTCACCACGCTGGCCGCGCAGATGGTCGCCTCGGCCAACGCCTCCGGCGCCCTGGTCAGCGGGCTGCCCGGCACCCTCGAGGGGATCACGCCCCAGACCTGGGACGGTCAGCCGACGATCCTGAAGCAGTATCGCTCCACTCTCCAGACGGCCCGGGGCGACCTCCAGTCGGCCCGCAACGACGCCAGGCAGATCGTGGCGCTGCTGCACTCCGGGCGCGGCCAGGGCCAGAGCAGCGTGAGCTCGTCCACGAGCTCGGTCGCTCCGACGACCTCGACGGCGGCGGCGGCGTGATGTCGGCCCCCGCTCGCCTCGCCGGCCTCGCCGCCACCGTCCTCGCCGTCGCCGCCCTGAGCGGCTGCGGCGGGGGCAGCGCCAAGCCGGCCACCGTGCAGACCCCGGCGGGTGGTGGCTCGCCGTCGGCGACCAGTCCGCTGTCCGTCCCGGCGCCGTCGCCGACCGCGGCGCCGGCGCCGTCGGGCTCCGCACCGTCGGCCTCGGCCGGCGGCGGCTCGGTGCCCCAGACCGGCGCCGCCGCCCCCGGTGGTCAGGACGACACCCAGACGCTGAACCAGATCGACAGCGCCCTCAACAACATCGACGGCTCGCTCGGCAGCGCCGACAGCGCCAGCGCACAGGAGACGAACTGACCTCAGTCGGAGGGGCCGGGGCGACCGCCCCGGCCCCTCCGGCGCGTCCCGGGTCCCGCGCGATGCGGTGTCAGGTCGTGACGAGGACGACGACCGGGATGACCCTGGTCGTCTTGGCCTGGTACCCCGCGAAGCCCGGCATGCGGCGGGCCTGCTCGGCGTAGAGCCGGTCCCGCTCCGCACCGACCGCCACTTCGGCCCGCACCCGGCGGGTCTCGCCGCCGACCTCGATGGTCGCCTCGGGGTGGGCGACGAGGTTGTGGTACCAGGCGGGGTTGGTGGGGGCGCCGGCCTTCGACGCGAAGATCACGATCCGGTCGCCGTCGGGGAGGTACGCGAGGGGGGTGGTGCGCGTCGCGCCCGTCTTGGCCCCGGTCGTGGTCAGCAGCACCATCGGAACGCCCTCGAACGGTTCGCCGACCTTGCCGTCGTTGGCGCGGAACTCCTCGATGATCTTGGTGTTGAAGTCGCTCATCTCGCTCACGACCCCGCCCAACGACGGCGGGCGCGGTTGCATTCCTGACGCGCCGCAGCCCACCTCCCCCAGGAGGTGGGCTGCGCGTCCGGGCGGGCGGCTGGGCGAGGGGGGCCCGGCCCGCCGAGGGGGGTTAGGCCATCACCGGGCTGGCGACGGCGGTGGCGGCGTGGCGGCGGGCGAGGACCTCGTCGGTCTCGCCGACCTTGTGCAGGTGCCAGAAGCCCATCAGGGTGAGCACGAGCATCACACCGGCGAGGACGAACGAGCAGATCGCCGCGATCAGGGCGATCTGGCCCATCTCCCAGAAGGCGTAGGCCTCGAGGAGCAGGCCGCGCAGCGTCGTGCCCTGGAACACGGTCTGGACCTCAGCCTTGAGCGTCGCGTTGTTCGGCGCCGCCATCGACGCTGCACTCACCTTCGAATACACACCGCCGTAGGGCATCTCCGAGAGGTGCACGGCGATGAAGTGATCGGCGTAGGCCTTGGCCTGCGGACCGCTGAGCAGCTCCTGACCGGCGTACTTGTTGAGGTACGGCCCGATCGCGGTCGGCGCCAGCGCCGAGCTGCCCTTGGTCGGGAACACGATCTGCTGCTCGGCCAGCTGCTGGTGCACGTTGGAGTTCGCGAAGCTGTGGCCCCACATCAGGAGCCCTCCGGCCACCAGCAGCACGGCGGTCACCACCAACCCGCCCGTCGTGAGAAGAGTGTCAAAGACCTTGCGACGCATCGTCTGCTCCTTCCTGTGGCCCCGCCGTCCGCTGGGCCGCTTATCCATGAGGATGTCGGTCGGGAGGCGCGCCGGGCAGGGGCCGAAGGTCCCCTCGGTCAGGGCCGGAAGGCCGGCGGGAGGCGGTAGGGTCTCGACCATGTCGATTGCCACTGGTGACAAGATTCCCGACGTCGAAGTCAAGACCATGGGTCCGGAGGGACCCAAGACCGTGAGCACCGGCGAGGTGCTCGGCAAGGGGAAGGTGGTGCTGTTCGCGGTCCCCGGGGCGTTCACGCCGGGCTGCTCGAAGATCCACCTCCCCGGCTACGTCGAGCACGGAGCCGAGCTGAAGGCCAAGGGCGTCACGACGATCGCCTGCGTCGCGATCAACGACGCGTGGGTGATGCAGGCGTGGTCCGACGCGCAGGGCGCCTCCGACATCGTCATGCTCGCCGACGGCAACGGGGCGTTCACCGACGCGATGGGCCTCAGCGTCGACATGTCGGCCGCGGGCCTCGGGAAGCGGTCGCAGCGCTACGCGGCGGTCATCGAGGACGGGGTCGTCACCTCGCTCGAGGTGGAGCCCAAGCCCGGCGTGGACGTGAGCGCCTGCTCGGCGGTGCTCGCCAAGCTCTGAGCCTGCTCGCCCACCTCTGAGCCTGCTCGCCAAGCTCTGGGCGGCTCAGCCGGGCGGGGCCGCCAGCAGGCGGCGCTGGACCTGGCGGGTCGCGCCGGTCCGTGGGATCTCGTCGACGAGCACCAGCCGGCGGGGGTGCTTGAACGGCGCCAACCGGCCCTCGCAGAAGGCGCGTAGTCCGGCGAGGTCGAGCGACGCGCCGGGGCGGAGGACGGCGAACGCGGTCACGACCTCACCCCAGTCCGGGTCGGGGACGCCCGCGACCGCGGCGTCGACGATGGCCGGGTGGGTCAGCAGCACCACGTCGATCTCCGCGGGGGCGACCGTCTCGCCACCCGTGCGGATGATGTCCTTGGCCCGCCCGACGATGGAGTAGTAGCCGTCGGCGTCCTGCTCGGCGAGGTCACCCGTGTGATACCAGCCGTCGACCACGGCCGCCGCGGTCGCCTCCGGGTCGCGGAAGTAGCCGTTCATCATCCAGGGGCTGCGCGCGACCAGCTCGCCGTGCTCGAGGCGGACCTCGACGCCCAACGCCGCCGGCCCGACCGAGCCGGGCTTGCGGTGGATGTCGGGTGGGGGGAGGCGGCAGACGCTGCCCGCCTCCGTCGAGCCGTAGTAGATCGACGTGCTCGCGGTCGGGAACGCCTCGCCGATCGCACGCAGCAGCTCCGGCGTGGTGGCCGACGTCCCGGTATCGGCCGTCCGGAGGCAGCTGAGGTCATAGCCGCTCCGGTCGGCGTCGAGGAGGCGCCGCCAGACGGCAGGGATGGCGTAGAGGCGGACGACGCGGCGGCGGTCGATCGCCGCGAGCAGCGGCTCGGCGTCGGCGCGCGGCACGTACACCGCCTCGTCGTTGCACAGCCAGCTCGTCGTGGGGCCCTGCCATCCGGCCATGTGGAACTGGGGGAACATGATCAGTGCCGGCCCGGCCGGTATCGGTGTGGCATCGAGGAGGCTCCGCAGCAGCGTGGCGCGGTGCGAGAGCTCGACGCCCTTGGGTCGGCCCGTGCTCCCGCTGGTGAAGAAGATGACGTGCGGATCGGTCTCGCCCACCTCCGGGCGGTCGATGCCGGTGGAAGGCGGCTGGTGGAGCAGGGCGTCGAGCGCATCGCCGTCGACGACCAGGTGCGGGTCGGCGACCCCGAGGACGGCGTCGGACTCGTCCGCGCTCAGGCGGGGGTTGATGGGGACGAGCACGCCGCCGAGGGTGGCGACCGCCATCGCCAACGCGATCGCGTCGAGGCTCGTCTCGCCGCGCCAGACGACGCGGGAGCCGTGGGTGATGCCGCGCGCCGGGAGGGCGCGGCACAACCCGGCCGTGGTGGTGGCGAGATCGGCGAACGTGACGCTGCGGTCGTCCATCGTGGCCGCGACCCGGTGGGGCATGCGGCCGGCCGCGTTCCACAGCACGTCACCGACGAGCAGCTTGCGCATGACGTGACGCTAACGTTCTTGCACGCCCTCCGACCTTCCCTGGGATCCGCTCGAGCTCGAAGCGGCCGCTCGCCTCCGCCTGACGCCGGAGGCGGCGACCTACTACGAGACCGAGGCCGCCCACCCGCCGTCGCGCGACAACGAGCGGGCGTGGGCGTCGTGGCGGTTCGTGCCCCGTGTCGGCGTCGACGTCGGCGCGGTCACGACGGCGACGTCGTTCTTCGGGCGGCCGGCCCCGGCGCCGCTGCTCCTCGCCCCGTGCGCGTACGCCGGCCACGCCCATCCCGACGGCGAGTGGGCAGTCGCCCGGGCCGCGGCCCGCTCGGGGACGCCGTACGTCGTCTCGTCCGCCAGCACCAAGGAACAGGGCTCGGTGCCCGCGTCGGCCGCGACGCCGTGCTGGTTCCAGCTCTACGTGCCGGTGTCGGAGGCCGACGTCGAACGGGTCGTGCGCTCCGCCGAGGACGGCGGGTTCGAGGCGCTCGTGGTGACGCTCGACGCGCCGATCGGGTCGCTGCGGCGCGTGGGCTACGTGCCCGACCCGGGGGAGCACGACCCGTTCACCCACGGACGGCCGGCGGGCTCGCCGTTGAACCCGGGGGTCACGTGGTCGACGGTCGAGCAGATCGCGACGCTGACCACGCTCCCCGTCCTCGTCAAGGGGCTGCTGCGCGCCGACGATGCGGTCAAGGCCGTCGAGCGCGGCGCCCGTGGCGTGATCGTGTCGAACCACGGTGGCCGTCAGCTCGACGGAGTGGTGCCGACCGCCGTGGTGGTCGGAGAGATCGCGGACGCGGTGGCCGGGCGCGCCCTCGTCCTTGTCGACGGCGGGGTGCGCACGGGTCGCGACGTGCTGCGCGCGCTGTGCCTGGGGGCGCACGGGGCGCTGATCGGTCGCCCCTACCTGTGGGCCCTCGCGGTCGGCGCCGAGGACGCCGTCGACCTGTTGATCCGGCGGATCCACCTCGAGCTGGAAAACGCCCTCGCCCTCACCGGCTGCCGGCAGGTCGGCGACGCCGACCGCTCGCTGGTGCGCTGGCACCCGTAGGCTGCGCGCGCCCAGACGAAGGGGCCCGCAGACGAAGGAGGGGGACGCGAGATGGCCAAGCTCGGCGACGTCGCCACCAGGCTGATCGAGGAGAACGACCGGGTGAAGATCTGGGAGATGGATCTCCAGCCCGGTGAGGAGTCCGACGAGCACCGCCACGACCTGGACTACATCCTGGTGATCCTCGAAGGGGACCGCATCTGCGGAGTGGCCACCGACGGGCGCGAGGACATCGATGCCGAGGTCCACCCCGGGCTCACGGTGTTCGTGCCGAAGGGCGGGACCGAGATCGCCCGCAACACCGGGCGCCGGCGCTACCGCGAGATCCTGATCGAGCTGAAGGACTAATCCCCGAAGCCGGGGGGCGGCTGGTAGCCGCCGCCCGTGATCTGCGCGATCAGGCCGGCGGCGTGCACGGCGTCGCGATCGCGCAGCGCCGGCGCCACCACTTGGACGCCGACCGGCAGCCCGGTCCGCGTGCGCGGCAGCGGCGGGACGGCCGAGGGAAGCCCGACGATGCCGATCAGCCCGGTCCACTGGATCACGGCGAGGTAGGGGACCTTGGCGCCGTTCAGGTCGAGGACGCGGTCGAGCATCGGCTCGGTGTGGTCGTGCGGGAACGCGGGCAGCGGGACCACGGGGCACAGCAGCAGGTCGAACGAGTCGAACCACTCGGCCCACACGCGGCGCAGCCGGGCCCGCTCCTCCTCGGCGCGCAGCCACGCCCGGTGCGACCCGGACGTGGCGTCGGCGTGGTCATCGGGCAGGCTCGGCGAGATCGCGGCCACGATCATGCGGTTGAACAGCCCGACCTGCTCGGCGAAATCGACCGGGGGGTGGGCCTCCTCGATCGCCACCCCGGCGGCGGCGAGCGCATCGACGGTCGCACGGAGCACGTCGCGCAGCTCGTGGTCGAGCGGGCAGGACTGCTCCTCGAACCACACCCCGATGCGGTAGCCGGTGAGGTCGGCGTGCCGCGGCGGGGGCAGCGCGATCCGCCATGCCTCCGCCCGCTCGGGCTCGGGCCCGGCGAGCACCGACAGCAGCAGGTCGAGGTCCTCGGCGCTGCGCGCGATCGGCCCGAACACGTTGATGTCGGCGTCGGTCAGGCCGCCGCCCACGTGGTCGAGGTAGCCGCGTTGGGGGACGACACCGAAGCTGGGCTTGAGGCCGAACACGCCGCAAAAGTGCGAGGGCATCCGCACCGACCCGCCGATGTCGGTGCCCAGCTCGAAGCTGGTGAAGCCGCACGCGACCGCGGCCGCCGCGCCTCCCGAGGACCCACCGGTCGTGCGGTCGGTCGCCCACGGGTTGTTGGTCGTGCCGAAGATCTCGTTGTAGCTCTGCATGTCGCCCGACCAGCGCGGCAGGTTGGTCTTCCCGAACACGATGGCCCCGGCCGCCCGCAGGCGGGCCACGGCGGCCGCGTCCGACGCCGGGACGTGGTCGCGGAGCTCGACCGCCCCGCCCGTCGACCGCACGCCGCCGACCTCGATCGCGTCCTTGATCGTCACCGGGAGGCCGTGGAGCGGGCCGAGCGCCTCACCACGGGCGACCGCGTCGTCGGCGGCGCGGGCGGCCGCGAGGGCCCGCTCCGCGTCGAGGGTGACCACCGCGTTGACCGGGGGGTCGAGGCGGGCGATGCGCTCGAGGTACAGCTCGAGCAGCTCGCGACTGCCGAGCTCGCGCGCCGCGATCGCCGCTGCCAGCCGGTGGGCGGACCACGTCGCGGTCACGTCACACTCTCCCGCCCGGGGTCGGGGTGGGCACCTCGAGGAGCGGGATCTGCGCGGGTGGACCCCAGGCGATCGCCGCCTTGGAGAACGCCGACGCCAGCGCGGTCGTCAGCGCCAGCTCGACGATCTCCGCCGGCCTGAGCTCGGCGAGCAGCGCGTCGCGCAGCTCATCGGTCATCCCGCTCGGGTCGGTCACGATCACGTCGGTGAGACGGATCGCGAGCTTGAAGCGCTCGGGCAGGTCGCGCGTCTCGAAGTCCTCGGCGATGCCGTCCACCAGGTCCTCGGTGAGTCCTTGATGCTTCGCACCTGCGAAGCGGAGGTTCCTTCAGATGCCACAGTCGACGACCCTGGCATTGCGGAGGCGGGCCACCTCCTTGGTCGGCTGATCGACCGCGCCGTCGGTCCACAAGGTGCCGTAGAGCACGTTGAACGCGGCGAACACGTCGGGCCGGTGGTCGAAGAAGCTCGCGCCGCCGGGCGGTGGGGCAAATCGCATGGGCCCTCCTCAGGTCGCGGTGATGTCGATGGATGCCGGCGTGCCCGCGACGGCACCGAGGACGGTGCGCACGCGGGCCAGGGCGTCGAAGGTCGCCAGCGCGGTCGTCAGCGCGGCCAGCTCCTCCGCGGTGAACAGCCCGTGGAGCGTCTCGGCCTGCGCGTCGGTCACGCCGTGGGGGTCGATGACGTACTGCTCGACGAACCCCAACGCGGCGCGGTCGCGCTCGGAGCAGTCGGTGTCGTCCTCGGTGGGGAGTCCGTCGATGAGCGCGTCGGCCCGGCGCCGGCAGCGCTCGAGGAGCTCGCCGTCGATCCCGGCCTGCCACAACGAGGCATAGAGCGCCCGCAGGGCGTCGCGGGCGCCGGGGATGAGGTCCCACACGTCGGCGCCGGGCTCGAGCGGCAACCACGTCGCGTAGGCCACGCCGCCACGCTACCGCCCGTCGTGTCTCCCGGGCCTCCAGGGCCGGGAGGTACGCCCCGCTAGCGCAGGCCCGCGGCCTCGGCCACGAGCTCGTAGGAGCGGAGCCTGTCCGCGTGGTCGTGCAGCATCGTCGTCACCATCAGCTCGTCCACACGGGTCGACGCCACGAGCTCGTCGAGGCGCTTGCGCACGCCGGCCGGATCGCCGATCACCTGGTCGCGGAGCCGGTCCTCGACCGCCGCCCGCTCTGCTGGCGTGTAGGGGTACGCGGCCGCCTCCTCCGGCGACGGGAACGTGCCGGGCCGGCCGGTGCGCAGCCGGAGATACGACAGCGCGCCCGGCGCGCTCAGCCAGCGGGCGCGGGCCTCGTCCTCGGCGCACACCACGGAGACGCCGATCATGGCGTAGGGCTCGGACAGGACCGCGGACGGGCGGAACGCCCTGCGGTACAGCTCGAGTGCGGGCAGCGTGTACTGCGCGCTGAAGTGGTGGGCGAACGCGAACGGCAGCCCGAGCACGCCGGCGATCTGCGCGCCGTAGCCGCTCGAGCCGAGCATCCAGAGTGCCGGCATGTTGCCGAGCGCTGGCACGGCGGTGATCGACCGGTACGGGTGGTCGTCGGGGAACTCGCCGGTGAAGAACCCGATCAGGTCCATCAGCTGCTCGGGGAAGTCGTCTGCGGACAGCGCGTCGGCCGAACGTCGCAGGGCGGCCGCCGTGACCGGGTCGGTGCCCGGCGCCCGCCCGATGCCGAGGTCGATGCGGCCGGGGTGGAGCGCCTCGAGCATGCCGAACTGCTCGGCGACGACCAGCGGCGCGTGGTTCGGGAGCATCACGCCGCCGGATCCGACCCGGATCCGCTCGGTCGCGTCGGCGACGCTCGCGATCAGCACCGCTGGGGCCGAGCTCGCGATGCCGGGCATGTTGTGGTGCTCGGCCAGCCAGTAGCGGACGTACCCGAGCCGCTCCACGTGGCGCGCCAGCTCGAGCGTGTGGCGCAGCGCGTCGGCGGAGGTGGACCCGGCCGGCACCGGCGCGAGGTCGAGCACCGAGAGCGCGGCGCCGAGGGGCTCGTCTGTCACGAGCGGTCTTTGCGGGCCCGGCTCGGCGCCACACGCGGCGGCTCGCCGGGCATCTTCGGGTACACGGGCGGCCATGGGGCGTCCACCAGACCCGCGGCCTGGTCCCGCGCCACCAGCTCGAGCAGCGCGTCCAGGGCCTGGCGGGGCATCCCGCCCCACGGGTCGCCCGTCGCGGCGACGCGCGCCGGCACCGTGGCGATCGTGAGCTCGTCGGGCGTGATGGCGTCGAGCTCGTCCCATGCGAACGGCGTCGACACCTGCGCGCCCGGACGGGCGCGCACCGACCACGCCCCGAAGATCGTCTTGTGCGGCGCGTTCTGGTTGAAGTCGATGAACACCCGCGCTCCGCGCTCCTCCTTCCACCACGCCGCGGTGACGAGATCGGGCCGGCGTCGTTCGAGCTCCCGGGCCACCGCGACCGCCGCCGCGCGCACGTCATAGGACGTCCATCGGAGCTGCAGCCGCAGGTAGACGTGGATGCCGCGGTTGCCCGTCGTCTTGGGCATGCCCTCGAGCCCGTGCTCGTTCAGCAGGGCGCGCACCTCGTGCGCCGCCTCCTGCAGCATCGGGAACGTGACACCGGGCGACGGGTCCAGATCGATCCGCAGCTCGTCGGCGTGCTCGGGATCGGAGGCGAGCGTGGGCCAGACGTGGAAGCCGAGACAGGCGAGGTTCACCGCCCAGAGCACGTGCGCGAGATCGGCGGCGACGAGCGCCTGCGACGTGGTGCCGTTGGGCGTGCTGACGATCGCCGTCTCCAACCACTCCGGTCGGCTCTCGGGCACCCGCTTCTGGAAGAACGACTGCCCGCCCGCGCCGTGCGGGAAGCGCTGCAGCAGGACCGGGCGGCCGCCCATCGCGGCCATGAGCGGCCCTTCGACGGCCTGGTAGTAGCGGACGAGGTCGAGCTTGGTCTCGCCCCGCTCGCTGAAGAACTCCTTGCCCGGATTGGTGATGACGACCTCACGGCCGGCCGCCTGCACCACCATGCTGTCTTCGGCCACCCGCCCAGCCTCGCGCGACGCGCGCTCAGACCACGACCGGCATGCGGGTCCAGCCGATCTGGAACTCCGACGGCGGCCGCTCCGCACCGGCCAGGTCGACGTCCAACGCGGGGTGGCGCGTGAGCAGGCCGCGCAGGAGCGCGATCCCCGTGGTGCGGGCGACGTGGATGCCGATGCAGAAGTGCGTGCCCTGCCCGAAGCCGACGTGTCGGGGTGGGGCCCGCAGCACGTCGAAGCGCTCGGGGTCGGCGAACTCGCGCTCGTCCCGGTTGGCCGACTGCAACAGGAGCACGAGGCGCTGCCCGGCCTTCATCGGCTGGTCGGCGACGACCGAATCGACGAGCAGCGTGCGGCCGACCGACTGCAGTACGCCCTCGAGGCGCACCACCTCCTCGAACGCGCCGGCGAAGAGGTCCGGTGCGTCGCGGAGCAGCGCGTGCTGTGCCGGATCGGCGGCGAAGCGCACCGCCGCGCCGGCGATGATCTTCGGCAGCGTCTCGATCCCCCCGACGAGGATCGTGCCGAGCTGGACCGCGGCGGCGTCGACCCCGATGCCCATCCCCGTGAGCGCGTCCGCCACCTCGCCGGGCGAGGTCGCGACGTGCTCGACGAGATAGGCCTGCACCTCCTGGCGGGCTGCCGCGCCTGCCGGCGCGACGCCCGGCCGTCCCGGCTCCCGGCGGTTCGAGGCGGTGACGCGGTCGCGGAGCCACGACGCGTCGGCGGTCGGCAGGTCGAGGAACCGCAGCGTGGCCTCGGCCGCCACGGGCCCCGCATAGTCGGCCACGACGTCGAAGCGGTCGCAGCCCTCGAGCGCGTCGAGGCGCGACGCGACCAGGGCCTCCACCTCCGGGGCCAGCGCACCGGCACGGCGCGGGGTGAACGAGCGGTGCACGGCCTGCCGGTACCGGGTGTGCTCGGGCGGGTCGATCATCGAGAAGCTGGTCATCGGGCCCGCCCCGCGCACCGGGGGACCGTCGTTGTGGACGAGCAGCCGGTCGCGGTTGAACACCGGTCCCTCGACGACCGAGAAGCGCTCGCGGTCCTCGAGGACCTCCCACACCTCGGCGAAGCGCGGCAGGGCCCATGCGTCGTAGGCCTCGAGCCGGTGGACGGGGCCGGCCGACCGCAGCTCCCGGTAGACGGGGTACGGATCCGTCATCGCCTCGTCGGAGAAGGGGTCGTAGGCGGCCACCGTCCCCGACGGTATACAACTTCCCCCATGGCACTCGCCCAACGCACCGGACCGACCGCCGAGGAGTACGACGGGTGGCGGGGGCGATTCTGCAACTGGGGCCGGTGGGGGGCCGACGACGAGCTCGGCACCCTCAACTTCGTGACGCCCGAGGTGCGCGCCGCGGCCGCCGCGCTGGTCCGGAGCGGAACGGTGGTGAGCATGGCCCGGCCGATCGACACGTTCGCCGGCCCGGCCAACCCGTACCCGGCCCATCACATGGTCGGGTGCGAGGGGTCGGGCGGGATGCTCGACTACGTCGGGCTCTACATCCACGGGTTCACGCAGACGCACATCGACTCCCTCTGCCATCTGCAGACCGCCGACGGCCGCTTCTGGAACGACAAGCCGGTCGCCAAGTCGATGATGCCCGCTGAGCACAGCGGCACGATCGACTTCTGGCGTGACGGCATCGTCACACGCGGCGTCCTCTACGACATCCCGCGCCTCCGCGGCACGGAGTACGTGCAGCCCGGGGAGCCGGTGATGGGATGGGAGCTGTCCGACGCGGCGGCCGCCCAGGGCGTCGAGCCCCGTGCCGGCGATGCGGTGATCGTGCGCAGCGGCCGCTACCGCTACGACGAGCTGCACCCCGACGTCCGGCCCGCCTTCGGCTGCCCGACCGGCGTCCACGCCAGCGCGGTGGAGTACCTCTACGAGACCGACGCCTCGCTGCTCTGCTGGGACTGGCAGGACGCGCCGACCGACCAGCAGGGGATCCCCAATCCGGCCAGCCATCCCATCCCGCTGCACGTCCATCACATGCTGATCCCGTACATGGGCATGCCGATCATCGACAACGCCGATCTCGAGGACATCGGCCGCGCGTGCGCGGCCGCAGGGCGCTGGGAGTTCCAGTTCGTGTGCGCCCCGCTGGTCGTGCCGTGGGGGACCGGCTCTCCCGTCAACCCGCTGGCGGTGCTGTAGCGATGGACCTCGACGAGCTGCTCGCCCGCGAGGCCGTCCGCGACCTGGTCGCCCGCTACAACGCGGGCGCCGACGTCGGGCGCTTCGACGAGGTGGTCGCGCTGTTCGCCCCCGACGCCGTGCTGGAGATCCCCGGGGAGACCTTCGACGGGCGCGACGCCATCGCCGGGCTGTTCCGCCGGACCCGGGACCGGGTGCTCGAATCGCCGGCGTCGGGCGGCAAGCCCCATCTGCGCCACTACACCGCCACGCTGCAGATCGACGTCGACGGCGCCGACGACGCCCACAGCCGCTGCTACTACCAGGTGCTCATGGCCCACGGCCTCGACCACTGGGGCCGCTACATCGACCGCTTCCGCCGGGTCGACGGCGTCTGGCGCTTCGCCCACCGCAAGGTCACGACCGACGGCCGCGCCCAGGGCTCGGTGATGGCCTAGGCGGCGGAGACGGTCACGGGGATGCCGTTCAGCACGGCGTTGCCCGACAGCGGGTCGATCGCCTCCTCGTCGGTGAGCAGGTTGCTGTTGATGCCGGGCCGCGTGCGGGCCACCGACAACGCGGTGCCGGGCAGGTCGTGGCCCCACCCGTGGGGCAGGCTCACGACGCCGACCATGACCTCGTCGGTGACCTCCACCGTCGCCACCAGCGCGCCGACACGCGACGCGACCTTGGCCGCGCCGCCCGGCGAGAGTCCGAGCCGGCTCGCGTCGTCGGGGTGGACCTGGAGGGTGCAGCGCTCGCGGCCCTTGACGAGCACCGGGAGGTTGTGCAGCCAGCTGTTGTTCGAGCGGACGTCCCTCCGGCCCACGAGCACCATGCCCTCGGCCCGGCGTCCCAACGCGGCGCGCAGTCGCCCGACGTCGGCGGCGAGCGGCGCCGCACACAGCTCGACCCTTCCGCTCGGGGTCCTGAGCACCTCCGGGATCCGCGGCTTCAGCGGCCCGAGGTCCACGCCGTGCGGATGCGCGAGGAGGACGGAGAGTGTGAGGCCGTCGGGGTCGGCGCCGAAGCCGTCGCCGTACGCGCCGAGCCGCACCCGCGTG
>Ga0209415_10007300_pt1 | contig 19327 bp, 24 predicted proteins | sample PeaSoiSIISIP2007_FD_187696 | JGI IMG/M metagenome (GOLD analysis project Ga0209415, IMG submission 187696) | Peat soil microbial communities from Weissenstadt, Germany - SII-SIP-2007 (SPAdes) (version 2) | ecosystem: Environmental > Terrestrial > Soil > Wetlands > Peat | place: Germany... | reverse complement strand
CAAAATAAAATGAACGAATTTCTTGTCTTATGTTTTTTTTAGGAGATCCTTGACAGGAGGAGTATAGGATGTATTCTGAAATTTAATCAACACCGCTGCATGGTTGTAGCATGCCGTGTATATCGTATGACTAGTCGGTTGAAGTACGACCGTGGGAGTTCGGCGGTTCACCCACGTAGCACGAGGAAGGCGTGAGGAGTAATCCAAAGCGCTGAGTTTCCTGACAAAGCCCTTTTAGAGGGCGAGCAAGCCTACGGGTCGCAGTGAAAGCGAACCTAGACGTAGCCTCGTTATAAATGACGAAGTTGCTGACCCTCTTACAAGTAGGGGAAGGCCGCCGCACCTATCTTAACGAAAACTGTCAAAACCGATAGGTGGACTTCCGGGGTGCCAGGGGCGACACGCAGGGCAGCCATACGGGGTAGCATGGGAGACCCTTGCCGATGCTGCATAGCAGCAACTGGTGGATATAAGGCAAAAACCGAAATTTCACTGGGTCGGTAAGGGGTCGGATTTGCCCATATTACCGCTTGTATTCCAAGGACAACATAACCTTGGGAGAGGGAAGGGGCAATACCTTCATCGCGTTTCTGAAGGAGAGAAGGATCGAGGAGATTGTAGAAATGCTATAAACTCCTTAACAGATTCGGGAACCCCGGTGGAAACTATACCAGAGGTCAAGCAGGAGAACACTGCGAATACCTCTGGAAGAAGATGATTGGAAAGCCGTATTCGGGAAAACCTGAACGTACGGTTTGATGAGGGGGTCCTGGAGATAGAGTATGGTTGGGCTAGTGAGGCACTGTTAACCGAAAGGGACAGAAACAGATATGCCTAACCTGCAGCCACTACGCCAGGGCTCCACTCTACGGTGGAGCCCGGAGAGCCAAGATCACAAGGAGTATGAAGAATTCCGTTTGAAGTTTTTAGTCAACGCTACATCCTCCTACGTTTCATATTAGTGGAACTAAAGACTTCATCTTAAAATTGTTAGCGCATACCTCAATAGCCTTCCTTTTATTTTGTAGTTTCCATTTTTGGCAATAGTTGAATTACCGGGCAGAATCCAATATGCATGCCCTTAAAATACCCATCGAGTACATTGACAAATCTTCATATCGGTGCTTAGATTTAAATAATTCTCGAGATAGCCAAACCCTTCGCAAGAGGGGGACGGAAAGCAACGGGTCTTATAAGACCAAGACGGTCGGCGCGGGTGGATGCTGTCTTGCGAAGAGAGACGGGACTATCGGTAGGCTATGAGAACAGTATTTGGAATATTGATAGTTGCTTTGTTGACTGGTTGCGGACCTACCCCTTACCAACCCGCGACCGATGGGGCCCGTTTTGGCAAGTGGGGTGGGTATAAAGACGCTCATCTTCAAAACAATATATATTACGTTGAGGTTGACCTGAATGGATATAGCAAGCAGATAATGGCGGTTCAATACTTATACAGACGAGCGAAAGAGGTATGTGTCGAGAACGGTTATCAGGATTATCGCGTTTACAATGAGAAAGATCTTACCGCCATTAGGCCTAATTGGGGTGGTCTTTATGTAGAGTATTTCATATACCCCGCATGTTCATGTTACGTGGAATGTTTACCACCGAAATGAATTAGCATACGTCTATGGTCGAATTCCCTTAGGCGGTATGAAGCTTGGCGCTTATCCACAGGGGATCGCCGGGTCCGTGCTGTGGGGGTAACTCACATAAAAAGACTCTACCAATGGCTAACTGCCTTTGTCAAGGTTGCTGCCCGCCTTTTAGGATTTATTTTGTTCGTTCATTGTACTGGGCATAGGAGCGACGTCTATTGCCAGGGTATTCTGTCGATAATGCCGGAGCCTGCCGGAGGCCTTATAGGTAGAGGTTCTCCATTTTTCACAATTATCACTGTGTGAGCAAAATCCTTATGAAAAGTGCACTCTTTTAACGTCGTAGCATAATCTATTTTAAACTTTCGCTTTATAACGACGGTTACCTTCGCATTATTAGGATCAACAGGCTCCACCCATACGCCTATGAATGCGCCATATGAAATTGCATCCGGAGGGCTACTAGTAAGCATGTAGCCTTGCGCACGTTCCTCTTTAATCGCATTTGTTCCTTCCCAGAAGAGAACCGTTTTGGTGATGTCCCATGCCTGGTTTGCGCTTACGGGATAAATTTTGCTAGTTCCTTCATCCTTTGACTTAATGACGTCCCCCATGGTTGCACATCCAGCACTAAAAGTAACGAATGCTACGAATCCCATCATGATTGATAAATTGGTTATCTTCAATTCTGGCTTCCTTTTGCTTAGGATTATTTTTTAAAATTATATCCTACATTCATATTATAAAGGCTAAATAATACATGTCAAGGTGATCATCCTTCTTTCAGGATTTATTTTGTTCGCCCTTCCAGCGCCCACTGGTCAATCAAGAGGTCAATCTCTCGTTTCCGAAAACAGAGCTTGCCCTTTGCCTTGAACTTTGGTAGTTCATGCGCGTGATCATATACCCACTTCACGGACACCCGGAGATAATCAGAGAGGTCTGCGACTGGGCGCAATTCCACGATCCCAAGAACCTTGCATAAGCTCTTTCTATCGAGGCGGGGGAGCTACTTGAAAACTTCCTTTGGAAGACGACAGAACGGTCTAATAACCTCACAGCAGAAGAACTTATTCCGCACCGAGATAAGTGAGAAAGATAGCTATCACCTCCACCAAACTCCTGCCAATAGACCTGAATGAGATAAATCCTGATTATGTAAGGATTATCACGTAAAATAAGGCACTTGGAAAAAGTTACAGCGGAGGTGGTATGTCGACTCAAAATCATCCGGGGGCAACTCCATGTTGGTTCGATTTCGATCACGATCAATGTTTTTTTGCTACCGATCACATATACCGTTTATATCTTACATTTTTATGATATAGTTTCGGTCAAGAACTACATCCTGAGACCGTTGAAGTTTCCATTCTCTGAAACACTTAAATTATCAACTTGTATTCGTTAACATCACCCCATAAAATACACAGTCGGGCATACCCAAGCGAAATTCTCATCCAGTAATCCATTCGACATCCTCATTCGGCACCGTTGACATCTGCCAGATTCGGGCATATATTCATTTCATATAAAGATTCTGCCTTGTGGGAGGAAACCATGCAAGACACATTTGTCTGGAAGCCGGGTGATGATTATATAAAGAGAAGCCGGCTGAAACGGTTTATGGAGAAGCATGGCATAAAGGACTTTAACGAACTTATCCGTAGATCGACCGATGATATCGAATGGTTTTGGAATGCAGTGATGGAGGACCTACAAATCGAATTTTATAAGCCCTATGATAAGGTCGTTGATCTGTCAGGCGGTATCCAGTTCCCTACGTGGTGCGTTAACGGTCAAATGAATATCATCCATAACATGCTCGACAAGTATATCGGTACCCCAATGCAGAACAAGGCAGCAGTGCGTTATGAATCAGAAAGTGGAACTGTAACAGTGATGTCATACCGGGACCTCTGGATGGAAGTCAATAGGGTGGCAAATGCCTTGAGAAAGCTCGGATTTAAAAAAGGAGATATCATAGCCCTCTATATGCCGATGGTGCCACAGATTATTATTGTTTTCTGCGCCATCATCAAAATAGGAGGGATTGTCCTTCCCCTGTTTTCAGGCTATGGAAAAGACTCATTAGCTGTAAGAATCAATGATACCGCGGCTGCGGGAGTAGTCACCTGTGACGGTTCAGTAAGAAAGGGGAAAAAGTTTCTCATGAAGCCCGTGCTCGACTTTTTGCGCAGTATATTCCTTATGTTCCGCCAATCAAATAAACCGGGGCGGCAAGGAATTAAACCACAGAGGAGAGCAGGGGGTTTCAGATATTTCATGATCGATACCCCTGTAAGCGAAGTATTAAAAGAGCCCTTGGGGTTCACAACCCCAAGGGCACCGGTTCAAATCCGGCCCCTGCTACCAAAGTTGGTAAGGGGTTACAGCATTGCTGTAACATTCTGATAACCTTAGCGAAGTCCTGCGAAGCTTCCATTATTGTGCTATACTAATTTCTGTCTGTAAATTCCTGTCTAGGGGGGATAAATGAAGGTTAAGAGCATCAAAGCCGCGGCTAAGAATAAAACAAGTAAGACTGGCAAGGTTATAGACATCAGAAACTATGCAACAAAGAAGAAAGCGTCCTCTGGGAAATTGATGCTTCAGGATGTCAGAGCGATTGCGGAAAAGAGGGGGGTTGACGCCGGGAACTTTAATAAAACAGATCTAATAAGGGCAATCCAGAGAGCCGAGGGCAATAAAGATTGTTACATGTCTGCGCAAGTTTTGAACTGCGAGCAGACGAATTGTCTTTGGCGTGAAGACTGCAATCCCTTCTGAGGTTGTTTCGAATGACTCCTCCGATGAAACTCTGGGTAGATAAATGACCCAGGGTTTGATGTCTTGCCGTATTCTGCCCCCCTCTGCCCTCTGCCCCGTCTTTTTATCGGCAATCTGACCACGACCGGCAACCCCAAAATGCTGCCCAATGCTGAGGATGATAAAATGCCGACCCTTTCCCATATCGGACAGCCCACGGTGTAATCGTGAATCATAGGAGAGACTCTTATGTCAAAAACGATAGCCGTTACTTTCGAAGGCAATGAATACCTGTGGGATGGTAAAAAGTGGTTTGACAGAAACACTTTCCTTGAACCACCAAAAGCCATTGTACCAAAACTTGACGTTTTATCTGCAAACCAGTTATCTGCTCAGGATGAAACAATTACCGACATCGATGAGCTATTGCGGAGAGCCAACGAGGCGCAAAAGCGTGGACAAATCAAGAGAGCCTTGAAATTAGCCCGGTTAATTCATGCCCAGAGACCAAAGCATGTAGAAGCAGTTGCTATGCTTTGTGGTATCCTCAGAACGGTAAATCAACCTGAAAAAGCTTTGTTATTGGCAGATAGATTCCGTCACTTAAATTATGCCCCCATTCTTACATCCCGTGCTTCTGCACTGTGTGATTTAGAGCGTTGGGAAGAAGGGCTTAAACAGATTCGACAGGTTATTGCTGCTGAAACGAGATCAAAAAAGAGTGGCGGAAGTCCACAAGCTTTATCGGTTTATAACAGAATCAAGGATAATGCACCAGATTTGTTTGATGAGTAACAAGTGAGATTGTTGGTGGCATGGTCGGGGAACAATGAAAATCATTTCTGGTGGACAAACGGGTGCTGACAGAGCAGCCTTGGATGTAGCAATCGAACTGGGGATAGAGTACGGTGGCTCAATTCCCAAAGGCAGACTAGCTGAAGACGGGATTATCAATTTAGAAAAGTATCCTCACCTGGCAGAATTGGAGACGGGGGAATATCTTACTCGAACAAAGCAGAACGTAATAGACGCAGACGCAACTCTCGTTTTCACGGATGGTGCATTAGCTGGTGGGACAAAAAAGACTCTTGAATTTGCCAAAGAATATCATAAACCACATCTCCATATTAATTTCAAAGAAGACTCTGTTGAAGACAACGTGAATGAGATAATCGAATGGCTCAATATAATCAAGCCACAAGTTCTAAATGTTGCTGGCCCAAGGGAGTCTGGCGCTCCCGGCATATACTTAAAAGTCCATGACATCCTGAAAATAATGCTTCAGCAAGTCGCCAGACATCAATAGTGAGATGCTTCAATATGTTTTTCCCAATCGAAAGCAACGGGAAGCAATCCCATTTCTCAATTCCATAAAATAACTCTGCTTTTGTTCCTCTCCATCAGCCACACAGGATGCAGCCATGTCAGAAAGGGGATAGCACTGTCGGCAGCCGGATAGCTCTTTCAATAGCTGTGGGGCAGGTTGATAATTGGAAGAGGCAAATGGCGTGGAGTTATCTTGATATGAATTGAAATTGTAACCGTAGGAATTTATCAGGACAGCGAGTATGATGTTGCATCTTCTATTGTGAAAAGGTCACACCTTAGGTTTTGAGTTTTCTTGAGGTTGATAGCATCTTTTTGCCTTAGCAGAAGCTTTAGGCTGCCCTCTCTGTATCTAATGAGGGTTTGCACACCGCATCTGACGTTAGGCTAATAAAATACGTGTTTCCTCTGCCTCAAAACCCAAGGTATGCTATTTATCTATCTTTCTCAATGTCGAACTAAGCGTTAGTGAAACTATAGCAGATGAAATCCTTAGCGTCAAGGTGGATAAGGCTCCATGTAAGTTGCCGTTATCCAAGGGTTTAGGCGGTGGGCTGGTCTATGCAACAACAGGCCAAGGTGTACTTCTTGTCGAGTGCGGTTTTGTGCGCAGAGTAATATGACAGGGCATGGTGTATATTCTCAAGTTTGTGATATGGATTTTCGTCAACAATCCTATCCGCGCTCATGCCGATAAGTCCGTATCTAACTCATACATCCGTTTATTATATTAATTCTAGTTGAATTCACAGCGAAATCGATTTAGAGGATGATGACTTATTGCAAAGATGCCAACCCCCTTATGATGATCGAGCAGGGGGAACTGTAGAGCAAATCAACCGCAAAAGTTCAGATAACCAAAAGTAGCAGAAAACAACAGCCCTACTGATTTTGCAATAAAAAACCCCTCACGGGACAACCGCGAGGGGTTTTACTGCTGAATAAAAACGATTACTTCTTATGGCACTTGGCGCAATTTGCGGCATCCTTCGTACTGAATGCTTTAGTCCCGTTGTGACAGGCGCCGCAGAACTTGCCTTCATTGTTGTCTTTCATCGTGATGGCGTCTGAGCCTTTCTTCATCTTGAAGAGACCCGACTGATGGCAGTCCGCGCACTTGAGTCCTGCATCTGCGTGAGCCTTGCCATTAAATACGACCTTGCCGGCACCCTTTCCGTCGAATTCCACGGTCTTGCCAGATGGCACCGCGGAAGCGGAAACAGCCAATGCCAGCGTTGCTACCACTGCGAGAGCGAGTACGGATAATTTTTTCATTTGTTGTCTCACCTCCTTTCATCGTCAGCTTGAGTTAAGAGTATGATGCTAAATCAGCCACTTTCACCACAATGAGGATTAACCGGTCCGGATCATGAGCAATGAGGTGCTTTTTTATTTTGCTATAAAATAGACTGAATTACAAGCAGAAATTAACAGCGGGGACGCATATTACTGAGAATGAGCATGCTGTCACCCCCTGGCCATCCGGCTCATAACCGAAGGTCGTCGGTTCAAATCCGGCCCCCGCTACCAACTTATTATAGCATACGCTGCAACCCCTATTTTTTCATCAGGACCGTCTCAGGACGGTTCTATATCCCCACGGTTCAACCCGCCTATTCGCAAAGCCCCCCTTAATCTCAAGTTAGCCGAAAATAGCTGCCTGCAAACCGGCTTTTCGCCTGTTACAATAACTGAGGGATGTCACTTAGGGAAACGATTGCAAGCTTGACATCTTTGGATAAATATTTCCTGCTCCACCAAATGCACAGTACGAATACGTTGTGGCTATTATCGATTTCAAAGAGCAAAAGTTAAAACTCTTCCTGGATACAATCCAGGTTGAAGAATATCAACTGCTATAGCTGCCAAGACTCATGTCACATCCCCCAAAAACCCCCGCTAAAGTCCTTGCTCTCCTGGGTCACACTGTATATTTTTATGATAAGCTTACTTTAGTTGAAGAAAAGCTTCATGGTGAGAAAGGAAGCGGAGCATAATGGTCGGTATCCATGCTGGCGCGACGTGAATCACAACGGCATTGATCGAGGCACGGGTATGTTAAGCATGCATCGTCGGGCGAAGGTCCCGATGCTAGAAAGGCAGAAACTGTAAATGAAACAGTAACTCTGCTTCCTATGGCGTTTGCAAATCTCAACGCACAGGACCGGGCAGGTAACCGGGGAAAATACGCATCAAAGAGGATGATATGACAAACAAATACCTATTCCTGCCGATTGCTTCATTAGCTTTAATGATTTTCCTCGTTGGGTGCGGCAGCAAGGAAAATCCATTTACATCGCCGAAACCAGTTGGAATATGGACTGGTACATGGGCCAGCAGCACAGTTATCTCATCTGGAACTATGTCCGTGACAATTGTTCAATCGGGAACTACTCCTTCTGGTAGCATAACAATGAATGGTTCTCCTTGTTTTTCAACAGGTACTATCACCGGCTGGACTGTTGCTGCGGATGCGGTAAGTTTGGAGTTCCCCGGAAATTGGCAATTTTACAGGAACCATTTCTGGAGCGTCGATATCCGGGAGCTTCTCGGTGACTTCAGCAGGTGCATGCTCCGGCGATACCGGAATTTTCTCAGTCACAAGTACGTGACGACCCTGCCAACCCTATTGATGAAAGCAGACGCAGTTTTGCAAAAAGTATTCAGCGGTAGCGCGGTTCAGTATAACTACAGTCGAGCTGACGCAGTATCATAGCTGGCTTTCCCTACCCCCTGCAGTTATTCGAGCGACAGAGCAAGCTCCCGAAGGACATGTTCATTGATAAGGAAGCATGAGCGAAGGCCAAGACAGGAATTGCGAGCCTCTGATTCTGCATATGGGGGGTTCAGCAACAATATTCATTCCTTGCCGTTTTCCCCGAAATTTTTTAAGTCTGTTTGAGACGGGTGAAATTGGAAGAGATGGTCAGATTATCAGGGTGGCTTAATTAGGAAACAATAAAAAATTGAGGAGGACTATATGCAGATATACTATTAAAATTAACAATTACTTTTCTGTTCACTGTCATCGAACAATTTCATGATGTCCTTTTCTCTGCGTTCTACCATCTCTACAAAAGTAGAAGCAAGAAGAAGTAAGGACTCGTTAATGTACTTCATATATTCCTTTTCAGAGATTTGTCTTCCTTCTTTTTGAGCCCGTTCCACTTCTGGATAGGAGTCTGCTACCAATGTTACCAATTCCTGTATCTTTTGTGAAAACAAAAAATTGTTTAACATTTTTCTACCTTTTCATGATAGCGTAAGGTAATATTGCTCCAAAAATGAATGACTTTTTCACGGGATCCTCCTGCATTAAATATCAATTAAAATCTTTTAGTGCTGAAAATACTCGTCTTGACTGTAATAATGAACCTGCTCTGAATATACTATCGTCACAATCTTGAAAAACTTTAGGGATTAATGGGGTATTTTAAGGGGAGATAAGATAAAGGTAGTGGTAAGTGATGTTCTTCTTTTTGTTGCTCGGAGAAAAGAAAAGCCCACTCAGTGAGGAATGGGCTTGGGATAAAAGAACAAAGGGGGATGATTACTTCTTGGCGAGAATTGCATCCTTCGCAGCCTTGGCGACGTGAAACTGGGAGTCCTGTTACCGGAGTGATATGCGTTACATTGCGCGTTCGAAGCAGACAGCAGCATCAGTTCCCAACTTGTGTCCCGTCGTGTACTCAGACACGTAGATGAGCTTCCAACCTTTATATTTAGAAAAAACGCTGGCCATATCACTATTGTCTTTCATGTCAACCCGTTCACAACGCGTTTCCGCATTCGCGCCGGCCACCCGGAGTCCCACTTTGCCGCAATGATATTTGCCGGCTGACAAGCAGCTAAACCCGCAGTTGCAAAGAGCAAAATTGTAATAACTGTAACCTTATTCATAATTTTCTCCCGAGTATTGATATGTCCGCTATAGAGTTGAAGAACCGATATTTATTTGCTACCGAGTAGTTTCATTCGCTCCTTTCCCCTTAATGATGAGTCGACCCATGCATCTTTCGAGCTGGGTTGGGCATCTAAGGAATATTGGCAAAACAACAAAAAATCAGCTCTCTGCCTTTTACAGTAACTGAAGGGAGGTCACCAGGGGAAGGCTCAGAATTATTCTGTGATAAAATTATTTATATAATTGGAATGGTAAACCGCAATGATAATATATAGGCCGCTGCTTATTATTCTGTTTCTTATACCGCTACTCAACTCTTGCTCGAAGGACACGGAGGAGGACAAGGTGAAGAAGGTCGTCACCAGCGTCCAGCAGGCCGTCGAGGAGAAGAAGATCAGCGCGGTGCTGGACCACATCTCGAAAAGCTACCGAGACCCGCAGGGCAACGACTATAGCGCCGTCAAGGGGATCCTGGCATACAATTTCTTTCGGCACCAGAAAGTCTCGGTTTACATGCCGAACGTCGATGTTGTGGTGAGCGGATTAACCGCGCAGGTAATGTTCCAGGTTGTCATGACCGGGCGCGACACAGGTGGTGACATTCTACCGGAATCGCATGGTGCATACAATTTTGAGGTACGCTTGTCCAAGGAGGACAGCACATGGAAGATCACCTCGGCAAAGTGGGAGCATGCAGGGGAGGCCGCGAGCCCACCGCAATAATGATTTTGACTAATTATTATATTTTGAAATATTGACATGGTGACATAGTTGCCGAGTATGGACAATTTCCTGCATTCATTGCAGTTGATGTTTGTCGCTTTCGTAAAGAACTGGGCTAAAAATCAATCGGTCAGTGAAGATGAGATGAAACAGAAATATGCAAAGCTGATGTCCGTGCTCGGTAACAAGGAATACCAGATTTTTTAATCGTATCCAACAATTGCAAAAATGGTCATCTTGCAAACACTGCACCTCCTGCTGGCGACGCTAGAGTTAGGTACAGGGCCGCAGCACTTTGACCTCGAGGGAGGAGAACAACCATGTCGAAACGAGTGGCAATTACAATAGCAGGCGCGGTTTCATTAGGTAGTTATGAAGCTGGTGTGATGTATGAGGTGCTCGACGCCCTTGCGCAGCACAACCGATGGGCTGACAAAAACAACCTGCCCGATAAACGAATTGAAATCGATGTGCTGACTGGAGCATCGGCAGGAGGAATGACTGCGGCGGTGACCGCGTTCTCGCTACTGTTCAATGGCGCGGGCCTTAGCCAGCCTTACAACAATCCACTTTATAACGCGTGGGTGGAAGATATAGATATTACCGCACTGCTGGCGAGGCAGCCTGATGAAGATGTGACACATTCCGTTTTGTCGTCCGATTGTGTTGTTGGAATATCGCGAAAATATCTGGCACCAACTCCGCCACCAATGGTGCCTCTGCCACCTCCGCACCCAGCATTGTCGAGTAATGGAACCTTGCACTTGGGGATGGCTTTATCTAACATGAACGGCGTTGATTATGCGCGTCCGACGATGACAAACAGACAGATCACCTACACGCAGTTTGCAGACCAGTATAGTGATCAACTGGATCTCAATGATGGGTATGTAGCAAATACTTGGGAGACGATACGGGCCACGGCAGTCTCGTGCGGAGCCTTCCCATTTGCCTTCAGCGTGCAGGAGTTGGTGCGAAATATTACAGACTTTCTGAGCAGCCCGTTTCTGGTGAAGAGCCTATGGAACGGAAAGCCTAGCATGCCGTTTTGTTATACGGACGGAGGGGTCTTTCAAAATCAGCCTCTCGGCATGGCCAAGAATTTGGTGGAGAGGCTTCCAGACGGACGTTTGAATGCGGCGGATCGTGGATATCTATTCATCGCGCCCAAACCGAAGACATCCGACGTAAACAATGGTATTAATAAGGGGAATGCGAATTTTAAGGCGACGATTTTTGCACTCATGGGCGCCGTAATTGGGCAATCTGAGCTTCAAGATTGGGTAATGGCTGAGTCAGTGAATGACAAGATAGCCTTGCTCGACGATCGCGCCATTCAATTAAAGTCGCTCTTCGACGCTGCGCGCCTTAACCCCGCACAAACTGTACCGTTGACTACGGCTCTGTTAAATGCGTTCTTTGCGAAAGGCAATGTACAAGGTACATTGCCTGCTGCCCGCACGCAGCTGCAAACGCAGTATCAACAAGAGTACCTTTCTTTCAACAATCCAGTGATCGCGCAAGCATGGCTCGATGCATTGCTCGTGTTGGAGTTGGCTGCGGACCTACATGAGAAAGAGGAGATGTATATCTACGACTTTGTTGCCGACCCGGCTCTGCTGGCTGGTGGTCAGCTCTTTGCTTTCACAGGGTTCTTCGATCTTAAATATCGCCAGCACGACTACGATTACGGTCGCAGCGTGGCGCAGCAGCAGATCCGCCTGTACATGGAAGATGCACAAAGCATCTTTAGTGGGTTGCAGTGGACTCCTGGGCATATCAATCCGATCAATCCGGACTGTAATAATTTGCCTATGACAAAGGTTGATGAAGCCAAGCGAAAACAGGTCTACAATCAGATCATGGATGCCGTGGACTCCTTATTGAGCGAGTTAGGAACAAACTGGATTGAGCGCAAGGCTGTGGAAGCATTTTTGATACGGAAGTTTGTGAAACAACTATTAGCGCTATCATAATAATATGGGCGAAGGGGTCTTTCCACTCGAAATCAAATACATATTTTCCTATCAATTAGTCAGGTTGTCCAACTCATCGAGCATGTAGACACCTGATGCCGAATAATCATGCCTTATATATGACACTTCTGCTCTTCCATCCACACGCCTATTGCATTAAAAGCCATGGGACGGGCAAAGAGGAAACCCTGGCCGTAGCCGCAGTGCAGGTTCTTGATATTGGCTAATTGATGCTCCATTTCGACTCCTTCGGCAATCACTGCGAAATTCAGGCTCTTGGCCAAGGCAACGATGTGCGTGATGATCTCCTGGTTGTCACCGTTGGCGGTAAGCTTGTTGATAAAACTGCGGTCGATCTTGAGTGCACTGACCGGAAAGAGTTGGAGGTAGCTCAGCGAAGAATGCCCGGTGCCGAAATCATCAAGATGGATCTGTATCCCCATGTTTCGCAGCCGTTTCATTGTCTCCACGGCAGCAACAACGTTCTCCATGATCATGCTCTCGGTGATTTCCAGTATCAAGGTGTGCGGATCAATGCCTGTCTCTTCGAGAATGCCGAAGAGCATGCCGACAAGGTCCTGCTGTGAGAATTGCCTGCTCGAAATATTGATGCTCATATTAAGCGGTGGTTGCGCGGGGTATCGCACCTGAAGCAATTTCAGCTCCCGACAGCCTTCGTGAAGTATCCATGCTCCGATCTGATAGATGAGTCCATGCTCCTCTGCCAAGGGGATGAACTCCATGGGGTAGATGAGGCCGCGCGTCGGATGATTCCAGCGGACGAGTGCTTCAAATCCCGTCAACTCTTGCGTTTCCAGGTCGATGATAGGCTGATAGTAGAGAGTAAGTTCCTTGTTGTCTACTGCTCCCCGCAGGTCGGCTACCAGTTTCATCCGGTCCAGGATATTAGCATGCAGCCTGATATCGAAGATCTCATACGATGCATTTCCCCGTCCTTTTGCCTCGTACATCGCAATGTCCGCGTCGCGCAGGACCTGTTCAGGACGTTCGTAGCCTTCCGAGCCTAACGCGATTCCGATGCTGATCGAGGTAAATATTTTATGGCCTTTGATATCGAGCGGAACAGCCAATTTTTCCCGGATCCGCTCGGCGACGTTGACCGCGTAGGCGGGATCGGTTATGCTCGGCAGGAGAAGAGCAAATTCATCGCCTCCCAAGCGCGCGATAGTATCTCCGGGGCGGATGCAATCGGTCAACTTGCGACCGACCACGACGAGAAGTTGATCGCCGATGGTATGACCGTAGCTGTCGTTGATGACCTTAAACCGGTCTAAGTCGAGGAAAAAGACTGCGTAGTTGGAAGTGCCATGCCGTCGTTGCGACGCGGTGATGACATGTTGGAGCCGGTCCATGAAAAGTCCCCGGTTCGGGAGACCCGTCAGGGGATCGTGGAAGGCATCATGTATATGCTGCTCATGTGCCTTTTTCCTCGCGGTAATATCAGAATATGTCCTCACAAAGCCCTTTGAGGGCAAAGGATTATGGGTCAGGAGGCACCATTGATCATTTCCTCGTATCGTTTGCACAAATCCAATTTCAAAGGGATTGGGCAGATCAAGTTCTCGTAATGTCCGTTCAAGAATATCCTGTGTTTGTCCCGTCACATCAGCCCATATCTTGAGAATATCTCTAAAATCACGACCTACCTCGACTGTTCCCTGCTGCAACCCAAAAAGCGTCTCCAACTGTTTATTGAACGCCAGCACGGAATAATCTGGCCCGACAACGACCATACCTTGCGTAATATTGTTTAAAACTAAAGTAAGAATTTCCGTTGTCTGAGAGCCGTCATTGTTGAACAATGTTCTCTCGTGAATAGTTTTGTTCTCCATATCACCCCGTCGAATATTAAGGCGATTCATTCACCTTATAAAATCGAAATGTAAATAATCCAGTCATCCTTTGAGCATAAAGATCCCGCGGGCCAAATCTCTTGAATGGCCCTTTCCAACATGTCAAGAGTCAAGCGTCTTGTTCAATACTTCTTGTAGCTCATGCACGCTGTAGGGTTTCTTGAGAAAAGCTTTGAAACCCTGTTTTTGATGGTTCGATATGACGTCATTGTCATCGTACCCGCTCGACACAATAGCCTTCACCCCCGGGTCGATTTCCAAGAGTTTCCCCATCGTCTCGGCGCCACCCATTCCCCCCCGGATCGTCAGGTCCAGAATGACTAGATCAAAGGGCTTCCCCGATTGCTTCGCCATACGATACTTTTCGATTGCCTCCCCGCCATGCACCGAGAATTCCACCTCATGCCCCAGCTCCTTAATCAATTCTCCGGCGACATCAAGGATAACCGCTTCATCGTCCATGATGAGCACTTTACCAGTTCGTACCGGTAAAATTCCAGCCGTGGGTTTTAAAGGCTCCGCTCTTTCACCAGATACAAACGCTGAAAGGTAAACGATGAATGTGGTCTCCTTGCCAATCTCGGATCTTACATCAATCAGGCCGCTATGGTTCTTAATGATGGAATAGGATGTCGCAAGCCCCAGACCGCTGCCTTTTTCTTTGGTTGTGAAATAGGGGTCGAATATCTTTGCAATGTATTGTTCCGGTATCCCGATTCCGCTGTCTTTAATGCTAATCTGAACATATCTCCCTTTCTGCAACCCCTGCAGCGAGTTATTATGGGGAACATGGACATTTCTTGCGGTGATTTCAACATGTCCGCCTTCCATCATGGCTTGGTCGGCGTTCAGGACAATATTCTGGATTACCTGACTGATCTGGCCTTCGTCCGCCTCTACCTGCCAGAGACCATCATCAGCAACAATGCGGTAATCGGATCGTGATCCGCTTAGGGCGAACCGTGCGGCATTGTCGATCATCGGACAAAGATCGATTAGTTTCTTCACAGGTTTGCCGCCTTTCGAGAACGTCAAAAGCTGGTTCGTTAACTTCACCGACATGTGCAGCGCCTTCTCAGCCTGCTCAAGTGCGGCTAAGCTTTTCTGACGCCCATAGGCGGTAAGCTTGGCAAGCGAAATATAGCCGAACACCCCCTGCAGCAAGTTGTTGAAATCATGCGCAATTCCCCCTGCCAGCGTCCCGACGGCCTCGAGTTTTTGCATCTTGAGGCGTTCCTGCTCCAGCAGGTGTTTATCAGTGATGTTGTTGATCGACTCGATCACCGACGTGACGTGCCCTGATGCATCCTTCAGCGGAAACGCCTTTGTTTCCACATGGAGCACCCTTCCGTCTGCTCCGCGATGGTTATGATACACTATAGATGGTTCGCCCGTGTTAAAGACATTCCTGACGGCGCATTCCTCGCCTTCCTCATAGCACGGTCTGTCTCTATGATGAGATATTTTGAAACATATTTTCCCCACCATCTCGTCGTGGGGAAGGCCGAGCTGATTGCAGTACGCTCGGTTCGCGGTCAGCATGCGATAGTCCCGGTCGACCACAATAAATCCCTCGTCCACGCTGTTAAGTATGTTCCTGACCATTTCTTCGTTTCGGCGGAGCATGTCCTCCGCATGTTTACGCTCAGTAATATCCCGTGTTATACTAAGCACCGCAACTATTTCATCTTTTTCATTTCGAAAAGGCACGGCATGTGTCTCAAGCCACAAATGCCTGCCCTTAACTCCAATCATCTCGAAAGCCAAGGTCCCGGAGTCACCTTTGAAAACCCGTTTCGTTAGATCCATAAACGCATCGCGATACTCAGATGCGATTATGGGACAGACACACTGCCCTTTGACTTGCTCTAACGAATCTACCTGGATCATAGACAAGCCCGACCGGTTCATCATTATCAAATTCGCATCCGCATCAATAAGCTTTACACATTCGGGCTCTGCATCGATGATCGCCTGCAGCATATGTTCGCTCTTTTTAAGCGCATCGTCGGCCTGTTTACGCTCGGTGATATCATGGATGGCAGTTATTCGATATTCATTACCGTGATACTTTGTAGTTGTGCCATGTGCCTCTACGCTGCGTCGACTACCGTCTTTGCACAACAAATCATGATCGATGATAAGGTCTCGTCCACTTTTAATATTATCCATAACGCGCTCGATCTCTTCTGAGGGCACAAGATCTGGTATCGGTTTATCAATAAGTTCCTCCTTGCTAAAACCAAGCATTCTCGACAACTGTTCGTTACAGTCCTTGATAATACCATTCTGGCTGATTACCATACCCTCAAAGCTTGCTCCAGACAGCGCGCGAAATCGTTCCTCGCTCTCCCGGACGGCTGCAAAAAGCTCGATATTTTCGAATTTTAAAGAGATGGCAGAGGTGATAGCTTCATTGTTTTTCAATGAATGAAGAATCATTGCAGCCATAAAAATAACAAAATAAAGGCCTAAGATATATTCAAATTCTCCTCCTTCCCTGACGCAGCGGAAGGCATAAAGCAGCAAGACCGGTACTACCCATGCTGTAGATCCCAATTTAATGCCGGCGTGAGATGTAGTAGTACCTGCCGACAAGCCAGCAATAATAATAACAAAGAGAGCCATTTGCCATAGACTGCCAACCGGGAAAATTATAAAAGCAGAAAGTCCCCATACGATTCCGGAAAAGAGGACCAAAAGCAAATAGACATTTTTCCAGTGCTCCGCAACACGGAATCTCTCATCAACCTTCAGAAATCGATAGTAAAGGACGATCCTGCCAAAGACAAGCACCAGGACCATCGTTAACCATGCGATGATATTTGTTCGAGGAATAATGTTGCGGACGGTAAAAGAAAGAACAAGGGCGACGATAAAGGAAGTAATCTGCATCGTCGGCAACTGCTTGATGGCAAGGTGAACCTGTGCACCAAGGATTTTGTCTTTATAGCCGTTGGATTTATCCATTTCTCTTTGCATTCTTTGTTATTTGCAGAAAATCCGCCTCAACGGAGAATTGGGCTGCATCTCAGCCGTTATCAGAAGCTCAATGCTTCTTAGATGGCAACACCTCAATGCTGCTGTCCTAACGAATTCTGATGTTTAAAAAAAAATTTATAGTCACATCATAAATTTGACATTAACTACCTAAAAAATTGCGCTACAAGCATCATTTCGGTGCGCGTGCCGATTACAAAAAATCAAATACCCCATGTTTTACAAATGCTTAACGTCACAATGCTCACCGCTTATCTTGCCAGGAATCGAACACGTCTGAGGGCAAGCAATTGACCTCTTTTTATCGGCATATCATGCTATTTTCTTTAGTTTATTATAGTAATGCAGGTGGCAACGTGGAAAGACAATCTATTCCACAGCATTGTTCGAAAGCAGAAAAATATTTCTGATATTTAGATATCCATAATGAACACCCCAAAAAAATAACCTAGTTCAGTGAACTGCCCATGGTTGAGCTTCAAAAACTTAAAAAAATTACCAGTATATTTGATGCTGGAAGAACCAGATTGCACGCTTGTCACGTAGACCAATGTAGTGAATTGTAACACAGGAGGTTAACTATGAGATCAGTCCTGTCAATAAGTCTTCCTGAAAAGGTCGCCCGCGAGCTTGGCCGCTTCGCGAAATCCCAGGGTCGGGACAAGAGCGATGTTGTCAAGGAATCGATGAGCATTTATCTTTGGGAATCCCGGTTTCATGACGTAAGGAAAAGTCTTCGTACGCGGGCGAAAAAGAAAGGGATGGTGATGGACGAGGATATCTTTAAGGAAGTGTCATGAGAATGGTCTTCGATACCAATGTGCTTATCGCAGCTTTTGTTTCTGAAGGCATCTGCGCAAAGCTTTTATTGCGGGCACAGAAACGTCAGTTTGATCTCATAACCCGTCTCTTCATCCTTCAAGAATTTGAACACACCCTATCAAAAAAGTTTTCGCCGACAAAGCAGGAAAGGGAAAATGTTTTGGTAATAATTGCGCAGGCTCCTCAAGACAATGTACAGCCTTCTGAAACGTTGTCCGGTGTTTGTCGGGACAAAGATGATGATATTGTTCCAGCCTGCGCCCCGGAGGCGGCGGCCGTTTATCTGGTCACTGGAGACAAAGACCTGCTTATCTTGAAAATGTTCAGGGCAATACGCATTGTTACACCACGCGATTTTGAATTATTTTTTAACCGTTGAAGCGAGAGATCCAACAGGTCCCGGTGAAGAATTGGCCATACCCAACTATCCGCAGAGCATCGATGCACAGCAGCGTTAAAAGAACCCTTGGGATTCAAAACCCCAAGGTTATTTGGCGACAGTATACGCATTTTTTACCTGCCTCCTTGATGTTAATTTAAGATTGTAATCTCGTTTTTTTATAACAAAATCAAAACACAACTCCTCCTTGAACTATGCACTTTTACCAATATGGGCTGACATGCATTTTTGAAGTTGAAGACCGCTACTAGCATCTCATAAAACAGATCCGTCACGGCATCTTTTTCTGCTAAAATATATAGAAAGGGATTCCCGATATTTAATTGGAGGCTATATAGTATTAGGATTAAAAAAGCATGACAGCCCCGCAATGATATATGGCAAACATGTGGGAGAGGAGGAGGATTCCTCATCCCGAAGAAGTTATTCGTAATCATGAGCGAAGAGTTGTCTTCAGGCTGTTTAAAAGTCATAGATTCCAGAAGGATTAGGGGCCGTACCTGCCACCATATCCCGGATCAGGAGGTTATATGGTTGTTAAAACATGCAGGTTATTAGCACAGTATAATCAAATGGCAAATCAAAAAATGGATAGCATAATTCGTAATTTAAGTAATGCACAGTGGAATCGGGAGTTTGCAGGATACTTCAAGACGATAAAGCAATTATGCAGTCACATTAATATTGGAGATTACAGGTGGCTGAAGGATTTGGTCCATTCAGAGATTTTCAATTTATAAAAGATTCCCTTTTTGACCAGAACTTAAACTATAGCTCTAAGCCTTTTGATGATACTGCCGACTACATTTTTAAAAGGAAAGAGCTAGAAAACTGGTTATGTTTACAGATGAGGTTACTGAGTGGGTATTCCGGTGAATTCAGGCGGGCATTCCGTTTCGTTTCAGGCAGCCATTCCGCTCCAAATCAGGCAGCCT
>Ga0209415_10007299_pt1 | contig 19328 bp, 3 predicted proteins | sample PeaSoiSIISIP2007_FD_187696 | JGI IMG/M metagenome (GOLD analysis project Ga0209415, IMG submission 187696) | Peat soil microbial communities from Weissenstadt, Germany - SII-SIP-2007 (SPAdes) (version 2) | ecosystem: Environmental > Terrestrial > Soil > Wetlands > Peat | place: Germany... | reverse complement strand
TCCTCGTGCGACACAAGCCGCGCCGAAAAGATAACATGGGGTGGTCAGGCTAGGAAAAATTCGGCAACCCGACCACGTATGATTAAGCAGACTTACAAAAGCACAAATAACTGGAAACAGAAACTGAAGCAACCACAGACGGCGAGGCGGCCTCCGGTGCCTCAGCTACCATCCGAGAGAATCGCGCCAGCGGGCGGCCAACAGGGACTGAGGGCGTGGCGGGGCCGGCGGGCGTGTTGTGCGGGCCCTCACCCCTGCCCCTCTCCCATCGGATGGGAGAGGGGGTGGACTATTGTGGGGGCGTAACCCAGGGCGGCGCTCGTTCCTCGCTTTGCCCTGGGCCCGCCTTCGCTTCGCTACGGCGCGGCAGGCTGGTATGTGTCACCCTTTCAGGGTTTCTGAAAGTGGCATCGAGTATCAAGGGAGGGTCTGGGTGCGATAGAACCGGCGGCCGGAGCGGGCGGAGTTGGTGTCCACGAAGGTGAAAGGCGCCTGGTTGGTGAGGAGCGAGATCCAGGACTTGAGATCGGTGGAGGCCTGGATGACGAACGAGTTGGTGGAGGTGAGGTTCAGGGTGAACTGGAATTGGCCGGCGCTCACCGCGAAGTGCGAGAGCAGCGGACCGGTTGGCACGGCCCCGACGGTGGTCTGGGCGCCCGGGATTTGCGGAGACGCTTCCACGTTCCCGGCGCCATCGGTGGCGACACTGTAAAAGGCGTAGGAGTTTCCGGAGGCAGCAGGAAAGACGGCTGAAGTGTTGGTGACGTCCTGGAGCCACGGCGCCCAGGGGCCGCCGTTGGTGGACACATAAATGGCGTAACCCACGATACCGGAGCCAACGTCCGACCCTGACCAGGAGACGAGCAGGTTGGTGGTGGGCGTCGTTGGCGGGAGGGGCGTCATCGAACTGATAGGCGGAGTGCCGTCGATGGTGTTGGTGACGGTTGGAGTGGGAATGGGGGCATTGACGTCAAAGACAATGGCAGCCTGGTTGAGAATTTGGGCGCCGGTGGGCAGCCCCGGCATGGCTCGAACGGTGTAAGTGACGTAGCCCTCACCCGCTTGCTGCGCATTATCAGGGGGGAGGAAGCCTGCGAGGGGGTCAGTGACCAATTGGCCGGTGACGGGGTCGATCGACTCGAGCAACCAAGTGACCAGGCCGTTGGCCGGGTTGAGCGAGGCGTTGACCTGCACCGGGTTAGGGTCAGTGCTGACATTGGCGTTGGTGGCGAAGGTCTGCACGCCCGGAGGGACCGGGATATTAACATTGTTGAAACCAATGGCGCTCAACTGGAGCGTGGACCAATCCAGATTTGACGAGAGCATATCGGTGATGGCCACGGTCTGCGCGGGCAAACTTGCCGAGGCCTGATTCTCGAAGAGCAGGGTATAGGTGATAGGGGCCCCCGGCCTGACGAAGGCCGGCGTGCCGAAGCCCGAGGTGAGCTTGTCATTGGGATCGACGGAGTTCTTAGGTGGAATGGGGTTGGGGTTGGGATTGACCGGATGCGGGTTGGGCGGGGCCGGTGGCTTGGGGTTGTGCGGGGGACAGTTATCGCAATCGGCATCGGCTTTGCCGACCGCGGCCAGGTAAGCCAGCCAGGCGTCATGGTAGTCCTGAAAGGCGGAATTAAATGCCAGGCTCGCTTTCTGGCAATCGCCCAAAGACCTCTGCCAGTTATCATAGGTCTTCATGGCTTGGGCGACGGTTTGCAAGGCGCTAAGGAGGATGCTCAATTGACCGCTCAGTTTTTCTACGCTGCCTGCGGTCCAGGACGCGTCGCCACCGGCGAAGGTCGCGACCAGCTTCCCGAGACTATCGCCGGTTGTGCCCGCTTTGGTGAGGGACTGATAGAAGGTGTTGGCGGCGTCCAAGCCGGGGGTTTTGCCGGTGGAGTAGGCCTGTATAGCCTTATCGGTCGCGATGAACACGTCAGAGGCAGCCTTGATGAGGGCGCCTGCAGCAATGGTAGTCTTGCCCGCAGTGGAAGCGGCTTGGATTTCCTGTAACGCACCGGCCGCCTTCCCAGCGGGGCTGAAGACCGACATTGCGGTCGTGATGAGTTGGGCCACATTGATAAGGTCCTGACCCACGTCTGCTCCCGACACGGCGGCGCCGTTGTTATAGGCTTGTTTCCAAGCTTCCCAGGCGTTAGCCATCGCATTCTGTGCGCGATAAAAACTCTTGTCAGCATCCAGCGTAGCCAGCCTCGAGCAGGGACATTTGGGCGGATTGATGGGCAGGTAGTCAGTGCCCAGGTCTAGCGGTTCTTTGCAGGGAACGGCATTGAACCCCTGCGCGATGGCCAGTTCAAGGTTACGGTAGAAATCCGGCGAACTGTCGTCCGTGGCGACGGGGGTCAGCGACAGGTTCAGGGTCTGCGGGGCGCCGGCGGCGAGCGCGATCATCCCCAGCGAAGGCGGTCGATAGCCCAGGGCGAGAATCGTCAGGGTGTAACTGCCCGGTGGCAACTGATCGGTGGACCAGGAACCGTCAGCGGCGGTGATCAGGATAACGGGCGTTTCTCCGAGGCCGTCCACAAAGGAAAGCTGCGCTCCGCCGACCGGGTTGCCGGATGAGTCCGTGGCCACGCCTTCGAGCAAGGTGGTCTTGGCCGGCAAAGCGGCATTGAGCACCAGCGGGTTGGTGCTGACCAGGACGCCGGCGAGTTCCTGGACCTGGTGATTGGTCTCGCCAATCAGAACGTTGTAGCTCCCGGCGCCGAGGTCAATCGCAGTGAAGTAGCCGGAAGAGCCGCTATTAGCAAGGGCCACCAGAAAATGGCTCGCGGGATCGAAGAAGCCGACCGAGGCATTGGTGACAGCCAGCCCGGTGGCGGCGTCGGTGATCGTGCCGCTGACGGCGATGCCAGCAGCGAGGACAAAGGTCTGGTTGGTGTCTCCCGAGAGGCTAACGGTCTGAACAAGTTGGGCAAATCCGGCCTGCTGAATGCGGATGGTATAACGGCCCGGCGCCAGGCCGGTGACGGTAAACTGGCCGCTGGAGGAAGTGGCGGCGGGGAAGACCACTGGGGCGGCGGCTCCGCCGGGTGGGAACACGGCAACGGCCGCATTCGTGAGCGGGTTGCCGGCGCTATCCGTGACCGTGCCGCTCAACTGCAACGGCCCAAGCGCCAGCGGCGGCGCGCTGAGATTCCCACTCGCCGGCACCGTGACCGAGAGGCTGGGGGAGATTCCGTTCGGAGAGCCTGCCGTCAGGGTGTAGTTGCCCGGCAGGAGGATGCGGAAGACGTAATCGCCGTTGGTATCGCTGGTAGCGTTCGCCAGGGGTTGATTTCCCTGACTGAGGGTGACATTGGCAAACGGGAGCGGCGTGAGGCCGTCGGAGGCTAACACCTGGCCTTGCACGACGGCTGAGGCGAGTGTGAGATTGAGAGTCTGGGGCGAAAGGGAGGCCGGGATTGTGACTGGTTGTCCGTCGAGGCCGCCATCGTTGCCGATGGTTACCACGTAAGGGCCGGCGGGCAGGCCGAGCAGCGCGTAGTTTCCCTGGGCATCAGTCTGTGCGCCCACTGAGACGGCGGCGGTCGAAGGGCCGGTGCCGGTCAGATTGACCTCGACACCCGGTAAGGGGTGGCCGGAGCCGTCAGTGACCTGGCCAACGACACTGCCCAGGGTGGTCGTTAAGAAGGCATTGGTTATCGAGGCGCCGGCGGTCACCGTGATATTGCTGGTCGCGCCCAGGAAACCGTAAGAGTTATCAACCAACTGATAGGTCCCGGGCGCGATGTCAAGGAACACGGCCCGGCCATTGGGATCGGTAAACGCTTGGGCAATAGTAGCGCCGTGTTGCAAGAGAGTCAGGCTCCCGTTGGTGACGGCCTGCGAGGACGCGGTGTCCACTGTGACAGTGATGGTGGCTCCAGGAACAAGGGAGATCGTGCCCAGCGAGACAAGGGCCCCGGCTGCCAGATTGGTGACGGTGACGAAAGGGGCGAAGCCACGGGCTTGCACTTCCACCGTGTAGAGATCAGCCGGCAAACCGGTCACCTCGAAATCGCCGCCGTTACCCGTGAGGCCGCCGGTCAGGTTGCCGTTGGAGCCGGTGAGCGCCACCGTCGCGTTGGTCACCGGCGAGCCGTTGGCGGACACTTGCCCGGCGATAGTGGCCCCGAGACCGAGGGAGAAGTTTTCAGTCAAGGTCTGTCCACTGTTCACCGTCAGATTTTCGAGAATTTGGGATTCATAGGGCGCGCCGCCGGCCGTCAGGTTGTAGGTATCGGGCGGCAGACCGCTCAGGACGAACGAGCCGTCCGCGGCCGAGCTCGCGCTGAATACTCCGTTGGTGCCAGCGGAGATAGCGGTCACGGGCACATTGGTTAGGAAGAGAGTACCACTTTGGTTTTGAATGACTCCGACGACCGCTCCGCCTTGTTGGACAATGATGGCCAGCCCCGTAACGCTGCCCGAAATGGGCACCGGAACCTGGACCGGAGCCGAGAGCCAGAACCCGGGCACGCTCAAGGTGTACAGGCCGCCGGTCAGGTTGAGGAAGCGGAATGAACCATCGGCAATGGAGGTCGCGGCGGCAACCTGGTTAGTGTTTGTCCCCGCCAGGTAAATATCCGTAGAGGCCAGGGGGTGGTTGGTGTCGGCGAGATACAGGGTGCCGGCCACGGTGGTTTGGGTCTGGGCAAGAATCTGGGCGAAGGCATAATCGATAACGTCCTGCTCGAGGTAAAAGGTGCCCACCGCCTGGCCATTCAGGGTCTCCTGCGCCATGAGGGTCGCAAATCGGTCGAGGAGCATGACTAATCCACCCCAGGTTGGTCCCGCCTGGGTCTGAAAGGCGCTCCACAACGCGTTCCAATCACCGTCGCTGTAGCCTGGAGGACGGGCCGTGACCGCCAGGCTGCTGTAATCGACGGGATCGGCGGCGTCGGCGGTTTCGTAAGCCAGCGCGAAGGGAATGATCGCCGACTCGGTTGAGAGGGCGGTGAAAGGAATGGTCCAGGTCTGGCCCGGGCGCAGGACACCCGCCGGTCCATCCATGCTGGCGCCGATCAGGAGCAGATCGTTGGTGGAGAAACCGTTGGTCGGGAAGAGCTCCAACCCCGCCACCCCGCCGCCCTTGAGAATGAGGATGGGGGCTGGCATGTCGGCACTGCCAGTGTTGCCATAAAGGATGGCGCCGCTAAAGGGCCGGCCCGTGCGATAAGCCGACGGAAGCTGCAACTGCGCCCAGAGGAGGGGAGCGCCGGCCCCGCCCACGACGGTCAGGGCATGGGAGAGGATGACCGGTTGGGCGCTAGGTTCGGTCACTTGCAGATCGTATGCCCCAGCCAGTGCCCCCTCGAGGTTGAAGGTAGCAAAGGCGGTCGTGGAATCGGGGACGCTGACGGAGGTGGCGACGAACGTTCCGCCGGGGCCGGCGAGTTCGTAGGTATCCTCGGGTGTCAGCAGGCTGCCCGTGATCTGTAAGGTTGTCGAACCCTGGGCGTGGATAGTGCCGGGCGCGAGACTGTTCAGGGCGAGCGCTGCGGGGGCGATGGCGGCGAGCGTGTAATCAACCGTGGGACTGGCCAACATCTGAGGGTAGGCGGCGATGTAATAGACGCCGCCGCCGGGGCTGGCGAGGCTCAGCGTTGCCAGGACCGAATCGAACTGGCTGCTCTTGAGGTCGAAGTGCGCCGGGTCGGGCACGTACCCTTGTCCGGCAAAGAGCTCGAGGGCGTTTCCGAACGCGCTGGTTTGCAGGGATATGACCACGCTCTGACCGGCCGCCGGAGCCACTTTGAAGAGATCGGCTTGTCCGGCGGTGGAGAACTGGCCGGTCACGGTGGCCCCGATCGTCAGGCTGGTTACGGTCATGCCAGTCTGCGTGCCGGCCCGGGTGACGTCGTTGGTCCAATTGGCGCCTTCGAAGACCTCACCCCGGCTGTTGACCCGGACCTGCCAAAGATAATTGCCTTCCGCCCCGTTCGGGACCCGGAAGCTGGCTGAGGCGGTGTAACTCTGGCCAGGACCCAGCACCAGGCCTTGGGCGACGAGGACTTCGCCGGCCGCGAGCACGGTGTTGGTGTCGGACACCGACACCAGCGAGACCGAGTCATGCCACGGCCCGAGCGCATTGGCGCTGCCGAGGTTCTCGTCCGTCCATTGCACGGTGACCGTGCCACCCGCGCGAACGGTGGTCGGGCCGTTCACAGAGGAGACCACCAGGTCGAGGTCCGACGGCGCGGTCTCGACGAACTCAAAGGCCCCCATATCCGGATAGTGCCCCTGAGCGTCGGGCAGGCCGGTTTTTACGAGGGTGCGCGGATCGTTGTAGCGCGGGTCCCCGAACGAGTCGGTCGGCGGGGCCACAGTGCCGTCTGCGGCATCGATGCACGGGGAACCATAGTTAAGCCGGTAGTTTTGATTGGCCGCGTCAATGAATCGGGGGTCGGCGGAGATGTTGCCGTTCTGGCCGATGACACTGGGGTTGGTGGAGTTGGTGTACGAAGACCACAAGTCGCTGTGACGCAACGTAATCGTTCCCTCGATAACACTGCCTTGAACGCTGTTGGCAATAATCGAGTTTTCGACGTCGATCGTTCCACCGCCATGCTGGTCGATGCCGACCAGGTTCTGATCGAAGGTGCAGTTGAGGACGTGGGCGTTGCCACCGCTGAAAGCCCAGACGGCCCGGTCGAGGTTCCTCAGGATGCAGTTCACCACGGTCCCCTTGCCGTTTGATCCGTAGATTGAGATTCCGTCGTACAGGGTGTCTTGGACGATACTGTTCGAGAGCATGAGCGAGCCAGCGTTGACGATGATGACGCCGCTGGCAAAGGCGCCGCCGCCGGTGTTGCCGCCATAGCGAATGTCGGAGTGGCCCAAAGTGGCCTGACCGGAGATGTTGAGGCCGACCCAGTCCCCGGGCGCAGGGCTGGTGGCGGAACCATCGCCATTACTGTCTCCGCCCACCGAGTCATCCTTCCACGACGTGAAAGTGATGGGTTGCGCGACCGTGCCGATGGCGTTCAAAGTTCCCCCGGCCTGGACGGTCAAGCCGGCTCCAGGAACAAACTTTACCACCGCCCCAGGGTTGATGGTCAGGGTGATGCCGCTGGGCACCACCACGGTGTTGCTGATCAAATAGACTGAGGTGGCCAGCCAACTCTGGCTGGCGGCCAGGGTGCCTCCGACCGTATTCTCACTGTATCGGATATCGACAAATGCGTTGGAATTGAACTGGCCGCCCAGGACGGCGATACTGGCCCAGTCGCCGGGTTCCGGTGGCGTGAGGCCCCCGTCCAGATCCGAGTCCCCTCCGGCGGAATCGTCGGCGAACGAAGTCAGGATGATAGACTGGGCGCTCGTGCCAAGAGCATTGATAATTCCCCCGGCCTGGACGATGAGGCCGGCGCCTTTCACGAATTTCACGATGGCGCCGGGTGAGATGGTCAGCGTGACTCCGCTCGGCACAATGACGCTGGCGTCGACCACATGGACTGTGCCGCTGGCCCAAGTCTCGTTGGTCGTGAGAGTGCCTTCGTGCCAGATCACGGAATTATTGAGCACCCCAACCAGAGAGGCCTGACCGACGGCCGTGCCCGCTTGGTTGAGGAGACTCAGCGTCGCTGCGTATTCTCCGTCAGGGACCGTCGTCGTATCCCAGGAAAGGCTGCCCGAGGGCGAAACCGCCTGATCGAACTGTGACACGCCGGCGCTTGAGACGGTGAATTCCGCCCCATAGGGCGTATTGGGAGGCAGACCCAACGTGGCCCAGGAGAAATCGACGGTTCCATGCCAATAGGGTGAGAGGCGGGTGAACGCGGGCCAGGGCTGAGTACTGATAAAGACGGTTCCCGTTTGGCCATTTCCGCTGAGGCCGGCGCCTCCGGCAGCCATCACATTCGCGGCGGGCAGATTCATGGTCTGCCAGGTGTAAAGTGCCACCCTGCCTCCGCCACCGCCATCTCCGCCCGGAGGCGGGAATGCACTGCCAGTGCCCGCTCCGCCGCCGGCGGCGATGCGGCCCGCGCCGCTGGCGATGCCGGTGTTCAAGAGCACACCACCACCACCGCCGCCATCGACACCCGCTTGTCCGTTGGCGAGAATGGCGCCATCGATCTGGGCGCTGCCGGCCGTGATCCGGACCAACCCGCCGCCGGCCGCCCCTCCCCTATATAACCCGCTGCCCGAACCCAACTCGTCCGGATTGTGAGCGTCACCATACGTTGGGACGGCTATCTCGCCGCCGCCGGCGATGCTGCCGGCTCCGCCATAAGATCCACCGGCGAACATGGGGCTGCCAGGGAGGGGCGCGTTACCCAAGGTGTAGCCGGGCAGGTAGCCATGGCCGGAAACGTCAATCCTCGAGGACGCATCCACAACGAGACCGTTCGTCACTGTTAGAAGCAGGGAATACTCCTGAGTGATGGTCGTGGCCTGGTGAGTTAGCACCGCTCCATCCAGGATGGACACCGTTCCGGCTTCGATCGGCAACTGATGCTCGGGGGCCGCCACCACGTTGCTGCCGCTGACCAACAGGATATCGGCTTCAAACACCGCATTCGTCTCCACACCCAAGGGCGTCCAAACGCCGACGGGCGTCCCGTGGCTGGTGATGATCAACTGGCCGGCCTGGCCCGGTTGCTGCAGGAACACCGTGCCAACAGACCCCTCGCCTTGCGGTCCGATGCCGGCATGGGCCATGACGTTGCTGGAGAGATTGAACGTGTTCGAGGTGTAGTAGATAGCCACTCGCCCGCCGCCGCCGCCGTCATAGCCGGTGGCGTTGCCCCCGTTGGCGGTGATTTGACCGGCGCCGTTGAGCGTGCGCACACTCAACCAAAGTCCCCCGCCGCTGCCCCCCTCTTCGCCGCTGCCACCATTGGCCAGTATTCCTCCATCCACTTGCGCGGCGCCCGCCGTAATCCGCGCCAAGCCTCCGCCGGGCGCCCCGACAACGTAGGTCCCGCTGCCCGACCCGAGTTCGTTCGGATTATGATAATCCCCGTACGGCCCGTTGGCCACGCTGGTGCTGCCGCAGCACACCTGGCCGAACCCGCCGTAGGAGCCGCCCGCCGTGAAGTTTGCCGCCCCATTGGTCGTGTTCCCCAAGGTGTAACCCGGCAAATACCCGCGCCCGGATACGTCAATCCGCGAAGTCCCGTCCACCAGCAGATTGTTCGTCACTGTCAGCACCAAGGAGTATTCCCGGTTGGTGGTGGCCGGCAGGTGTGTGAGCACGGCCCCGTTGACCAACGACAGGCTGGTCGCCTCGATCGGAGCGCCCGAGGCGGTCACCGCCACGGTCCCCGTGCCCGAGAGCACCAGGGTCTCGGCCGTGAAGACCAGGTCGTTTGTCTGCCCTAACGGGGTCCACAGCCCAGCGGCCGTTCCCTGGCTGTTAATCACCAGCTTGCCGAGGCTGCCGGCCGCCTGGAAATAAACGGTGCCGACTGAGCCTGTACCCTGCGAACCACTCCCGGCAGTTGCGGCGACGTTACTCGAGAGGTTGAAAGTGTTCGAGGCGTAGTAGATAGCCACCCGCCCGCCGCCGCCGCCGTCGTAGCCGATGGCCTTGCCCCCGTTGGCGGTGATTTGGCCGGCACCGTTGAGCGTCCCCACACTCAACCACAGTCCGCCGCCGCTGCCGCCCTCAGGGCCCGCGCCGCCATTGGCCAAGATCCCTCCATCCACCTGCGCGACGCCCGCCGTAATCCGTGCCAACCCTCCCCCGGGCGCCCCGCCTTCGTAAGTTCCGCTGCCAGACCCCAGCTCGTTGGGATTATGATAATCCCCGTATGTACCATTAGCCACACTGATTATGCTGCAGCACACTGCCCCTAAACCGCCGTAGGAGGCGCCCGCCGTATAGGCTGCCGCCCCATTGGTCATGTTGCCCAAGGTGTAGCCGGGCAAATAGCCGCGCCCGGACACGTCAACCCGCGAGAACCTGTCCACGACGAGGTTGTTCGTCACCGTCAACAACAACCGATACTCCTGGGTCGGCGTCGCCGCCTGGTGCGTCAGGACCGCTCCCTCGAGAATCGAAGCTGCTCCCACCGCCATGGGCATCTGGTGTTGCGGCGCCGCCACCACGTTGGTTCCGCTCACCAGCAGCATATCTGCCTCAAACACGGCATCGGTCCCATTACCCAAGGGCGTCCATCCCCCGACCGCGGTCCCCTGGCTGCTGATCACCAACTGGCCAGGACCGCCCTCCGGTTTCGAATACACCGTGCCGACCGACCCCAGCGTTTGGGAAGCGTTCCCGGTCGTGGCGGTGACGTTGCTCGAAAGATTGAACGTGCTCGAGGCGTAGTAAATAGCCACCCGCCCACCCCCGCCGGCGTCATAGCCGATGCCCGAGCCCCCATTGGCGGTGATCCGGCCGCCGCCGCTCAGAGTCCCCACATTCAACCAGACTGCCCCGCCGCTGCCTCCCGCAGGGCCGCTGCCGCCATTGGCCAATATTCCTCCATCCACCTGCGCGGCGCCCGCCGCAATCCGCACCAGGCCTCCGCCGGGCGCGCCGCCGCTGTAAGTCCCGCTGCCGGAGCCCAGCTCGTTGGGATTATGATAATCCCCATACGGACCGTTAGCCACACTGCTGCTGCTGCAGCACACGCCCCCTAAACCTCCGTAGGAGCCGCCCGCGGTGAAGCTTGCCGCGCCATTGGTCGTGTTGCCCAAGGTGTAACCCGGCAAATAGCCGCGCCCCGATACATCAATGCGCGAGGTGCCGTCCACCAGCAGGTCGCCGGTCACCGTCAACGATAGCGAATACTCCTGGGCCGCCGTGGCCGGTTGATGTGTCAGCACCGCTCCATTGGCAAGCGAAAGCGCTCCCAATTCCAGGGCCATCTGATGTTCCGGCGCCGCCACCACGTTGCTCCCGCTGACCAGCAGCATATCCGCCTGAAACACCTCATTAGTCCCCACGCCCAGCGGCGTCCACAATCCGGCTGCGGTCCCATGGCTGCTGATCACCAATTGGCCAGGCGCGCCGGTCTGCTGCAAAAAGACGGTGCCGACTGAACCGATTCCTAAAGGGCCGCTGCCGGCATGGGCCGTGACGTTGCTCGAGAGATTGAAGCTGTTCGAGCCGTAGTAGATGGCCACTCGCCCGCCCCCGCCCCCATCATAGCTCTTGGCGTTGCCCCCGTTGGCGGTGATCTGACCGCTGCCGCTCAACGCTCCCACACTAAACCATACCCCCCCGCCGCTGCCGCCCTCGAATCCCACTCCACCATTGGCCAATATCCCTCCATCCACCTGCGCGGTGCCCGCGGTAATCCGCGCCAATCCTCCTCCGGGCGCGGCGCTTACGTAAGTCCCGCTGCCAGACCCGAGCTCGTTAGGATTATGATAATCCCCATACACCCCGTTGGCCACGCTGCTGCTGCCGCAGCAGACCGGACCCAACCCCCCGTAGGAGCCGCCCGCGGTGAAGCCTGCCGCGCCATTGGTCGTGTTGCCCAAGGTGTAGCCCGGCAAATAGCCGCGCCCCGATACATCAATGCTCGAAGTCCCGTCCACCAGCAGGTTGTTCGTCACCGCCAACAACAACGAATACTCCTGCGCCGCCGTGGTCGGCTGATGGGTCAGCACCGCTCCATCGACAATCGAAACCGCTCCCACAGCCATGGCCATCTGATGTTGCGGCGCCGCCACCACGTTGCTCCCGCTGACCAGCAGCATTTCCGCCTGAAACACCTCATTAGTCCCCACGCCCAGCGGCGTCCACAATCCGGTTGCGGTCCCGTGGCTGCTGATCACCAACTGCCCCAGACCGCCCGCGGGCTGCAAATACACCGTGCCCACCGACCCGACCCCCTGCGGACCGCTGCCCGCATTGGCGGTGACGTTGCTCGAGAGATTGAACGTGCTGGAGCCGTAGTAGATAGCCACTCGCCCGCCCCCGCCTCCGTCAAAGCTCTTGCCGTTGCCCCCGTTGGCGGTGATCTGACCGGCGCCGCTGAGCGTCCCGACATTCAGCCACACGCCCCCGCCGCTGCCTCCCTCGGGTCCGGTTCCCCCGTTGGCCAGGATCCCCCCATCCACTTGCGCGCCGCTCGCCGCGATCCGCACCAACCCTCCCCCGGGCGCGCCGCCACTGTAAGTCCCGCTGCCAGAGCCCAGTTCGTTGGGATTATGATAATCCCCATACACCCCGTTGGCCCCGCTGCTGCCACAGCAGGCTGGAGCCAACCCCCCGTAGGAGCCGCCCGCGGTGTAGTTTGCCGCGCCATTGGTCGCGTTGCCCAAGCTGTAACCGGGCAAATAGCCGCGCCCCGACACGTCAATCCTCGAAGTCCCGTCCACGAGCAGATTGTTCGCCAAGGTCAACGTCAACGAATACTCCTGGGCCTGCGTGGTCGCCTGGTGCGTCAGCACGGCCCCGCTCAAAAGCGAAACGCTATTGAACCCGTGCAGTCCGTTCACCGTGAGCGTGCAACCCTGGACGACAATATCCTGCCCCTCGTAAGCGAGGTTCGCGCTACTGATCAGGCTGTTGGTGGTGAAGGTAACGCCCGCGCGCGCCAAGGGTGCGGGCATCCAAATGCCGATGACCAATGAGGCTAAGACCGATGACCACCCCGCCAGCGGATTGGTGGATTGAAGCGAAGGGTAAACTGGTTTCATTAAGCGTAAACTGGGTTCATTGAGCGTCTCTTTCTTGCCTAAAAATGCCGCAGGCGCGTTTCGCCGTTGCCCGCACCGTTCCCGAACCGCCGGCTAAACCAGTCGAAACCGCCGTCTGCGCACATAGGCCCGGATTATGGCCGCTATAATACCCCCTACAATATAGCGCGTCAAGTCACCCGGAAGGCAGAGTGACGGTGAAGGTCGAGCCTTGCAGCGGCGCGCTGGCAACGGTGAGGTCGCCGCCCATCATCTGGCAGAATCGTTTGCTGATGGCCAGCCCGAGTCCCGTGCCTCCGTATTTTCGAGTGGTCGAAGCATCGGCCTGTGTGAAAGGCTGAAAGAGCTTGCTCACTTGCTCCGGGGTCATGCCGATGCCGGTATCGCTGACGCGAAAGACGACCGGGGAGAGCGGGGGCTCGCCGGCCGGGGCCGGTGGGCGCCTGACCTCCAGGACGATGGTCCCTTTGGCGGTGAATTTGTTCGCGTTCGAGATCAAGTTGAACAGGATCTGGCGGACTTTGGTCTGGTCGGCGCGCATCGCGCCGAGGCCGGGCGGGCAATCGAGTTCAAGCCGGTTGGCGTTTTTGTCGATCAGCGGCGCAATGGTGGCGGTTACCTCGAGGACAACGGATTGGATCTCGAACTCCTCGATAAACAGAGTCATTTTGCCCGCTTCGATCTTTGACAAGTCGAGGATATCATTGATCAAACCGAGCTGGTGCTTGGCGGCAGCGTGGATCTTTTGCAGGTCCGGAATAAAGGCGGTTTGGCCGGTCTCGGCCGCTTCCTCCTCGAGCAGTTCGCTATAACCGATAATGGCGTTGAGCGGCGTGCGCAGTTCGTGGCTCATGTTGGCCAGGAATTGGCTCTTCGCGTCGTTGGCGGCGTCGGCCGCACGCTGGGTTGCCACCAACCGCTCGTTGGCGTCGGCCAACTGGAGGTTCTTGGCTTCGAGGGCTCGCCGCGCCTGCTGTTCCTGCTGGAACATTGTCTCGCGCAACGCCGCCGCTTCGCGGCGTTTGGCGCGATAGCGCAGAGTCGAGACGATGGACAACGCCACCAGGCCCAACGCCGCGCTGCCGGCCGGCAAGACGATCCAGCCCTTGGCGTACCAGGCCGCGGCCGGCGGGTTCCGGGGGTCGTAAGCGCAGACCCCCGCCGTCCAGGAACCAAACCAGACTACCCCTTGCTGATCCACATCCAGGGTAATCAGGTTGGAACTGGGCAGGCCGTCGGACTTGGTGAAGTTAATAAAACCGGTGCCGTCGAAACAGGAAGCGCCGCCGCTGGTGGCAAACCAAACGGTCCCGTTCTTGCCGGGCCGCACATCGAAGACATCGTTGCTGAGCAATCCGTCCCGCATGGTGTAGTTCACTAACCTCCGCTCGCCGTTCCCAGCCGAGGGCAGCAGCCGCCAGGCGCCGCGGCGGGACCCAAACCAGACCGAACCGTCGGCGGCCGCCAAGGGGCTGTCCGTATCCAGGTCGCCCAGCGCGGCAGTGACGTTTTCGAAGCGAGCGCCATCGTAGCGCAGCAAGCGGCACTCGGTGGCGATCCAAACCACGCCATCCGCATCGGCGAACAGTTTATGGACCAGGCAGCCAGGGAATCCATCCGCCGCCGTGAATTGAGTGAACTTCCCATGATCCCATACGGCCAGGCCTTTGGGCCCCCCAAACCAGATCGCCCCTTTGGCCGTCTGACAACAAGCGTGGATAGGGCCTGGCAACAAACCGTCACTCGCGCCATAATGTCGAAACTCCTTGCCGTCATAACGCGTCACGCCCTCTTCCGTGGTAAACCAGATCGCCCCGGAGGGTTCCTCCAGGAGATTCCAGACATTATTATCGCGCAGGCCATTCTCGGCCGTAAAGCTGAGGAATCGGCGGCCGTCAAACCGGGACACTCCACCCTGGGTTGCAATCCACACCGTACCCCCCGGCGTTGCCACTATCCGGCGAACGCCGTTATCCGCCAACCCATTGGCGTAGTTATAATATCTCCAGCCTCCTGGTTTGGGCGAGGCCAGTTGAAAGCGCAGGGAAACCGGTGGCGCCGAGGCAGCCCCAGCGGCCGGCCCCAGCTTCATGGATTGGGGATGATAGACAAACCCGGTTGGGGCATAACAACGCACCCGGCACCATTCCTGGGGCAGGTTTGCAAATCGGAAAACTCCCTTCGCATCGGTCACCGCCGAATCAATCACCTCATAGTGGTCGCTGGGCTCGGGTCGGAAATCGTCCGGCTTCCTGGGCGCGGTGTTGGTGCTGACGGCGCGGACAACTTGCACCACGGCTGAGGGCAACGGGGTTTTTCGATCCAGCGCGGTGACGGTCCCCGTGAGGGCGGCGCCCCCGCGCTCTGCCGAGGCCACCCCGTCCAGTTCTCCGGCAAAAACCTGGTTCCCGACCGGCAACTCCAGGCTGGCCGCCATCAGGAACAGGATCGCTGCAAGGCCTGGGCGGCGGCCGCGAACTCTACGAGAACAGAAGGACCGGGGCCGCATAATGCGAATAATAATAAAGAAGAATCAGAAAAAATCAATGGCGGGATTGCGGCAGGGCTGCAGCAAGCCCGCCTGGAACGCCGCATTCATGCGGCAGCGGCATGGGAATGGTGAGAATCTGCCGGCTAAAGCCGGCGCTCCGGGACAGGATCGCCTGGTCATCAGAAAAGTTGACAACCAACGGTTTGTTGAACATACTAAAGCCATGAACGCGAAACCAAGCCCCCGGCCCGCGCCGCGGCGAAACCCGGCGGTCCAAGCCAGACCGGCGTACACCGCCAGCTCCAGCGCGAGACCGAGTCCCAGTCCCGGAGCCAAATCCCGTGCTCCCCAATCCCTGCTCCAACGGTCCAGTCCGCGGCCGGCGGTCCGCGGGGCGGTTTTGGTTTAGCCCGGGATAGTTCACGGGCCGAAGCCATTAGTTCAGCCGCCACCTCGGGAAAGCTCCGGTAGGAGCGCCATATTTATAGTCCAGATGCACCAAGGGCGCCAAGCTCCGTCAGGAGCGGCATGTTGGGGCGGCGCGCCCCAGAGCGCCGACCTGCCGCTCCTGACGGAGCTTGAGGGGGGAGCCTTGCGGGGGCGCGTTGCTATAAATATGCCGCTCCTGACGGAGCTGTGACGCGCGTCCCGAGGTGTGAACTATCCAGCCTCAAGGGACCGCGCCATGATGCGAAGTCATTTGTCTGCGGTCCCTAAGAAGCTAGTGTTGAGGAGTTCGCTCTCGCCCGGGGATATTGTCCTGCTGACGGCGGCCGTGCGGGATTTGCACCAGTGCCATCCCCGCGCATTTATCACCGATGTTCGCACCCCCTGTCCGGCGCTTTGGGAACACAACCCGTACCTCACGCCGCTGGCGGAAGAGGACCCCTCGGTCGAGGTGGTGCACTGTCATTACCCGTTAATCGACCGGTGCGACACGACGCCGTATCACTGCCTGCATGGCTACATTGAGTTTCTGAACGAACGACTGGGGCTCAGCATTCGACCGACCGCGTTCAAGGGCGACATCCACCTGTCGGACCTCGAGAAATCCTGGTTCTCCCAGGTGCGGGAATTGACCGGAGAGGAGACGCCCTTTTGGCTGGTGGCGGCCGGGGGCAAATTGGATTACACCATTAAATGGTGGGAGGCGGGCCGGTACCAGGAGGTGGTGGACCATTTTCGGGGCCGGATACAATTTGTCCAGGTTGGCGCGGAAGGCCACTACCACCCGCGGCTGGCCGGGGTGGTCGATCTGCGAGGGCAGACGGATCTGAGACAACTGGTGCGCCTGGTGTATCACGCGCAAGGGGTGCTTTGTCCCGTAACGTGCCTCATGCATCTGGCGGCCGCGGTGGAGGCCAGGCCGGGCAGTCCGCGCAACCGGCCCTGCGTGGTCATCGGCGGCGGGCGTGAACCCAATCATTGGGAGGCCTACCCGCACCACCAGTACCTGCATACGAACGGCGCCTTGGCCTGCTGCGCCCAAGGGGGATGCTGGCGCTCGCGAACTCTCCCGCTGGGGGATGGCAGCGAGCATGACGACGCGGACTCGTTGTGTGTAGATGTGGCGGGGCAACTGCCCAGATGCATGGATATGATCACCCCGCGCCAGGTCATCCAACGCATCGAAGGCTACTTCGAGGGCGGGGCGCTCGAATGGCTTTCGCCCATCCAGGCCAGGCGAGCGGCGCTGGGCGTCCGGAAAACGCGCGACAACCCGTTCGATGAACACTTGAATCTCGCTACGGCACGCCCGGCCGCGGAGGCCTTTATCTCACAGATTCGTTCCGCCCCGCAGGGTCTGTGCGGGCGAGGCGTCATCTTCTGCGGGGGCGGTCTCCGCTACTTTCCGGGCGTGTGGGTCGCTTTGAACATGCTGCGCCGCCTGGGCTGTTCTCTGCCGGTGCAAATCTGGCATCTGGGAAAGGCGGAAGCCGATTCCCGGATGAAGTCGCTCACCGCAACGCTCGACGCCACCTGGATTGATGCCGAAGAAGTGCGGCAAAGGCACCCGGCGCGGCTTCTCGGCGGCTGGGAGCTTAAGTCCTACGCACTGCTCCATTCTCCGTTCAAAGAGGTGTTGCTGCTGGACGCGGACAACGTCCCGGTGTTGAATCCGGAATTCCTGTTCGACACGCCGCAGTTCAAGCGCACCGGGGCTATCCTTTGGCCTGACCAGCACCACCTCGAGCCGCAGCACCGCCGCTGGGCGGTTTTTGGGGTGGCGCCGCGCAGGGAACCCGAGGTGGAGAGCGGCCAGTTGGTGGTGGACAAGGAGAGGTGCTGGAGACCGCTCGCCTTGTGCCGGTGGTACAACGACCACTCTGATTTTTATTACCCATTCAGCGACGGCGATAAGGAAACCTTCCACATGGCCTTCCGCAAGTTAAAGCAGGCCTACGCCATGCCCGCCAAGGCGCCCCACGTTATCCGCGTGGGGCTCTGTCAACACGATTTTCAAGGCCGGCGGGTCTTCCAGCATCGCTGCCACGATAAATGGAACCTGTTCCGTTCCCACAAACGCGACCCGGAGTTCCTCTACGAGCAAGAATGTCTGGCTTACCTCAAGGCGATCCGCAGCCTGTGGGACCGGAGCGTGAGTTACTACCAGTTGCTCCCGCCGCCGCGCCGCAAACCGGGCCGCGCGGGCGAGGTTCACCCTCGTCCGGCCCGCCCTCCCCATCTCACTCTGGTCACGCTGTACGACGGCGCCTTTTATGAACTGGCAAAAATCACCGCCGCGCGGATGCGGCTGTACGCCCAACGCCATGGCCACCGCTTCGTCGAACGCCGCTCCCTCTTGGACAAGTCGCGGCCTCCCGCCTGGAACAAGCTCCTGGCGGTGCGGGACGCCTTGCTCACTCGCCGGACTCCCTGGGTGATGTGGCTGGATGCGGACGCAGTAATCATGAACTTACACTATCGGGCTGAAGACCTCATCGTCGAGGGCCGCGATCTGATCCTGGGCAGTGATTTTAACGGGCTCAATAGCGCCGTGTTTCTGGTCCGCAATTGTGAATGGTCCCTGCGTTTCCTGGACACCGTTTACAACCTGGGAGACATCGATTACGAACCCGACCGGTTCGGCCAGAAATGGGAACAGAACACGATCAAACACGTCTTGAATAACTTCGCCGGTTTTACGGAGCACGTGGCGCTCCACCCGGAACGGCGGATGAACTCCTTGCCCGAGGCCTATCAGCCGGGCGATTTTATCCTGCATTTGGGCGGCCTCTCCCAAACGGAGCGCCTCAAGAGAGTACAAAAGCTGCCCTCATGAATCTCAGCGATTGGCGAACCAGAGCATCACTCGCTTCATATCCCTCCCCATCCCACAAATGCTCGTTTTGGTTGCTCATGGTCGTGGCCGGTAATTGTTGGCGGGGCGGGTGCAGAATTCAAGACCCAATCTGAGAGGCGCAGGACAGAATTCTTCGCTGCCGCCTGAAGGGGGCGCTCCGCGGCCAACCGGCGCGCCGCCTTCAGGCGGCAGGGTGGGCAGGCGAAGAAATCAGTCCTGCGCCCGTTCGCCGTTGCGGAGCCAGAGCGCAATGAGGTTGAAATGGACCGCGCAGCGGGTTAAGATGGGGACCAGGACCTATGCTTCAAATATCAACCATCCGTTGGCTGTGAGGGAATTGGCCATGAACACAACTTTCTCCGAAACCAAGCTCGCCGGGCTCATAATGCTTCTAATCATCGGAGCCAGCGCCGCTCTGGCTGCGCCAGTCGGCACGGCGTTCACCTACCAAGGATGGTTGGCCGAGGGCGCCGATCCAGCCAATGGGAGTTATGACTTCCGGTTTGCGCTTTATGACGGCGCAGCGTCCACCAGCCAGGTCGGCCCCACCCTCACCAACGCCGCGGTAGGCGTGAACCACGGCCTGTTTACCGCGGCCCTGGACTTCGGGGCGGGCGTTTTCACCGGTGAGGCGGGCTGGCTCGAGATCGCGGTCCGGACCAACGGCGGGGGCGATTTCATCGCGCTGGCTCCCCGGCAGCCGGTCACCGCCACGCCGTACGCCTTGGATGCGGCCTCGGTTGACAGTGTTCTGGCCAGTCACATCACGGGCACGCTTGCGGACGCGCAGCTCTCGACCAACATCGCACGGCTGAGCGGCAATCAGGTTCTCAGCGGGTCAAATATCTTCAAAGGCGCGGTCCTGTTGACCAACGCTGCCAACGCCCTGCGCGGCCAGTTCAGCGGCGACGGTTCGCAGTTGACTAACCT
>Ga0209415_10007297_pt1 | contig 19330 bp, 28 predicted proteins | sample PeaSoiSIISIP2007_FD_187696 | JGI IMG/M metagenome (GOLD analysis project Ga0209415, IMG submission 187696) | Peat soil microbial communities from Weissenstadt, Germany - SII-SIP-2007 (SPAdes) (version 2) | ecosystem: Environmental > Terrestrial > Soil > Wetlands > Peat | place: Germany... | reverse complement strand
ACGTGTCCGTTGACGCGCGTGAACGTGGCGATCAGTGGGCTCCTAGATGAAACCCCGCTGCGCCCGAGGAGCTGACTCATGCCGGAGCTGTCCGTAGAAGAGTGGAACCGTCGCCGTGAGCACACCGACGACCGAGACCTATGCCCGTGTGATGCGCACCCCGCGAAGGAGTGCGAGACGTGCCGTGGTGCGTGCTCGTGTCACTTCGTGCGCGAGCAGAACGTGATGCGTAAGCCTTGCCGTTGCATGTGCCACGGAAGCTCTCACGGCGCCGTGACAGGCGTGTGGGAGTGCGCCCACTGCAAGCCTCAAAAGTGCGAGCCGGTGGTCGCCTCCACGTCGAAACCGCTGCGCCCGATCCGTGGCGAGACAACCGAACCGAAGGGAGACACGTGATGGTCAAGTACAGAAAGCGACCAGTCGTGATCGAGGCCGAGCAGTACGACGCGAGCGCACCGGAGGAGGTGCGTCCCTATGGCGTGTGTCTCGGTGGCACCGCTGGCTGCATTGAGAGGGCACACGTTCACACGATCTCTGGCCCGGTAGGCATCGCGGACGGCGACTGGATTGTCACGGGCGTGAAAGGCGAGAAGTACCCGTGCAGGCCAGACGTGTTCGCGCTGACGTACGAGGAAGTGGTCGCGGACGACGTACCTTCGCCAGAACCGCTGCGCCCGATCCAGAAGGAGACACCGTGACCGTCGCCAGCCTGTGTACCGACTGCGAGAAGGATTACCCCGAGGCGGACTGTCATCGGGACGCCGCCAACCTGCGCCAACGTGCGGAGGATCTGGAGTCTCAGCTCAGCGCCGAGGTCAGCGCCCGCGACCTCACCATTCGCGACCTGCGGTCCCGCGTGGTGAAGTTGGAGTACGCGCTCCGGGCTGTCCGCACGAGAGCTATGCATGAGTGCGACATGGCCGGTGTGGAGCTGGACAGCCCGCCGTTCACGCCCCCGGAGCAGACCGAACTAGCCGAGCGTGGGTTCAAGCGGCGCAACCGCGTGCGCCCGTCATCCCAGGAGAAGCCCGAACGATGAGCGATCCGAACGAAGTCTGCCGCATCTGCGGGGAGCGGCGAGGCGACCACCTGCCTCCGGGCGAGACGCACCCGAAGGAGGCGCGTGGGGAGGGACGCTACGAGGAGGTGTCGGCCGGAGAAGGAAACGAAGCTGCTTCTGCTGAACGCAATCCGCACGGCTGGCGAGATCTCGCTGGACGACCTGCGGAAGGCGGTCGGCCTAGGCAGCAACAATGCGCTCGCCGGGGTCCTTGCAGGTGCTCCGTACATTGCCGCGTGGCGACTACGAGCCGGCGATCATGGCGGATACAATCGCGCGTGGTGTGGTCGCCGACGCCGCGCCTATCCGAAAGGAGACACCGTGAAACCGCGAGTGCGCGGTATGAAGGCCGAAGGCGTGGGGAGGTGGCACGGGTCCACCACCAACAAGCGAGGCCACCAGCACGTGAAGACTCGTGTGCGTCGCGCCGTGAAGAGAGGCGCTAAAGTGCGTGCCGAGAAAGAGTCGCGTGATGAATAGCGTGCGCCCGAGGGAGGGCTAGACGATGGTCGAGTGCTCAGAGTGCGGCGACGAATTCATGGTGAACGACGGCTACGACGATGACGGCCTGTGCCACCCGTGCGCGCATAACCTAGCGGCGGGCGTCGTGGCAACGCGGGCGGCGCGCGACAAGGCGGACGAAGTGATCCGCGAGCTGCGAGCCCAGCTTCTCAACCGAACCGAAAGCAACGCCATGACTATGGAAGATCACAAGGCTTGCCCCTGCCTTCACACGACGCCGTGCGGTCCCGGCTGCACGTGCGTCATGCCCGGGTCCTCGAACGGGTGTCGGCGGTGCTGCAGCTACGGCTCGAAGGAGCGGCAGAAGATCAAGGCCATCTGGCTCGCGCAGCTCATCGACCGAGGCGTCTGGCAGTCGGGGGACGGGGCCTTCCTGTGTCCAAGCAAGGCGTGCGTTGCGTTTGACGTCGACACGCCGGGCAACCCCGAGGGCCTGTGCCACTTCTGCAAGGTGGGGCTGGTGCGGCGCGTGGAGTACCGCCAGCGTGAGGCTCGTAGTTCGGCAGGAGAAAGATGATGAGCGCTGAGAATGCCGTGGCCTTGCGTCGTGTGATGCTGCTCGGCGAGATCGTGCAGCGCGCCGCTCCAGTCTTGCAGTGGGACACCGAGAAGGCCGAGGTGTGGCTGCCTGGGCTGAAGGCGGCTCTGCAGGCACTCAAGGACGATGAGGACAGGGGCCGCCGAGAAACTCCACTCGACGACCGGCCGCGCTGCTTCGGCTGTTCACAGACCGTGTGCTGCTGTCCGTAGACGACCAGCGGGCCTTATGGCTGCCGGCGGACGTGCACGCCGCGCTCGATGGAGACCTCGGCGGCGTGGCGCAGCAAGGGGCTGCCCGCGATGGCGACGGCCGCTGCCAGATCGAGGTCGCGCTCCGGCGTCGAGAGCTTCCAGTGGATCGGCACGCGGATGGTCTTGTGCCGGCGCTTCTCGTGGTCCGTTCCGGGGCTGTCCGTCCAGCTCGCGATGACACGGTACTCCCCTTCCACGGGTAGGAAGGTGAGCGCGAGCTTGATGGAGCCGGAGTAACGAAGGGCCATAGGAAACGGACCGGCCACGTTACTCGATCCTGAGCTAGGATGGCTAGAGGCATGGCCGACATCCTACGCGACTTCGAGTTCTGCGAGCTGCACGGCACTCACCGTCGGGCTGAGCGGGGTTCGCGACGCAGCAAGCTGCCGGCTTACGTGGACACCGGGGCCGGGCGGACGGTCGTCTCGAGAGCCATTGCGAGGCGCGTCGGTATGATCGAGGCGCCCGACCAGGTCATCGACTACGCCGTGCCCATCAAGGTGCGCGCGAAGGCCTGCTGGACCGCGATGCGGATGGTCGAACGTGGGTGCGTGCGATGGCTACCGATCCTGTGCGCGGTCTCCGACGAGGTCATCGAGGCGCTCGATCTGCCGGGAGGTCTCGAGGTTCTTGTCGGCCAGGACTATCTTCAGCACGCCCGGGTGCGCATGGATCTCGCGCCGGGGGGCAGGCATGGGCGCGGGGACCAGCTCGCGTGCAGGGACGGCGAGGAGGACTGATGGCCGGCAAGGAATACATCGTCGACATCGGGGACGAGGCCATCGAGGCGGGCAGTAGCTTTGCGGAGGCCGTGCACTGGGCGGACTTGGCGGTCAATGCTCCGGCAGGGCAGGAGATCATCCTCAAGGGTGGTCGTCACGGGGTGACAGCCGACGCGGCCGTCGTCGTCGAGCGGGACGTGTACGACGAGGAGCATCCGGAAGCTGAGGGTCGCCCGAGGCGCGTCTACGCGACGTGGAAGAGGGCGAAGGACGATGATCCGGATGACGTCGTCGTGTGCGGGACGAGCGATCCGTACGTGATCCAGAAGGTCTACGAGTACGTCATGGGGCGGAGCCGGAGCTTGCCCCCGTGCGGGATGCGGGGCACGCCGGAGCACGAGGCGTGGCTCCGGAGGGCGCCGCGGGCGACCGTCGGCCGCAGCCTCTTCATGGAAGTCGTCGCCGCTCCCGCGAAGCCGGCGAAGAGAAGGTCCCGATGAGGACCCGCCGCGTGGCGACCGCGGTCGCTCCCTCCGGCCCGCCCCCGAGACCGATGACTGATGCCCGTCGGTGCGGCGCCCGTTGGCTACGACTGACGATTGCGGCGGTTACTCGAGGCTCGACGCGACAGCTCCCCGCGACCGTAGCTCTTGGCCGTCTTCCACCAGGGCTTGGCCGCCCACTTGCGGACCATCTCCACGTGGCCGAGGAAGGCTTGCTTCTGATTGCGGTAGCGCCGGATGTCGACGGCGTAGCCGGAGTAGACGCCAGGCTGGGCGTTGTCGAAGACCATCGTCTCCCAGCCCTGATCGAACGTGTCGTCGGTCTGCACGCGAAAGCGCCCGACGCGCGTCTCCACGGACGTGCCGAAGGCGATGGTCTCGCCGTCTTGGAGGTGGTCGTGGGAGGGCATGAGGGCCTAGAACGCGCTGCAGCCGCCGCACACCGCGACGCTGCCGCCGTCGGCGAGGCACTTCATCCACTGCGGCGGGTTCGGCAGCGCCAGCTCCTTGGCGACGTCGGAGGGTCCGGCGTCGGTCGGAGCCATGCACTTGGCCGCGACCAGCTCCTCGTAGATCTGTGCCGGGGTCTGAGCGGTGGCCACGGGCGGGGCAGGTGGCGGCGGAGGCGGGGGCGAAGGCTGGCAGGCGTTGCAGCCTGCCAGCAGCAAGGCGATGAGGCCGAGGGCTTTCACGTCGCTGGCCACTTCGCGGCCATGCCGAGCGTGGCGTTGCCGATGGCTTGATCCGGATCCTGCAGCGGGGGCCCGCTCTTGATGCCCTCGCTCATCCACTCGACGGCCTGCGCGAAGGTCGCCGTCGCGGTGGCCGACACGGGCGGAGGGGGCGGAGGCGGGGGCACGACGACCTTCGGTGGGAAGGCCGCCACGACCGGGTTGACGAGCGCCGCGTTGCCGCCGATGGCGATCCAGGCTGCGGCGACGTCGCTGACGTGGCGGCCGTGGCTGTCGAAGCCTGCGGGGTTGAATTGCAGGGGCGAGAAGGTGATGAAGCACTCGGGATCGACCGAGGCGATCATCGTCGGCGAGACGTAGCACCACGCTCCCCAGGTGAACATGCGGTAGAAGCCGCCGAGGGCCGTGCCCGCGGCCGAGTCGTTCGGCCCGAGCACGTCGGACTGCGCGGTGAAGTGGCCGTTGCTCGCGTCCGGGGTCATCGCCGCGGCGAAGACCTCGCCCTGCTGGAACTGCTGCAGGAACGCGTCGGGGACCGACCAGGCCATGCAAAATCCGAAGAAAAAATCGACGCAGTACTGCACGAGCGCCGTATCGGCGAAGTCGATGTCGAGGTGGTCGACCACGACCGCCGCCCTGTCGCCCGCGAGACCGCCGCTCGCGGCCGTCCAGACGCCTTGCGCTCCGACGAGCATGTCCTCGTCGGTGCCGTTGTCGCCGCCGCTGACGGCCTCGTACTGCGACTCGAGGGCGGCGAGGTTGCAGAGCTTCTCGGTGAAGCCGCTCTTGCCCTGGCCGTAGCTCCGGATGTTGTCCATGTGATCGCACATGGCAAGGCCGCAAATCCCAAGAGTGTCATTTCCGTCCATGGGACAGTTGACGGTGCCCTTGCCCGTGCAGTCGACGGGCAGGGTCGTCGGCGGGACGGTCGTCGCGCCTGCCCCGTCCTTCGGTAGCGACGCCTTCGCGCGCACCGGGCGGTTCTTGCGCAGGACCTCGCGCGGGTGGAGGGTCACCCACCGGCCGTGCTTCGGCAGCCACTTCTTGTGGGAGGATGAGGTCTTGGCGTTCACTTGCCGCCTCCAGCCGACGCGGCCGTGGGCGCCTTTGGATGCACGGTCATGTACGCGTTGGCTGTCGTCACCTGCGCAGGCGTCAGCGAACCGCCGTCGAGCAGTAGCGCGATCGCGTCCTGAACGAGGACTGTGACGCTCGCGCAGACGGCGTCTGTCGTGACCGATCCACCAAGTGCCTGGCAGACGTCGCTGTCGATCTGCGCAGGAGCGTCGCCGGCCTGGATGTCGTGCAGGACGATGTCCGCGACGTTCACGATGGTCGGCAGCGTGGACGGCTTGCAAGCGGAGCCGCCGAGAGCTGCACAGAGGGCGACGATCGGGATGAGCTTGTTCATGAATCGAGAGTCTACCACTTGACGACGGGCGGTGGCAGTGGTTCTGAGATGCCTTGGAGCGGCAGCGGTGAGGCTCCCGCGTAGCGCCGAGCCGTTCAGGCTCGGGCTGAGGCTTTGGTTCGCCTCCGGAGAGCGTAGCAGAGTGGACACCTGGACCGCTGTGATCGTCGTAGGGCTGCTGATCTGGGTGCTCGGACGTCGGGAGGACACCAAGACGTGGTGGCGCAGACCCTGAAGAGATTAGCCGCCCCGCAGGGCCGCCGTCTGCCGGAGGACGTTCGGAGATTGGAGGATGGGATACGTGGTGTCATTCCGCATCCCGCGTCCGCACGAACTTTGCGACGGCCGCTACCACGTCCTGATCTTCGATCAGAGTGAAACGTGCGACCTGCTCCGGGGACAGGGCCAGGAGCAGCAGCTGTCCAAGTCGCAGATCGGGAGCCTCATCCCAGGCCTTGGCGACCTCGGCGAGCACGTCGGCGCGCCGATCGCTGCTCGTCCCGGAGAGGCCGATCTCTTCTGGGTTACGAAGCAGGACCAGCCGGTCGACCGCGTCCGCCAGATGCGAGTCCTGCAGGTGTGAGAAGTTGGCGACCTGCGCTGGCGACAGCGACAGCAGCAGCAGCTCCCCGAGGCGCAGGTCCGGGGCCTTGTCCCAGGCCACCGAGATGCGCGCGAGCGTCATGGCACGGCGGTTGTCGTTACGCAGGGTGGAGGGCACCTGCTGAGTCTACTCGCCCTCTGGCCTCGGGTCTCTGAGGCTGTGGTACTCTCCGATCGTGCTCATGGTCGTCTCCGATTTCGTTGCGCTGACGCCGGAGCTGCCCGACGGGCCGGTGACCAACGCCGCGAATTCGATCATCTCGAGCGGCGTGCTCGGTGCGCTCGTGGTGCTCATGAGCATCGCTCTCGCCTTCGTGGTCCTGAAGTGGAACCGCACCAACGAGCTGAGGGTCAAGGACCAGGAGAAGGCGATCGAGGCGATCCAGAAGCACGCTGATTCCTACACGACCCTCGTGACGGCCACGACGGGAGCTCTGCGGGATCTGGTCGGCACGACGGATGCACTCCGAGAAGCGGTGAAGGCCAACACCGAGGCCAGCCGCACGATGGAACGCACGATCAACGAGACGGTCCGCGAGGCAATCCGCGGCGCAGCCGCGGCTGGCTACCGCCGCAACTTCACCCCGCCAGGTTCCACTGGCGTAGGTCCTGCGCCTGCGGCAGGCTCAGGATCGGGCTCTGGCTCAGGCAGAGGGGGTGAGTGATGCGCTGGTCGCTGACAGGTCGGGGCAAGGCGCAAGCCAGGCGCGTCGAGGAGGGCTTCGCGCGGGCTGTCGAGAGCAGCTCCGCGAGCGCGTCCGTCGGTCAGATCGACAACCTGCGAGCTCGCCTGCGGCAGATCCAGCAAGAGGTGCACGTCCGCGAACAGGCGATCGCTTCGATCCCGGAGATGAAGCCCCTCCCCGGAGGGGGCCGACTGGGTCCTCTCTCACCTGCTGGGCGGCCGGTTCCGCCGAGGCCCACGCCTCGCGCTTTCGCTCCGCCGCTGCCACTACCGTTGCCAGCTCCGCTGGCCTCACCTCGTCGAGCGGCGGCTCCGCCGATCCCTCGCGAGGAGCCGGATGAAGTGGTCGAGGCTGATGTCGATGTCGATGTGGATGTTGGCATCAGGCCGCGTCTTCCCTCTCGCTGATTGGCGCTTGCACTTCGCTCCGCGCGAGGTAGATTGCCTGCCGTGAACCGCTCGTTGCTACTTCGTCAGCCGCTACGCTCGCCCTTGCAACAGGGCTAGAGCGAGTAGCGGCACACGAATGCGCGAGTGAGGCAATCGGCAGACCTCCGAGGCTCAAACCCTCGGGCCTGTCCGTTCGAATCGGACCTCGCGCACTCGGGACTAGCTCAGACCGGCGGCCCGGTCACCGGGTTTTGAACCCGGCGCATCCGGCTCGACACCGGGGTCCCGTATGCACGCATGGCGGAACTGGCAGACGCGCTGCCTCGAGGTGGCAGTGCCCGAAAGGGCGTGGGGTTCGAATCCCTCTGAGTGCACGACACGCGCAGGTGATTGGAATGGCAGACAGCGCCGGCTCAGACCCGGTGGTTCGAAAGGACGTGCGGGTTCAAGTCCCGCCCTGCGCACAACGCAACGAGAGACGGAGGCGACCATGAACTGTCACCACTACTGCAACGAGCCTCTGCGCTGCCCGAGCTGCGTGCGGAGCTTCGAGATCGACGCGAGGTCGAAGGGGTGATGGGTCGACGCGCAGAAGGCTGGGAGGAACGTTGGAGAGTCGAACTCCTCACCCTCGCGGGTGACCACCGGTTAGCAACCGGTTCGGTGTCCACACACCGGAACGTTCCATGGGAGGCAGGTGGAAGAATCGAACTCCTGTGGCTCATCACCACACCCTCGGGTTCGAACCGAGTTGCCGACCATTCAGCGGCACCTGCCATAGTCAGAGCGATCGGAGTCGGACCGATACTTCGTGCTCCCCGAGCACGCGTGCTACCGCAAACACTTCGCTCTGATGGCCGCCTAGGCCGTGGCCTGGGCGTCCTGTGAAAGTCGCAGATACGGGATCCACAGCGGGTGGATCTTGCTCGCCTCGATCAGCAGGGGCGCGCTGAGCGAGAGCTTCTTCGGCGTGAAGGGCTTCCAGTGCATCTTCATCCCGGCCTCCTGCGCCGTGCGGTGGCCCTTCTGCAGGTTGTGAGGCCGGCACGCCATCACGATGTTACCCCACGTCGTCTTGCCGCCGCGAGCGCGCGGGACGACGTGGTCGTACGTGAGCTCGCGGGCGGACTTGCGCGCGAGGTGCGGCGGGCAGTAGCAGCACTTCCAGTTGTCGCGGGCGAGCATGTTGGGCCTCGAGAACTTCACCGAGGTCTTGTCCCTCGGCGTGTTCTTCGACAGGCGGATGACCGCTGGCACCGGCATCGACAGGTGCTGGCTCGTGATCAGGCCGAACTCGCTGACCTCGTAGGACATCTCCACGCGAGCCTTCTCGACGACGACGAGCGTGACGGCTCCCTCCCAGCTCGCGACACGGTTGGGGGAGCCCCAGGGATTCAGGACGAGAGTTCGAGGTTGCATGGCGTGGCTCCAGGGTAAAGGTGTTGTGGGACTGCCGGAAATCGAATCCGGCCGCGTTACTTATCAGGCAGCGCAGGGCCACCAGCCCGTCCAGTCCCGTTCTTCGTGTGAGCGCCCAGGGGATCGCGCCCTGCTCTTCGGCTTGTCACACCGATGCCGTCACTAGACGGCGAGGCGCTCGTAGCAGGTCGTGGTAGGCGGTATCGGAGTCGGACCGCAAGCCGCCTGCTTATAGGGTCAGGTGCCGGCGACCGTCCGGCTTAGGCTACCGCCAGTGCGAGGCAACGGAATCGGACCGTTCGGCTCCCCGTGTGAAAGGGTGCCTCTCTCCAGATAGCCTCGCGTCGTGCCAGCGGAGGGGATCGCACCCTGCACGCGACCGCGTATGAAACGGTGCTCGACCTTGTCGTCGCTGGCGTTGCAGGCGTGGGGATTGCGCCCACTGATCTCCGACTTATGAGGACGGCGAGCCACTTTTGCTCCATTCCTGCGGAGGCCACGGTGGGAGTCGAACCCGACCGCCGCAACGTTCGTAGCGTCGCGAGTACATCCGGTACGTTCGTGGCCAGAGTCAGCAGTCTCCCCGCCGTGAGTCGAACACGGGCACGTGGCTTCGGAGACCACGGTCTGGAGCCGCCAGAACGGAGAGGGAACGCGCGCCGGGAGTTGCACCCGGGGATCAGCGGCTTAGAAGTCCGCAGCGCGACTGTCGCTCGCGCGCATCGAGAGCCCAGTCGGTAGCGCGCCGACCCGCGTGGACTTGCAAACCACGACGACCACTTGATCATGGGCTCAAACGAGAGCAGGCGACGAGGATCGAACTCGTCTCTCGAGCGTTGGGAACGCTCTGCCGCACCTTGCGGCCTCACCTGCACTGCTCCGCGAGGAGCATGGAGCGGATCACGGGGCTCGAACCCGTCTGGTCAACCTTGGCAAGGTTGTGCGGCGCCCGGCCGCCTGATCCGCGCGAGAAGGTAGGGCGCTCAGGTTGTGCAGCTACAGGCGCGCGCGACTCGGCCGGAGTCGCGCGGCTTTCGCGGCGCCTTGAGCGAGCTACCCAGAGCGACCTGCGGGATTCGGACCCGCGAATGGCTGGTTGGAAAACAGCTGCCTTACCGCTCGGCCAAGGTCGCATGTGAGAGCCGGCTGCGAGATTCGGACTCGCCTGGGGACCGTACAAAGGGTCCGTCCTTCCCGAGAGGCGCCGGCGCGCGGAGCTGGCCACGGGTAACGCTCCCGTCTCGACGCCCGTACCGGGGGCGGCGCCTGCCTCGAGGAGACCAGCATGGTGGAGTCGGGGAGGATCGAACTCCCATCTCACCGCTTGCAAAGCGGGTGCACGCCCTTCGTGCTGCGACCCCATGGCGTACGGCGTACGGCGTACGGTGGACCCGCCGGGAATCGCACCCGGATGATCTCCATGCCGAGGAGACCAGCGACCTTTCGCACGAGCCCGTGGACCTGGCCGGTAACGCTCCGGCAGCCCCTGCGTGCGAGGCAGGAGTGCAGCCTTCTGCTCAAGCCCGTGGCGGGTCCGGCAGGTAACGCTCCTGCGTCCGGAGTTTTGGAGGCTCCGTTGGTGCTTCACCACGAACCCGTCAGCGCCTCGTAACGGAATCGAACCGATCTCACTCCATAGACAGTGGAGCTGCGACGCCAGTCGCATCACGAGGCAACGTCGAAGTCTCCTCGCCGCGAGTCGAACGCGGGCGAGCGCCTTAGGAGTGCGCTTCCTGGTTCCGCCAGGACGAGGAGGATGGGGTGAGCGACGAGGATCGAACTCGCCTGAGACCGGTCCACAACCGGCCGCCATCGCCAGACGGCTCCGCCCACCATGGTCTTCAGTCAGCGAGGCCGGAGTTGAACCGGCACTACCGAGGCCCGAACTCGGGGTGCTGCCACAAACACTTCTCGCTGGTGCGCAGACGTGGTGCCGCCCCACGTTCTCCGGCTCTTCAGACCGGCGCTATCACTGGACTAGCTCTCTGCGCGTTTCAGTACGCCGTACGGGTACCGCCCCCGTCTAGCTGGGGTGAAAAGCCAGCCGCCACACTTGCTGCGTCACGGCGTATCGGCTGCAGTGGCCCCACCCGGATTCGAACCGGGATCTGCTGGTAGAGAGCCAGCCGACTTGAGCCTTTGGTCGATGGGGTCATGGATCGGGTCGACGAGATCGCGGCGACGTCATGTTCAAGATGTAGTCGTCCGCAGCATTCGACCCGGAGCCGGTTGCGAGGATCGCACTCGCCTGCGCTGATTACGAAACAGCGCTGGTCCTAGACACGAACCGGCACGTTGCGGAGTCGGTGGGAATCGAACCCACTTCCGTCGATCTAACAGGTCGCTGCTCGGCCACTGAGCTTCGACTCCAAGTTGCGCGGCTACATGCCCGCGCGTCGTACCTCGACGGAGACCGCCAGCTTCCGAGTGGGGAGCCCGTCACGCGTCGTTCAGGATGTCAAAGAGCGCGCGCTTGAAGCGCCGAGGTTCGGGCTGAGGGAATCGGACCCCCGTGTGCGGCTTCAGAGACCGCTGTCCTGCCACTGGACGAAGCCCGAATGAATCTGTGCGTTCGGAGGGTATCGATCCCTCTCTTCTCGGGGTAAGAGCCCGGTGTGCGGCCATGCAACACTGCGAACGCGTGTCCGTGGGAGCGCCCGGGGTCGAACCGAGATCACACCGGGTAAAGGCCGGGTCTCTGCCGATTGAGTTACGCTCCCTCCTTGTCGAGCCGCTTTCGTTTGTGCCAATTCATGGGATCCCAACTTTCTGCTTCGAGCGCTTTCGTGTAGCGCGGTGGAGTCGAGCCACTCGCCAAAGGCCACGGGTTTACAGTCCGCCTGCAGGAGCCCCCTGCTGTCGCGCTACGTATCGGATTGGATTGGATCGTAGAGTCCAGAAACGACTGAAGGCCGCCGGGAGGGTTTCTCCGGGCGGCCTTCGACTGCGATCTCTCGCTTGTCTACTCGGCCGCCCTAGTTACCCACCTCCGGGTTGCGCTTGATCTGGCTGGTCGCGTCGACCATGGCAGAGATGGCAGAGGCCGCATGACCAAGCGCGAGCCCGCAATCGCTTCCGAAGGCGGCATACGCCTCGGGCGATTCGGCTATCGTTGCGGCTCTGAACCAGAGAGTCATGGTAGGCACTGCGAACCTGCCACGACGATCAACGGCGCGCAAGTGGGAATTTGATCTCGAGCGCGAATCTGTCCTACAGCAGAACCGGCTCAGACCAGAAGCGGCCTTACGCCGTCACTCGAACTTGATCGCGGCTGGAGCAGCCGGAGCAGGAGCGGGAGCGGGAGCTGGAGCCGGCGCAGAGGCTGCGTCCGGGGCGGACGCGGGCAGAGGAGCAGCGGCTGCGCTCGGGGCTGGCGTCGGCTCGCCGGTTGCGACGGTCTTCAGCTTCGGGATCGGCTTCGGGACCGGCTTCGGGACCGGCGCGAAGTAGGCCGTGGGAACGGGCGCGGCAATCGGGATCCCGACCGCGGGCAGCGAGCTTGACGCCGGTGGCGGCTTGACGACGACGATGGCCGTCGGCGAACCGTCGGGCGAGACGCCCGGCTCGATCGTGATCTGGCTCTGCTGGTTGAGCACGTCCTGCGTCGCGGTCTGCTTGTCGGCCACCTGCGTGGCGGTGGCCTGCAGGGTCTTCTGCGCCGTGACGACCTCCTCGAGCTGGGTCTGTACGTAGGCCATTCTAAGTGTAGTATGCACCTGCACCGCGACCATGAGGGCCATGAAGGCGAGCAGCAGGACGCCGCCGCGCCAGGCGCTGCGGATCAGCGCGAGGATCGCGTCGAGCGGTTCGACGATCTGATCGAGCGACTCGACGAGGGCCTTCTTCTTCGCCACGAGCTCCGACAGCTCGTCGCTCGGGTCGCTTAGCGACCCGGGCGGCGGAGGCTCGCGTCCTGCGGACGCAGAGGCTACGTCGCTCGGGTCGCCCAGCGACCCGGGTGACGGAGGCTCCGCATGCGAGGGAGACTCGGGGATGGCGTCCGGGATGACTTCTTCGGCGGCGGGGAGATCGTCAGGCATCGTCGTCTCACTTTTGATCGATCCCACGTTGCCGTGCAACTTCCGCGCGCTACGCACTTCTACGCAGCCTCTATGGAGCTTGGCCGTACACTCTCCGGAAGCTGTCCTCGATCCCGCCGAGGAATCCCCGGAACTGCCGAGCCTGCGCCTTGAGCTGCTGCCACGTCAGGTAGGCCACCTCTCCGCCGCCACGGCCGTCGCGCTCGAGGGGCGCGGCCGCTCCGGCCATCGTGCGAGCGACGTAGACGTGCACGACGGTGCCGTCCTGCGTTCCGACATGCAGCCGACCGGCGGTCAAGATGCGCACGCCGGTCTCTTCGGCCACCTCTCGCCCCGCGGCCTGCAGCGGGATCTCGCCGGGTTCGATGTGCCCACCGGGGAGCGCGTACTCGTGCACACCATCGGGCCGGCTGACGGTGAGGTAACGGCGAGGCCGTTCGCCGAGCGCAGGCGAGGGGACGAGGGCGATCGAGGCTTGCTTCATTGGTCGCCCCGCAGGGCCGCCCGGCTGGCGTGAGGCCGCCCGCGGTCTTGGGGTCGCGGGCAAGTCTACACGCCGGAATCTTTCGGTGATAGTCTCGGACCGTGGACCGCCTGCAGCAGCTCCGGCTCGCCTCTCAAGCCGCTCTGGTCGCTCAGGCGGGCAACATTCCGAGGCCGGTCCGGGTGACCATCGGACCTCGAGGCCGCGCCGCAGCTGGATGGTTCGCTCCGACTCCTGCGCTCCTGCAGCAGGCCCTGTGGCAGGCCCACAGCGGGCCCGCGGAGGCGGAGCTGAATCGGGTGGCGAGGGCGCACCGAGCTGGCGCTCGCGCTCACGCTGGGGCAAACGCGGCGGCCAGCTTCGACGCCAGCAAGTACGTCACGGTCGGCAGCGACGGCAGCTACTCCTTCGACACGGGCGGCGCGCTCGGGGCCTCCGGAGGAGCCGCCGTCAACGCTCTCGCCAACAGCTCCGTCCTGCCTGCTCCGCTCGCGAGCGACATCAGTCAGGCTCTGCAGATCATGGGGACGATTGCGGTGGCGGCCGGAGCCACTGCGGCGGAGTCGCTGGGCCTGTCGCTCGTGGCCATGGCCGTCTTCTCGGCGTTCTACGCCGCCACGCTCATCCCCGGCGTCGGAGCTGCGAGCGGACCGGGCAACCAGTGCTGCAGCAGCGGTGGGCGCTACGGATCGTGCGGCGCGGACATGTTCAGCTGGGAAGCGATGTGGGGAACGCCTCCGAGCTCGCCCGCTGGCAGCTTCGAGGCCAACGCGAACGCGGCCATCGTGATGGCCTACAATCAGGTCTCCGACTGCAGCCACGCCCTCGATCCCTCCGCGTTCGCGGCCGGGATGATTCCGTTCCTCGTCGCCGCGTGGAACAAGACGCACACCTCCGAGGGGCAGGCGACGGTGCGACCGATCCCCGGCGACGCGATGGGTCACTACACCGTGCCCGGGAGCGGCGGCACGCGCACCATCCGTGCCCTCTGCAACGTCAATCCCAACCCAGGCAGCTCCTCGGGCTTCCAGTGCGGCGAGCCGGGAGGCTCCGATCCCATCTCGGTGGGCCTGAACTACATCGCTCAGGTGCTCAACTGCCCGGCCTACCCGAACGATCCCTTCAGCTGTCCGTCCGGCTGCGCCTCGCCTGGATTTCCGGTCGGCGGCCAGATGACGATCACCGTCAACAACGGTCCACCGATCGCGGACATGAGTGAGCTCAACAACGTCCCGCCCGGAGCTTCCCTCATCTCGAGCCACCCCGGGGGCCACGCCATCTGGAAGATGCCCGTGGGGATCTCCTTCGGCGATCAGTCGAGCGGTCCTTCGCTCGCTCCGGTACTCAGCGTGGCCGGGGGACTGGTGGGGGCCCTCTTCTGGGCGAACCCGGTGCTCGGGATGGTGGGGCTGGGGCTCAGCGCGCTGTTCGAGGCCTTCGAGGGGAAGTAACCCGTGCGGTCGCCACTGCGAGGGGTAGCCTCGCGTGTCGCTAGGCCGCGCGCTTCGAGCGGTCTGCGTACCGCCCGCCCGGCGTGAGGGCGCGGTCTCCTCTCGAGTTCTGGTGTCCTCTCGAGTTCTGGTATCCTCCGCACATGCCCTCCACCAAGAAGTGGCCCTTCGCGGGCGAAGTCGTAGGGACTGTCGGAGACGTCAACGCTCCGGAGTACGACGGCGGCTGGATCCTGCGGACCGAGCACGGCTACGAGCTCGAATACGTGGAGACGCCCTCCGACGACGAGATGAGCGGCGGATCATACGACAGCAGTGCTCGCTGGCGTGTCTACCGCGTGGCTCTCGATATCGGTGTACCGAGGTGGGGCCACGTCGAGGACGTGGCTTCTTCTAGCGGCGCAAGCGTCAAGGACCTCAAGAGCGACTTCAACAGCGGCAGTCCGCAGAGGCGAGCCAACGCGTACATGGACTGGGCCTGGCACTACGGCTGGCACGAGTTCGACAGCTACCCGCTGGTGCTCACCAAGAGCGAGGTCGAGAAGCGCTACGGCAGGAGAGTCTGATGACGGACTGGAAGATCCCGAGCGCTCGCGCCGAAGTCCTCCGAGGCAAGTACGCCATCGAACGTGAGACGGCCATCAAGTGGGCGGGGCGCGCCATCGCGGCGTGGAAGCTCTACATGGAGCATCCGAACGACCTGTCGTGGCGTGATCTCGCGATTTCGTACTCCGGCGAAGCCGTCGAACACGCGGCTGCGAGCGGCGACGACGAGCTGCTCGATGACGTGCGCGACGCGATGCGCCGTGTGGCGCGAGCGCTCGTCGCCTGAAACCCGTTCTGGTAGTCTCCCGAGTAGCGGCCGGAGCGAGCTGGCGCCTAGTTCGGCGCTTCGCTCCAGATCCAGTAGAGGACCGCGCCCGGATCCGTCGAATCGAGCGGGGTCTGGCAGGAGTCTTCGGGGGCTCTGACCGCGGCGACCATCATCCCGAGGAGGCGCCAATCCTCTTCGCGAGAACCTCGACCGCGCGGGTGCAGGCTCGCCGAGAAGATCCACTGGTGGTCGAGGAGCCTGCCGGCGTCGGCCGCTTCGCTCGCCGCGGCGATCTCTTCGTAGCTCGCAGCCCCGAGGTCTGGCCGTCCGATGCGCCGGCCGAGGCTTTCCTTGAACGAGTCGACGGCCTGCTTGTCGGGCAGCGGCACGGGCCCGCGCGACAGGCCGAACTTCCAGCCCGCGAAAATGCGAAACTCCGGCTCCTTGCCGCGGGCCTTGCAGGCTGCCTTGCGCATCACTCGCGCGATGTCGGCGCAGACCTCGGCCTGAGTCTTCATGGGTTCTCTTCGCTCATGATTTTCTCTTCGCTCTCTTCGCGCTCTTCGCTCTCTTCGCGCTCTTCGCTCAGGTAAAGTACGCCCCCTGGAACTCACTCTTGTACATCGGCCGTAGCTCTCTGCCGGCGATCTCGTAGATCCGCACCGGATCCGGGTGGTGCGCGACCGAGGGCGCCACGTGCACCCGTCCGATGTCGAGGCAGCGGTGGTCGTGGCCGCACACGACGTGGACCCAGGGCCTCTCGCGGAGCAGATCGCGCAGGTTGTGGCGATCGAGCAGGCCGTCGAAGACGTGCAGCGGGTGAGCCTGGGGGCCGTGATGCATCGCGATGATGGCGGGCCTGTCCCGGCTGGCGGTCAGGGTTTGCAAGAGGCGCATCTGCGGCTTGCCGATGCGTCCGAGAGCCGAGAAGCCGACGGGCTTGAAGGGCGCGCGGGTATCGAGCGGGATGAGGATGCTGTCGCCGAAGTCGGTGGCCTCGGTGGTGAAGCCGCGCAGACGGCCGTCGTGATTGCCGGCGATGATGGTGAAGGGCGTCGGCCAGCCCGACAGAGCGTGCTGCAGCTCGAGGTGCTCCTTGGAGCTTCCGTGAGCCGTGTTGTCGCCCGTGATGACGAGGTGGTCGGGGTGATGGCTGTGGGCTTGGTCGAGAGCCCGCATCAGCCGACCGAGGCGAGCCTGGGTGCCGTTGAGGTGGATGTCCGAGAGATGGGCGATGGTGGTCATCGTCGCGCGAACTTTCGGATGTACCGATTGTAGGTCGCCACGTCCTCATGAGCGTAGTGCAGTAGTGCTCGGACAGCCTCCAACTCGAACAGCCCGCGCTGGTACATGGCGTCGAAGTCATGCAGAGCTTCAGGCTGATCCGAGACGAACTTCATCGCAGCGATCCACGTTGCCGGATAGACAGTGGTCGTGACGTCGCCGACGGTCCCGGGCACTGCAGCTTTCATTCCCTGGACGTAGAGAGGCTCGACCGGGTAGAGCAAGTCGATTCGAATGCGAGGGTCCCGGTTCGCAAGATCGAACGCCATGGAATGGGTTCCAGAGTGAACGACGCTCGTGTCGAGTCCCTCTTCTCGCGCAGCCTTGAGCCATTCTCTTACGTCGGCCTGGCGGACGAAGACGTCGATGTCGCTCGTCTGCCGAGGGTAGCCAGCAGCCGCCATACCGATGGCTCCACCGACCGCGTAGGGTTTGCCCGTACGGTCCGCCATGGAAAGAAACCTGAGAAGGAGCTTCCGTAGTCTTGGATCGTAAGGCCAGCGTGACGGGCGCTTGATCGGCATCGTGGCGTCACTACGGCGCTCGTTTCAGAAAAAAGTCAAGCCATCCGGAGGGATGCCCGGGGCACGAGGCCCCGCGGCGCATCGGGGCGTCGTCTCGCCCGGCCGTTATCGTTGTCGTCCCGCCGCCCTCGCGTCTCACAGAGCTCCGAGCATTCGGTCGAGATTGTCGAGCAGATCCTCGTTGCCGCTCGGCAATGTGGCGAGCCTTGCCTTCATCGGGCCCTTCGGCCCTGCGCGCTCGAGGAAGCGCCCGAGGCCTTCGTCGGTCAGGCTCTCGGCCCAGGTGCCGAAGCCTTCGCGATCGAGGTAGCGAGCATTCAGGATCTGCTCGATGGAAGCGGCGAAGGGGATGGCGAGAAGCGGCTTGCGCAGAGCGAGCGCCTCGCTGATGAGCGAGAAGCCCGCTCCGCTGACCGCTGCGGTGGCGCTCGCGAGGTCCGACGCGAGCTCGGTCTCCGAGAACGGGCAGAGGGTCACGTTGCCGACCTTCTGGCGCTCCTTGACGCCCGGGCACCCGTACGCGCGCACGGGCAGGCTCGCGCGCTGCAGGACGGCAAGGATCGAGCTCCACGCGGCTCGATCGTTGAAGTAAGCGAGCAAATGGCCCTCGGAGCTGACGGTCGAGCGGAGATCGAGGATCGAATCGCGCACGACCGGCAGGTGCAGTCCGGTCATCGGTTGGCTGACGGGAGCCTGCCGCGTGAAGGACAGGACGAAGTAGTACAGGGCCTCGGGCACCGTCAGCTGCGTGACCAGCAGTCCCGCGGCGGCGTCGTCCTTGTGGGCGTCGACCCATTCGGGCGGGTGGTGGCAGCGCGTCAGGAAGTGGATGTTGTCGATGGCGATGAGCGGCTTGCGCAAGAGCTTCGCGTAGCGCGCCGTCCAGGCGTCGAAATCGCAGACGACGACGTCCGGCTCGTGGACCGACAGGGCCGAGATCACGTTGCCGGCCGAGGACAGCAGCTGGTTGAAGGCGTTGTCGAGCAGCGTCCGGGTCATCTGCACGCGGTTGTCCGTCACGACGAGCTTGAAGCCGGGCACCTCGACGACCCGGTCCGCTCCCCACTGCGCTCGAAGGTAGGACAGAGCCCGGCCGGAGCTGCACGCGAACTCGACGTTGTGGCCCTGGGTCTGAAGGTGACGCGCGATGACGTCGGAGCGGGAAGCGTGCCCCATGCCCTCGCCGCAGACGCCGTAGAGTACTCGCAAGGGCTTTGCCCTTGCGTCGGACGAGACTGCCCCGGCCTGCCGGGGCGGAGGAGGGATCACTTGCTACCCCCCACGGAGTGGGCGCCCGGCCGGCGCAAGGCCGCTCTCATCTTCTCTCGTCTCGCCTTCTCTCGTCTCGTCTTTTCTCGTCTCACGAGACTAGCCCTCGCGCTTCGAGACGACCGCCGCCCCCGCGAGCAGCGCCAACCCCGCGATCCCTCCGAGCCCCGCGAGGGCGGCTCCCGCGAGGATCCAGACGAGGGCGGGGCTGATGGCGTAGCCGACGCCAGCCCCGATGGCCGTGTCGAGCAGCATCGAGCCGGTGGAGGTGGTCGCGACGTCGTGCACCTGCTCTCCGACCTTCTCGAGGAGCGTCGGCGGGTGCTCCGGCAGGCCAATCTGCTCGGCGACCCGCTCTCCGGCCTGCCAGCCGTGAGCGGCCGCCACGGTCCCGAGCGTGCCTCCGGCCGCGAGGGCGAGAGCCCCGATGTGAGCCGGCCACCAGACGAGTCCCGCGACAGCTCCGAGCCCGGCCCCGCATGCCGCTCCGACCCCGCCGTGCACGAGGCTCGAGACGAGCGTTGGATTCTCCCCGAGAGCGTGGGCGAGACCGTCGGCCCGCTCGGCAGCCATCCAGGCGTCGGGCACACGGCCGGAGGCGGACATGACGAACGGGGTCATGGATGCCGCCCAGGGTATCACAGAGCCGAGCGTCAGGTGTTGAC
>Ga0209415_10007295_pt1 | contig 19332 bp, 16 predicted proteins | sample PeaSoiSIISIP2007_FD_187696 | JGI IMG/M metagenome (GOLD analysis project Ga0209415, IMG submission 187696) | Peat soil microbial communities from Weissenstadt, Germany - SII-SIP-2007 (SPAdes) (version 2) | ecosystem: Environmental > Terrestrial > Soil > Wetlands > Peat | place: Germany... | reverse complement strand
AGCCCAGGGCGTAAGCCCTGGGTAAGGATTGCAATTTCATTCTTCCTCAAGCGAGCCCCGTAGGGGCGACACAAGCCAATCCCCGGCTGGATCAACATAAATGCAACGACGCGCTCGAATTCGCGGCTGACGAGTCTGATGCGCGCAGGTCCCGCAACGCGGCAGGTGTCTGGCTTCTGTCGCCCCTACGGGGCTTCGAGTTTTCTTTCTTGTGCGCGTCGTTCTCGCTCTACGGATTGATCTAGGTTGCCACGGTTGAGCGAGACAAGACTCCTGCCGGCAGGTCGATTTACCGCTTCTTCTTGTTCCACAATTGGCGGAACTGTTCCACGGTGGCGGGACCGTGGCCCGCGTAGTGATTGTTGGCGTAGGCAAAGACGCGCAAATTGCGGGCGACGAATTTGCGGAACAGCTCCACCCATTTCGCGAGCTCGGCGCTGCGGTCGACGACGACCTTGTCCCACGTGGTGGTGACGTTTTCGATGCCTTTGCGGTCGCCCAGCCAGCGCACGTACACGAAATTGGAGGTGATGGGATCGAACGGCGGCGTGGAACGCTTCCACTCCCACGGCCGCGGCATCCAGGATTGGTCGAGCAGCGCCAGCGCCACGTTGTGCTCGCGCAGCGCGTCCGTAAATTTATTCTCGAGCCAGTTCTTATTGCGAATTTCCAACGCGATGCGCCGGTCGCGCGGCAGCTTCTTCAAGAACGGCCGCAGCCGCGCGAGAAATTCGTCGACGCCCGGAAACGCGCTCTTATTGAAGTATCCGAACTGCAAGAGGATCGGGCCCATCTTTTCGCCCAGCAATTCCACCGTGGAGAGAAACGCGTTCCATTCCGCATCGCAATCCACCAGGACTTTCTCGTGCGTGATCACGCGCGGAACTTTTACGGCGAAAATGAACTCCGGCGGCGTCTTCGCATACCAGCCGCGCACCGTCGCGGCCGACGGCGTGCGGTAGAACGTGCTGTCCACCTCCACGGTCTGGAAGCGCGTGGCGTAATAGCTGAGATATTCCGAGGGCTTCATTCCCGCCGGATAAAATGTGCCCGGCCAGCCGTCCGCCGTGAACGCGGAGGTGCCGAGCAAAATGTCCGGTAAGTCGCTGCGGCCCGGCGCATCGAAGAGTGTGGGTTTATTTTGCACCGTTCCGGTACACTCCTTCGCCTGGCAGGCAAGAGCCGGCTGCCCCTCATCCCTCGACCGCTATCCTAACCTGAAGAATCACCAAGTCAGAAGTGTCCGCGAAACCGGCCTGCGCAATTTTCTTTTGTGGCGGGAGGGATTGGCTGTATGATTCTATATCTTGGCTGTAATCAGGCGCGCAGCGCACGCCACCATGCTCGCATTTACGGCGTGGCGCAAGGACGGACTCTCTCCCCCATGGCCGACGAAAAGAAAAACGACCGAGCCGCATGGTTGCAAGGGCCTCCGGCGGAATGCTCCGTCCCGCCGGAGAATGACGCCACGCGGTGGCGGCTGGTCCTTTTAGGCGCGCCGGGCGTCGGCAAGGGCACGCAGGCGGATTTGCTGCACGAGCGCTTGCACGCCTGCCATCTCTCCACCGGCGACGTCTTCCGCGCGGCGACGCGCTCCGGATGCGATCCCAGTCCGGCGATGATCTCCGCGCTCGAATACATGCGCCGCGGCGATCTGGTCCCCGACGAAACGGTCTGGCAGATGGTGCGCGAGCGCGCGGGATGCCTGCGTTGCGGCGGCGGATTTCTGCTCGATGGATTCCCGCGCACGCTGACGCAAGCCGAAGAATTGCATCGCGCGATGCTGCGCGAGAATTTGGCGCTGGACGCCGTGGTGAATTACGAACTGCCGCGGCAGGAGATCGTCGCGCGACTGAGCGGGCGGCGCGTCTGCGAAAAATGCAAAGCCGTGTATCACGTCGCGCATCACCCGCCGAAGACTAAAGGCGTGTGCGATCGTTGCGGCGGGAAACTCATTCTGCGCGAGGACGACCGGCCCGAAGCCATCGCCGTCCGCATGGAAGCCTACGAACGCAGCACCGCGCCGCTGATCAAGTTTTACGAAGCGCTCGGACTTTTGGTGCCGATCCCCGCCACTGGCACGCCGGAAGAGATTTGCGCCCGCACCGTCATCGCGCTGCAAGCCCGCACCGCAAGGGCGCGCGGATAGGCTGGGTAGGACAGGCCTGCCTCCCGGTAGGCAGGGCAGACATTCCCCCCGGCGCGCCGTATTCTGACGGCTGCCTATCCAACGCGATCGCGAGACGTCCGCGATTCCGAAGCCCCGGAGGGGCGACACAAACCAGAAGCCCAGGGCGGAAGCCCTGGGTAAGCATTGCAATTCCATTCTTCCTCAGGCGAGCCTCGTAGGGGCGACACAAACCCGAACGCGCATTCGGCAAGACAAAGCGTGCGTGGGCTGGCGCATGCGACTACCCTGAATTGAACCAAGGCGCGACAAGGATTTGGCTTATGTCGCCCCTACGGGGCTCGATGATCGTTCCCTTGAAAGTTTGTTTCTTCGCGGCGTTCCCAGGGCTTACGCCCTGGGCTCTGGCTTTATTTCGCCCCTACGGGGCTCCAAGATTATTTGTAGAAGTTGTTTTGGTTTTGCTTACCCAGGGCTTACCCGCCTTCGCCAAGCCTGCGGCGCGGCAGGCGCCCTGGGCTCTGGCTTTATTTCGCCCCTACGGGGCTTGTTATCCGTGAGCGGACGAATTGTTAGTATCTTCATGGATGGCCCGCACGCCGCATTTTCGTATGGGGTTTTTTCTTTCGGGTTCGAGATGAAATCGCGAACGTCAAAAGCAAATCCCTACGCGTAACACCGACGTGTGGGGCACCTGCGGTCGCAGAGCGGGCGGAGGCAAGCTCCGCCCCTACGGCAGAAAACACCATTCGCGCGCCAGCATGTTTTTTTCCGTATGTAGGGGCGGAGCTTGCCTCCGCCAGTCTTCTGTAGGCGAAGAGGAAGGCACACAGGCAGCCCCCGCGGGGCCAAGTGAGTGCCTGTGCCACTAAAGCCCGCGCGGACGCGAGGATAGTCTCAGCAGGACAGGCCTGTCCTACTTTGCCGCAACCAAGCCCACCCCATAGAGTACGCTCGCGTGCGGCGCGAGGTGCACGCGCACTCCGGGCATTGGGCCCAGGTCCTTGCGCTCCCACAAATCGCGCACGGGCGCGTCCCCTTGCGGCAGACCGAGCTGCGACCACGAAAGATCCACGTCCTGCGCGGCATCACTCCGGTTGAACACCGCGACGTCGTGCCAGGCGCCGGCCTTTGCAGTCCATACCGTTAGTTTGCCGTCGTCGTAAGCCACAGCATTGGTCCCCGCGTGCTGATCCACCGCGATCACTTCCGGATTGGTCAGCAGCGAGAGCGTCCAGGGATCGAGCTGCGTGATATCGCCGCCGAGCATCAGCGGCGAATGGAAGATGCACCACAACGTGAGCAGCGTGCGTTGTTCATCGTGCGTCAGACGCGTATCGCGCGGCTGGCCCCAACCCGGCGCGGGTCCTAGCCGTCCGAGCGGCAACATGTCTGCGTCCGGCCAATGACCGGGCTGCGCGAGGCCCGCCCATTTCGCGGCGTTGGCGAATTGATCGCCGACGCCCTGCGGGTAGGGCGAATCGCTGTGCCACAAATCCCAGATGTCGTTCGAGATGCGCCACATCTGCGCGTACTGCCGCATCTCGTCGATTTTTTCAAGCGGCGCAGGGCCGGGCGAAAGACTCAGCACCATCGGACGCCCCGACTTGGCGATGGCCGTCGAGAGCATGCGGATTTCGTCGCCGCGATACGGCCCGCTGGAGATGCAATCCACTTTGATGAAATCCACGCCCCAACTCGCGTAGAGCGCGGCAACGGAATCGTAATAGGCCTGCGCCGCGGGTTTGGACGCGTCCAGCCCGTAGGTGTAGGTGTTCCACACGCAAGTGTCCGACGTATTGGCGGCGTCGCGCGCGTGGTACGGAGAATTGGCGATGGGCAGATTCGCGTCCACGGCTTGCCGGGGGATGCCGCGCAGAATGTGGATGCCGAACTTCAGGCCGAGCGAATGCAGATAATCCACCAGCGGCTTGAAATTCGCGGCGGAATCCGGCGCGGTCGCCGGCGGTGCGGCGGAGGGAAAGCGATTCGCCGCGGGCGTGAATCGGCCGTAGCCGTCCATCGAGAATCCCGTCAATTCCTTATTGGACTCGGTCGTGGGATTCAGCAGGTACCAGCCCATGTCCAGCACGACGTATTGCCAGCCCGACGGCTTCAAATTCTTTGCGAACGCATCGGCCGTGGCGCGCACCTGCGCTTCGCCGATCGTGGCGCCGAAGCCGTCCCAACTGTTCCAGCCCATCGGAGGCGCCGGGGCGAGCACGTTCGCGCCCGTCGGCGCCGCGGACAACGCCGCGCCCGTCGGGCCGATCGCACACAGCAGCAGTGCGACGAACAAGATTGAGCAGAACACAATTCGCGCCCAGGTTCGAGTAGGACAGGCAATCTTGTTTATCCCGAGCGTAGCCGAGGGGCCTGTCCCAACTTTCATCGCGGCAATGTAGAAAGACATAGAGAAAACCCTCCGTGTTGCGTTCCTGCCTGTGGCTTCACACATTCTAACGCGACAGCCTGGACAAGCAAGAATGCCTGTCCTACCAAAACCGGAGGGCGCGTTTCACTGTTAAAGCTCATCGCTGTTCGGATCCACTTCGATGGTGATGTCTTTGTACTGATCAAAAAGGCCGGCGTTGTGCATCTGCAACGCGATCGGGCCGCTCTTGCCCGCCGCGGGATCCTTGAAATCGAGGATCTCGACGGCCTTGCTCCCGATGGGTTGCGTAACGGCCATGCGCGCCGTGCCCTTCGAGGCGTCCGCGAGAATTTCCACGTCGCTCCATTCGTGCGGATCGAAATTGCCCTTCGCGGGAGTCGTGAACTCCGCGCCGCCATTAGTATCCTTGCCCGCGCGATAATCCCAGTGACCGCCACTCGGAGGCTGAAATTGAATTCCGCCGAGCGCGTCCAGCGGAATCTCATCCTCCTTCGGACGCGTGCAAAAAATCAGCACGCACGGCTGATGATCGGGTTTGCCGGAAACGTGGCGGACCGCAAACTTCAGCCGGAAGCGGCCGTAATCCTTGGCGGTGTAAATCACGCCGCGTCCCGCGCCCGTGCTGGCGATCGCGCCGTCTTTCACTTCCCAGCCGGCATGCGGGCTTTTCGCCAGCTCGCCCGGATACGTGTCTTCGAGCACCATGCGATTGAGCCGCGCGAGTTCCGCGCCCTTCGGATCCTTCTCCTTGGAGATGAGTTCCTGCGTCTCCGCCCGCAGGACCAGGCTGTGATCCACCATCGGAATGCTCGAATAGATGGGCCAGTTGGCGATGAGGCTGGTGAGGTTTTTCGCCAGCTCGGATTTCAGTTCGCGCGCGTCGGCCTCGGTGGGAATGGCCGCGAACGCGGACAAGCTCGCCTTCAGAGAATCGTCCAGACGGTCGGTGATGATTTGCGAGACGCCGTCGGACTTGTCGCTCAGCTTTTTCGCGATGGCGGCGAGATCGAGAATTTCGCTGGGGCTGAATGAAATCTCGCTGTTCAGGATCTGAATCCAGCCGTCAAGCGTCTTGCCGTCGAAAAGCGGCACGGCGGCGCTCGATGCCGCGGGATTCGGCGCGCCCAGCGCAAATCCGCCGCGCGCCATCGCGCAGCCCGCCGCGCCCAGCGCCGCCGTCTTGAGAAATGTTCTCCGGTCATGCCGTCGAGTGTCGATTCGCATGCACGCAGCATAAATCAGAGCGTTTCGCGACGCCACAATTTCCCGGCTTTGAGTAGGACAGGCAGCGGCCAGAACGCGGCGCGCCAAAGGAATGCCTGTCCTCCTCGACCCGGGCGACTGGGATGAATCCGTCGAATTCGCACCTCGCGCACAAGAAGGAAAATTCTAAGCCCCGTAGGGGCGAAATAAACAAATAGCCCAAGGCGCCTGCCGCGCCGCAGGCTTGGCGAGGGCGGGTAAGCCCTGGGTAGCGGAAGGAATTTAGACTCATCTCAAGCCAGCCCCGTAGGGGCGACATAAGCAAATAGCCCAGGGCGTAAGCCCTGGGTAAGCCGTAGCAATTACATTTTATTTCGGGCATGCCCCGTAGGGGCGACACAAAACAGACATTTGCACGCGTTGGGGGACCTGCGCGCATCAGACTCGTCAGCCGCGGAATTCGAGCGCGTCGTTGCATTTATCTTGATCTAGCCGGGGATTGGCTTGTGTCGCCCCTACGGGGCTCGCTTGAGGAAGAATGAAATTGCAATGCTTACCCAGGGCTTACGCCCTGGGCTTCTGCTTTATTTCGCCCCTACGGGGCTTGTGCGACCGTGGGGTCCGCGTTTTTCTGAGTGGGTGCCCCATCGTCGGGGTTATGCGTGCACGTTGCCAATTTGAAACCTGATAACATAACGGAACGTCATAATAATGCGCCCCTAAATCCGGCGAGGGGGATCGATCATGAAATTCTCCGGCAAGCCTCCTGACTTCCACTCCATCGTTAAGTTTGCATGTTTCGCGTTGTTCTTTTCGGCGTTTGTGGCCGCGCCCGCCCATGCGAAGACGTATCCGGAAATTGTGCGCATCAGCTACATGCAAGGCGACGTGCGCCTTAACCGGGGTGACGGCAAGAAGCCCGATCTGACCAAGCAGTGGGAAGAAGCGGTGCCCAACGTCACCATCCTTAATGGTTACGCCATCGCGACCGGCGACGGCCGCGCCGAAATCGAATTTGAGTACGGCACGGTGGTGTACCTGGCCGAGAATTCCGTCTTGATGTTTCAGGCGCTGAGCACGCAGGACGGCATGCCTTCCTCGAGAATGGAACTCGTCACGGGAACGGCGACGGTTTCCTACCACCCCATTCCCAAGGAATCATTTGTCCTCACCACGCCGACGCAGGTATACACATTTGGGAATACAGCATTATCGAGAGTGGATAGCTTTCTCGATGCCACTGCGCTGACGCCACAAATCGGCGGCTCGCCCGGCACCACATTCCTGGCGACGGAATCGGGTGAAACCGACAACGACCCAAACTCCCCCGCGAGCGCGGAAGTGAAGAAGTCATCCGGGACGCCGCTGGATTGGGATTCTTGGGTGGGGGCTCGCGATAGTCAGCGGCAAAAAAACACGGTCGCGGCCTTGAAAGCTTCCAACCTCACTGGATTCATTCCCGGATTGCTCGATCTGTATAACGAGGGTTCCTTCTTCCCGTGCCCGCCATTCGGAACGTGCTGGGAACCGAACGTGCTGGCCGCGACACCTCCGCCCGACACGACGACGCCGGGCGCGGCTCCCCCCCCGGCCGCCACCCCGCAGACACCTAGCGCAACCCCGTGGCCCGACGCCACGCCGTCGTCGCCTTCGCCTGCGCCACCGAGCGGCAGACTTCCGCCGGCGGCAAGGTTTCAGCTGGTCGCCATGCGCGTCGGTTCCCAGCAGCCGGACGCTCAGCAGGGCGGAGCAGCGGGAACGCAGCAAGCGCCGCCGCCATCGCAAGCGCCGGGGCAAGGTTCGCCAACGACGCCGCAGGGAACACCTCCAAAGCGAATACTCAAGAGTTACTCCGATTATTTTCCGGCGCCGAATTGTTATTCCTACGATCTTGAAATTCACACCATCACGGTGAAAGATCCCGCCACGGGAAAGGAAAAGGTCGTTCGGCGCGACTACAATTACACCCCTCAGATGTGGGAGTATGCGCTGTGTCATTCAGGCGCGTGGGTCCATCTGCGGGGCCGGCAAACGCGGTACACGTTTGTCGTCGGCAGAAAGCACCATCACCCGCCGGTGCGCTGGGGGCACATGCACGGAAAGGATTATTACGTGCCGCGTCACCCGAGCGACGTCAAAGGCAAGCCGCCGCTCAATCTCAAGTACGGCGTTTTCGAGACCACCAACGGGCCGGATGGGCCTTTCCATCGTGTGGATTATTCGCCTAAGGACAAGTTCAGACCTCTGAGCCAGCCCCCGAAGGATTTTCGCGGCCCGGACTTTCCGCCTCTGCCCGGCACTCCACAGCCGGTAATCCAAGCGCGGCTCATACGAAATGGGAATAGAGGTGTCCCAATCACGTATGACTACGCCTCCAAGAAATTCGTTCAAGCGGGTGCGCCCATCGCTGGGCGGCCGGCGCCGCCCGTCGTCATTGCCAACTTCGGTGCTCACGCCGAATATTTCAGGCCCCCCGTTTCCATTGGAGGCACTGGCGGAACTAACGGTGGTGGCGGGAGCTCCGGCGGGTCGCATGGCCGCAGCGGCGGTGGCGGTGGCAGTCCGCCCCGCAGTGGAGGAGGCGGCGCTCCCCGTGGTGGTGGCGGAGGGGGAAGTCCGCGTGGTGGTGGCGGTGGCGGAGCGCCGCGTGGCGGCGGTGGCGGTGGAGCTCCACGCGGTGGCGGCGGTAGTGGTGGCGGTGGTGGCAGTAGCGGCGGGGGTGGTGGACACAGCGGCGGTGGTGGCGGCAGTAGCGGCGGCGGTGGAGGGGGCGGCGGAACGCCCAGACATTAGCCGCGTGGGGTTGAGTAGGACAGGCATTCCCCTGGCGCGCCGCATTCTGGCAGCTGCCTGTCCAGGGTTTTCTGCTTCCCGAAAGTGCGGAAGAGGAGAGGACAGGCAAGAGTGCCTGTCCTACTCCGACGCGCGAGTGACGGCGCTGGACCACCGCCAATCTTCTGGCTTAGCCACCAATCCGGCTTTCACCGGATTATTTTCGATGTAGGCGCGAACTCGCTCGAATTCGGCAAGCGAGCGAATCCCACGATCGAAGGATTCGTCCTGCCAAAATCGTTTTCCCACGCGGTTTAAGGCTTTGTTTGCTTCGCGCGCCGAGACTCCCTTCACCCCACGCGTGACTTTGGCCAGCGATTGGATCGGATCTAACAGAACGTGAACATGATTGGACATGACCACATAGGCGCGCAGGACGTAGTGCCCAAGAACGCCCCCGCGCAAAATTGTCTGCTGCACGACTTTGGCGATTTCGGGCCTGCCCATCCAACGTGGGCCGGTGGAGGCGGCGTCGAGATGCCGGTCGGCGGAAACGAATTGTTTTCCTGGAGACAGACGGAGCAACTCAATAGCGCGCAGAACCTCTCTCGGAAGTGAACCGTACAGCCGCCAAGTGATGAAGATCGTGCGGTCCTCCGGTTGCCAGTGTGGCAGGTGGCGATAAGAGTAACTCACACATCGGAGACTACTACAGAACGCGGTGTGAGTAGGACAGGCACTCTTGCCTGTCCTCTTTTGTCTGCGCTCCAGCGAGCGGCCGCCAATATTCGCCGCCAATGGAAGAACCCTGGACAGGCAAGAGTGCCTGTCCTACTCGGCCGATTGCGTGCCTGTATCGGCTGGCGTAAAATGCACGCCCTGTGACCAACAGCGCTCCCATCGCCGGTGGCAGTGTTTCCCATTACACCGTGATTGAAAAATTGGGCGGCGGCGGGATGGGCGTCGTCTACAAAGCCAAGGACACGCGCCTGGGCCGCAACGTCGCGCTGAAATTTTTGCCGGACGACATCGCTCAGGACGCGCAGACCATCGAGCGTTTTCGCCGCGAAGCGCGCGCCGCGTCCTCGCTGAATCATCCCAACATCTGCACCATCTACGATATCGGCGATTTCGACGGCCGCCCGTTCATCGCCATGGAATTGCTCGAAGGCCAAACGCTCAAACATCGCATCAACGGCAAGCCCATCGAGATCACCGAGCTGCTGGACACCGGCATTCAAATCGCGAATGGCCTCGACGCCGCGCACGCCAAAGGCATCGTCCATCGCGACATCAAGCCCGCGAATATTTTTCTCGTCGAGCGCGGCCAGGCGAAAATTCTGGATTTCGGTCTCGCGAAGCTCGCCCCCGTCGTGCCGCAGAGCACTGGCGGCGGGTCCGCGGGCGAAACTTCCATGCGCACGCTGACGCACGTAGGGCTCGATCAGCTCACCAGCCCGGGCAGCAGCGTCGGCACCGTGGCGTACATGTCGCCCGAGCAGGCGCGCGGCGAAGAATTAGACGCGCGTTCGGATCTGTTTTCGCTGGGCGTGGTGCTGTACGAGATGGCCACGGGGATTCTGCCGTTCTCCGGCGCCACGGCCGCTTTAATTTTCGACGGCATCCTGCACACGGAGGCCGTCCCGGCGACGAAGCTCAATCCGCGCTTGCCCGCGGCGATGGAAAATGTTTTCAGCAAGGCGCTCGAAAAAGATTCCGATCTGCGCTATCAGACCGCCGGCGAGTTGCGCGCCGACCTCAAGCGCATCAAGCGCGACATCGACTCCAAGCGCCATCCCGCCGCCGCGGAAAAGGCCGGCGTAGCCGCCGCGCATTCCGCCGGCGCGAGCGGCAATTCGGGCGCGCACGGCGCCCCGCATAAGTCCGTCGCCGTGCTTTACTTTGAAAATCTCAGCGGCGCAAAGGAAGACGAATACCTGCGCGACGGCATCACCGAAGACGTCATTACCGAACTATCGAAGATTCGCGGCCTGAACACGTTTTCGCGGCCGACGGTGCTGGCGTTTCGCGACAAGACCGTCACCCCCGCGCAAATCGGCCAGCAGCTCGGCGCGGCGTACGTCCTCACCGGCACGCTGCGGCGCGCGGGCGCGCGTCTGCGCATCAGCGCTCAGCTGGTGGATACGCGCACCGATTTTCCGCTGTGGTCCGAGCGTTTCGACCGCGAAATGAAAGACGTCTTCGAGATACAGGACGAAATGGCGCGCAAGATCGCGGAGGCGTTGCGCGTCACGCTTTCCCCGCAGGAGCTCGAAGCCCTCGCCGACAAGCCCACGGAAAATTTGCAGGCCTACGATCTTTACCTGCGCGGCAAGCGTTACGCGCGCCGGCTTACGCGCCAGGACGTCGAGTTCGCGCTGCAAATGTTCGAGAACGCCGTCGCGCTGGATCCCAGCTTCGCGCTGGCTTACGCCGCCTGCGCCAACGCCTGCGCGATGTACTACTCTTTCTTCAGCCGCGATCAAGTGTGGGTCGAACGGGCGCGCGAAGCGAGCGGCCACGCCGTGGCGCTCCGCTGGGACTTGCCGGAAACGCACATCAGCCAGGCTTGGGTGCTGTACGCCGCGGGCCTGTACGACGAAGCCGTGCGCATGGTGAAAAAAGCCATCGAACGCAAACGCGATTGCGACGGCTCCTATTACCTTTTGTGCCGCGCGCTCTTTGCCGCGGGCCGCGCCCAGGAGGTGATGGACATTTCGGAGTCCGCGATCGACGCCGCCGGCGAGGATTACAACGTCTACGTGCCCATCCTCAACGCGCTGGGCACCTTGAATCGGGAAAAAGCCAAACTCAACATGAACGAGAGATTCGCCGCGGCGATCGAGAAGCACTTGAAAGAAGTGCCGGAGGACGCCCGCGCGCGGATTTTGTTGGGCGCCACGTACGCGCGGTTGGGTCGCGAGGACGACGCCTTGCGCGAACTCAACCTCTCCGTCACCCTGCGCGCCAACGAGGCTTCGATTCTCTACAACGCCGCGTGCGTCTATTGCGGCTTGAATCGGAAAACGGAAGCGCTCGATGCGCTGCGCAAAGCGTGGGAGGCGGGCTCGAAAGACGCCGTCTGGACGCGCCGCGATCCGGACCTGCTGCCGCTTCACGGCGATCCGGAATTCGAGCGCATGTACCCCGAAAAACTTGAATCGAAATCTCCGCCCCCAATCAATTCCAAATAGCGGCCCCGGACACGCCGCGGCTGCCCACCATCGGCTCGCGGTAGCGGCCGCTCCGCGGTTTAGTAGGACAGGCACTCCTGCCTGTCCGATTTTTCTTTTCAATTGAAAACCCCTGGACAGGCAGGAGTGCCTGTCCTACTTAACCCGTGCGACTGAGATGAATCCGCCGAACCCACACGACGCGCGCAAGAAAGAAAACTCTAAGCCCCGTAGGGGCGGAATAAAGCAAGAGCCCAGGGCGTAAGCCCTGGGTAAGCCGCAGCAATTAAGCTTCATTTCAAGCCAGCCCCATAGGGGCGACACAAGCCAGACACTTGCACGCGTTACGGGATCGAGGCATATCAGAATCGTCAGCCGGGGAAATCGAGCGCGTTCCGGCAACTATCTCGATTCAGCCGGGGATTGGCTTATGTCGCCCCTACGGGGCTCGCGTGAGGAAGAATGAAATTGCAATGTTCACCCAGGGCTTCCGCCCTGGGCTTCTGGTTTATTTCGCCCCTACGGGGCTTGTGCGACCTTGGGGGCCGCGGTTTTCTCCGTGGGCTTGCCCCCGTAGCCTAGGCGAAGGGGGTGCTCACATGCGCGGGGTTCCGTGTGGGGATTTTTCCGTTTCCGTACTTCGGGTCTTCCACAGAAAGAAAAATCCCCACACGCAAAATCGGCGTACGGGGCACCCGCGCGGCGACGTTCCTGGTAGGACAGGCACTCTTGCCTGTCCAGGGTTTTTAACCGAGAAGAAAAAGAGGACAGGCAAGAGTGCCTGTCCTACTACTGCTTCACCAATTCCACGCGGCGATTCTGGGCGCGGCCGTCGTCCGTGTCGTTCGTGGCCACGGGTGCGGTGGGGCCGTCGCCGACGGCTTGCAGCCGCGACGCCGCCACGCCGTATTGCGTCACCAGCGCTTGCATCACCGCCGCGGCGCGCGCCCGCGAAAGATCCATGTTCGCCGCGAACGTGCCCACGTTATCCGTGTGTCCCACGACGTAAAGTTTCAGGCCCGGGTCCTGTTTCAAAAGCGCCGCGACTTGCTGCAGCGCCGGAGCGGATTCCGGTTTCACCTCGGACTTCCCGGTGTCGAACAGAATGCCGTTCACCACCACGTGGCCCATCATGGTGAGGTCGCTGCCCAGCGCGGCTGCGTTGGCCACCATCACCTGCGCTTCGGGCATTTCGATGAGAATGGTTTGCCGGTAACTGCCGCCGGCGCTGACCTCTTCGCCGATCCAGGTGTTGCCCATGTGCACGGTGAAATCGCCCGCCGACCCGTCATCGTAAAGAAATGTATAGCCCGCATTCTTCAGCGCGGTCTTGACGTTGCGCAGCACCTGGGCCGCCGTCGCGCCGTCGGGGAAGTTGTACTGCACGTAATGCAGCTCGCCTTCCACCGTCTTGGACTCCTGCTTCGGGCCGAGATTGTCGTAGGTGTGCGTATCATCCGCGCTGTCTTTGCAGTCCACGATGATCGCGCCCGGGTAACGCGGAATCAAGGGCGAGTCCTTGCAGCCCTCCATGTCGGTGGTTTGCGCCACGGCGCGCGGAGCAAAAAATAACGGCAACAGAAGGCAGAGAAGCAGAGTGCGCAGCGATTTCAAGGTGTTCTCCTGTAGCGGATTTAAGCCCGAGCATCCTACACCGAATTTGTCCTCAAGGGGTCAGGCATTCTCTTGGCCCCGTGCGGCTGCCTGTGCACAATGTCCGTCGCACCTGCGTAGAACGACGTGGGCGACACGTCCCGCATCGCCTCCGCTGAGGGCAAGCACGAATCCCTGTCCTACCAGCACCCGGCGATTTACGATGCGCCGTGCGGCTTGCGCGGGAGCGGAGGATCGGTCTTCCTGGGCTTCGCGCCCTGCGGGCCCATCTCGTGGCTTTTTGTGCGCGGGTGCTGCGCGCAAACGTGCGCGGCAAAGTTATTGTCCCGTTCGCGATCGTAATTCTCGCCCATGGCCTCGATCGTGTTGCCGAGCGGCGGGCCCGCTGGACGAAACACCCACGCGCAATCGGAGCAACCCCAGAAATTGACTTCTTGCATCTGGAAGCGAATCATCGCGCGCATAGTCATCCGCGCGCACGCGCGGTTCGCTTGTTGGCGTGAATTTTCGTTCTGGCTTCGCGGGCCGGCGGGACGGCCGGCGCCGCCGGGCCGTCTGGCTTTCCGGCCTGGACCCCAGCGTCGCGCAGAATCATTTCGACGACTTCCAGGGGAACTTGTTCAAAAACAGTTTCGCGGCTTCGCATCGCATCCTCCTCCGCAGCCGACTCCACCGTAGCAGCGGGCCATAGCTACGGGGAGAATCTTTAAAATGCGCACGGATTAGCGTGATTTCATTCTGCGCGGTGTACGCGAGGGGGTGGTCATGTTCAGCCGAGCGGGGGCGGACACCGGCGGGTGTTTGCGTTCGCGAGGGTACGTTTGCGGTGCGCGATTCTACTTTACGTTACGCAACATCTATGCTATCAGTGTGTAAGGTTAGTTTTACGTCTTGCTTAGGGGAGGGACACTTTGAGAACCGCCCTAGCACTCTCCAACTTCCGAACCATGAGTTTGGGTGATGTCCCGCATTCCCGGAACGGCAAACACAAAGCGATCATCACCATGATTTTGAGCGATCTGAACGCGTTAAAGCCCGGCGCGGCGATTCGCGTGCCTTTGGCCGACCTCGGCGACTCCAAAGAAAACGTCCGCTCCGCATTGAACCGCGCGACGCGCAACGCCAAGCTGAAGGTCGCCACGGCCACGGATGAAAGCTTCCTCTACGTTTGGAACGTAGCCAAGACCAAGAAATCTTTCTAGTAGAACAGACATTCCTGTTTATCCCGAGCGTGGCCGAGGGGCCTGTCCCAGGTTGTCCGGAGCACCTGTGTGGGAAGAATGAGGCGACACGTTCCGCGGCACATCCACGCGAAGCTCGGGCGTGAGCTTCTACTGCACGTAGGCTGAAGCATTGGACAGGCAGCCGCCGAAATGCGGCGCGCCAAGGGAATGCCTGCCCTACTTAATCCGGGCGACTGGGATTAATCTGTCGAACTCGCACGACGCGCACAAGAAAGAAAACTCCAAGCCCCGTAGGGGCGAAATAAAGCAAGAGCCCAGGGCGCCTGCCGCGCCGCAGGCTTGGCGAAGGCGGGTAAGCCCTGGGAAGCGGAAGGAATATAATCTCATCTCATGAAAGCCCCGTAGGGGCGACACATGCCAGACACTTGCAATCGTTGCGGGATCGAAGCGGATCAGAATCGTCAGCCGCGAAAATCGTGCGCGTCGTAGCAATTATCTCGACCCCGGCGGGGATCGGCTTGTGTCGCCCCTACGGGGCCCAAGAAATGTTTTCGATTGCGACGTACTCCCAGGGCTTACGCCCTGGGCTTCTGGTCTATTTCGCCCCTACGGGGCTCGCTTGAGGAACAATGGAATTACAATGCTTTCCCAGGGCTTCCCCGCCTTCATCCGCCGCGGCGGACTCAGGGTAAACCCTTCGCCATCGCTCAGGGTAAACAGGCAGGCCGGTCCCACTCACCCGCGCTACTTCAAATCTTTTTTGATGTCGTAGGCAGCGTAGAATGCGGTGCCTTCTTCCAGTTGGTCTTCTTTCCAACCGGGCCGCGTATCGGTGCCTTTGGTGTCGGTCGCGATGAGCGAGTGATCGCTCTTGCGGTAGGCATTGATCTCCCAGCCCAATTTCCCGAGCGACAGCATCGTGTGTCCCGCCGGCTTGTATGACGTGAATTTGCCTTCCACGACGATGGAATCGGCGGCGTCGGCATCGGGAATCGTGGCGCCGTCTTCGAGCACCTGGTCGGCGGCCTTTTGCTTGGTGAGTTGCTCGCGCAGATAGGTGTAGAAACCGTCGGTGAAGCCGTCGGGCAGGACGACTCCGTCCGCAACCGTGAAATGCTTGACCTGGATATTCTTGTATTTCGACGCTTCATCCTTGGCCATCAGAATGCCCGCGCCGAACGCGAGTGCGATGAGAATTACCGACGCAACAAAGCGACGCATGATGAAACCTCCGGTTTGAGCTTTGGCAGGTTTCCTTTTTCAGCTCGCAGGTTCCAGCGAGTGGCCGGACGGGCCGGGGGCGGGGGAGCGATCGTTCGCTCGGGCGTGCTCGGTGCGGCCGGTGCCAGGAAGTTGCGGCTGTTGCGCTACGCGAAAACCTTCCAAGACGGGGCGCGCTACTTCGTCAATTAAATGTTATCGCCCGGCGCGCACCCCGGCGCGCCAATCTCGCGCGGAGTTTCCTGAGCGGAGAAGTACCATGGAGAGAGCGCCGCGCGCTTACAGCTCTTCCATCAATCGCTTGAGGGGCCACCAGTGGCGTTCATCGGAGAGATACGAAAGGGAATTGGCCGCCGCCGGCTGCGGAGTCGCCGCGGCGACGGCTGCGGTTAGGGGTTCGGCATGGGCCGTTGCCAGACGGTCCGGGAGACACAGCAAGTCGAGCACGTGTTGTATCCGCTCCACTTGTTGCTGTTCGTCCTGCACGTTGCAGCGAATCAGCGCCAGTTCCGCGAACTGCCGCTGCGTGAATTCGTCCGGAATTTCTTCGCGCGCGTTCGCCGGCGAGGCCGTCAGATTGCCGCTGGGATGCACGACGACGATGATTCCGTCCGGGCGATCTTCGCGCGTGAGATAAATCGGTGCGACGCTGATCAAGAAGGATTGGTCCCGCCCGCGCAGCTTCATCCGGCGGCGCAACAATTTCGGCGCGCTCGAATGCAGCGCAATGGCCGCGGCGGCTTCCGTCCAACAGGCCGAGGCCGGGTCCACCAGATCGCCGGCCGTCAAGCCGACGAGCTCCTCCGGCTTCCGGCGCCACAGACGCGCGGCGGCTTCATTGGCCAGCGCGATGCGGCCGCAAGTGTCTTTCAGGATCGCGGGCTGCGGAATGGCGTCCAGCAGCACTCGGAACCTGCGGAACTGCGAGAGCGGATTTGGCGTTGTGTCTGACACGTTCCTTCACCAATCGAATCGCTCCGAATACACCCACAGAAAATCGACCGTACGCCGACTGCGGAATCCGTTATGCGACTTGGCAGAACGTTGGAACAGCACCAGCTTATTAGCTACTGAATACTATCCGCGCTCGTACGGGTCAATGGTACGAGGGTTCTACTTCGCGCGCACCGCTACGGAATCGCCAGCGACACCGCGCCTAGCGCCAGTAAACCAATCACAATCCCCACAGTCACGCTGCTGGTCCAGGGGAGGACGCAGATCATCAGAACAATCCAAATCACGAGCCGCACCGCGAAGATATTCACTCGCGGTCGAGCTTCGTCCAAAAAGATTGGCAGCACCACCGCCAGCAGAAAGCCAAAGGCAATCGCGCCAAATCCGCTTACCGCCGCGAGCGGAAAGGAAGGATCGTCAATCCCCGGCCGGAAAATATGGGGCTCGGCGAAACGATACATCACAAACGTGCCCACATAGCTCACCACCACCGCCACGAGCATGGGGCGCCAGCGCATCACTTTTTCGTGATTCGCGCGGCGATTCGCGTCCGCCGCGCCGATCGCCGCCCCGCCCAGGCACGCCGAGCCGAGCAGGCAAATCCACATCCACGGCAGCGGCTTTTCTCGCCACGATTCGATAAACACGAAACCCAGCAGGAGCAACGGAATGCTGGCCGCCCGCATGGCTCCTTTGATGGCCGTGCCGATCATCTAGCCTCCGTTTGGGCGCTGCGGTTCAGCCTGTTGTGAACGGGGAAAACCCCACACGCGAGTTCGGCGTGTGGGGCACCCGCGAGGTGCGAAGGATCGCCTATTTCCACTCCCACAATTTCGTTTGCGTCTTGCCCTCCGAATCCACTTCGTACTCGAACACGGCCGGGCACGCGGTGAATCGCGCGAGTTTTCCCGTGGCCATCTGAAAGAAAAGAATGCCGCGATAACTCACAGCGCCGTTCGGTCCGAATTTTCCCTGGCCGGCGCCTTTCCATGTGGCGGCGTCGCCTTCGGCGGTGGTGATCAGTCCCTGTCCTTCGCCGTAGATGGATCCGTCTGGCCGGATCACGGATTGATAGGTGCCGAATCCCTTGGCGCTGACTCCGAAATACTTTCCGGTATCTTCAAACGTGACTTCCACGGTCGGCGGAGTGGCTTCGAGCATTCTCCGCACCAGCCGCTTACCGCTATTTTCTCCGATCAACTCTCCCAGCATGGTGTTTCCTCCGCGTTGATTTTGAGAAGGCGTTCTCGAAGGGGCCCGAATTTCTGGTGTGCGCGACAGCGCCGCGCGAGTATACAGCCCCCGCCGCCGCAGTCAAGCGGGTGCCCCGCACGTCGGTGTTACGTGTGGAAGTTTTTTGCGAAGGCTTGTGTCGCCCCTACGGGGCTCACCTGAAGAAAAATAGAATTGCGATGCCTACCCAGGGCTTCCGCCTGCCTGCGGGCAGGCGCGCCCTGGGTAGTCGTAGCATTCTTGCTTTAATTCCTGAAGCCCCGTAGGGGCGACACAAACCCGACTCTTCGTTTTCGATTGCTGCGGTTGAATTTCGTGGCACAAAAAAGAGCCCCACACGCAAGTTCGGTGTATGAGGCACCCGCCGAAAGATCTACGCCTTACTTCGCGCGCTGCGGCGTCCGGCTCCCCGCATACGTCAAATACACGCCGAGCGCCAACGAAAGCGCGGTGTAAAAATAAAACAGCTTCGCGTAGTGCATCTCGCCGAGAAAGAGCGTCGGCGCCTGAGTCGGCGACAAAAACAAAATCACCAACCCTTTCACCAGCGACCACCAGCCAATCAGCGTAACCACTACCGGCAGCGCCCCGCCGGACCACACGTTGTGCGCGAGAATCATCGCCAGGCCAATGAGGATCGTGAACAATCCGGTCACGAACAGCGCCGTGGGGCTGTGCAACAGCGCGGACACCGCGTCCACGGACTGTTGTTTGTGTGTGAACATGAACAGCGCGAGAAGAATGCAGTAAGTCCCGATGAGCTTGCTTAGATAGGAAGTAAGGGAAGACATCGTCGCCTCCAGAAGGGAATCAGCGTAACCGGAAAGTCCGGCATGAGGGGCGCCGCTGGCCCGCATCCTACTCCGCTTTCGCGCGAGGTTCTAGTAGCACAGGCACTCGTGCCCGTCCGGGGTTTTCTTCGTTTTTCCGATTCAACGGAGGCCCAGCGGAGGAGAGGACAGGCAAGAGTGCCTGTCCTACTCCTTCTCACGCGGCGTCGCGATTATTTATGCTGGTACGAGGTCACCTTGGCCAGCTCGTCCCGGTGCGCTTCCATGATCGTGAGGTTGTCGATTTCCTCTTCGGACGCGGGATTCGCCTTCTCCATCGCGCCAAATTCGTCGCGAGCCTTGTCATACGCGGTGCCGCTGGGGTAGAGGATCGCCAGGAAGTAGGCGCCCATTTGGTCGGTGTGCAGATCCTCTTCGTCGAAGTTGTACATCAGCACAGTGCCGTCGGCGACTTCCGCGTCCAGCAAGGGGATGATGTACCGCTTGACGCTCGCCGCGAGGGCTTCTCCCTGGTGGGGCTTGGCTTGCCACACTGCCACGCGCATGTAGCCCGTCGCGCCGGAGGTGGTCTTGCCGTTGTGCGCCAACGTGCGCAGGAAATAGTCGCGGTGCTTGGTGACGGACGTGTACGCGCCGGTGGTCGCTCCGGGACGCAGAAGGTCGA
>Ga0209415_10007294_pt1 | contig 19334 bp, 16 predicted proteins | sample PeaSoiSIISIP2007_FD_187696 | JGI IMG/M metagenome (GOLD analysis project Ga0209415, IMG submission 187696) | Peat soil microbial communities from Weissenstadt, Germany - SII-SIP-2007 (SPAdes) (version 2) | ecosystem: Environmental > Terrestrial > Soil > Wetlands > Peat | place: Germany... | reverse complement strand
CATTCCTCCGCCTTGCGTCCATCAGGCTGATGCTGAGAAAGCTCTGTAATCCATCATGAAGTTTCCGGACGGACTCTCAGGGTTGCGACGTTGCGGGAGCCGTGGACGGGGGAGATCCGCTGTCGGTTGCCGCCGGTTCCGGTTTGCTGCTCGGCCAGACGATCGACGGCGTCTCGGTGGCCGGGCTTTCGCTATTGCTCGCCGGCGGAGCGGAGGCTGGCGGTGTCGATCCGCTGTTGGTTGCCGCCGCGGGTGAAGACGTCGCGGGGGCTGGACTGGGTGGGGGCGCCGGAGTATCCGCCGGTGCCGGAACGACCGCCGATCCTGTCGCGGCAGCGGGGGGTGGGGCTGCCGTCTCGTTATTGGGAGGCGTTATGATCTTGGTCGGCGTCGCCTGATCCGTGGTTGGCGGGTTGGTGGCGGCAGGAGCCGGCGGTTGCGGCGCGGGTTGTGAAACGGCAGGGGGACGTGGCGTGGTTGGTCCCGCCTTTTCCTGGGGGGACGCCGCCTCTTTCGCCTCGGGCTTGTCTTTCACGTCCGGCTTGTCTTTGGCGGTGGCGGGTTCGACGGCCGTCGAATAATCGGCAATGATGCGAGCTTGGGCGCCGGTGATGACCAGTACTTTCTGGCCAAGCGGAATGGGGGCCTCTTCGCGCTGCGTGACCGAGAGCATCTCGCCGTTGGGTTTACGGACGATATATTCCCATCCAGTGGTGTCGCCGGTGGTGTGTTCCAGCGTGGTGCCGACGATGCTGCCGAGCATGCCGCCGCCGACGGTGCCGAGGGCCGTGCTGACATTGCTGCTGCCCGTTTGTGCGCCGAGAACGCCACCGACCGCGCCGCCGGCCACGGCACCGACCGTGCCGCTGGCGCTGATCGCCACTTGCCGGAAACCGACGACGACGCCCGGCTCGACCTTATTGGCTTGTTGAACGGCCGAACTGGCGTAGGTATTCGGAGAATAATCGGGGGCGCAGCCGCCGAGGGCTGGGACTATGGCGGCGAACAAGCCGAACTTGATCAATCTCAACAACTGACACCATCCCTAGTAAAGGGTCTCTGCATGTTCATAAGGGATATGGACTGTTCTGTCACTCGACATTTTTATGGAAAAACCGCCATGAAATCGCCGCATTTCATATTGAGCGGACGGCTGGCCGGACGCATCGGAGAGATGCCTTCGCCTTAGGACGTGTCTTCGTGGTGAAGAGACCAACTCTGGTGCGCTGCGACGGGCACAAGCGGTGCTATCACCCCGATATTTTTGCGTGAAATAAGCAAAATATTGCGCATATTGCGCATACTTGAAGAGTGTGTTAGGCTCCCTTCCGTGAATTAAGTGAGGTTAGCGCCCATTACATGCGTATTGTAAGCATGTTCGGGGTCGCTCGGATGGTTTCTCCGGTGGAGACAGAGGAGTGGAGATGTTGCCGTCACGCTGGTTGATCATTGCCGATGATTTGACGGGCGCCGCGGACTGCGGCATTGCCTTCGCCAAGACGGGAATGGGCACCATGGTGTCGTGGGGCAATGGCGCGATGGAAACGCGTTCCGCGGTTCTTTCGGTCGACGCCGACAGCCGTCGGTTGTCAGCCGAAGATGCGGCCCGGCGACATGTCGAAATCTTGACGTCCCGCCATCGGGCCGGCCACGCTTTTTACAAGAAAATCGATTCAACACTGCGCGGCCAACCAGCGGCCGAACTGGCAGCCCAGCTCGACTATCTCGCCAGGGAACGGAATGGCAATGCCCCCTTGGCCATTGTCGCGCCATCCTTTCCCGGAACCGGACGAACCGTCGTCGAGGGACGGCTTTTGCTCGATGGCCGTCCTTTGGAAGGATCCATGCTGTGGGCTCGCGACCATAGCTATACCGACGCCTCTCTGCCCAACGTCCTGGCCGGCGCCGGACTGCGCGCCAAGGTGTTGCCGCTCTCCTGCGTGCGGGAAGGAGCCCCGAAAATCGCCGCCTTCCTGGCCGATGCGCGCTGGAAAGGCGTTGCGGCGGTCGTGTGCGACGCGGTTGAAGAGAGCGATTTGGAGGCTATTGCCACGGGCTCGTTGTTGCTGGCGGATATGGTCGTCTGGGTCGGCTCCGGAGGGTTGGCCGCCCATCTGGCGCGGCAGGTGACGCCGTCTCGGAACGAACCGCTTCCCCTGCGTCCCAGTTCGGGTCACCGATCGCTACTGGTGGTGGTCGGCAGCGTGGCCGAGGCCTCGCGCCGGCAGGCCGACCTGTTGGTTGCGGCGAATCTGGTTCAGCCGATTCTCGTCGAGGCCGATGCCCTGTTCGCCGGACCGACGTCACCGGCATGGCAGACGCTCGCGGCCCGGCTGGCCGAGGGGTTGGCCGCGAACCAGGACATTTTGTTGGAAATAGTCTCTTCGGCGGCCCCCAATCTAACGCGTGGCGCCGAACTGGCGGGACATTTGGCGCAATTGGTCGCGCCTTATGCCGGCTCCATCGGCGGCCTGATCGCCACCGGAGGCGATACGGCTTGCGCGTTGTTATCGCATCTGGGCGTCGGCGCCATTCATTTGGTCGATGAGGTTGAGGCGGGGGTGCCGATCGGCATCACCGATGGCGGTCTGTCAATTCCAGTGATCACCAAAGCGGGAGCCTTCGGCAGCGACGAGACGTTGTGCCGTTGCGTTCGCGCGTTGAAGCAAGGATAGGATCCTAAAATCATGAAGAAACCGATTATCGCGATTACCATGGGCGATCCCTCAGGCGTCGGGCCGGAGATCATCATGAAGAGCTTGGCGCATCGGGACCTTTTCGAGCGTTGCCGTCCCCTGGTGATCGGTGACGTTGGGCGGTTGCGCGCGGCGGGGCGGATCGTCGGCTGCGCTTTGGACGTCGTCGCCGTTCCCGAACCGGCGGCGGCGAAATTCTCCGGCGACCTCGTCGAGGTCATCGATGTCGGGCTGGTGGACCCGGCTTTGCCGTTCGGTCAGGTCTCGGCCGCCGCCGGTGAAGCGGCTTTTCGCTACATCGAACGGGCGGCGGCTTTGGCGCAGGCGGCAGAGGTCGATGCCATCTGCACCGCGCCGATCAGCAAGGAAGCGTTGCACGCGGCGGGGCATCGCTATCCCGGTCATACCGAATTGCTGGCCCATCTGACCGGCACGCCGGAAGTCTCGATGATGCTGGTGGCGCCGAAGCTCCGCGTGATCCATGTCACCACCCACATCGGGTTGATCGATGCCATCAAACGCATCGAGCCCGGCTTGGTCGAGCGCACCATCGGGCGCGCCCACGCCACCTTGGTCGCCAGTGGCATCGCCGATCCTCGCATCGGAGTCTGTGCGATCAATCCGCATGCCGGTGAGAACGGCCTCTTCGGCTATGGCGAAGAAGCCGAAAAGATTACGCCCGCCGTGACGCGCTGTCTTGCCCGCGGTTGGAAAGTCGAAGGTCCGTTGCCGGCCGATACCTTGTTTTTCCGGGCCTCGCGCGGCGATTTCGATGTGGTTGTGGCGATGTATCACGACCAGGGACATGGGCCGGTCAAAGTGATGGGCATCGAAGCCGGGGTGAATATCACCGTGGGCTTGCCGGTGGTGCGCACGTCGGTGGATCATGGAACCGCCTTCGATATCGCCGGCAAAGGCATCGCCGATGAACGCAGTTTGCTCGAGGCGCTGCGCCAGGGGATCGAGCTTGCCCCGGACCGTGACCATTGACGCTATGAAACGCAGTAAAGATCGCCGTCAGCAAATTCTCGAGCTCGTCGCGGCGGGCGAGGAGGACGTCGATGCCCTGGCCCGGCAATTCGGAGTCTCGGCATCGACCATAAGGCGCGATCTGGCGGAATTGTCGCTGTCGGGGGCGATCACACGGACCTATGGCGGCGCGGTGCTGGCGCGTCAAGCTCCCGAGCAGACGCTGCTGGCGCGCGAACAAACCAATCGCGCCGCAAAAGAGGCGATAGCAAGGGTCGCCGCCGAACGCATCGAAGATGGCGACTGCGTCTTGTTGGATGCCGGATCGACGGTCTCCGCCCTGGGGGTGGCCTTGTGCCACAAGACGGTGCGGGTGGTGACCTGCAATCTCTCCTTGGTACCCGCCTTGGTTCAAAGCGGTGTCGACGTCATCGTGCTGGGAGGCCATGTCCGGTCGATCAGCATGGGCGTTGTCGGCTCCTTGGCCGAGATGACATTGCGGCGCCTGACCGTCGACAAGGTTTTTCTCAGCGCCGATGGCGTGGTTGCCGGTCGCGGCCTTTGCGAGGCGAGCGCCGAACAATGCGCCTTGAAGGAACTGATGATGGCGCAAGCCACGCAGGTGTTCGTCTTGGCCGATTCGAGCAAGCTCGGACGGGCCGATCAACAGTGCTGGGCACCGATATCAAAGCCCTGGACTCTGGTGACCGATGCGGCGGCGACCGATACGCAATTGAAGCCGTTTACCAAACAGCCGGGCGTCACAATTCTACAAGCCGATTGATTGCCCCGCCGCAAACCGAACGTTACCAAGTGAAAGATTTCCCGAAATCATCCGGCAACAAAGCGAGGGTAATCTCGTGTAAGGACTGTGGGGCTGGATGAGGCGATTTGGCAGGGGATCGTTTGGATCGTTTGGCAGCCCTTGAGAGAGTGGTAACGCTCATGGAGCATCGATCGCTACTGACGGCGGCGGAGATCGAATTCATTTTGCAGGATTGCGCGCAAGCCAACGGTGGCGCTGCCGATCCGGTCGAAGCCCCCACGTTATCGAACGGTGATGCGTCGCGCTTGGCCTATATCCGCCGAAGGATGGCCATCGGTCGTCCCATTCCGGCCTGTTGGATCCGCTGGTTGTTCGAAAAATATGTCGATGTTTGAAAGGGCGCCGGGATCTTTTCCAGCGCCCTTTGTTCGTTATACCAAGCTGTGATGAGCACTGCCGTGATTGCTTCCGATCACGGCAGGTCGGTTTATTTGTCGGCGGAGCCGGGAAGGGGCGTGCCGCTCATCCGGGCGTAGATGCGAGCCACCGACGAATCGTCGTCGCGCCCCATGCCGACGCCCGATGCCGCCAGGAACATTTGCAGGGCGGCGGCGGCAACCGGAACGGGGAATTTGGCGCTCCGCGCCATGTCCTGGATGATACCGAGATCCTTGACGAAGATGTCGACGGCGCTTTTCGGGCTGTAGTCTCCGGCGAGGACATGGGGCATGCGATTCTCGAACATCCAGGAGTTTCCGGCCGACGCGGTGATCACCTCATAGACGCGGGCGAGATCGAGACCGTGGCGGGCGGCGAAGGTCATCGCTTCGCAGGCCGCCGCGATATGGACCCCGGCCAACAACTGATTGACCATTTTGAAAGCCGCGCCTTGGCCGGGCAGGTCACCCAATTCGTAGAGCTTGGCGGCCATGGCGTCGAGAGCGGGCCGCGCCTTGGCGAAAGCGGCTGGACTGCCCGAGGCGAGAATGGTCAGTTCGCCTTCGGCGGCGCGTTTCGCTCCACCGCTGATCGGCGCATCGAGGTAGAGCTTGCCCGCCGCTTCGACGCGGGCGGCGAGCCGTTTGGCGACCTCCGGGTCCATGGTCGCCGCCGAAATAACCACGGCGCCGGTCGGCATGGCGGCAACCACGCCCTTGTCGCCAAACAGGATCGTCTCGGTTTGCTGGGCGTTGATCACGACGCTGACGACGATATCGGCGCCTTGGGCCGCTTCGGCGAGGCTGGCGGCGCCTTTGCCGCCTTCGGCGACAAACCGCGCGACCGTCTCGGCCACAACATCATAACCGGCTACCTCGAAACCGGCGCGCTTGAGGGACTGGGCCATGCCGTAGCCCATGGCGCCGAGACCGATAACGGCGATCCGGGCTTTGGCTTGGGGGAGAGTGTTCATTGAAAGGACCTCGTCTTTATGAATGCAAAGAAGTGATGGTTGGCAGCGGGGAAAAGCCATTTCCGACCTCGTCCCCGCTGGTTGGGGTTCTGTCAGCGGTTGACCACCTTGGGATCCGTACACAAGACGCAGACCGCGCCCGCGGCCAGGGTCGCCGCCAACATATACATGCCGATTTGGCCGCTGCCGGTGACGTCACGCAGCACGCCGATCAGGAAGGGGCTGGCGAAGCCGGCGAGATTGCCCACCGAATTGATGATGGCGATGCCGGCCGCTGCCGCGGTGCCAGACAAGAAGGCGGTCGGCAGGGACCAGAATAGCGGCGCGCAGGTGATCACGCCGGCGGCGGCCAGCGAGAGGAAGGCGATGGCGATCGGTCCGTTGGTGACGGTGGCGGCCACCACGAAGCCGATGACGCCCATGGTCGCTGGGATCACCAGATGCCAACGACGTTCGCGATGCCGATCGGCGCTTTGACCAAAGGCGATCATGGCGATCATCGCGCAGATGAAGGGAATGGCGCTGACCAAGCCGATGTTGAAGTTACCGGAAACCCCTGAGGCTTTGACCAGGGTCGGCATCCATAGGGTCAGGCCATATTGTCCCATGACGAAGAAGAAATAGATCAGGCACATGAACCAGACGCTGCCGTTTCGGAAGACCAGAGCCAGCGAGTGCGGATTTTGCGGCTTATCGGCGATTTCCGCGGCGATGTTGGCTTCGAGGATCTTCTTTTCGTCCTCATTCAGCCATTTTGCGCTCCTGATTCCGTTGTCCAGGTAAAGCACGGTGATGACGCCGATAACCACCGCCGGAATGGCTTCGAGCACGAACATCCATTGCCAGCCTTCGAGGCCGCCGGTCTTGTCGAAGTGATCCATGATCCAGCCCGATAAAGGATTGCCAAAAATGCCGGATACGGGATTGCCGGCCTGGAATATGGCGACCATTTTGGCGCGTCGATTGGAGGGATACCAATAGGTGAGATAAAGGATGACGCCTGGATAAAACCCGGCCTCGGCCACGCCAAGAAGAAAACGCAATATGTAGTACATCCATTCCGAGTTGACGAAAATGAATGCGCCGGAAACCAATCCCCAGGTAATCATGATGCGCGCGATCCAGATGCGTGCGCCAATTCTGTGGAGAATTAGATTGCTGGGGACTTCAAATATGAAATATCCTAAAAAGAAAATTCCAGCCCCCAACCCATAGACGGCATCGCTGAAGCCAAGTTCCTTTGCCATTTGTAACTTGGCAAATCCAACGTTGACGCGATCTAGATAAGCGATGATATAGCATATGGTGAGAAATGGTATTATTCGCCAAAATACCTTTTTGTAGGCACCGCTTTCTTTCGTTGATTCTTTAGTTTCCGAATATGTAACGGCTTCCATCGGTATATTCCTCCCGGTGTTACGCATTGGTTACTTTCTTGGAGCGTATGGCTTTGAGAGCTCTTTAAGCTGCGTGTGGCAGCGCTGCCAACGATGATAGCAAACAGTTGGCAGCGCTGCCACAAATATTGCGTTACCATGGCTGGACATGCGACAACCGGGGGCGCGATACTTCTGCATAAGGCCTTATTCTAAGAAGGGGATATCGATGCGGTCTAGACCGCCACGCCTAACGGTGAGCGACGTGGCGAGGGAAGCGGGGGTCGGTGAAAGCACCGTCTCCAGGGTTCTTCGCAATCAGGGTGCGGTTTCCGCCGCGGCGCGCCAGCGGGTCGAGGCGGCGGTGGCCAGATTGGGGTATGTGCCGAATCGGATCGCCGGACTGCTGGCGTCGGAGGGGTCGACCCTGGTCGCCATCATCGTACCCTCGCTGTCCAACAATGTTTTTCCCAAGGTGCTGGCCGGCACCAATCTGGCGTTGGAGGAGGCCGGCTATCAGTCGGTGGTGGGCGTCAGCGAGTATGACCTCGACCGCGAGGAAGGCCTGATCCGCGCGTTGCTGGCGTGGCGGCCGGCCGGCATCGTCATCGCCGGTGTCGAACATACCGAGGGAGCGACCGCATTGCTGAAAGGCTGTGGGGTTCGCGTCGTCGAATTGATGGATTTGGACGGCGAGGGGATCGACGTCGTCGTCGGCTTCTCCAATCACGGCGTCGGCCGGGCCAGCGCTTTGCATCTGTTGACACGCGGCTATCGGCGGATCGGTTATGTCGGGCATGACATCCGCCGCGACTTGCGGGCGGGCAAGCGTCTGGCCGGCTTTGTCGAGACCTTGGTCGAAGGTGGTCTTGGGATGATCGATCAGGAGATCGTTAACAGCCTATCTTCGGTCGAAGTTGGGCGAGACGCCTTGGCGCGGCTCCTGGAGCGGACACCCGGTCTCGATGCGGTTTATTTTTCGAACGATGACATGGCGTTGGGGGGGTATTTTCACTGTCTGACCAAAGGCATCGCCATACCCGAACGGCTGGCGCTGTTTGGATTCAACGGCCTTGAGGTCGGACGCTGCGCGCCGCAACCTTTTTCCACCATCAAGACGCCGCGTTTCCTGATCGGCGAGACGGGCGGTAAGCTGGTCTGTTCCGATGGCGGCCCCAGACGGGTCGATGTCGGTTTCGAATTGATCGAAGGGGCGACGGCTTAAGGGCTTGTCGATCAATGATCGCTTGAGGCCCTTCGAGCCCGAGCGGCGCTTGAGCCCGCCGGAGCGGAGCGCAGGCGTCATATCAAACATAAGGATTTGGAGCGATTGTTTCGCGACAAATCCTTTGTCCTGTCGCCGTTGGCTTACCGCTGATAAGTGCCGTTGGCGATGGCGGGCAGGTCGGCCCGGCTAAATCCCAATTCGGCCAATTCGCGGTCGGTGGTGGCGTTCAGTTCGTTGACGATGCGCGCCCGTTCGGTCCGGATGCGACGCTCTTCCTTAAACTGGTCAGACACATTTTCGATGAACGATACGAGCCGGGCCCACAAGGTTCTGCTGACCACTAGAGCTAATTCAGTCATGGTATTTTCCACTTCGCTTGAGCGGTGTGTGACGGCGAGGCACGAAGCCTCTTCAACGTCGATAACGTGGATATTTACTACACAATCATCGAAAAGTGCAACAGGAAGTGGTATTCCGCCGTTGCATTGCAGGTCTGTGTGTAAATTTACTACATATTTGCTGGGGTTATTCGTTGTGCGGCGGCGCGCTTGGGGCGGACGCACAGGCCGGGTTTTCGAGAGGCGCCGTGGAGTTTCTGAGGACCAGTTCCGTGGCCAGAAAGTATTCGCTGCCGTTGGGGTGGGCTTTGTCTTCTTCAACGTCGGCCAGCAATGCGTGGAACGCCAGTCTGGCCAGTTCCCGCTGCGACATGCGGATCGAGGTCAGCGGTGGAATGACATACTCCGCTAGACGAATGTCATCGAATCCGATGACCGAGAGGTCACGGGGCACTTGTATCCCCAATTCGTAAGCCTTGCGGATGACGCCGATGGCGCTGATGTCGTTAGAGCACATGACGGCCGTCGGTCGGTCAGGCAGGGATGCCAGCTTTTCGAAAGCGGCAAGGCCGCCTTCGATGCTGTGATTACCGCTAACGATCCTATGTGCGGGACACTCCAGGCCGATTGCCACCATCGCGTTCTGAAAGGCGTCCGTCCGTGCGGAGCCCGATTTCAGTCCCGGCGGGCCGGAGACGAAGGCGATCTTTTTGTGCCCAAGGGCCGCCAGATGTTGGACAGCCTGCTCGATTCCGATGTGGTACTGAATTCGGATGTTGCTGACCAAAGGTTGTGCCGGTCCGACGTCGATAAAGACCAGAGGAACCTTGCGAAATCGCAGATCTTCGAGAAGTTCCTCTTCCATTCCAAAGGTCATGACGGCGACGCCGTCCACCCGGCGCTCGATCATACGGCGAACCGAAGTCTTCATCCGTTGCGGATCATAAGCGGTTGATGTCAAAAGAATTTCGTATTTATGCTCAATGGCGATTTCTTCAAAAGCCTTGATAATCTCTGGAAAAAACGGGTTGGTGACATCCGATACGATCAGGCCGAAAATTCGGCTTTTCCCGGAGACCAGGGCACGCGCTTGCGTATTGGGGAAATATCCCAGATCGTCGATGGCCTTCCACACGCGATTGGCGAGTTCCGGATCGACGGTGGGAATGTGGTTGACGGTTCGCGACACGGTCGCGATCGAAACTCTCGCGCGCTTGGCGATGTCGCGTATGTCCAAGGATATGCCCCCCTATCTCTGAATAGCTATAAGTGGAAAACGTATTCCACACAACCGGAATACCCGGGGGATCCTATCGTCGTGGCTGATGGTCTTGATTTTTCGACAGTCGTCCAGCATGAGCGCGTCCTTAAAAGGGGGGGTACGTCGTTTCGGTTGAGCCTGACGGGTGCGTCGAAACGGAGCGATCTCGGATAGAGGGCTTGTCCTTGAGTCTGGGTTGGGCGCATTTGGTGCTGGAAATTTTCACTAACCATTGTAAAGTCATTCACAAGCATATCAGTGATGAGCTGTTGTTTTGCAATGCAAAAAGAGTTTGGCGCAACGATTTGAGTAAACGTTTTCTCGACTGCCGACCTGGTCCCGGAGCTTCTTTCAACGGGGCTCGTTAGGAGCTGTCTTGAGGTCGATTTGATCGCGTCGGTGGTGGGTTCGCCCGATGCCGACTGGAGTGGAGGATGCTGAATGGCCGATTTGGGGACAGAGCGGCAGGCGCTTCTGGAGATCAGGGGACTGGACAAGAGGTTTCCGGGCGTGCAGGCGCTCGACGCGGTGGATTTCACTCTGCGGGCGGGCGAAATTCATGCGTTGCTGGGGGAGAACGGGGCGGGGAAATCGACACTTATCAAGACCTTGACCGGAGTCTATCAGCGCGATGGCGGCGTGATCCGGCTGGATGGCGTGGAGATCGCGCCGCGCGACGTCGCGGATGCCCAGCGGTTGCAAATCGGGACGGTGTATCAAGAAGTCAATCTGCTGCCGAATTTGTCGGTGGCAGAAAATCTGTTTTTGGGGCGTCAACCCCTGCGGTACGGTCTGGTGGATGTCCGCCTGATGCGACAGCGTGCGGTGGACATTCTCAAGGGATACGGATTGCCGGAGGTTGACCCGGCGGCCTCGTTGGGAGGCTATTCCGTGGCCATTCAGCAGGTTATCGCCATCGCCCGGGCGGTGGATCTGTCGGCAAAGGTTCTGATCCTTGACGAGCCGACCGCCAGCCTGGACCATCAGGAAGTGGAGATGCTGTTCAAGGTGATGCGCGACCTGAAGGGGCGGGGCATCGGTATCATCTTCATCACCCATTTTCTCGATCAGGTCTATGCCGTTTCCGACCGCATCACCGTGCTGCGCAACGGCAAGCTGGTCGGTGAGCGGGTGAGTGCCACCTTGCCGCGTCTGGACTTGGTGGCGATGATGCTGGGCCGTGCGCTGACGGATGAGGGCGCGCGGATGTCGCATGATCGCCCGATCGGCGTTGGCGCGCCCGTGGTTGGCTTCACCAACTACGGCAAGCAGCGCTATTTGCACAATTTCGATCTGGAGGTGCGCGCCGGCGAGGTGGTCGGCGTGGTCGGTCTATTGGGCTCCGGACGCACGGAAACCGCCAAGCTCATGTTCGGAGTCGAACGGGCCGACAGCGGTGCGGTGGCGGTGGCCGGCCAGCCGGTGCGTCTGCGCTCGCCGCGCGACGCGGTGCAGCTGGGCTTCGGTTATTGTCCCGAGGATCGCAAAATGGAGGGCATCGTCGGCGATCTGTCGGTACGCGAGAACATTATTCTCGCCCTGCAGGCGCGGCGCGGCTGGCTGAGGCCTTTACGGCGAAGCGAGCAAGAGGAAATCGCTCAACGATTTATTTCGTTGTTGCACATTCTGACCCCGGACGCCGACCGGCCGATCCAGTTCCTGTCCGGCGGCAATCAGCAGAAGGCGCTGCTGGCGCGCTGGCTGGCCACCGATCCCCGCTTCTTGATTCTGGATGAACCGACGCGCGGCATCGATGTCGGGGCGCATGCTGAAATCATTCGCCTGATCGATCGTCTGTGCGCCGAGGGCATGGCCATGGTGGTGATCTCGTCGGAACTGGAGGAGATCGTCGCCTACAGCCATCGCGTTCTGGTGATGCGCGATCACCGCCAGGTCGGCGCGCTGGCCGGCGGCGATGTCACGGTTGACCGCATCATGACGACCATTGCCGCCAATGACGGGAGTGCGAAAAATGCGGGTTAACCTTCCGGCCATCGTCAAACGCCTGTCGGGCGTCAAGCATCTCCCGCAGTTCGGCGGCTTGGGTCTGGTGCTATTGGTCGATTGGCTGGTTTCGCCGCAGTTCTTCGATCTGCGCATGCAAGGCGGCCGCCTGTTCGGCAGCTTGATCGATGTTCTCAATCGTGGCGCTCCGGTCGCCCTGCTGTCGCTTGGCATGACCCTGGTCATCGCCACCGGCGGCATCGACCTGTCGGTCGGCGCGGTCATCGCCATCGCCGGGGCCACCGCCGCGACTTTGGTGGACGCGGGCGTTCCGGTGGTTCTGGTGGGGGGGCTGGCTCTCGCGGTCGGGCTGACTTGCGGGCTGTGGAACGGCCTGTTGGTTTCGGTGCTACAAATCCAGCCGATTGTCGCCACTTTGATCTTGATGGTCGCCGGGCGCGGCGTCGCTCAATTGATCACCAAGGGGGAGATCGTCACCTTCGTCAATCCGCAATTGGCGGCGATCGCCAGCGGATCGTTTCTGGGGCTGCCGATGCCGGTGCTGATCGCCTGCGGTTTGCTCGGGCTCACCTTGGCTCTCGTGCGGGCTACCGCTCTTGGTCTGATGATCGAGGCGGTCGGCATAAACCGACGGTCCAGCGCCTTTGCCGGGATCAATACCAGAGTCGTCATCATGCTGGTCTATGTGTGGTCCGGCTTGTGCGCCGCAGTGGCTGGCCTCGTTCTGGCTGCCGACATCAAAGGGGCGGATGCCAATAATGCCGGCCTGTGGATGGAACTCGATGCCATCTTGTCGGTGGTGATCGGCGGTACGTCGCTGCTGGGCGGGCGCTTCTCGGTGACGATGGCGGTGGTCGGCGCCCTGATCATTCAGGCGATGAACACCGGCATCCTGCTGAGTGGTTTCAAACCGGAATTCAACCTGATCGTCAAGTCGGTCGTCGTGCTGGTCATTCTGTTCGTTCAGTCGCCGGCGTTGAAGGGGCTGCGTCGTGGCGCGGTGGTTCGGGGGATCGTCCGATGAACCAGCGTTTCCTCCCCTTGTTGATCACCACCGCGGTGTTTGTGCTCGGTTATCTGTTCTGTTCGCTCGAATTTCACAACTTCGCCACCGTGCGGGTGTTCTGCAACTTGCTGACCGACAACGCCTTTCTCGGAATTGTGGCGGTCGGCATGACGTTCGTCATCCTGTCGGGCGGCATCGACCTGTCGGTCGGTTCGGTGATCGCTTTCTCCACCGTGTTCCTGGCCGTGACCATCGAGACTTTGCAGTTGCCTCCTCTGTTGGCCTTCGCGCTGGTTCTGGCCATCGGCGCGGTTTTCGGCGCCGCCATGGGGGCTGTCATTCATTATCTTAGAATGCCCGCTTTTATCGTCACCTTGGCCGGCATGTTCCTGGCGCGTGGCGTCAGCTTTCTGTTGACCACCGAGTCCATTCCGATCAGCCATCCGCTCTATTCCACCTTAAACGATGCCTCCATCGGCATTTTCAGCGGCAGGCTCAGTCTGATCGCCATCGTTATGCTGGTGGTGTTCGCCGTCGGCGGCGTCCTGGCGCATCGCACCCGCTTTGGCACCAACGTCTTCGCTCTGGGGGGCAATCTCCTGTCCGCCGAACTGATGGGGGTGCCGGTGGGACGTACCATCGTCTGGATCTACACCTTGTCCGGTGGCCTCGCCGCCTTGGCCGGGATCGTCTTTTCCCTTTATACCTCGGCGGGTTATTCCCTGGCCGCGACCGGGACCGAGATGGACACCATTGCCGCCGTGGTCATTGGCGGCACCTTGCTGACCGGGGGCTATGGCTATGTGTTCGGCACCTTCGTCGGCATCCTGATTCAGGGCCTGATTCAGACGTTCATCACCTTCGACGGCACTTTGAGCAGTTGGTGGACCAAGATTGCCGTCGGTGTCCTTCTGTTCGCCTTTATCGCGCTGCAACGTCTGTTGTTGATCGTCTGGTCGCCTAGAGGTCGAGCGAGCTTTGCGATGCCAAAGCTCTTCGCGACGCGGTCCGCGCCATCTTCATCCTCGGGCAGTAACGCATTCAAGGGGGCGTCGCTCCATCCGCTATCAAAGAGAGATGGGAATAACAGTGATCATTCTCACCTGGCGGGGAGAAGCGAGGCTCGAAAAGGCGACGATTCACTTATTTGTGTCAGCGCACTAGAAAGAAAAGAATGAAAGAACACCAAGATGTCAATTGAACAATTCATGTTTGGAACGGTGGATGGACAGCCCGTTCCTGGCTTTATCTTGAGTAATAATCTCGGTATGCGGGCAAAAGTGATCGCCTATGGCGCCCGCCTGACCGAGATGCATATTCCCGACCGTGAGGGACGGCTTGCCGATGTGGCGTTGGGTTTCGACGATCTGCCCAGCTACATGGAGCATAAGGCCTATTTTGGTGCCACTTGCGGGCGTTTCAGCAACCGGATCGCCAAGGGTTCTTTTGTTCTCGACGGGACGCGCCGTCAGCTCGGCTGCAATGAAAATGTCGTCAACCACCTGCATGGCGGCTTTGCCGGGTTCGACCGCAAGATTTGGAGCGCGGCGATCGACGAGGGACGCAACAGCGTGCTCTTTTCGATGCTCTCTCCCGACGGCGACGAAGGCTATCCGGGCACCGTCGCCGTGACGGCGACCTATCAGTTGACCGAGGCGGGAGCGCTGATGATCCGCATGACGGCCGCGACCGATCAGCCCACTGTGGTCAATCTGGTGCATCACACCTATTGGAACCTCGGGGGGCACGGTTCCGGCCACATCGGCAACCATCATCTGACCATCGACGCTGGCCATTATCTGCCGGTCGACGATCTGTTGATCCCGACCGGCGATATCGTTGCGGTGGCCGGGACGCCGTTCGACTTCCGCCAGGGAAAGCGGATCGGCGCGGCTCTCGATGCGCGGAGCGGGGCCGGGTTTGATCACAACTGGTGTTTGACGGGGGCTGCCGGTTCCGTGCGGCCATGCGTTCGCTTGGTCGACCGCGAATCCGGGAGGGGTTTCGAGGTCGAGACGGATCAGCCCGGCTTGCAGTTCTATTCCTCCGGCCAGTTGCCGGCCGATGGTCCGCTTGGCAAAAGCGGTGTGCGTTATGAGCCGTTCGGCGCGGTTGTGCTGGAGACTCAAGGATTGCCCGATGCTCCGAACACCGGGCATTTCCCGACGGCCCGTCTGGCGCCGGGGACTCTCTACGATCATCACATGAATTTCCGTTTTTTCGCTGAGTAACTGTCAATCACAAGAAATCAGGGAGAGACATCTTATGACGATTCATAAAATCATTGCCGTGGCGGCCTTGAGCATCGTTACGGTGGCGGGCGCGGCCCATGCGGCGGATAAGCTCGTGGTTGGTTTCTCGCAGATCGGCTCGGAATCGGGATGGCGTGCGGCGGAGACCAAGGTCGCGAAGATCGAGGCCGGGAAGCGCGGGATCGAGCTGAAGATTTCCGACGCTCAACAAAAGGAAGAAAATCAGATCAAGGCCGTGCGCGCTTTCATCGCGCAAGGGGTCGACGCCATTTTCATTGCGCCGGTGGTGGCCACCGGTTGGGAACAGGTGTTGAAGGAGGCGCGGGACGCGAAAGTTCCGGTCATTCTGTTGGATCGTGGCATCGACGTGAAGGATGCCTCCTTGTATTTGACCGTTGTTCGCTCGGACGCCGTCTATGAAGGCGAGGCGGCCGGCGACTGGTTGGCAAAAGCGACCAGCGGCAAGCCGTGCAATGTGGTCGAGTTGCAGGGAACCGTCGGAGCTTCGGTGGCCATTGACCGCAAGAAGGGCTTCGAGAAGGCCGTTGCCGAGCATCCGAGCCTGAAGATCATTCGCACCCAGTCCGGCGATTTCACCAGGGCCAAAGGCAAGGAAGTGATGGAGAGTTTCATCAAGGCCGAGAACGGCGGCAAAAACATCTGCGCGATGTATGCGCATAACGACGATATGGCGATCGGCGCCATTCAAGCCATCAAGGAAGCCGGGTTGAAGCCGGGCAAGGACATTATGGTGGTGTCCATCGACGGCGTGCCGGACATCTTCAAGGCGATGTCTGAGGGTGATGCGAATGTCACGGTGGAGTTGACGCCGAATATGGCGGGTCCCGCATTCGACGCCCTGATCGCCCTTAAGAAGGACGGCAAGGCTCCGCCGAAATGGATCAAGACGGAGACGAAGCTCTATCAGCCTGATACCGCGAAGGCCGAGTACGAACGCCGGAAGGAACTCTACTAACCCGGACTTAAGAAGACGGCGGCGTGGCGTTCGCCATGCCGCCGTCTGACCCGGTCTTATTTTCACGCTATCGCCACGGGATGCGTTGAATCGGTCAGTTTCAAATTGACGGGACGCTGTGATTTCAAGTAATATTTTTTGAGAAAACGTTTACTCAGATCGCATGTGGCGGTTTATGTGGTTTGTTTAATATATTTTTTTCATATATCGAGAAATGTCTGTATTTTTACAAATTATATGTCGTCATTATAATGTGTAAAATTAGTATTGTGTAATATGTTGTGGATGTTACATGTAATGAGTACTAATTATTTTAATATATTTTGTTGAATTTTCTTAACCGCCAGATCGATACAGTGTTCCGGTGGAAGGGATCATGGGAAAGACAACCTCAGACTTCATCTTTTCCGAGTGCGTTTTCGGATCGGATTGGGAGCGGGGATGGTCATCAAGACGGGAGAAAAATATGTTCAAGCAGAAAATGACGATGGGCGTGATTGTCGGCAGCCGAGGTTTCTTTCCGGATCACCTGGCGAAGTCCGGCCGGGAGGAAATGGTCAAGGTTCTGAGCGAAGCGGGGATGGACGTCATTGTCCTGACGCCGGAGCAGACCAAGCATGGCGCCGTGCAGACGTATGAGGACGCCAAACGGTGCGCCGAATTGTTTCGCGCCAATAGCGACCGGATTGACGGCGTCATCGTCACTCTGCCGAATTTCGGCGAGGAACGCCCGATTGCCGATACGCTCCGCTGGTCTCGACTCGATGTGCCGGTGTTGGTCCAGGCGACGCCCGACATGCCGTCGCAGATGGGGCGACACACCCGCCGCGACAGCTTTTGCGGCAAGATGTCGGCCTGTAACAATTTGACGCAGTACGGCATTCCGTTCTCGCTGACGGCGACCCATACGGTCGCCCCCGATTCCGCCGCGTTCAAAACCGACCTGGCTCGATTCGCCGCGGTATGCCGTGTCGTCAATGGTCTGCGCAATTTGCGGATCGGGGCCATTGGCGCGCGGCCGGCGGCTTTCAATACCGTGCGTTACAGCGAAAAGATTTTGGAAGCCACCGGCATCTCGGTCGAGACGCTGGACCTGTCCGAAATCCTCGGACGGGCTGGTCGGATGAAGGACAGCGACGATCTGGCGGTGGCCAAATTACAGGCCATCGAAGGCTATGTGCCGACCCGCGGCGTACCGAAGGAGGCCTTGATGAAAATGGCCAAGCTCGGCGCGGTGGTCGATCAGTGGATGAAAGAGGTTGATGTCAAGGTCAGCGCCGTCCAGTGCTGGACCTCGATCGAGGAAAATTTCGGCGTCGTGCCCTGTACCATCATGAGCATGATGAGCAACGAGTTGATGTCCAGCGCCTGCGAAGTGGATATCTGCGGGCTGATCGGCATGCATGCCCTGCGGTTGGCGTCCGAGACGCCGAGCGCCTTGCTGGACTGGAACAACAATTATGGCGACGACCCCGATAAGGCCGTCTGCTTCCATTGCAGCAATCTGCCCAAGCATTTCATGCCGGACTTCCAGATGGATTATCAGGAAATCATCGCCGATACCGTGGGCAAGGAAAACACCTACGGAACCTGTACCGGCCGCGTGCGAACCGGCGCCATGTCGTTTGCGCGCTTCAGCACCGATGATAAGGCAGGCAAGATTCGCGGCTACGTCGGCGAGGGAGCGTTTACCGATGATCCCCTGGACACCTTCGGTGGGGCCGGCGTCGTTGAGATCGCCGACATGCAGAAGCTGTTGCGCCTGATCTGCGAGCAGGGGTTCGAGCATCATGTCGCCGCCAATTTCTCGACGGTGGCAGACGCCGTCCACGAAGCGGCGACCCGCTATCTCGGCTGGGATATCTACCGCCACGTCTGACGGTGAACGGAGGTTTCCCATGGCTATTGTCGCAGGTGTCGATTTCGGCACATTGAGCGTTCGTGTTTCGATTGTCGATAGCGAACGGGGGGTGCTTGACCAGGCGATCGTCGAGTATCCGCTCCACAGGAAGCGGGAAGATTTGGACTATGCGACCCAGTCGCATGACGACCAGATGTTGTCCCTGGCGGCGGCGACTCGGGAAGCCTTGAAAAAAGCAGGCGTTGCCGGAGACGATATCCTTTCGATCGCGATCGATACGACCGGATCTTCGGTCATTCCGGTGGACCGGGAGATGCGGCCACTCAATGAATATTATCTGTGGTGCGATCACCGATCGAAGGGCGAGGCGGCCGAGATCACCGAAATAGCCCACCGCGAAGGGCTCGAAGCGATCAAATGGTGCGGTGGTGTCTATTCGGCGGAATGGGGCTTCTCGAAACTGCTCCATTGGTTGCGCCATAATCCCGGCAAACGCGATCAACTCGGGTCGGCGTTCGAGAATTGCGACATGGTGACGGCCACATTGTGCGGGATCACCGATCCCCGCAAGGTGAAGCGCAGCGCTTGCGCCATGGGGCATAAGTGGCTGTGGAACGCGTCGTTGGGGGGATTGCCGGCGGAGACGTTCCTGGTGAAGGTCGATCCGCTGTTGGCGGGTGTTCGGGAGAAGCTGCAAGGCGACTATGTGACGTCGGACCATATCGCCGGCCATTTGTCGCGCTACTGGGCGGAACAATTGGGGCTCAAGCCGGGCATCCCCATACCGGTCGGCGCTTTCGACGCCCATTGGGATGCCATCGGGGTGGGGGCGCAAATCGATGACATGGTCAATGTCATCGGGACATCCACCTGCATCATCGGTATTACGGCCTCGCCCAATCTGGTGCCCGGTGTGTGCGGCGTGGTGCCGGGGAGCGTTCATCCGTCGCACGTCGGTATCGAAGCCGGACTTTCCGCGGTTGGCGATATCTTCGGGGCGATCGCTGGGCGGGCCGGAACCGACGTCAAGACGCTGAGCCAAGGGCTGGAGCATTATCGAGCCGGGCAAAGCGGTTTGTTGCATCTGACATGGGACAATGGGGACCGTACGGTTCTCGTGAACGCCAATCTGCGCGGGGTCACGCTGGGATGGCATCTGTTGACCACGCCGCAAGACGATCTGATGGCTGCGATCGAAGGGACGGCTTTCCACACCAAGGTGATTTTGG
>Ga0209415_10007293_pt1 | contig 19335 bp, 16 predicted proteins | sample PeaSoiSIISIP2007_FD_187696 | JGI IMG/M metagenome (GOLD analysis project Ga0209415, IMG submission 187696) | Peat soil microbial communities from Weissenstadt, Germany - SII-SIP-2007 (SPAdes) (version 2) | ecosystem: Environmental > Terrestrial > Soil > Wetlands > Peat | place: Germany... | reverse complement strand
TCAAGACGCCGAGGCCAAGGGCGCCCATCCGATCGTGCTGTCGATCACGGTGCGTGATGCCTGGCGTAATGGAAAAGTGGAGCGCGGCTTGAGCGGCGGGCAGTTCGGCAGATGGTCGCAGGAAGTGGCGGAGGCCGAGGGAGTCCCCTTTGTGGATGTCACTAATATTGTCGCGGACACCTACGAAAAGATGGGCCCGCAACGCGTGAGGCCGCTGTTCACCGCAAATGCCACGCACACTACCCCAGCGGGCGCGGACCTAACCGCATCCCTGATTGTGGCCGGTTTGAAGGGAATCCGCTCGCCGTTGGTGGAGTTACTCTCGGCGAAAGGACAGGCAGTGGCGGCAGCACAGTCAATGGAGGGTACGCCATGAAGATCTTGGGTCAAGTCGTATCGGCGGCGGTAGTGCTTGCGGGAATGTTTCTCCTCGCTCAGACACCTGCGCTTCGCGAACAGAATGAGATATTATTCCGGCAGTTGCAGCGCGTTCATGGATTGTCGAACGCCCAGATGACAGCCATTCGCAACATGTTCGCGAAGTCCGGCATCATGAGCCAAGGGAATCCGGCGGTCACCAAGCATCCGGTGACACCGGAAGAGGCTCAAGCCAAGCTGAATCGACTGGGGATCGATTATGCGAATCCCAAGTTCGAAAATATTTGCGCGGACAAGTATATGGCGCCCCTCTACAACCCCGCCAAAGAACGGCCGGAGGATGCGAAGTATTGCATCGATCAGTTCGAGTTTCCCGACATTCCCACAGTCTATCCCGTGGTCTGGGTGAAGGCCGAGGAAGCCGCGCAAGTGTGCTCCATCATGAACAAACGGCTATGCGACGCGCATGAATGGGAAGGCGCTTGCGCAGGAGACCTGGAACCGCCGGATTATCCGTGGGAACTGACCAAAGGTCAAAGCCCTGCGGCCGCGATTGAGCGCATGCAGATCGCGCACAACAAGGCTTACAGCCCAACCAAGACATGGAGCTATGGTCCGGAATACAAGAAGGGAGTTTGCGCGGCTGCGAGCGAAAAGACGCCTGGTTGCAACGGCGGAAGTTGGACGGGATGCGGCTCCAATACTTATCCGGCCGGCGATTTTCCCGATTGCCACAGCCCGCTCCAGGTTTACGACTTGAACGGCAACGCGGCCGAACACATGAATCTGCCTCTCAATGAGAGTCAGATGTCGAGCCGCGGCAGCACCGAGTTAGGCTACACGGAGATGAAGGGCAGTTGGTTTATCTTCGATAGTTTCAGAGCCCATGAGGATTGGTGCCGCTGGCGCGCCCCCTTCTGGCATGGCACCCGCGTCATGGATGAGCATAGTCACGCCAACTATCATCTGGGCTTTCGCTGCTGCAAGACGCTGAAGAAGTAGCGGCTACGGTTGGAACGCTGCGACCATTTGAGGAAGGTTATGAATCGCACCCTCATCGCTGAGGACATTAGCGAGCAAAGAATCCTGCAACGTCTCATACAGCGATCGAGGCTTTTCATCGACAATCGCCGTCTCGCTGATGAGTCGAATTCCGTGGCTGTAGTCGGCGTAGCCGGCGCCATGCACCGTGCTCAAGGGCTGAATCGGGTCGCCCTTGCTGCGATGCCATCCATAAATGGCAATCTGGCCTGGTCGCTTCGCCAGGAGATTGGTGATGACGACATCCTTCTTGTGACCGGAAACCAGCGCTCCTAATCGAATGCCGCGCGCACGCGATTGCTTGTCGATCATTTCATTATGAGTCCGGTAGTACTCCGTCGACCTCATTTGCGGACCGGCTGGCAATGGCGCCGGCGTAAAGTGATACGCGGATTGCTCGTAGATGACGTCAACCATCTTCCTGGTCGGCAGGCTGAAGCCAAAACGAGTTGCGATCGCGGCGGCGGTATGAAGATTCATGGGGATCCGCAAAAAATCCTCATCCGAGCCGATCGCAAGGTAATCCGGCATGACAAATGTGGTCGCGGTAACTGTCTTGGTGTTCGCCCCTTCGAATTTGAATTGCACGGGGATGAGCGTTCGGAGAAAGTTCGGTAGATTGCCGCCCAGGACCTCGCTCAAAATCGCCCCCTCGCGCTGCGGGGAGTCCATGTTCGAGACGGAATCGGCAAACTTTGACCCGCTGAGAGCTTGGGGGGATCGGGAGGGGATTCCGCGGGTCAGTCCGGCGATCCCGTTCGGGATGGTCAAAGCGCTGGATGCCGCTCGCTTCGCCCAGATTACGGGCAACATCAGGAGCTTGAGGCCTTTGCGTCGGGTGGGTTTACTTCTTGGGAACAGCGAGGACACAACTACTCAATCGTAACAGATCTAATAGCTCGCGAAAAGCTTTCCCCAGTCCGTCTCCAGCGCTTGCTTCACCCTGGCGCGGCCCACCCAGTTGTACCAATAGACATCGTGATAAAGAAAAGAGGCGGCGTACGACCATGGAGCGAGCACCGTGCGCAGCAGCAAGTGCTCCAGCCTTTTCAGCGGTCCCCAATAAATCATCTTCTGGCCGCGGCTCGCCAGAGTATCGCCAACGTCAAAATGGAAGTTCACGTCGGAGATGTCCTCGCCGACTACTTCGATCTCGCGGACGTCGCCGCAGCCCAAGCCTTGCTCATGGGCAATGCGGATGAACTTGATGGAAAGCGGATCGAAGCCCATCATCTTCGCGGCAATGGCATCGATGGCGACCATGTCGCCGCTGGCGAGAATGTAATTCTTGACGTGAGGGACCATGCACCGAGGGCCGGGGCCATCGCCTGCAAATGTCCCGTCCATCACCGCGAAAAGGCCGGGATGGATCTCCTTTTGAATGGCAAGCAGGTCTACCAACGTCTCATGGATCACGCTGTGGGTCCAATGGCGCTTCTCGAAGAGCAAGCCTCCGAACGCATTCTTCATTGCCCCGGTCATCTGCGTGAACACGTGGGTTTTCATGGTGGGCAGGTGGATGATGTTTGACCCTACCAGCCGTTTGGGAATGCGGACGCCTTCGGGATAGATTTTGTCCAGCGCCAGCATCTTCGCTTTGGGCGTGTACTGAATCCACTCTTCGCCTTGATCGTACAAATGGATGTTGCGCAGGCCGTACTTTCCCTGGAGGACCTGCTTGTGTTTGTTCGCCACCTCGCCACGCCTAGCACTGACCACGACAGTACGGTTGTGACAGCCGTAAAGCTTCTCTTTGCAGTAGCCATCTTCGAGCAATGTAGCGATGACGCCATCAAGCTGCCACGGGGTCGTAGAGCAGGCGGGATAGAAATCGTGCCAACTGATATTGATCTTGAGTGCGGTCTCATTTTCGCGCGGGAGGAACTGCTGATAGTTCGCCAAGCGCATCAGGCGCTTGTAGTCTTCGATGACTGTGGCCGGGGCGGTCTTTAGTACCGCGACGCGGGATCTAGTCATGAACGTTACCCTTCAGAGGCCCACCGATAGAGGAGCAATCCACGGCCCAGCATCTGCGGCCCGAACCATCTAGAGGCTGCTCAGCGCGCTTCTGAATATCGCAAGCATAGCAGCGCGGCCAACCCGAGCCCGAGCGGTTAAGAGCAAAAATGCTACCGCCCAGCGCGGGGTGACGTCACGACATTTCCAGCCCGCCATGTCTTTCATCGCTTCGCGCTTCGAGCTCCGTCGCCAGGAGTCTCTAAAATCGGAATCCAAAACCCACCGAGGGCTCCGCGCGATGCGTCACTCGGTCGGGACCCAGATAGAAGGTGTTGAAATCCGGGCTACTGTAAACAAGCCCTCGATACTGAGCTCGAAGAAAAAACCGTTCCGAAAACCTAACGTCGATTCCGGCGCCGTAAACGAGCGTGGCCCGAGCCTGAACAGTCGGAGGCGCAGCGCTGGGAGCAAAAGTCAGCGCCCCGGTACCGATCGATGCGAAAGGTACGACCCGATGCACGGGATATCTCAAAACATAAGTTGCAGTGGCCTCGTGCGAATCCGCCTTGATTCCCACAGGTTCTTGAAAGAACAGATATTTCTGCGTGCCGCCCGCATAGCCGTAGTTGAGTTCGACGCCGTTATAGTCATTGAAAAAGAAACGGTAGCTAGCCAAGACGCCGCCGCTGTCCGTGGCGGTTTGTTGCACGCCTCCATACCACGTGCTCGACACAAACGTCCCAAAGAACTGAACGGACGCCTCGGACTTGTAGATTTCCTGCGCAAACGCCGGCCCGACAGAGACGGCTGCGGCAAGAAGGAAAGACGGGAAACCATTCTTAAGAAACACGAAATTAACTCCTTCGGCTCGTCCCCCCAGATATCTGGAGCACTATTGATCTTGTGTGAGCAGTTTTCAAACCAATTCGAACCGCTGATTAACGGCGCATTCCTCCGGGCGGCGGAAAGCCGTGCCCGTGTGCCTCGCTCGGCTGTGGGTGCCATGACCTACTTTGCGCCAAATGCCGCACTTTCCCGGCTATGATCCGCTGCTTGGGATGAGCAGCAGATAGATCGCAAATTGCAAGATGTCACGGGAGAGGACTGCGAAATGAAAAAGACAACACTTACCGTTCTGGCGACGCTGATCGCGGGTGCTCTGGTTGGATCGTGGATCACAGCCAGAATCGGTCTCTACCCACTTGGACTCGCCGTACGGACTCAATCATCTGTCTTTGCGGACGGCCCCGATATTGGCGGCCAAGTCTCATTCATCAATGGTTTCGCGCCGGTCGCGTCCGCCAATTCTTCGGAGACCAATTCTCGAAGCAGTTCCGTGTGCCGCCAGAGCAGCGCGAACGGAGCCTCGGCTCGGGAGTCATCGTCAATGCTGACGGATATGTGCTGACCAATAATCATGTAGTGGCCGGTGCCGATGACATCAAGATCTCCCTCGGCGACAAACGCGAGTTCAAGGGCCGCATCGTTGGAACGGACCCAAAGACGGACATTGCGGTTGTGAAGATCGAGGCCAAGGGTCTGCCGGTTCTGATCCTGGGCGACTCATCCAAGGTCCAAGTCGGCGAGTTTGCGTTGGCCGTCGGAAACCCATTCGGGATTGGTCAGACTTTGACGATGGGGATCATCAGCGCTACGGGGCGTCGCGGTCTTGACATCGAAGACTATGAAGATTTCATTCAGACGGACGCAGCCGTCAATCCCGGCAATTCCGGAGGAGCTCTGGTCAACGTGCGTGGCGAACTTGTCGGAATCAACACGGCTATCGTCTCCGGAGGCGGGGGCGGCAATCAGGGCGTCGGCTTCGCAGTGCCGGTGAACATGGCCCGCAGCGTGATGAATGAGATCTCACAGCATGGCAAGGTCACTCGGGGCTGGTTGGGAGTGTCCATCCAGCCGGTTTCTCCGGAGATCGCCAAAGCGTTCGGGCTGGCGGGCCAGCCACGTGGAGCGCTGGTAGCGGACGTGACTCCGCATAGTCCGGCCGAGCGTGGCGGCGTCAGCAAGGGAGACATCATCCTGGAACTGAACGGAGCGCCAGTGAGCGACAGCGATGAACTGAAACTCAAGATTTCGATGATCGCGCCAGGCACGTCCGTAAAGCTCAAGCTCTTGCGCGATCATCAGGAGCGCGATGTCACGGTGGCGCTGGGCGAATCGCCCAACAAACCGGAGACCGAGGTAGGTTCGGCGGGGCAGGCCGCTCCCGGACCGCGCCTGGGGATGTCGGTCGAGCAACTTACACCGCAGATCACGCGGCAGCTTGGCCTTCCATCGGAGACAACCGGTGTGGTGGTGACTGAGGTGACGCCGGGCGGTCCTGCTCAGGAAGGAAGCGTACAGCGTGGCGACGTGATCCAGGAAGTGGACCGCAAACCCGTCGCAACAGTGGACCAGTTTCAGCGCGCCATCCAGCAGGCAGGAAATCAACCCGTGCTGCTTCTGATCAACAGAGGCGGCCAGCATCTGTACACCGTCCTGCCGGCTCGATGAGCGGATCACTCCCGCCGAGAGGGCCGGTGGCTTTGCCGTTGCAACAGGCATGGATTTCGACGTCCTCCGCGGATTTTGGCCGGATATCGCTCGTAAGCTCCGAATGCCCTTGCGCGATATACGCGAGCAGCCCGGAGCAGACCCGGCCCGTTGAAGCACAGTTGGCTCGGGCCTGTTCGGACGGTCTCCCATGTGGGGGTTTGGTCCCAGGCTTGCACGCTTAATGTTGGACTCGGAGGCCGGAAGGATAGGGTTGAGAGGAATATATGACGCACGCAATGAAGTACGGCCTGCAGATACTCCTGCTGCTGTTGCTCGCCTCCATTCCACTGGCGATGCAATTCGATACGGGATCGATTGACGGGGTAATCATGGACGAAGCGGGCTCGGTATCAAAAGCTTCGGTGGAAGCACACAACGTCCTAAGTGGCGCCGAGTTCCATGCGGAATCGAATGCAGCGGGCTACTATAAGCTGCAGAATCTCTCCTCCGGGAGTTATACGCTTTGGGTGCAAGCAGCGGGTCACGATTCGCTTTGGATGCCCCCGATAACCGTAGAGCGCGGCCAAGCGGTCCATCAGGACCTGCACCTGGGAAGAGCTCGCAGAGGCGCTTCCGGGCTATAGGCTGCGGACGGCTTCCTCAACCTGCCTTGCAAGAGCCGCATAGGATTCCCCGCGCAGGCAAATCGGCGCTCCAATCGTAACTTCAACTGGCCCCGGATGCGGCCATTTCGCCTTGCGAGGAAGTACCTGTTCCACTCCGCGGAGGCGAATGGGAACCACCGGAAGACCTAAACGGGTAGCGATCATCCCGACGCCGGGAAAGAATCGTCCGATTTCTCCGGTGACGGTACGCTCGCCCTCAGGGAAGATCAAGATGGACCAGCCATCCTCGGCCAGTTCGCCCATGTAGCGGATGGATTCGCGTGCACCTGTATCAGTCTGAGGAATCGGGAAGCCATTGAAGAGAAGCGTAACGAGTCTGTACAGAATACTGTTGAGGCATCGTTTCCCCAGTGAGTATCGTTCCGGATGGAAGTGAGCATCGAAGTACTCTTTCCATATCGCGGGTGAAATCCGGTAACGCCAGCGGCGCGGGAGTGCGGCGAGAATGACGGGTGTATCCAGATGGCTCTCATGGTTTGCGGCGAAAATGACGGGTCCTTGGACAGAGCTGAGGTTTTCCAGACCGGACACCTTTGCGGGGGCGATCATCCTTGAGAATGGGAGGAACATCGCGCTTAGGGAACATCGGCGCACCAGTTTCGCGATCCAGGTGCGGTTGTATCTCGGGAATGGAGTTTCCTCCTGCATCGCCGAGGGTTGAGCCAAATCGCCCACTTTCTTTGCTGACGTGAACGCGCCTTCGTCGATGCTCGTATCGAGTTTTTCTTCCAAATCCATCATTAGCTCCACGCGGTCGAGCGAGCTCAATCCCAGTTCTTCGATGGTGGTTTCAGGGTGAATTGTTCGACCAGGGGCATACTTTTGAATAAGGCTGGCAAAGTCCGTTGCAGATTCGGAGGGCAGCGTACGGGGTCCTTCCACGACTGCGTTCGCGATCTCGGCTCGGCGGAGCTTGCGCGTCGTCTTGGTGCGCGGCAATTCGCCTTGCGTCCAGAGTGACATTGAGCGAATCTTCTGATGATCTTCTAGCTTCCCGTTCGCCTGGCGGACGATCTCAGCGGGATTGACGCTCGGCTCCAAGACCAGCACAGCATGAACGTGATCCTGGCCGATCACCGCTGATTCCCTGACTCCGGGGAGACGATTTAACACGGCCTCGACGTCTTCTGGGAAAACTTTGAGGCCCTCGGGGGTGACAATCACTTCCTTCTTCCGGCCTCGGATCATCAAGTGGCCTTCCGCGTCGAGTTCTCCAACGTCGCCGGTGTGAAACCAGCCATCCCGGAAAGCCGCGGCTGTCTCCTCAGGGGCTTCGAAGTAACCGGGCGTGATGTTGGCGCCGCGCACCAGAACCTCACCATCCTCGGCGATTTTCAGATCCATGCTCTCCAGCGGCTTCCCTGCTGTTCCTCGGCGAACATGGAAGGGATGGCTGAAGCTGATGATGGGTGCCGTTTCCGTGAGACCGTAGCCCTGCACCACCACGAATCCGAGGTTGCTCCAGAATTGCTCCAGATCGGCGGGGAGAGGCGCTCCTCCCGCAACGAGACAGCAGAACTTCCAGCCGAACATCCGATGCACTCCGCGGAATCGCCACCACCGGAGGGGCCATGCGTCCTTTATATGACTCGTGTCGGTGGTCCCTGGAAAGCGATGCACAACGAACTCGCGCAAGACCTCCAATAGTTTTGGGACGGAGACGAGAATGATAACGCGCCGGGAGCGAATTTGACGAACAACCTCCCGCGGGCCGGCGCTCGAAATGAACACTGCGGAAGCGGGGATTAACGGTGGAACAAAAGCCGCGAGCGCTTGTCCGAACAGATGGCTCATCGGTAGAAGATTGAGGATGCGTAGCGGAGCAAACGGACGGATATATTTGCGGTAGGGCGCAATCTGGTTTTCCAGAGGCTGAAGATTAGCGGCCAGATTGCCGTGCGTGATCATGACGCCTTTCGGCTCGCCAGTTGTGCCGGAGGTGAAGACGATTTCGGCGAGATCCTCGTCTGAAAGCGGGGTGAGTTCGATGTGGGCGTGTTCGACACCGGCGCGGTCGTCGCCTCGTTCGAGTTCCGACAGACGCCAGACTGGCGTTTGGTCGTCCAGGGTTAGAAACGGAACGCGATCCCCCAGTAACACCACACGGGGGCGCACCTTCATTCCGATCCTGCGAAAGAGTTCAGGCGAGGACTGAGGGTCTAGCGGGACGACAACGACGCCTTCGAGTAGACAGCCCCACAAGGCGACAATCCAGCCTGGCCGGCTCTCCGACCAGATCATCAGGGTGTCGCCCTTGTGCAGTCCTTCCCTTCGCAGCCGCTCCGCGAATGCAAGTGCGAGTCGAGTAATGTCCGCGTACTGAAAGGTCCACCCACGATAGCCATCGTCATAGATGATGAACTCATTCCGGTATTGAGCCATCCGGCCAAAGAAGTTTGGTAATTGGCTCAGGCTCGGCATGCACTGCAAGTCAGCGCGTCCTTTTATGGTTCGCCGAAGTCGGGCGCGGGCGCTCGTTCCGTCTTCTTCTCACGTTCTTCCGTAAGCGTCGCTTCGGTCAACAGAAGAGTGCTGGACACCGACACGGCGTTTTCGAGCGCCACCCTCACGACCTTGGTTGCGTCTATAATCCCGGCCTCAATCAAGTCCACGTACTTGCCGGTCGAAGCGTCCAAACCGCAATTCCCTTTGCATGATCGCATGCGATCCACCACCACGCCGGCATCCAACGCCGAATTTTCCGCGATCTGCCGCGTCGGCGCCTCCAGCGCCTTCTTAAGGATGCGCAGGCCCGTTCTCTCATCTTCATCAGCGGTCGCCTCTTCCGCTTCGACCGCGTCAATCGCGCGGAGCAGGGCCAGCCCTGCGCCCGGCAGAACGCCTTCGGCCACGGCAGCCTTGGTTGCGTTGATGGCGTCTTCGAAGGCTTCCTTCAGCCTTTTGGCTTCGACCTCGGAGGGAGCCCCGACTCGAATCACAGCGACTCCGCCAGTGAGTTTCGCGAGGCGCTCCCGCAGCTTTTCCTTGTCGTAATCGGAGGTAGTTTCCTCGATTTGCTTCCGTAACTCGCGGCATCGTCCATCAATCGCGGTCTTGGCCCCAGCGCCGCCCACGATCGTCGTCGTGTCCTTGTCCATCACTACGCGCTTGGCCTTGCCGAGTTGATCGACGGTGATGTTCTCGAGTTTGATTCCAAGCTCCTCGGCGATGAGCTGACCGCCGGTGAGGATCGCGATATCCTGCAACATGGCTTTGCGCCGGTCTCCGAATCCCGGGGCCTTCACCGCCGCGCACGGCAACGTCCCGCGAATCTTGTTCAGGACCAGGGTCGCCAGCGCCTCCGCTTCAACGTCTTCTGAGATGATCAGCAAGGGCTTGCCGGCTTGTACGATCTGCTCCAGAAGAGGCAGCAGATCCTTGACGTTGCTGATCTTCTTCTCATGAATCAAGATCAGCGGCTCATCGAGAGCCGCTTCCATTCCTTCGGGATCAGTCACAAAGTACGGGGAGATAAAACCGCGGTCGAACTGCATGCCCTCGACGATTTCGAGCACGGTTTCCGTAGTCTTCGACTCTTCAACCGTGATCGCCCCTTCGGCTCCCACCTTCTCGACCGCTTCGGCCACCATGTCGCCGACGGTTGAGTTATTGTGCGCAGAAATGGTGGCAACCTGGGCCTTTTCACGCTTACTGGTCACGGGCCGGGACATTGCCTGGATTGAGGCCACCGCTGCCTTGAGACCGCGATTGAGTCCGCGCTTCAAATCCACGGCGCTGGCGCCGGCGGCGACATTGCGCACTCCTTCCGCGAGAATGGCATGCGCTAGAAGTGTCGAGGTCGTGGTGCCATCGCCGACGGCTTCTCCGGTCCGCTCGGCCGCTTCCCGAACCATCTGGACTCCAAGATTCTCCTCGGGATCCCTGAGCTCCACCTCTTTGGCGATGGTGACGCCATCGTCGCATACGATCGGCCTGCCAAATTTCCTCTCGATCAAGACGCACTTGGACTTAGGTCCCAGAGTCACGCGCACCGCATCGGCCAGGATGCTAGCGCCGCGCAGGATCTTCTGACGAGCCTCCGCGCGAAATTGAAATTGCTTCGCTGCCATCGATAGTCTCCTCTTGGGCTTTCTGGAAGGATGGCTGCAAGCGGGGTGCCATCGGGGCCACATCCCCTTGATAGAACTGCTCACATTCTGTTTCCCGCCCGCGTACGATCCGTTTTCCCGTCAATCTCCCCCGCTGCGATGTGATGACGGTAACCTGCCTCTCATCCAATCCGCCGTCGTAGTACAGGATCACCCAATCGCGGGTCCGGCCGAGTTCGTGGGCTCGCGCTGTGTTCGAGTACAGCGCGGTGTAGTTGCGCTCACCGCGATGCGTGTGCAGAATCGGAAGCCACGCTTCTCCGCTCGGATTAAAACGCCGCGGCGCGATTGTGGCCAGCTCACCGGAGGCTACCTTCTCGCGATATTCCTGGTCCACGCTCAGCAGCTCCTCTACGGAAGCCTCATCTGTCCCGCCGGAATTTCCGTCCCGACGCACTCGTCCCAATCGCGCTGCCAAGCTATCGATGATGCCCGCCAGTTTCTTTTTGCCGATTCCGGCGAGTTCGCTCAGCCGGCCGTCATGCGCCGCAGCCTCCAAATCTTCCAGCGAGTCGATTCCAAGTTCCCAATGGAAACGCTGGGCCAGCGCAGCACCGACTCCCGGGAGCGATTCGAGCACTGTCAGTGGATCGGTTTCGCCACGCAAGCGGTCGAGTATCGGCAGACGGCCCGTGGTAACCAAGGTTCGGAGCATCGATCCCAGACGTTCGCCAATTCCGGTCACTCGGCGCAAACCCGCGTCACCCTCCGCGCGCCAGATCTCGTCCAGAGGCTTCGGTGAATGGCGAACGTTCACTGCCGCGCGGCGATAGGCCTGAACGCGAAACGGATTCGCATGCTGTCCTTCCAGGAGATCCGCAACCTCCTCCAGACGGCGTGCTATATCAGCGTTTCGCATGGAACGTGTTCTCCATGCCCAGCCCCAGGTAGTCTCGAAACCAGTCCCTCGCCAATACGGCCACTTGATCCAGGGTGCCCGGCTCTTCGAACAGGTGACTGGCGCCCGCGATAACTTCGAGTTTGTGCTTGGTCTGGCGCGGAAGCTTGGCCATGGCCGAGCGATTGAGATCCAAGACAACCTTGTCGTCTCCGCCAACGATGAATAGCGTTGGCGCAAGGACTCCTTTGAGGGCCGCGCCGGCCAGATCCGGCCTCCCTCCTCGGGACACAACCGCATGTACGATCCTGGGGCGATCCGCCGCGGCAACCAAAGCTGCTGCCGCGCCAGTACTTGCGCCGAAGTACCCCAACTCCAGTTGATTCAGGCCCGGCTGTGTACCGATCCAGTCTGTGATCGCGGCCAGACGCTGTCCGAGCAGTGGGATGTCGAAGCGCAACTCGGCCGTCTCAAGGTCAATGGCTTCCTCGTCAGACGTGAGAAGGTCGATCAATACCGTACCGATGGCCCCGCGATTGAGCACGTCCGCGACGTGACGGTTCCTGGGGCTGTGGCGGCTGCTGCCGCTGCCATGCGCGAAAAGCACCAGCCCTCGGGCGTGATCGGGCAGCGCAATGTCCGCACCCAGCTCGATCCTGCCCAGCCGTACATTTGTGCCAACTTGTTCCATTTCCTGCTCCTAACCGATTCCTTCCCATGCAGTTGAGGTGCCATTGGTTGCTCAGTTGCAGTTGGAATGGCAAAGGCAGGATGACCGATATGCTCAATGCGACTGTTCCAATCGTTACCGACCTCGTTCGCGATGCCGCTTACCCCCTCACAGGGGCCAGCACGGATTACGATCCTTTGCTCGAATTCATTGGGGATGCGCGCTTCGTCTTGCTGGGCGAGGCGTCGCATGGGACCCATGAGTTCTACCGGCAGCGAGCCCAGATCACCAAGCGCCTCATTCAGGAAAAGGCTTTTACCACGGTTGCGGTGGAGGCAGACTGGCCCGATGCGTATCGCGTCAACCGCTATGTTCTTGGCGGGAACACGGATGCCGATGCGGTCGAAGCGGTGGGGGGATTCAAGCGGTTCCCGGCCTGGATGTGGCGCAACGCGGACGTTCTGGATTTCATCGGATGGCTGCGCGCGTATAATGACTCGCTTTCGCCGGGCGGCGCAAAGACCGGCTTCTATGGACTCGACCTCTACAGCATGCATGCTTCGATCGACGCCGTTCTCAGCTATCTGGATAAAGTCGATCCCGAAGGAGCTCGGCGGGCTCGCCATCGGTATGCGTGCTTCGAGCATTTCGGCGAAGATCCTCAGGAGTACGGCTACGCCGCCGGGCTCGGGTTGAGCCACAACTGCGAATCTGAAGTCATTACGCAGTTGCTCGACTTGCAGCGGCGCGCCAGGGAATACGCCCGCAGGGACGGACGGATCGCAGCCGACGACTTCTTCTATGCCGAACAGAACGCGCGGCTGGTGAAAAACGCAGAACAATATTACCGCACGATGTTTCGCGGGCGGATCTCCTCCTGGAATCTCCGCGATGCGCACATGGCGGAGACTTTGGATTCGCTGGTGGAACATTTTGCGCTTCAAAGCCAGCGTGCGAAGGTGGTTGTATGGGCCCACAATTCCCACCTGGGCGATGCACGCGCCACGCAAATGGGCCGTGCCGGCGAATGGAATGTCGGCCAACTTGTCCGCCAAAAGCACGGCCGGGAATGCATCCTGGTTGGGTTTACGACGTACGCCGGGACCGTGACAGCGGCCTCGAATTGGGGCGGACCCGCAGAGAGAAAGAGGGTTCGCCCAGCCATGCCCGGGAGCTATGAGGCGCTATTCCACGAGGCTGGGATACCGGCGTTTCTCCTCACCTTGCCCCGAGAAACGCAGGTGGCTCGCAGCCTTCGCGAACCCATGCTCGAGCGCGCCATCGGCGTGATCTATCTGCCGGAATCCGAGCTTGCCAGTCACTACTTCCACGCGCGGCTGGCGGACCAGTTCGATGCGATTATCCACTTTGACCAGACTCGGGCGGTTGAGCCTTTGGAGCGCACCGGTGAATGGGAAGTGGGTGAACCAGCGGAGACATTTCCTTCCGGAGTGTAGGCAGTATGTCCCGCGGATCAAGCGGCTTGCGAGGAAAATCGAGCGAGGGCCAGTCGCGCCGCATTCTCTCCGGCCGAAATCATTCGGTCGACTGCCAGAGGACCGGGTACATAACCGGCAAGAGGAACCCTCGGATGAATGATGACATCGGTGCTGCGGAGAGCGGAATGATAGTGCTGAGGGTAAACACGCCCCGTTTGGGGATGATGAGGAGCAATGCCGACGCTTCGCAATAGAGAGCTAACTTCCCAGACATCCGAGCTGATGATGAAGTCCCCGCCCATGGCCCGGCAAGCTTCCGATGGCAGGACGCACGCAATGCCACCATCTTTGAGCCGCTTTCCTTCGCGTCTCACCGGCCGACGGACACCGCGCAATGCGCAGCTGGCGCTGATCGCGGACGCAAGTTCGCCCTTCGTGATGATCATCGTCCGCTTGGCCGGCAGCTCCGTCGTGATCGCGGCGAACGGAAGCTTCAGGTCAGAGAAAGTCTTCGGCAGGTGCTCGGCACAGAAGCGCTCAAGAGTTTCGCCGTGCAGGAGCCTGGGCCAGAATGTATCGCGCGCCAGAGACGCGATTTCGTTCCAGTCCATGCCGGCGGCAAACATCGCGCCGATCAGGCTTCCGGCGCTGGTTCCAGTGATGACCGCCGGGCGGATGCCGGCTTCGGAGAGAACTTTGAGGACGCCAATATGAGCCAGCCCTCGCACGGAGCCGCCGCTCAAAGCCAGTCCGATACGATGGAAGCGAAGCCGATCGAAACCACTCATCAGGATCTATTGTACCCGGCGTCATGACCACCCCTCACCAACCGCGCGACTTCGTTAAGGAAATTGCGCGCCTAAGCGCCCTGCGCCGGCGGCCTGGAACAATTTCGTCGTCGGCTTTTCATAAGGTCGGAAGGAACCGGCTCACGCGAACTGTCGATGGAGCGCTTGAGTTCTTTCGGCGATACCTGCCGCCGATTCACTGGCTCGTGTCCAGGTTGTGCGCTCTCATGTTGTACGGCTACGCCCGCGCTGTTCGAGCGACGGCGAAAATCGTGACAGTGGGTAGTTACCGATGGCCCGATTTTCCCAAGGGGTCGGTGCTCGCGATCTGGCACGGAAGCGCCCCTTCGTTGCTGGTGGCGTTTACGGCGCGGAGGCCAAAGATGCCGGTGAAGCTGATGGTCTCCCGTGATGCGAGAGGCGACTGCGTTGCACTGTTCTGCCGCTGGCTAGGCTTTGAGATCGTTCGCGGCGATGCGGAGCACGCCGGCTGGAAGGCTCTGTTCGATATCGCGAACGAGGTGCACAAGGGCGTCGCGGCCCTGATTTCTCCCGATGGCGGTGGTCCACCCTTTGTTGCGAGAGTTGGAGCGGTCGCGCTGGCATCGGCAGCCGGTGTGCCGCTGATCCCGGTCGGGACGGATTGCCGTCCCGCAGTGTTCGAGCGTCATAAGTGGGACGACGCGCGAAATCCACTGCCGTATGGAAGAATTGCAGTGACTTGCGGGGAGCCACTCCTCTTCCCGTCGTTCCAAGACGCCGCTTCGTTGGAACGTGCCCGGCAGCAGTTGCAAGATGCGCTCAACCGCGCAGCCGATCGGGCGCGAGCCGCTCTTGGCCCTCAAGGGGGCTAGTTTCGATGCTCAACGAAGAGATGGCGCGCATGGCCCGCTAAGCCCTCAGGCAACCTCGATGGGAGCCGGCTCCGCTGCCTTCTCACTCTCTCCTACACCCAAGAGCTGATCCAACTCCGGGCGTTCGAGCGTTTCCTTGCGAATCAGCGCTTGTGATATTCGTTCCATAGGCTCACGCCGCTTCAATAGGATCTCTGTGACCCGCTTGCGAATCTCATCCACGATGCGGCGTGACTCATCGTCGATTCGTTCTGCGGTCCGCTCGCTGTAGTTGCGTTCCTCCATATCAAACGGCGACTTCAAGAACTGAGCCGCCATTGGTCGCCCATAGGTCAAGGGTCCGAGTGCGTCGCTCATGCCGAAGCGCGTCACCATTTGGCGCACCAGAGCCGAGGCGCGCTCCAGATCGTCGGAGGCTCCTGTAGAGACCACGCCGTCGTAATGAATTTCCTCCGCCGTCCGCCCGCCTAGTAGGACCGCAATCTGATCCTCCAACTCCGGTTTCGTCATCAGATAGCGCTCCTGCGTGGGCAACTGGAGAGTATAGCCCAAAGCCCCAATCGACCGCGGAATAATCGAGACGCGGTGCAGCGGGTCCGCGTGCTTCACGGAAAGCGCCACAAGCGCGTGACCCGCTTCGTGAACGGCGACGCGCTCTTTCTCCTCCGGACTCATGACGCGGCTCTTCTTCTCCAAGCCGAGCATAACCCGGTCGGTAGCTTCTTCCAGGTCGCGCATCTCAACCCGCTCCCCGCCGTGGCGAACCGCCAAAAGCGCGGCCTCATTGATGATGTTGGCCAGATCGGCCCCCACCATGCCGGGAGTGCGCGCCGCGATTGTCTCCAGGGCGATGTTGCCGGCCATAAGGATCTTTCTCGCATGCACCTTCAGGATTGCAACGCGGTCTTTCAAATCCGGACGATCCACCAACACTTGGCGATCAAACCGGCCAGCCCGCAAAAGCGCCGGATCGAGCACTTCGGGCGTATTGGTGGCGGCCATGATAATCACGCCTTCCGAGGTGTCGAACCCGTCGATTTCGGCCAGCAACTGATTGAGCGTCTGCTCGCGCTCGTCATTGCTGAAGCCGATCGCCCTTCCGGAACTGCGCGCTTTTCCAATTGCGTCCAGCTCGTCGATAAATACGATGCAAGGCGCTTTCTGCTTCGCTTGCTCGAACAAATCCCGCACGCGAGCGGCGCCTACACCGACGAACATCTCGACAAATTCGGAGCCTGAGATCGAGAAAAACGAGACCCGGGCTTCCCCGGCCACTGCTTTCGCGAGAAGCGTCTTGCCGGTACCGGGCGGACCCACCAGCAGGACTCCCTTGGGAATTCGGCCTCCCAGCTTCTGGTATTTCGCCGGCTGACGGAGGAAGTCGACAACCTCCTCCAACTCCAGCTTCGCCTCGTCCACGCCGGCAACGTCCTCGAAAGTGACTTGCATCCGGCTGGATTCATCGTGAATCTTAGCTCGATTCTTACCGAACGTCAGAGGGCCGCTCCCCTGCGCGATACGGCGCATCCCGACTCCGTAAATTAACGCAATAAACAGCAGCGGAAAGAGCCAGCCGAGCATGTTCCAGACCCAGGAGCCTTGATCGATTTGCCCTCCGAACTTGACTGGTTGCGCCTCCAGCTCTTTCAAAAGCAGCGATTCGTCGACTCCAGGCAACCTCGTCGCCTTGATCGTGAGCTGCTGAGTCGTATTGGGATGCGAAGAATCGCTCTTGAGAACGCCAATCAACTCATGTTCCGTGATCTGTACTTCGGCGAGATGGCCGGCGCGAAGTTCGGTGAGGAATTCGCTGTAGGAGACCTCTTTGGGAGCGGGGCTCGTGTACCGGCTGGTCACATACAACAGCAGCGCGACGACGATGATGTTGATCCCGGTAAAAATCCAGCGATGCCGTTGTTGGCGGTCCATTCCGCAGTCCTTCAGAGCAAGCGGCTAGCCGTAGTTAACCTTCCACGCGCTCCACCGGCATTGCCTCGATCAACCCCTCTCGCATCATCACCTGTAGCGTCTGCCGCACATCCAGAATCCTGCGCGTGGCGATATCGATATATTCCTTCCGCGTATGGACAATGCTCGCCAAGCCCGCCTCCTGAGCCTTCATTGCGGTTGCGGCTGCCACTCTGGGAACCATCTGCCAGTCGGCCATGGTTGGGAGGATGGCGGCCTCGGACAAGCCGTGTTCCTCCGCGCAGGCAGCGAGTTCGATCGCGGCGGCCAGGGCCATCTCATCGCTGATCGTCACCGCGCGCGCGTCAAGCGTTCCTCGAAAGATTCCAGGGAACACCAATGAGTTGTTCAATTGGTTAGTGAAGTCGCTGCGTCCCGTCGCGACGATTCGCGCTCCCGCGTCCTTCGCCTCCCACGGCCAGATTTCCGGGTTCGGATTTGCGCATGGGAAGACGATCGCGTCTTTGGCCATCGAACGTACCCAGGCGGGCTCAATCACACCCGGCCCTGAGGAACTAAAAGCGATGCATATGTCAGCTCCACGAAGAGCCTCCGCGATGCCTCCCTGCAAGGCGTCCCGGTTCGTTTCCTGGCACACCGACCACTTCTCCGGATAATCCAAGCATCGGGATTCGATGTCGTGGCGCTTGCGATGAAGCGTGCCCTGCCGGTCACAAGCGACGATTTGAGCAGGGTTGACGCCATACGCCTTCAGCAGGCCGAAGCACGAAACATTTGCCGCGCCCATCCCGATCATTGCGATTCTGACGGAGCCAATCGATTTACCAACGACCTTCAGCGCCCCAATCAGTCCCGCCAATAAAGCGGTGGCCGAACCCTGTTGATCGTCATGCCAAACCGGGATCGGCATGCTCTGGCGCAACTCATGGAGGACACGAAAGCAGCCCGGCTGCGCGATGTCTTCCAGGTTGATGCCTCCGAAGGAGGGCTCCAAGAGTCGCACGGTGCGGACCAATTCCTCACAGTTCCGGGTGTTGAGACAAATCGGAATTGCATCTACGCCACCGAGATACTTGAATAGGAGTGCCTTGCCCTCCATGACGGGCAGACCAGCGTATGGCCCGATATTGCCGAGGCCAAGCACTCGCGAGCCATCCGATACAATCGCGATCGCATTGGACTTGTTTGTGAATTCGTAGACTCTTGTGGGATCCGCTTGAATGGCGCGGCACGGCTCTGCCACCCCAGGCGTGTACCAAATCGCAAAATCAGCAATGTCGCGGACAGGGCATTTCAGCGCGACTTGAATCTTTCCCTGATAGAAGGCATGAAGTCGGAGGGACTCTTCGACCGGCTTTCGAGCCTTCGCTTCGAGCTCCTGGCAAGTGGGCATGGTCTGCGTCCCTTGGGGCGTCCTCGCGTGGGGCTACGCTGCCGGCAATTGGCCGCCGGAATCGTTGACTGGCATTGTGATCAGCCGGCCGGTGCCTGAGGTCCGGGGAGATCTGGCCCGGGCCGCAAGAGCTTCGTCAACAATGTTCACCCACGAGTTCAACTCTGCAACCCGTTGCCGAAGATCCTCGCCTGCGCTAGCCCTTGGCCGCCTGAAGGCATCGGCCAATTCTCGCTCCAGCATGCGGATTCCCGTAAGTTGGCCCACAATCCAGCAATCTTTAATAGCAACATCCCTTTTCATCGTTTGGCCCGACCTCCAAAGTCTATTTGCGGACTGCTGACAGCTCGCGGAGGAATTGAGCACGTCGATAGCCAAAGTCTGCGAGTGTTCGTTGAATGCGCAACACTAACGACTCTCGTAAACCGCGATACAATCGATCTCGTCCCCAAAGTCTCGATCCTCCTGCGTGCTTTCGCTCAGGAGTGTTGCCTCTGGCCCTGGATGACCCATATACTCGCCAGCTTCCCAAACTCCCGGAGTGTTTTTCTGGATTGGCGAATGCACCTCTGATGCCGAGTCCCATGACAGCGGAACAAGCACGGCTAGTAGAAGTGCGCGACCGGCGAGTGCCCTGGAAACTATGGGGCCTTATCTTACGAGCGCGCCTGGGGAACAGTACGCGAAGACTACTCACCTTACGGTACCGCCTGGGAGTACTTTCCCCACGATCACGCTCGCTCGCGTGCGTACCGGTG
>Ga0209415_10007292_pt1 | contig 19335 bp, 13 predicted proteins | sample PeaSoiSIISIP2007_FD_187696 | JGI IMG/M metagenome (GOLD analysis project Ga0209415, IMG submission 187696) | Peat soil microbial communities from Weissenstadt, Germany - SII-SIP-2007 (SPAdes) (version 2) | ecosystem: Environmental > Terrestrial > Soil > Wetlands > Peat | place: Germany... | reverse complement strand
CCAGAGCGCATCGTCTCGTTCCCGATATTCCAGGTCATCGATCAATTCGAGCACGCCATCTCCGCAGATCCACTCCGCGCATTCTTCCACTGAGACCTGACGATCCTGTCGCCGCAGCGTACGTAGACACTCGCGCCGCGCGGTGGTAGCAAGCCAAGCTCCAAGGCGGTCGGGATCTCGAATTCGGTCTAGCTGCTCAGCGAGTCGTAGCCAAGTCGTCTGACTGACGTCGGCAGCGTCTGCCTGACTAAGTCCGTGACCGCGTGCCACGGCCCAAACGAGACTCGCGAAACGTTTGACAAGCCCGGCCCAAGCTTGCTGATCCCCATATGCGGCCTGCCTCACGAGGGCGACCACATCCACGTCCGACACACAGCGATTGTATCTCCACGGCTCCTAGCACTACTAGGTGGAACCGGCTCAGTACCAAGGGCAGAGCGGGTCAGTGTGAAATTTCAGAGACAAACATGTATCAAGATCCGTTCGCCGTGCTCTGTTGAGTGAGGGCTTCGCCCGTTAGCAGGTTCGAACTTGGAGGTTAGTAATGGACAGGACGAGGATCCGTAGGACACTCCGGTTGATTGCGATGACGGGGTCGATTTGTGCGTTTTGGCTGGCTGCGTCCGCCCCCTTCTTCCAAGGCCCAGTCGTTCACTGGTAGGCCACGGTAGTTACGGGCGAGTCCGCGCCCCCGCCCTCGCCCAGGTAATTGCAGACCCCCGGTAAGCACTGGGTCGTTCGAACATGCTGATCTTGCCTGTCGCGTTCGCGCTGGGATTGCTCATGGGATGGGCGCGCGGCGGTAGTTTGCGCGCGCTCTCCGATGTGCAATTTCGGCATTCTTCCTTCGTCCTTGCCGCGATCGCGACTCAGGCAGCGCTCGAGCTTCCTGGACCTCGGAGCTGGCCCACCGGCGTGCACTTCGGCATCGTGGTCATGACCTACCTCGTTGTCGGATGGTGGCTACTCGAAAACACGCGAAGCCGGTCAGCGGGCATGCGTTGCGGCCTAGGCCTTGTTGCAAGCGGCTGGGCGCTCAACCTCCTTGCGATCATCCCGAACGGCGGAATGCCGGTCTCTGAATCCGCCTTGGGCCGAGCCGGCATCGCGAGGTCGACCTCGGTCATTCGTGGCCACCTGTCCAAGCATGTCCCGGCGGGCCACCACACGGTGTTGCTCTTTCTGGGCGATGTCATTCCTCTCTCCTGGTTTCGGAGCGTCATCAGTGCAGGTGACATCGTCATGGCGGTCGGGATCGGCATCGTCGTCGCGTCAGCGATGACGATGCCGACGCAGGACAACCTTCCAGTCGATGGTTCCTTGTCTCGCCCACCCGCCTCAGAAGTGTGTCCTGCGCCTACCCAGGAGCAGGTCGCCGGCTAGCCACGCAGGAGGGGTTGCTGACAACTAATCATTCCTCGGCAGGGCCCGCCGAGGCTTTCGGGCGGTTCCGGGACTCAAGCGAGATCGGACTCGTCTCGCATATCAGCGTCACGGAAACCCGAGTCGCGTTCAGGTCGCGCTCTCGGGACATAAACGTGGCCGTGGCTGGACTCTCCTTCCTCAACTCCACGAGGGTCCCCCGTAGGGATCCGGCCGCGCACCTACGGAGACTCGGGCTTACTCCCGTCGCCTGATCCACACCGAGGCATGCGCGGGCTCGACGGCCCGGTTGACCACCTCCAGTAGCTCGGTCTGCACCGTTTCGAGGTCGATGGCGTCCCGCAGCCGTGCCGTGAAGGACGCAAGGGTCGCCTCCGCGTCGTAGCGGGCGCGGTTGAAGCGACGATCCACGACGCGCTGAACCCGACTTCTGAGCGGGTTGAACAAGGCGACCGCCGCGAGGGTCGAGGCCGCGACGGCGACGGGCGAGGACAAACCGAGCACCCTGGTCACGAGGGTGATGATGCCGATGTATGCCCCGACGACGAGGCCGGTCACGATCGCGTACGACAGCGTGCGGCTGATGAGGCGGTCGATCTCATAGAGGCGGTACTTGAGCATGGCGATGCCGATGCTGATCGGGAACGCGGAGATGCCGAACAGGCTGATGGCGTGGGCCACCTTCCCGATCTCACTGGAGCTGCTTGACAAGAAGATCTGGGCGACCAGTGACACGAGGCAGATTGCTGCGCCGCAACTAACCCACTTCAACTGCTGGCGGCGCTCGCCCATCGAGCGGCGGTAACTGCCCACCTGGTACGCGGCCCACGACAACCAGATCGGGATCAAGGCCGGGAGCAATGCGCCCGAAATTTGGAAGTCCGCCAGGACCCCGGTCGGACTGTTCGTCGCATTGCCACTCGCGTCGACGTGGATCCGTTGCCCGATCATGCCCAGCGCCCCGATGACCTGTCCCGCCACCAACAAGAAGCAGAGGACGAGATAGGTCCACCACACCCACCGCCATCGCGCCGAGGGCACCCGGCCGTCCGGAAAGAGCAGCGCTGCGGGCGTACCGATCAGGAAAGCGACGGCCCAAAGGGATCCCGAGATGAGCACCGCAACCAGACCGAGTGGCAGTGTTCCGTGGTGAAGGCGGTAGTCCACCACCGAGTAGAGCCTCGCGTCGAGTAGGAGCGACGCCCAGAAGGCGGTGAGCAGCAGAAGCCATCCGATCGGGTTGCGCGGCTGGCGCAGCGCCAACACGAATCCCACAGCCCCGAATGCCAACTCGGCGAATGTATTCGCCCCGTCGTTGACGATCTGGTGGGTCTGGACGGCAAGCACCACAAATCCGGCCAGTAGAAGAGCCAGCACCCCACAGAGCAGCGCCGCGGTCACCGATGACGCCAAAGAGAGCCGGGGTGTTGTGCCCTCGCTCGTCATCGCTGTCTGCCCCGTCTGCGCCTCGCCCACGGAGCGCGACGCTACGCCCGGAGCGTTCCGAGAACGTTACGGCACACCGCAGCGCCTCACACACCGCAATACTCGGCGCTTGCGCTGATAGACCTTCATCGGGTGACATTGCTGGACCCTGGAAGTTACGAAGGTGATGGACCTTGAAAGCCGACGGCTCGTCAGCTGGGCGATGAACAAGCAGCAGCCCTGGGTCGCCGACGCGTTGGAGCGAGGTTTGCGCGGCGGGCCGGGGCGAGGACCAGAGCCGGATATCCGACTCATCGTGACTGGAAGAGTCGTTGGACCCTGTTGCCTCCGGTTCTGTGGTTTCACAATCAGACCATCCAGGCCTTTGAGGCATTAGCCCAGGATCGGAGACATCGCAGCGGCCGGGACAGCTATTGCGCGTGGCGAGCCGCGCGACGCTGCCACTGCGACTCGCATGCAAGGGCGGTGGCCAAGGGCGTAAACCCATGATCGGAGGTGTCTCGTGCGTCAGCACCGTATGGCGACTCTGGGCGCGCTCCTCGTCGTAGGAGCCATCTCTCTGCCACTCCTTGCGAGCGCTGCCTCGTTGTCGGATGCAAGTCCGAGGACTACACCGCCAATTGGAAAAGAACTGGCGGAGCTTGAGGCCACTGGCGCCATCGGCTCCGCCGCCTTCGGCAGCTCGGTGGCGATCTCGGGCGACACCCTCGTGGTGGGGGCGCACTTCGAAGCCAGTTATGCCGGCCGTGCGTACGTGTTCACGGAGACGGGGGGCGTCTGGAAGCAGGCCGCCGAGCTGAAGGGCTCGGACACCGTCGCCCACGATTACTTCGGCTACTCAGTGGCCATCTCGGGTACCACCGCCGTCGTGGGCGCATCCGGCCACGCCAAGAATGCTGGTGCGGTGTACGTGTTCACCGAGACAGGGGACGTCTGGAAGCAAACCTCCGAGTTTCAGGGCAGCCAGACCGTGAAGCTCGACTCATTCGGCGAGTCGGTGGCGATCTCGGGCACCACCTTGGTCGTCGGCGCAGGGAACGATGGCAACGGCCGGGTGTACGTGTTCACGAAGTCAGGGAACACCTGGAAGCAGGTCGTCGAGCTGAAGGGCTCCGACACCGCCGAATACGACGGGTTCGGCTCGTCGGTAGCCCTCTCGGGCACCACCCTTGTCGTTGGCGCTTACGGCGCTCACTCTGCGGGGCGCGCGTACGTGTTCACAAAGTCAGGGAGCACGTGGAAGCAGACCGACGAACTGAAGGCCTCCGACACCGCCGCTGAGGACTTCGGCCGTTCGGTAGCCATCTCGGGTACGACGATCGCCGTGGGCGCACCGAACACTTCCGATGCTGCGGGCCGGATGTACGTGTTCGCCGAGACGGCTGGCGATTGGGTGCAGACTGCCGATCTCAAGGGCTCCGGCATCATTGCACTCGACTACTTCGGGGCGTCCGTGGCCATCTCTGGCACGACCGCCATCGGGGGTGCACCGCCCTATTACGCGAAAGATGCCGGTCCGGCGTACTTGTTCACGAAGTCAGGGGCCGCCTGGAAGCAGACCGCCGAGCTGAAGGCCTCCGACGGTCTGAGCGGCGGCTTCGGCTACTCGGTGGCCATCTCGGGCAGCACCGCCGTGATCGGCTCGCCCGACCATGACAACAATGGGCGAAGGTACGTGTTCGAGGCCTGAATCCGTAGACACTTCGGGCCTTCTTCTTGCTCAGTCATCGCGACAACAGGGTGCCATGGTCGTCGTTGCGGTCCTCTCTACCTTGTAGACCTTGAGCACTGGCTGGACTCGCGACGTGACGGCTGGCGCAGCAATTGGAGAAGGTGCTGAACCTAGAAAGCCGGCGACTGATCGGCCGGGCGACGGGCAGAAAACTGCTGGGGGCCCACGGACACCGACGAGTTGGAAGCAGGTTCCGCGACACGAGCGCCAGGACCCGGACGGGAAGTCCGGGTCATCGTTGACCGATAGAGCCGTTGGACCCTGTCCCTGGCGGAGCTGCCATTTCACAATCAGGCCATCGAGGCCTTTGAGGCGTCAGCCCACGATTGGAGGCGTCACGTGCACAAATCCAGCATAGTCAGTCTGTCCGCACTCCTCTTGGCAGGAGGGATCTCCCTGCCCCTCCTGGCGAGCACCGCCGCAGCGGCAGCCGCAAGTCCGCGAACCATACCGCCGATCGGAAAGCAGCTGGCGGAGCTGAAGGGTTCCGACACCGTCGCCGGCGACTACTTCGGCTCGGTGGCCATCTCGGGTACCGACGCCATCGTGGGAGCATTCAGCAGCGGCCGGGCGTACGTGTTCGCCGAGACCGGGGCCACTTGGAAGCAGGTCGCCGAGCTGAAGGGCTCCGACACCGTCGGTGGCGATGACTTCGGCATGTCGGTGGCCATCTCGGGCACCACCGCCGTCGTGGGCGCATACGGCCACGCCGCCTATTCCGGTGAGGCGTACGTGTTCACCAAGACGGGAGCCAGCTGGAAGCAGGTCGCCAAGCTGGGGGCTTCCGACGTCGCTACCCGCAATTACTTCGGCAGCTCGGTAGCCATCTCGGGTACCACGGCCATCGTGGGTGCATACGGCCACAACCCCAACGGTGCCGGCCGGGCCTACGTGTTCACGAAGACGGCGACTGGCTGGAGGCAGACCGCCGAGCTGAAGGGCTCCGACACCGTCGCCACCGACTCCTTCGGCACAAGGGTCGCCATCTCGGGCACGACCGCCGTCGTGGGTGCAGACGGCCACGCCAACGGTGCCGGCCGGGCGTACGTGTTCACGAAGACTGGGGCTACGTGGAAGCAGGTCGCCGAGCTGAAGGGCTCGGACACGGTCGCCGGCGATGAGTTCGGCTGGTCGGTGGCCATCTCGGGCACCACCGCCGTCGTGGGCGCACGAAACCACGCCAAGTTTGCCGGCGGGGCGTACGTGTTCACCAAGACGGGGGCTACCTGGAAGCAGGTCGCCGAGCTGAAGGGCTCCGACACCGTCGCCAAAGACAGCTTCGGCTCTTCGGTGGCCATCTCGGGTACGACCGCCGTCGTCGGTGCAACCGGCCACGCCAACGGTGCCGGCCGGGCGTACCTGTTAACGAAGACGGGGGCTACCTGGAAGCAGGTCGCCGAGCTGAAGGGCTCCGACACCGTCGCCAGGGATGGGTTCGGCTGGTCGGTGGCGATCTCGGGCAACACTGCAGTCGTGGGGGCTATCGACCATGCCTTCTCTGCCGGGCGGGCGTACGTGTTCGAGGCGTGAGGCGAAAGGCGCACGGCGAAAGGCGCACGGCGCAAGGCGCTCCGCTTATTGACGCAGCAGTAGGCTGCGGTCCGGGGAGGAGGCCGCAATGGGGTTCGAGCACATCCTCGTCGAGCGGTCAGGCGAGTTCGCCACCGTCACGATGAACCGACCGCAGCGGCGCAACGCCCTGTCGCTGCCACACATGCGTGAGCTGATCACAGCGTTCCGTGACCTCGGGGACAGCGACGCCCTGGGCATCGTCCTAGCCGGCAACGGCCCGGTGTTCAGCGCGGGGCACGACTTTGCCGATGTGGCCGATGCCGACCTGTCGGCGGTCCGCTCCTTGTTGGTGACCTGTACCGAGTTGATGACACTAATCCAGCAGGTGCCCCAGCCGGTGGTCGCGCGGGTGCACGGGCTCGCCACAGCGGCGGGCTGCCAGCTGGTTGCAAGCGCCGATCTCGCCGTGGCAAGCGAGAACGCGGGCTTTGCCGCACCGGGCGGCAGAGGTGGCTGGTTCTGCCACACTCCGATGGTGGCGATCGCCAGGAACATCGGCCGGAAGCGGGCGATGGAGATGGCTCTGGCCGGCGACGTTATCGACGCGCCAACCGCGCTCGACTGGGGGCTGGTCAACCGAGTAGTGCCCGCCGGACAACTCGACTCCGCCGTTCAGGACCTCCTTGAGCGGGTCACGCTCGGGTCCGCGGAAAGCAAGGGCATCGGCAAGCAGGCACTCTACGCTCAGATCGATCTCGACCAACCGAAGGCGTACGCCTACGCCGTCGAGGTGATGGCCGCGACGAGCCAGCTGCCGGACGCGCGTGAAGGGATGCGCGCGTTTCTCGAAAAACGCAAGCCGCAGTGGCGCCGCGGGCGGCTGTGAACGCCTGGGTCGAGGCGTAGGCACCAGTAGAGCCGCCGTCACATACGAGCCCTGTCTCGCCGATTCCGGAACGTCGGACGAGCTCCCTCAACGACGCCCGCTATCGTCCGGCAAAAGCGGCCGCCACGGCAGGTGCTTCACGTGACGATCCCCATGGGTGGCAGTGGCGAGGCTGACCTCGCCCGGACGCATCCACGACGACCCGCCGCCGATGAGGGCGGGCGCCGAGATCCCGTGATGCGGCGCCCGGAACGGAGGCCGTCGCTCACCGGCTGGCGGCATCGGCAGGCCGGCATCGGCAGGCCGGCATCGGCAGGCCGGCCGCCGAATAGATCCGACAGGTCTCGAGCAGTTGAGCATCGTCGAGCGGAGGCAGCACGCTCGGAAGCCGCTCGGCCAGCATCGTCTTGCCCGATCCTGGTGGGCCGGAAAGAAGCAGGTGGTGGCCGCCGGCCGCGGCGACATCGACCGCGAGCCGCCCCATCCGCTGGCCGCGGACGCCCGCAAGGTCTGGGCGCCGGGGCACCTCCACGTCCTCCGGTGCCACTGCTCATGCTCGGGGCGCCCGGCCGCGAGCTGGCCGGGGCCGACCTCGGCGACGACGCCACCGACAAAGTTGGGCCACAGGGCTCGTCCGGACAGGGCGTCCACGAGCTCGCGGAGCGACCGCGCCGTACGCACGACGGTCCGCCCGACGAGCAACGCTTCGGGAATGCACGCTGGCGGCACCACGACGGCGGGCGAGGTCAGCGCGTCCGTGAGCGGAAGCGCTCCCGGCACCGAACGGATCGTGCCGTCGAGACCGAGCTCGCCGACGAAGGCATAACCGGCGACTTTCGTCGCCTCGAGCTCGCCGGTGGCGACGAGCAGGCCGATGGCGATCGGAAGGTCGAGGCGCCGGCTCCAGTCTTGCGGACGCCTGACGACGCTAGATTGACCGTCACTCTGCGCAGCGGCCATGTGAGCCGCTGGAGAGCAGGGCGGCACGAACCCGGTCCCGTGCCCCCGGCAGGCGGCGTCCGGCAACCCGACGACGGTGAAGCCAGGCAAGCCGTTGGAGACGTGCACCTCGACGAGGACGGGACGGCCCCGGACGCCGAGAAGCGTGGCGGAGGGGATGGAGGCGATCATGAGCGGACTCCGGGCAGGACGGCTGACTGTCTGCGGAACGGCCAGGGAGTGGCGCGCTCGACACGACTCCGCCTCGAACGCTACCGGTGGGGTGTGACAGCACCTCGCGCCGCCATCGGGTAGCCCACGTGCACGAGGTGTCAAGCCCTTGGGTCTGGTCGGGCTTCTCCGGTGCCGACGTGTTGCCCTCAGGCCTCGAACACGTACGCCCGGCCGGCACTCTTGGCCCGACCAAACGCACCCACCACAGCGGTGATCCCGGAGATAGCAACCCTCAAGCCGAAGTCATCGCCGGCGACCGTGTCAGAGCCCTTCAGCTCGGCGGTTTGCTTCCAGATGCCCGCCGTCTTGGTGAACACGTACGTCCGGCCGACAAGACTTACGTCTCCACCCACGAGGGCCGTAGTGCCCGACATGGCCACCCCGAAGCCGAAGTCATCGCCCGCCACGGTGTCGGAGCCTTTCAGCTCCCCGGCTTGCTTCCAGATGCCCGCCGTCTTGGTGAACACGTACGCCCGGCCACCGTCGGCGTCGAGGTATGCACCCACAACGACTGTGGTGCCCGAGACGGCCACCCCGTAGCCGAACACATCGACGGCGAAAGTGGCGGAGCCTTTCAGCTCCGCGGCTTGCTTCCAGATGCCCGCCGTCTCCGCGAACACGTACGCCCGGCCGGTCTTCCTCGCGTGGTACGGAGCACCCACGACGGCGGTAGCGCCCGAGATGGCCACAGACCGACCGAAGCCGTCGCCGACGGTTGTGTCGGAGGCCTTCAGCTCGGCGGCCTGCGTCCAGACGCCCGCCGTCTTGGTGAACACGTACGCCCGGCGTCCGTGGTCTGTGTAGCCGCTTGCACCCACGATGGCAGTGACGTCCGAGATCGCCACGGAGATTCCGAAGTCCTCGCCGGCCACTGTGTCGGAGCCTTTCAGCTCGGCGGTCTGTGTCCACGCGCCCTTCGTCTCGGTGAACACGTACGCGCGGCCGGCGAGGTTTGCCTTGTTGTTTGCACCCACGATGGCGGTAGTGCCCGAGATCGCGACGGAGCTTCCGAAGTCATCGCCGGCGACGGTGTCGGAGCCCTTCAGTACGGCGGCCTCCTTCCAGACGCCCGCCGCGTTGGTGAACACGTAGGCTCGGCCTGCGTTCTTCCCGTAGCCGGTTGCACCCACGATGGCGGTGGTGCCCGAGATCGCTACGGAGTTTCCGAACTCATCGCCGGCGGCGGCGTCGAAGCTCTTCAGCTCCGCCAACTCCTTCCCAATGGGTGGCGTGGGACAGGAGTAGTCGGCGTCGAACGCGGCGGCTGGGTACTGGGTCAGCGCCACCCGCCCGCCAGTGAACGACGTCGAACTGCACCCTGACTTGGCGGAGCTCCAGCTCCGGTAGCCGGCGATCCAGGCGCGCGCGCTGGCGAAGATCGACCCCGTCCCGCCGGTGATCGACTTCCATTGAGCCCTTGTCGAGTACGCACCCACTGAGGCAACGCCCTTGCTCGAGAGCAAGGCAATCTCGCCCCGCAACGCCGCCTGGTCGTTCGCGTCGGAGGTGGCTGTCGCCCCGTAGGCCGACTCCAGCATCTCCCAGCTGTTGCTCGTCTCGACGTCGAGCCACCAGGGCGCAGCCGCGGCCGCCGCTGCTGGCGAAGCCGATCCATCGGCCGTCTCGGCGTCAATGGCGTCGGTGAACGAGTCCTGGGCCGCATCCCAGCCGTAGTCGTAGGAACAGGCGACCGAGTTCGACCCATCGCAGACCTGGGGGCTCTGCTGGCCGGTCGGCCAATGAGACGAGTAAGCAGGTCCCGGATCGGCGGTGTTGGCGTAGAAGGCGGGGGCGTGGTTCCCCGCCGCCTCGGCCCAGCTCAGCTCGCTGGCGACACACGGGTTGGCCGAGTAGACGATTCCGTCGTTGACCCCGACGATGCCGAAGCTCACCGAGGTCGGGTAGGCGCTGCCGCACTGGGGATAGCTGATGTCGTAGCCGGTCAGGGTGGTTCGGAAAGCCTGCGCGGCAGCAGCCGGGCCCCTGGTGGCGAGCAGGACGGAACTCGCGATCAGTACGGCGCCTACAGCGGCGAGGAATCGGCGACGCACGTTCGCGCATGATAACTGCACTCCGACTGCGGCCGCCTCCCCCGTGTCGAAATGAACGAGCCGTGCCGCGCCGTCGGATGTCGGAGGAAAGGGAATTGGCATCGGGGTCCGCTTGCCCGTGCGAGCTGCACGAGGAACTCGGCCGGGTCCTCCCAGCATCGGAGGAGCGTTCACTTCGCCGGAGCGAGGGCATGAAGGAACTTGGCTACGATCGGACCGTCTGTGGGGCCACCGTAGCCCCCGTCGACGACGACAACCGCGAATGCGATGTCGCCGTTGAACCCGATCAGCCATGCGTCCGTCGGTGGGGGGTTGCCCGTCCCATACTCCGCAGTTCCGGTCTTCGCGTATGTGCCGAATGGAAGTCCCTCGTTCGCGGCGGTCCCGCTTGCGACGACGTCGGCCATCATCTCGTGCAGGTCGATGACGAGCGCCTCGCTCAAGGTCTGTGTCGGGGCGTGATCGTCTGGAGCACCGACGACGAGCCTCGGCTCGCGGACCGTGCCGGTGTCGATCGCGGCGGCCACCATCGCCATGTCGAGGGGAGACACGAGCACCTGGCCCTGACCGATCGCGGTTGCCGCGAGGTCGGCCGCATCGGTTGGTGGCGGGACTCTCCCCCCGAACGCCGCGAGGCCCATTGCTGGTTCTTTTCCGAAGTTGTAGAGCGCCGCGGCCGCGGGCAAGCTCGACATGCCGAGGTGCGACGTCGCGAGACCAATGAAGGCGGTGTTGCAGGACTCGGTGAAGGCCTGAGCGAGGTTCTCGACTGGCGCGTCGCCTTCGGCGTTGTGGAAGACCTCGCCGCCGACGGTGATCGAAGTCGGGCAGCTCGCCGGCGACGCCGGTGAGAGACCACCTTCGATCAAGGCGGTGCTGGTGATCGTCTTGAAGGTCGATCCCGGCGGGAACGCACCGTCGAGCGCCTGGTCGAAGCCGTCGGCGCTCGGATCGCTCACCGAGGCGAGGATCTGGCCTGTCGACGCGCGCACCACCACGAGCGCGGCGTTCTTCGTTTCTTCAGCTAGCACGGCCTCCGCCTCTTCCTGGAAAGCCGGGTCGATGCTCGTCTCGAGGGCTTTGCCGGCCTTGGGAGCGATGGTGGCGAGCGTCGCGGTCGTTTTCCCATTCGCCCCGACGACGGTGATCGTCGCGCCGGGGGTGCCTGCGAGCTGGCGCTCGTAGACCTGCTCAAGACCGGTCTGGCCGACCACGCTGCTCGCGTCGTACGGCGCACCGAGTTCGTGAAGCTCTTGGCCGGTGATCGGGCCGACGGTGCCGACGACATGTGCCGCGAGTCCGGGTGTGATCGCGGTGCGCACCGAGACGGCCTGGAACACCGTGCCCGGGATCGAGTAGAGCTTCGGCTTGAGCTTCTTGAGGTACCGGGCCCTTGTGACGGTAAAGACGGGCTCGAAGTAGCTCGGGTTCGCCTTTGCTGCAGTCAGCGCCACGTTCACCTCTTGAGCCGATGCCCCGGCCCCCCTGAGATCCGCCGTGAGCGATGTCGAGTCCTTCACGTAGCTGCCTTCGACCCCGATGATCACCATCGGGACTTCGGTCGTGAGCGGCACGCCGCCGGCCCCGAGGATGGGGGCTCGTGGCGCCCAGGTTGTCTCCACGGCAAAGTGGGCACCGCTCGTGAGCGCCGGGTCGATTGTCGCGGGAGACCATTCGACCAACCAGTGGCCCGAGCGCTGTTTGAGATGCAGGGTGGTGTGCACGATCCACTGTCCGATGCCAGCGAGCTGGAGATCCTCGGTAACTGGAAAATTCGCCGTCTCGCCATGCTCGGTGACCGGACCGGCTACGTAGCTGGTCTTTGTCACCCCGAGATCCGAAAGCGCGACCATGTTGACGGTCGCGAAGTCAGCCGGCGGGTGGTCGACGAGGCGGCTCATTGCGGCCCAATCGCGGTGAGTCCAGCTCGTCAAGAAGGACCGCACCGTCGCCTGGGGGCTGGTGGCAGAGGAACTCGCACATCCACCGAGCAGACCACCGAACAGAAGTCCGGCGAGGACAACTGGAACAAGTGATGGCATCTTCCCGCGAACCGCCACCAAGCCAAGGCGCCTTGGCCACGTAAACGGCCGACCCGCGGGAGGAGCGTTGAGACCGAGGTCATGCACAACGATCGATCTGCGTCGCTCCGGACGAGAATGCCTCGCAGTCACAAGTCGATACCGATCAGCGGGGAGGTACGGCTCCGGGCCCCCTCGGTCTGTGATTGACGCGCCAGGCCGTCCGTGTCAACTTCGCATGTCCCACTTACGCCGGCGTCCATCGGTCGCAAGCGAGCCAGTGTGTAGTCGGAGCTGCCCAGCGACGAACCACCCGGCACGGCGGGCACCGCTATCACCGGACCCAGATCTCGAGGCTGTTGCCCTGTGTGGGTCGGTCAGAGCCATTCGCTCGCCATCTCTGCGCCAGCGCCACACAGGTGCTCGGCGTCAGGCACTCGACCGGTCCGAGCCCGAGCGACGCGTAGCCGCCGACCGGCGGCGTCTTGAGCGCGATCCACCGACTGCCGATCCAAGCGACGGCGATCGGGCCGCCGACCGGAGGGTTGTCGGGGTTCGTGACAACGCGCGCGCGGTCCATGTATCCGCCGACCGCGATGCAGAAGCCCGTCGTCGGGCACGAGACACCACCAAAGCTCTCCGACACCGTTGGTCCCCGCGACTTGAGCTCCGACAGTACGGCCCAGGCCTGGCCGTCCCAACCCTCGGCCAGTGTCTGCTGACGGTTCGCTTCGTCACCGACGGCGAGGCAACTGCGAGGTGATGCGCAGGAGAGGCCCGTCAGCTCTGCAAAGTTCGAGCGTCCCGGTGGCAAGGCGTAGGGGTTGGGGACCATGGACCATCCCGTCTCGCTCAACGCCTCGGTGACAGGTTCAGTGCCCCGATCAGGGATGTAGGTGCTCCCGACCGCGAGGCAGTCGCTTGCTGCGAAGCACGAGACTCCGAAAAGTGTCACCCTCCAAGATCCGGGGGACCCATAGAGACGGTCGGTGCTCGTTGACCACCGATGTCCGTCCCAGGAAGCGACGAGAGCGCCATCGGCATCCTCGCCGACGGCGATGCAGCTGTTAGTCGCCGTGCAAGAGACCCCGTTGAGGGCAGAAGCGCCGCCACCGGACGGGACGCCTGAAGGCTCTGCGTAGCTCCAGGTGGATCCGTTCCAGATCATCATGAACGGACGGCCATTGAAGCCGACCGCGGCGCAGAACCGGACCGAAAGGCAGGAGAAACTGAGCTCTGTCGACGTACGGACGCCGGCCGGTGTCGACGTGGCCACCAGCGTGTGACCGTTCCACAGTTCGAGGGCGGCTTGGTCGAGGTCCCCGGTCTCAACGATGCACCAGCTGACGTCGAGGCAGCTGAAGGCATCGACCTCAGAACTCGCCTTGCCAGCGTCGGCGAACGGGCGCCAGACGCCGTTAGCGGCCGGCCGGGTCGTGACGATTGGAGCCGACGTCCCCGGCACCACAGGAGACCCACGCTCTAGACGCGCGCTCGGGAGCGGGACAAGGAACACGATCACGATGGCCGCCGCGACAGCGACCCAGAGTGCGATCGCCTTGGTCCGGCGACTCAGCCGAGCTACCCGTCCACCCCGACCGAGCGCAGAGCGTCCGAAGCGCTGCACGCGCTCGTGGTTCGACGCCGCGGCCTCCTCGGCAGCCAGAGCATCGAGCTGCTGGCGTATCGATGCCACCCGTCCCGTAGTTGGGCCCGGAGCCTCCGCGAGTATTCGGGGCAGCTCGTCGATGAGGTCGCTCATGTGACAGTGCCTCCTTTCTGGATAAGGTCGCTATCTGCGTCAATCAGCTTGCGGAGCTGGGTCCGGGCTCGCGAGTAGCGCGAGCGCACAGTCCCCACCGGGATGCCGAGGGCCGCCGATGTCTCCTCGTAAGTGAGCTGGGCTCCGGCGACAAGGAGCACGACGTCCCGGGCTTCTGCGTCGATCCGCCCGAGGGCGGAGTTGACGGTGGCGGTCGCGTCCATTCGGTCGAGGACTGCGTCGTGAACGGCATCGGTTCGGTCTGGGACCGTCAGGCGGGCATAGGCAATGAGACGACGTTGCTCCTGTCGCCGGCGACGGCGCACCAGGTTTGTAGCGATCCCGTAGAGCCACGCACGCACCGATCCCCGAGTCGGCTGGTATCCCCGCCGCCCGACGAAGGCCTGGACGAAGGTCTCGGCCGCCAGCTCGTCAGCCAAGTCGGGCCCGACCCGTTGCGCCAGGTAGCGGTAGATCTCGTCGATGCGGTGCTCGAACACCGAGGAGAACTGACTCGGGTCGGTGAGCGACAAAGCGAGCGCTGCTTCGTCGCTCTCATAGGGACCCACCATCTAATGATTGCCCGCAGGGACAAGAAAGGTTCCCGATCGGCGCTGCCGGCGAGGTGGGAGCCTCCGCGTCCGTCCATCGGTTGACGTTCTCGGCCGCGCGGCGCGGTGCTGAGGGTTCGAACATCAGCCCGTGACCGTTCGGCGACCATACGAGATCGCTGATGGCCGAACCGGAGGTCACGACGTGGGCAATGTTGGACCGCAAGAGCCGAAGACGACCACCCGTCACAATGGCAAGCGGGGTTGCAGGTGTCCACGGACTGCTCGGCACCGTCGTGCTCGGCACCGTCGTGCTCGGCACCGTCGTGCTCGGCGCCGTCGTCGTTGTAGATGCAGCGACGGTCGAGGTCGTCGTGCCCGAGTTAGAGGAGAAAGCCGCCAAGCCGACCCCTAGCCCGACGATGGCCGCCAACCGCGCCATCACCTGAGAGCACGGAAAGCCGGTCGCCTCTTCGACACCGACATACCGCTGCCGTTGCCACTTCACATGGGGAACCGTACGAGCCAGGTGAAAGGGCTAACAAGGGTCCTTCGGCATGATCTTGACGACACGACTCGGATCGTGGTCACGATGGTCGGCAGCGGCCGCGCTGGCCTTTCCACGACCGTAGGTCCGGTGCGTCGTACAGAACTGCGGCCAGACTGCCGACGCGTCTGGGCAGGGCAGCCGTGCCATATCTACGGATCGGGATCGGACTCGCCGACTCCAGAATGCCGGGTCAGCTTCCTCAACAGCACCCGCGAGCCTCCGGCAGAAGCCGTGGTGGCGGGTGCGTCAAGTGACCTTCCGCATTGCTGGCCGTAGCGACGCTCCAGCTACCTGGCCGACATGGAGGCGACCAGCGTCATGTGTGAAGTGCCGCCGAGCCGCCGTCAGTGACACCGGGCCGGCTTCAGAGGCACGACTCCGGGACCTCTTGTCAACCCGCGCCACGGATGTCGTTCTGGCGTCTCGTTCGGCGCGCCGTTGCGAAGCTCTTCCGAATCGGGCGCAAGCCTGCGGTACGCCAACTCTCATCCGACCGGTCGTTCTGTTGCGGTCCGGTGCAGGGTGAGTGCGTCCATCGATGCGCCCTCGATGGCAGGCACCCTTTCATCGTTTGCACACCGTAACGTTCTCGGAACGCTCCGGGCTTACCATCTTGCTCCGTGAGCGAGGCGCAGACCGCGGCCGGGCCGACACCGGGGACGATGGAGGCCGTGGGTTACCGATTTCGGTTGGCCTCACCGACGATGGCGATCGCACTCGGTGTGGTCGTGCTCGCACTCGGGATCGCCCTCGTGCCGCTCGGCATCCTCGTCCATAAGTCGGCGGGCGCCATCTGGGGTCAGATAGCGGTGATTCTGATTGTGATGGCGGTGTCGGTGCTGGTGGCGGCTCGCCAGCCGCGCAATCCCATCGGCTGGGGCCTCCTTTGGATCGCGATGTTCTTGGGGCTCTACTTCGCTGGGGGCGACTACTCCGTCCTCGACTACCGGATGCACCACGGGACGCTGCCCCTTGGCCTCGTGGCGCTCGTCCTGGATCAGAGCTGGGCGCCCGCCCTCGTGCTCGTCGCGATTGTCCTTTGGCTGTTCCCCGACGGCCAGCTGCCCGTCGGGCGGCAGCGGTGGGTGTTCGTGTTCGTCACTGCCATCGGCGTTGCTTTCACACTGATGAACTTCGCCGTTATCGCCGTCGCTGCCGCCGAGTACAAGATCCACGTCGACGCCAACGGCAGCCTCCTCACGCCCGACCGGGCTGGACCATGGACGTTGTTCGTCGTGATCGAGAATGTCGTCTTCTTCGGCCTCCTCGCCAGCTGGGTGCTCTGGTTGATCCTCCAGGTGCCGAAGTACCGGCGCTCGACCGGGGCACGGCGCCTGCAGCTCCAGTGGCTCTACAGCGGGGCGGCCATCTTTGTCGTCTCGCTCGTCTTCGTTGTCTTGCTCCCTACCAATTCGTCGAGTCCCTGGCAGCAGGTGGTGAGCGACGTTGCCGCCGTCGGTCTGGCCGCACTCCCAATTAGCCTCGGCATCGCAATCCTGCGGTTCCGTCTCTACGAGATCGATCGTGTCATCAGTCGCACGCTCTCCTACGCGCTCGTCACCGGGCTCGTCGCCGGAGCGTACGTGGGCATCATCACCCTCACGACCAGGTGCTGGACTTCTCCTCACCAGTCGGTGTCGCCGCCTCGACGCTTGTTGCCGTTGCATTGTTCAATCCCGTGCGCAAGCGGATCCAGCGCCTAGTCGATCGTCGATTCAACCGCGCTCGCTACGACGCTGCAGCGATCGTCGCCGAGTTCACCGCATGCCTGCGCGATGCCCTCGATCTCGACACGGTCCAGAGTGAGCTCGTGAGCGTCGTGCGCGTGGCATTCGAGCCGGCATACGTCGGCGTGTGGATCCGGGATAGGAAGTCGATCCCGTAGTCGTTCACGAATCAACCGTTCCAGCGATACCCGCTGGGGGCGCCGAACAGAACGGCGCACTGAACGCCGACCCGTCCTACTGAGGGCTGCCGAGCCCAATCGACGTTCTCGCGGCTGCGGGCTCACCGATCCTGAACCTGCCCCGCTGCCATCTCTCAGGGTCTGCTCAAAGTGACCTTCGCCTCTTGCCTCGGGGCAACGCACGTCGGAACCTAGGTAAGAGACTATTTGCGATGCGACGAGCCGGAGTCGGATGACTCCGGCGGGAGAGGTGATGGTGATGCGCGAGACGTCAGGCTCCCCTATGGATCCGCTTCCGCCAGGTACCAATCTGCTCGAACCGGTGATCCAGCGTGCCGAGAAGGAACCCGGCCGGGTCATGGCCGCCTACCGGGACGGCGAACACTTCGTCAACGTGACCGCGGGTGAGTTCTACGACCGCTGCCGGGCCATCGCCAAGGGCCTCGTCGCCAGTGGGCTCGAGCCCGGCGGTCGGGTTGCCCTCATGTCGCGGACGAGGCTGGAGTGGCTGCTGCTCGACTACGCCATCCTCGCCAGTGGCGGTGTGACCGTTCCGATCTACGAGACGTCGTCGGCTGAGCAGATGCAGTGGATCGTCCGTGACGCTGACGTCCAGATGCTCGTCGTCGAGACGCCAACGATGCGCGAGTTGTACGAGGGGGCGGTGACCTGGGAGGACGGGCCTCCCGAGATCCTCGTCATTGAGGAAGAGGCTTTGGGTGAGCTTGCCCGCCGCGGCGAGGCCGTGGCCGACTCCACCCTCGACGAGCGCATCCACTCCCTCGGGGCCGCCAACATCGCCACGATCATCTACACATCGGGTACGACCGGCCTGCCCAAGGGCTGCGTCCTCACCCACGGAAACCTCCGCGTCAACGTGTGGCAGACCATCGACGCGATCGGATCGATGCTCCAGCCCGACGAGGTCAGCCTCCTGTTCCTGCCGCTCGCCCACGTGCTCGCCAAGATCATCACGCTTGTCGGCGTGGAATGGGGAACCAAGGGCGTCTTCGCCAGTGACATGGGTGCGCTCCTCGAAGAGTTCGAAATGGTGCACCCCACGATGATTGCCGCCGTGCCCCGCATCTTCGAGAAGGTGTTCAACGGTGCCCAGCAGAAGGCGCACGCCGAGGGCCACGGGGCGATCTTCGACAAGGCCGCCGACGTCGCTGTGCAGTGGTCGCGGCACCATGGAGACCATGTTCCGCATCCGCTCACCTCAGCGGAACACACGCTGTTCGATCAGCTCGTCTACAAGAAGGTCGAAGCAGCCTTCGGTGGCCGGCTGCGGTTCGCCTTCAGTGGTGGAGGCCCGCTGGGCGAGCGGCTCACGCACTTCTACAACGGCGTGGGCGTCAAGGTACTCGAGGGTTATGGGCTCACCGAGACCAGCCCGGTCCTGACGGTCAACCGTCTCGGCGCGTGGAAACCAGGCACCGTGGGCCAAGCGCTGATGGGTACGAGCATCCGCATCGCCCCTGACGGCGAGATCCTTGCCAAGGGACCGCAGGTCTTCCAGGGGTACTGGCACAATGAGCAAGCCACGTCGGAGACCTTCGATGCGGATGGGTGGTTCAAGAGTGGCGACATCGGTGACCTCGACGACGACGGCTACTTGCGTATCACCGGACGGAAGAAGGAGCTGATCGTGACCGCCGCTGGGAAGAACGTGGCGCCGGCACCTCTCGAGGATCGGATTCGCGCGCACGCCCTGATCAGTCAGGCGGTGGTGGTCGGCGACGCCCGTCCGTTCGTTGCCGCGCTGATCACGATCGACCAGGAAGCGTTCGCGACCTGGGCCACCCAGGGCGCCCTGGGCGGGACCGCAATCTCCGAAGGCATGGATCATCCGGCGTTGTTGGCGCAGGTCCAGGCAGCGATCGACGATGCCAACCAGTCGGTGTCGAGAGCGGAGTCGATCCGCAAGTTCGCCGTCCTGCCCCACGACCTGACGGTCGTGAACGGCGAGCTGACCCCGACGCTCAAGGTGCGGCGCGCCGTTGTGGAGAAGGTCTACGGCCAAGTCATCGATGACCTCTACGGGAGCTGAGCACACACTGGGGTCTGCCTCGGCCGTGCAGAGCGCGTGATGTTCGAGTCACCCCCGACCTCCATGCCTGAATCGACGGGCTCTGTCCACGAGCTGGCCGACCATACCCACGTGCTTGTGCGACCGCTTCTGCACAGCGACCGGCACGAGCTGGCGATCGGCTACGAGCACCTGTCGGCGGAAGCCCGCCGCCTCCGTTTCTTCTCCGCACCTGCACGGCTCTCGGACGCCGATCTGGAGTACCTCACTAATCTCGACTACCACGATCACTTCGCGTGGGCGGCATTCGCGATCGACGAGCCCGGCCATCCC
>Ga0209415_10007291_pt1 | contig 19335 bp, 19 predicted proteins | sample PeaSoiSIISIP2007_FD_187696 | JGI IMG/M metagenome (GOLD analysis project Ga0209415, IMG submission 187696) | Peat soil microbial communities from Weissenstadt, Germany - SII-SIP-2007 (SPAdes) (version 2) | ecosystem: Environmental > Terrestrial > Soil > Wetlands > Peat | place: Germany... | reverse complement strand
ACGTCGCGGGTGATCGAGGGGTTCTCGCTCTTGCGGGCGATCTTGTCGATCTCGTCGATGTAGATGATCCCCGTCTCCGCCCGTTTCACGTCGTAGTCGGCGGCCTGGATCAGCTTGAGGAGGATGTTCTCCACGTCCTCGCCCACGTACCCCGCCTCGGTGAGCGCCGTGGCATCGGCGATGGCGAAGGGCACGTTGAGCATGCGTGCCAGCGTCTGGGCGAGCAGGGTCTTCCCGCAGCCTGTCGGGCCGAGCAGGAGGATGTTGGACTTCGCCAACTCCACTTCCGCGGACTGCGGCGGTCCCGCCTGGACCCGTTTGTAGTGGTTGTAGACGGCGACGGACAGGATCTTCTTGGCGTACTCCTGGCCGATGACGTAGTCGTTCAGGAACTCGAAGATCTCACGCGGCTTGGGCAGGTCCTCGAACGAGAGCTCGGTGGTCTCCGCCAGCTCCTCGGCGATGATGTCGTTGCACAGGTCGATGCACTCGTCGCAGATGTAGACACCCGGGCCGGCGATCAGCTTCTTCACCTGCTTCTGGGACTTGCCGCAGAAGCTGCACTTCACCAGGTCTCCGCCGTCCCCGAACTTCGCCACCTCTCCCCCTCCCTGCCCCTACGAGCCTACGCCGCGCCGACGGCTTCGGCGGCGCCTACGGCGTCCCTGGTGGTGATCACCTCGTCGATCAGGCCGTATGTGACCGCCTCGTCGGCCGTGATGACGAAGTCACGGTCGGTGTCGCGGGCGATCTTCTCCACGGACTGCAGCGTGTCGTCGGCCAGCATGGAGGTGAGGAGGTCCCGCATGCGGATGATCTCCTTGGCCTGCAGCTCGATGTCGCTGGCCTGTCCCGCCGCCCCTCCCCAGGGCTGGTGCAGGAGGATGCGGGCGTGCGGGAGGGCGAAGCGCTTGCCCCGGGCGCCCGCCGCCAGGAGCACGGCGGCGGCCGAGGCCGCCTGGCCGAAGCAGAACGTCGACACGTCGGGCTTGACGAACTTCATCGTGTCGTAGATGGCGAACAGGGCGGTGATGTCGCCACCGGGGGAGTTCACGTAGAGGTGGATGTCCTTGTCGGGGTCCTCGTACTCGAGGAAGAGCATCTGGGCGCAGATCAGGTTGGCCACCGTGTCGTCGATGGGCGTCCCGAGGATGATGATGCGCTCCTTGAGGAGCCGGGAATACAGGTCGTAGCCACGCTCGCCCCGGCTCGTCTGCTCGATGACGGTGGGGACCAGGTACCCGCTGGCGCCGCTCACGAATCCGCCTCCACGCCGACTTGTTCCTCAGCAGCCACGCCTTCACTCCCTCGCTCTTGCGGATCCCGGATCTGGGCGTCGCCCTCGCCGGCGCTCGCTGTGGACGTGTTCGGATGCGCCGCCGCGAAGTCCACTTGCAGGTCGTCACGGGCGACCGCGTTCCCCTCCTCGTCGACCAGGTCGACATGGTCGAGGAGCCAGCTGAGTGCCTTCGCCTTCCTCCGGTCCGAGCGTACCGCGGCGAGCCTGCCGACGCGGTCGAGGCGGCGGCGCAGATCCTCCACCGTGGTCCTGGCCTGCCCGGCCATCTCGGCCAGCGCCTCGTCGAGCTCCTCGTCGGACACCTCGATCTCCTCGGCATCGGCCAGTGCCCGCAGCCCGAGGTCCAGGCGCACCGATCGTCCTGCTTCCTCGCGCAGCTCGGCGAGCAGGCTGCCCTCGTCGCGCCCCGACGCCTGCAGGAACTGCTCGACGCTCAGATGCCGCTCCTCGAGGCGGTGGCCGAGATCGTGCAGGCGCTCGCGCACCTCGACGTCCACCAGCGCGTCGGGCGGGTCGTCGGCCACGAGTCCCACCAGCGCGTCGACGGTCCGTTCCCGCAGCGCCAGCTGCGCCTGGACGAGCTTGAGTCGCCGCAGCCGTTCCCCCAGGTCCTGGCGCAACGCCTCGACGGTGTCGAACTCGGACGCTTCGGACGCCCACTCGTCGGTCGCCTCGGGGAGGATCTTCTCCTTCACGTCCTTCACCAGGACGCGCATGTGCGCCTCGTCCGCTGCGCCCCCCGGAGCGCGCACGGGGGAGGTGAACTCCAAGATGTCCCCCGGCTTCGCCCCCCGCAGCTGGTCGTCGAGGCCCTCGATGTCGGCGCCGGCCCCCACCTCGTAGAGATAGTCCTCGACGTGGAGGTCCTCGTCGTCTCGGCGCGTCCCGTGCAGGTCGACCGTGACGTAGTCGCCCTGGCGGGCCGCGCGTTGCACGGCCGACAGCTCACCCGATTGCTCGCGCAAGCGGTCGAGCTGGGCCTGGACCTCCTCGTCGGCGACCTCCAGCGTCGGGACGGTCACCTCGAGACCCCGGTACCCGGCGATCGACACGGTCGGGCGGATCTGGACGACGGCGTCGAACGTGACGGGCCCGTGGTCCTCGCCCGAGACGATGTCGATCTCGGGTGGTGCGATCGGGTCGAGCTCGGTATCGACCACCGCACGCGCGTAGAGATCGGGGAGCGCGTCGGTGAGCGCTTGCTGGCGCAGCGCGCTCGCCCCGCCGAGCCGGGCCTCGAGCACCGGGCGCGGCACCTTGCCGGGACGGAAGCCCGGGACGCGCACCTGCCGGGCGAGGCGCCGGGCCGTGGCGTCGAGCGCGGCCGCCACCTCCGACTCGTCGACCTCGACGGAAAGGCGGACCCGGTTGCCCTCGAAAGGGGCGGCGGTGGCACGCATAAGGAAATCCGAGTCTACCGGCACCCGCGGCGCCACGGCCGCACGAGCGGCGACCGGCGCTCAGATCATGATCGCCATGGCGTCGAGGACCCGTGCGCCGAGCTCGGCGTCGTTCCCCAGCTCGACCAGGCCGGCGCGGCGGGCGGCCGCACCCGACAACCGTCCGCACCCGAGGCGCCAGAAGGTCTGCACGTCCATGGCCAGCGACGCCGTGGGCGCACCCTCGAGCCGGTCGACGACCACCGCCCTCCCGCCTCGCACGGCGATATCGAGCCGCCTCGGCGAGAGCTCGAATCGCACCGAGGCGCCCTCGGGGGCGGCGGCCCGCTTCCCGACCACGAACGCCATGGCCGAGGCGATCCGGTCGATGGCCAGGTCGGCGACGGGACCGTCTCGGTGGCCGGGACGGTTCGTCGCCAGGCGCATGTCCTGTTCGTGCACCCAGCAGTCCATCACCCGGACTCGCATGAACTCGCGGTACGGCACGTGGCCCACGGGGCTCGGCCCGACCTCGTCGAAGCGAGCCGACGGGCAGGACAGGAGCATGTCGAGTCGGCGCGCCGTGACCTCGGCGAACTCCTCCACGAGCCGCTCCCCCGGCGTCGCCCGGCGACTGGCCACCCACGCCTCGTTGCGCTCGCCCACCTCGTTGCGCACGTACGGGGCCACCGTGGCCGGAGGGTCGGGGGGCGGGTCGCCGAGCAGCGACCGCTCGGTGCCGATCATGTGCGAGAGCAGGTCTCGCACGCTCCATCCCGGGCACGCCGAGGGGCGATCCCAGTCGTCGCCCCCGAGGCGGCGGCCGAACGCCGCGATGGCATCCCACTCCTCGGCGAGCAGGCCGACGACCGGCTCATCGACCCCTGTGCCCACGGCGCGCCTCCCTGCCCGGTTCCTCGACTGCCCTTCCTGGTTGCCCACCACAGTGCCCGGCCGGGCCCCGTCCGGCCACCCGGTGCCCGTTCCCCCCGCCGGGCGCTGGCCGGGCTCGCCACCGGTCCCGGGCCGGGCATCCGGCCCCGGGACCATCCGCGTCTGCCTGGAGGCCTGCGGATAGCTTCGATCCGACCCCTTGGCGGGGGCGCAGCCAGTGAGGAGGCCGACGTGGCGTCGTACGAGGGCTACTGCGTCAAATGCCGCGAGAAGCGGCAGTTCGAAGGGAACGAGGTCGAGTTGGCGAACGGACGGCGCGCCGCGCAGGGCAACTGCCCGATCTGCGGGACGAAGATGAACCGGATCCTCGGCAAGAAGTGACCCCGCCGGCGCCCCGCCGCTCGAGGCTGGCCACCGCGCCGACGCTTCGTCGCCGCAACGTCACCGTTCGTGGAACACCACCGTTCGTGGGACACCGTGGATGACGTGACGCGCCGCGCGCCTTCGCCGATCCTCAGGCACGCGCGAGGGCGCTGAGCAGCGCACCCTCGCGCAGTCCCCATTCGCTGACCACGAAGCGCTCGATCCCCAGTTGGGTGGCCGTGACGTCGAGCACCGTGGCTCCCACCGGCAAGAGCGCCGCCCGGCGTGGCTGCATCCCCGCCAGCGCCATCCGGCCGCGCAAGTCCAACCCCGCCAGCGTCACCGCCAGGTGGTGCACCTGGGCGGCGGGGAGCTCCACCTGGTTGACCTCGCCGGGGCCGTCCGAGGGCCAGCGCCGAGCCCGCGCCGTGGCCAGGCGGGCGAGGGCCCGCACCGTGCCCCCGCTCACGACGGTCCGCTCGGACACGCCCCGGAACCGGGCCACGGCGTCGCGCACCGACGCCAGCGCGTCGACCGTCCGTCGCCGGACGACGGCCACGTCGGTGCCCGACATCGGGTCGCCGATCCCGAGCTCCCCCCGCAGGCGCGCCGGCCCCACGGCCGCACTGGTGGCCACGGCCACGTTGACCTGATCACCGACCGCCGCCTCGAGGCTGCCCCCACCCAGGTCCATGCCCAGCACCAGGCCCGAGCCCATCCACACGCCGGCCCGTTGGCCGATGAAGCACAGGCGTGCCTCTTCGGCCCCGTCGAGGACGCGCACCTTGGTGCCGACCACGCGCTCGAGCCGCTCGACGACCTCGACGCTGTTGGCGGCGTCGCGCAACGCCGCCGTGGCCAGCGCCACCACGACATCGGCCTTGGCCTCGACCAGCCCGGCGCGCAGGCGTTTGACCGCGGCCACCGCCGCCACCACGCGGTCTCGGGGGATCGTCCCCCGGGCCCCCACGTCGAGACCGAGATTGAGCAGCGCCCGCCGGTGCAGCACCGGGGTGAGCGAGCGGTCCGGGCCGGCTTCGCACACCAGGAGGTGGAACGAGCTGCTCCCGAGATCCCACACTGCAGCCCGTAGCGGCACGGCGCGAACGTAGCCGCGGGACTACGGGTGGGGGGTCATCGCGCGACACCCCACCGGCGGTCCAATGACCTCGCCGGCGCGCCGGATCGGCGCCGGCGAGGTCATCGCGGCCCGAACGACGCGCGCCGGGGTCACCCCGGCCATGTCCACCCCGAGATCTCGGGTGGGTCCTCGCCGTGCTCGCGCGTGTAGCGACGGGCCTCGAGGCGGGCGTCGACCATGTGCTGGCGCAGGTCGGCCGTGCGCACCTGGAGACCCTGGACGCGATCGAGGACGTCGATCACCAAATGGAACCGGTCGAGGTCGTTGAGCATCACCATGTCGAAGGGGGTGGTGGTGGTCCCCTGCTCCTTGTACCCGCGCACGTGGAGGTTGTCGTGGTTCGTGCGCCGGTACGTCAAGCGGTGGATGAGCCACGGGTACCCGTGGAAGGCGAACACCACCGGTCGGTCGACGCTGAAGATGGTGTCGAACTCGCGGTCGGGGAGCCCGTGGGGGTGCTCGGACTCGGGTTGCAGGCGCATCAGGTCCACGACGTTCACGACGCGGATCTTGAGCTCGGGGAGGTGGCGGCGCAGCAGGTCCACCGCCGCCAGGGTCTCGAGCGTGGGCACGTCCCCGCAGCAGGCCATCACCACGTCGGGGTCCGTGCCCTCGTCGTTCGAGGCGAAGCCCCACACGCCGAGGCCTCGGGTGCAGTGCACCATGGCCTCCTCCGCCGAGAGCCAGTCAAGCTGGGGCTGCTTGCCGGCGACGATGACGTTCACGTAGTCGCGGCTGCGCAGGCAGTGGTCGGCGGTGGACAGCAGGCAGTTGGTGTCGGGGGGCAGGTAGACGCGGATGACCGAAGCCTGCTTGTTCACCACCAGGTCGATGAACCCGGGGTCCTGGTGCGAGAAGCCGTTGTGGTCCTGACGCCACACGTGGCTCGACAGCAGGTAGTTGAGCGATGCCACCGACCGGCGCCACGGGATGTGGCGGGCCGACTCGAGCCACTTGGCGTGCTGATTGAACATGGAGTCCACGATGTGGATGAACGCCTCGTAGCAATTGAACAGCCCGTGGCGTCCGGTGAGCAGATAGCCCTCCAGCCACCCCTGGCACAGGTGCTCGGAGAGGACCTCGAGCACCCGTCCCGCCGGTGCCAGGTGGTCGTCGCCGGGGACGGTGCGCGCCATCCACGCCCGGTCGGTGACTTCGAAGACGGCCTGGAGCCGGTTCGACGCCGTTTCGTCGGGGCCGAAGAGCCGGAACGTGGCGGGGTTGGCCCGGATCACGTCGCGCAGGTACTCCCCGAGCGCATGCGTCGCTTCGTGCAGCGCCGTGCCCGGCGCTTTCACCGCCACGGCGTAGTCGGTCCAGTCGGGGAGCTCGAGGTCACGCAGCAGCACACCGCCGTTGGCATGCGGGCTGGCGCTCATGCGCCGCTCCCCGCGGGGGGCGAACGCCGCCAGCGCGGGGCGCAGTCGGCCCGTATCGTCGAACAGCTCGTCGGGGCGGTAGCTGCGCATCCACTGCTCGAGCTGGGCGAGGTGGGCGGGATTCGACCGGACTTCCGTCAGGGGGACCTGGTGGGCGCGGAAGGTGCCCTCGACCGGGACGCCGTCGACCACGCGCGGTCCGGTCCAGCCTTTGGGGGTGCGCAGCACGAGCATGGGCCACGCCGGGCGCTGCGTCGCCCCGTGGACCCTGGCCTGCGACCAGATCCGCTCGATGTCGTCGAAGGCGGCGTCGAGGGCGGGGGCCATCCGCTCGTGCACCGCCATCGGGTCCTCGCCGTCGAAGCCGCCCTCGACCACCACCGGCCGGTAGCCGTAGCCGGTGAACAGCGCCAGCAGCTCCTCGTCAGAGATGCGAGCGAGCACCGTGGGGTTGGCGATCTTGTACCCGTTCAGGTGCAGGATGGGCAGGACGGCGCCGTCGCGCCGCGGATCGACGAACTTGTTGGCGTGCCAGCTGGTGGCGAGGGCGCCGGTCTCGGCCTCGCCGTCGCCCACCACGCACGCCACGACGAGCTCGGGGTTGTCGAACGCCGCCCCGTACGCGTGGGCCAGGGCGTACCCGAGCTCGCCACCCTCATTGATCGACCCCGGCGTCTCGGGGGCGGCGTGGCTCGGGATGCCACCGGGGAAGGAGAACTGGTGGAACAGGCGGTGCATTCCGTGGCCGTCGGGCCCCACGTGCGAGAACAGTTCGCTGTAGGTGCCCTCGAGCCACGCGTTCGCCACCATCGCCGGGCCCCCGTGGCCCGGCCCGCACACGTACACGACGCTCGCGTCGCGGGCAGCGATGACCCGGTTCAGGTGGGCGTAGACGAAGTTCAGGCCGGGGCTCGTGCCCCAGTGCCCGAGGAGCCGGGGCTTGATGTGCTCGGGCCGCAGGGGCTCACGCAGGAGGGCGTTGTCGAGCAGGTAGATCTGGCCGACCGACAGATAATTGGCGGCCCGCCAGTAGGCGTCGAGGACGGCGAGCCCCTCGGTGGCGGGGCGGGGGGTGGTCGAGTCCGCATGAGCGGGGGCGGCATCGTGCATCACGGTTCGCTCCTTGGCATGGTGGGGCCATGCGAGTGCTGGTGGTCAATGCCGGGTCGAGCAGCCTCAAGATCAGCGTGCTCGGAGACGACGATACGTTGCTCGTCGACCGGGAGCTGCCCGCCCCCGGTCCCGCGTCCCTGCGGGCCGTGCTCGACGACACGTTGGGGGACATACCCCCCGTCGACGTCGCCGGTCATCGTGTCGTGCACGGCGGAGCCGCCTTCTGTGACCCCCTGGTGCTCGACGGCGACGTCGACGACCGCCTGGCGCGCCTGGCCGAGTTGGCCCCGCTCCACAACCCTCCGGCCGTGGCGGCCATCCGGGCCCTGCAGGCCCTGCGCCCCGACCTGCCCCAGGTGGCGTGCTTCGACACCGCCTTCCACGCCACGGTCCCCGCGCCGGCAACGACCTACGCGCTGCCCGAGCAGTGGCGGTCCTGGGGACTGCGGCGATTCGGATTCCACGGGTTGAGCCACGCCTACGCCAGCCGCCGGGCCGCCGAGGTCCTCGGCCGGGCACCGGGCGATCTGCGCCTGGTGAGCGCCCACATCGGCGCGGGGGCGTCCCTGGCGGCGGTGGCCGGCGGGCGCTCGGTGGACACGACCATGGGGTACACCCCGCTCGAGGGGCTCGTCATGGCCACGCGCTCGGGGAGCGTCGATCCCGGCATCTTGGTGTGGGTCCTGCGCAACCGGGCGATGACCGCCGACGAGATCGAGGACGCGCTCACGCGCCGCTCCGGCCTGCTCGGCTTGGCGGGCAACGAGGACCTGCGCGCTGTGCTGGCGGCGGCGGACGCCGGCCACGCCGAGGCCGCCCTGGCCGTCGACGTCTACGTCCACCGGCTGCGGGGAGCGGTGGCGGCCATGGCGGCGGCCATGGGCGGGGTCGACGGCGTCGTGTTCACCGGGGGGGGCGGCTGGGGCTCGGCTCGACTGCGCCGCGACACGTGCGCCGGGCTCGCCTTCCTCGGGATCGAGCTCGACGACGACCGCAACGAGGCGACGGCCGCCGACGGATCGGCCGACGCCGACGACCGCGTGGTGTCGCCCGCCGGGGCGGGCACGGCTGTCGTCGTCGTGCACGCCCGCGAGGATCTCGAGATCAGTCGTCAAGTACGCGCCGTGATGTCCGGGGTGCGGTGAGCCGCCGATCCGGGGCCGTCACAGGTAGCCGCGGCCGCCGACGTCGCCCACCGGGCGGTGCAGGCGTCGCCCGGTGACGGTCATGGGCTCGATGCGCAACCAGTAGGCACGGATGCCGGTCGACCACGGCCGCGGCTGCGCTCGCCCGGAGCCGCCGTACAGGTGGACCTCCTCGCGCACCGTCCCCGTGGCCACCACGCTCCAGCCCGTCTCCGACACCGGGTCGATGCTGTCGACCTCGAAGGTCACGAGGGCGTCGTGTCGCACAGCGTCGAGCTTCGAGCCCGCCGCCGTGCGAAGCACCACGGCGGACCCGTCGACGACGTAGTTCACGGGGAAGATCTGGGGAGGCGAACCCGACACGATCAAGCGCCCCACCCGCTGCCCCGCCATGAGGGCCATGCATTCCGCCTCGCCGATCTCCTCGAGGACGCCGGAGCCCTGGCCCGCCGACCCGTGCGTCTGCCAGGTGCCGCTGTCCCCAGAGGCATCAGCCGTGGCGCCCACCCGGTTGCTGCGTTGCCCCATACCCTCACCATCCCCCGGGAGGCGGCCCTCCACCCAGGGTCCAAGGTCACGTCTTGCCCCCCTGCGCGAGGATGGACCGTGCGAGCGTGGGAAGTGGCGGTGCCCGGGCCCGTGGGCGGCGGCCCCCTGCAGCTCGTCGAGCGGGCCGAGCCGCTCCCCGGCCCCCACCAGGTGGGGGTGCGTGTCTCGGCCTGCGGGGTGTGCCGGACGGACCTCCATGTGGCCGAGGGCGACCTCCCCGTGCACCGCCCGCGCGTCGTCCCCGGGCACGAGGTCGTGGGCGTCGTCGAGACCCTCGGACCCGGAGCGTCGCGCTTCGCCCCCGGCGACCGGGTCGGCGTCGCCTGGCTGGCCGGGACGTGCGGTGCGTGCCGTTTCTGCCGGCGCGGCGACGAGAACCTGTGCCGGCGAGCCACGTTCACCGGGTGGGACCACGACGGCGGCTACGCCGAGGTGACGGTGGTCGACGAGCGCTACGCCTACCGCATCCCCGACGGACTCAGTGACGAGCAGGCGGCGCCGCTGTTGTGCGCGGGCATCATCGGCTACCGCTCCCTGCGCCGGGCCGACCTGCCTCCGGGGGGCCGCCTGGGCATCTACGGGTTCGGCGGGTCGGCCCACCTCACGGCCCAGGTGGCCATCCGCCAGGGGGCCGAGGTCCACGTGCTCACCCGCTCGGCCGACGCCCGGCGACTGGCCCGGGAGCTCGGGGCCGCCTCCGTGGGACCGGCCGAGGCCGCCGCCCCGGTCCCCCTCGACGCCGCCATCCTGTTCGCCCCGTCCGGCGATCTCGTCCCCGGCGCGCTGGCCTCGCTCGAGCGCGGCGGCGTGCTGGTCATCGCCGGGATCCACCTGAGCGACGTTCCCCCCCTCGAGTACCAGCGCCACCTGTTCTACGAGCGCGAGGTGCGCAGCGTCACCGCCAACACGCGCCGCGACGGCGAGGAGTTCCTCACGTTGGCGCTCCGCCTGGGTGTGGTGGCGACCACCGTGCCCTACCCGCTCGAGTCCGCCGACCGAGCCCTCGACGATCTGGCCCACGACCGGCTCACCGGCGCCGCGGTCCTGCGCGTGGCGACGCCCTGAGCGATCCGGGGAGCCGCCCGCCACCGTCAGGCGACGGTGGCGGGCGAGCGGAGGTGCTCGGAGAGGAAGGCCAGCATGCGCGCCCACGCATCGTCGGCCGCGGGCGGGTCGTAGCTGTCGGAGCCGTCGCGCATGAACCCGTGACCCGCCTCGGGGTACACGAGCGACCCGGGATGGTGGGCCACCACGGCGCCGACCTCGGCCCTCGGGATGTACTGGTCGCGGCCGGCGAACACGAGCATCGTCGGGCAGCGGGGATCGCCCAGCTCGCGGGCGATCCCCGAGCCGTAGAAGCCCACCGCCGCTTCCAGTCCCGGGATGCGCAGGGCGCTGCGGTAGGCCAGCAGCCCGCCCATGCAGAACCCGAGGACCCCCACGGGGCCCGCCCCGGCGCGGCGCAGGACGCCGGCGGCCGCCTCGATGTCCTGCTCGGTGCGCTGCGGGTTCAGGGACCCGATCAGGGTTCCGACGTCGCCCGCCCCCGTACCCCCACGCGGAAGAAGAGGTCCGGGGCCACGGTGCCGTAGCCGTGGCGGGCCAGCCGCTCGCAGCACCGCAACAGCTGCGCGCTGATCCCGCCCCCTTCGTGCAGGACCACCAGGCCCGGCCAGGGCGCCGCCCCGGCCGGCGCCGAGAAGAAGTACGGGAGCCCGATGTCCGGGTGCGCCTCGTCCTCCTCCACCCGGCGATCCTGCCACGACCGGCCCCCGATCCGACCCGGTCGGTGCGCACTCTGGGTGGCCTCAGGACCTCGGGCTGTCGACAAGCACCCAGGGTGATGCGAGGATGGGACAGGGATCGTCGACCGGGCATTCCGCCAGGTCGGGCTGCATTGGGGGCAGGGGAACGGTGATGGCGTCCACCGAGGTCGTGTCGGGAGCCCCCGCGCCCCGCATCACCCTCCGTCGCCGGCGCCCCGGCCCGCTCAGGGGATCTTCCGCCGGCCGCGGGCAGGCACGGGGCGCGGCGTCGGCATGACCAGCGAGGAGCCCGCCCCGCGTCTGCGAGAGCAGATCCACGAGCTCCGGGAGGCGCTCGAGCAGGTCCAGCGCCGCTCCCTGGACCAGCACGACCGGGCCGCCGCCGTGCAGAGCCAGTTCCGCAGCATCGTGGAGGCGAGCACCGACGGCATGGTCGTCGTCGACCACGAGGGGGTGATCGTGTTCGCCAACGCGGCCGCCGTCTCGATTCTGGGCCAGCCCCACGATCAGCTCATGGGCAAGTCGGCGAGCTTCACCATCGCCTCGGAGGCCCGCCGGCGCCTCGGGGAGGGGGCCGGGGCCGCCGACATGCGCGTGGTGAGCACCGACTGGGAGGACAAGCCGGCCGTGCTCGTGCTGCTGCGCGACGTCACCGAGCAGCAGCAGGCGCAGTCCGGCATGGCACACCGGGCAACGCACGATCCGCTCACCGGCCTCCCCAACCGATACCTGTTCGGGGACCGCCTCGATCAGGTGCTGGCGCGCAACCGCCGCCGGCCCCAGCGCCTGGCCTTGCTCTTCTGCGACGTGGACAACCTCAAGTCCGTCAACGACCAGCACGGCCACGGCGTGGGCGACAAGGTGCTGGTGGAGACGGCCCGTCGGATCGAGCGGGTGATCAGGCCCGGGGACACCGCGGCCCATGTGGGCGGGGACGAATTCGTGGTCCTGTGCGAGGGCATCGACGCCGAGGCGGCGGAGGCGATCGCCGAGCGCCTGGCCTCGGCGTTCCAGCCGGTCATGTCCTTCGGGGACGTGGACCTGCACGTCGAGATCAGCGTCGGCCTGGCGACCACCAGCGACGCCCATGTCGTGCCCGGCGACCTCCTCGACGAGGCCGACCAGGCCATGTACGAGGCCAAGCGTCGCAACCGGCGCCGGAAATCCGAGGCATAGCGCCTCCCACCCCCAACGGCCGGTGCACCCCGGCGCGGACGCCGGTCGACGGCTCAAGGATTCGGGCCCTCGTGCCGAGACTGATGGGAAGGTTCATCGCAGCGCGCCTGAGCACAGCACCCGAGCGAGTCAGGAGCCTGACCATGCCGCACACTCCCCCCGGTCCATCCTCCTTGTCCCGGCCCTTGGGCGAGCTTCGCCCCGGAGCCGCGGTGAGCGTCCGCACCCGCTACCTCGGTTCGTGGAGCAACGGCTTCGAGGTCGCCTCCACCCTGCGCACCGGCTACCGCGTCCGCCGAGTGTCGGACGGTGCGGTCTTCTCCGAGGTCGTCGCGTTCGAGGACGTGTGCGCCACGACGCCGCGCACGGACGCGGGCGCCGTCGACGCCGGCCCTGCGTCGGCGTGCGAGATCGTCTGGTTGTGGGCGTCGCCTCCCCGGCGAACGCCGTCAGCCTGAGGCGGCGCTCGCCTGTTCGAGCGACTCGCGCCGACGGAATCGCAGCACGCTGCCGCCGTCGGCCTGGTTGGCCTCCGAGAGGAATTGCCAACCCGCCAGGGACCGCGACCGCCGCACCCTGTCGACCACCTCGCGCGTGGGTGGCTCGCCGGAGTGCGTCGGGGGAATCACCGTCACACCGAAGTTCCACTTGGCCATCGCGCCAGAGGGTATCCCGCCGGCGGGCATGCTGCTTCGACCCGGCCGCGGCACTGGGAACCAGGGAGAATGTGATTTGCCGGGGGCAACGATCCCCGGCGGGTCACGACCCACGCCGACCGGCGGCCGAGACGAGCAACGCCCGTCGTCGGCCCGCGTCGGCCGCTCATGTCTGGCAGGTGCCGAGCCCCAGCGCGATGGCGGCGCACACCGTGGCGTAGCTGACACGCCAGGCGCCGGCGACCACGACCGCCTGGCCGATCATGGAGAAGGTGAGCCGGGCGTCGGAATGGAAGCGCAGGGTGTAGGCGACGTCGGCCACCGTGGGGCTCTCGAACACCACGTCGCCCACCTCGAGGTAGCTCGACGATGCCAGCGCCTCGTACGGCCCGGTGTCGAGCTGTTCGAGCGCCCCCTCGAGCAGACTGCCGTCCTGGACCTGTTCGACGCGACCCATCGGTGGCGTGCCGCAGTCGAAGACGTCGGCGAACGCCTGGTCGATCTCCGCGGTGGCGGCCCGGGGGTCGGCCGGACTCGGGCCCGGCGGCGGGAGCGCCGTCGGCAACGACGACGGGCCCGACGGGGCGGCGGTGTCCACCTGGAGCGGCACGGTGCCGAGCACGGCACCGCTGGCGTCGCTCACCTGGAGCTGCGAGCCGGCGGCGCCGAGGACGGTCGACGGGTCGCCCGCCAGGACGACCACCGCTTCGCCGTGCACCGGGCGCTCGTCGACCGTTGCGGCGCGCCCGGTGACCGCCAGGGTCGCCACCTGCGGCCCGACCTCGACGCCGACGACGGTGGCGGGCGACCCCTCGGCCGTCCCCACGCTCGACACGGCCGCCCCGATCAGGGGGGTGGCGTAGCCGGGGAACCGCGGCGCGGTGAGCACCCCCACGGCACCGGGGGTGGTCACCTCCTCCACCACGCCCCCCGATGCGGTGCACGCAGCGTCACCGGCGCCGTACCCGGGCGCCGACGAGGAGCCGGGGAGCGCGGAGTACACCGCCACCGCGCTGCCCCCCGGCCAGCGCTGGACGAACTGGGGCCCTCCCGGGGCCACCGTCACGTCGCCCACCTGATCGGCCGGCGTCACCTGGATTCCCGACGCGACCGAGGCGAGCGAAAGGAGCCAGGCCCCGGCGCTGAGCGAGGCCGCGCAGTACCGTGCCCCGCCATCGGGGGTTCCCTGGCCCGAATGCAGGTCGTACTGGACCACGGCGGCGGTCGCCGAGGTGAACACCACCCGATCGACGTGCACCACCGCGGCTCCCGGCGGCTCCCCCAGGACCTCGAGCGCGCCGCCCCCGGCGACGGACTGGGAGCGCTCGAGCGGCGAGACACGACATCCGAGGGCCGTTTCCACGGCCTGGGTGACGGCGCCGGCGGCACCCGCAGGGTCGGCGGGTTGGGTCGGCCCGGGTGCCGGCAGGGTGGTAGGGGCGGCACTGGCCGCCGGCGCGGAGGTGTCGACGCCCAGCCCGTAGGCGGCGAGGACGTGCCCGTCGGCGGCGAGCACGTCGAGGGCGGCTGCCGGCCCGCTCCCGAGGACGGAGGTGGGCGTCCCCCGGTGGGCCAGCGCGACGACATCCGAGGCGGGCACCGCAGCCTGGTCGACGGTGCCGTCGGCAAACTGCACCTCCACCGTGGCGGCACCCGCACCCACTTGGGCCAGGACCCACGTCGCCGGCGAACCCTCGGCGCTGCCGATCTCCCCGATCTGCACGTCGACCAGCGCACCATCGGCCCCGTCGAACAACGGCTCCGAGAACGTGCCGACGGCGGCGGTGTCGGAGACCTCGAGGGTGAGCTGCGACGTGGTCACGCACCCGGACACCGCCGGGCTTCCCGGCATCGTCTGCGGAGGTGCCGCCCCTTCGGCTGCCGGCCCCGCACTCGGCCCCACTGCTTGCTCGGGCCGGTCGAACACCGTGACCTGCACCCCGTCGGGCGACGTGAGGGCCAAGAGGCGCTGGAGTGACGCCGGCGAGGATGGCGCCACGTCGACGGGCCCCGACGTCGGTGCGCTGGCGGCCACGCTCTTGACCGCGGCGCCGCTCGTGGCACCGCCGCCGGCGTCGAACGCGGACACTGACGCGGCGCCGTCTCGGCGTGCCCCGGAGGCGGTGACGGTCCCCGACAGCGGGAGGACGAGGATCCCGTTGCCGCGGTCCAGGGGGCGCCGGCCGCCCAGACCCCAGCGGCCGGCGACGTGAGGTCGGGCTCCCCCGCCCGAGGCCACGGCCACCCCGAGGCCGAACGACGTCACCACGACGCCGGCCAGCACCACGCGCAGCCACCGGCGCCGGGGGTGCCGCCCGCGCCCTCCGGCCGCCACCGCCGGGAGCCCGCCAGCCCCGGCGGGAGCAGACACCGGGGCCGCACGGTCGAACAGCGCTGCCCGGAGGCGGTGCTCGAACGCGGCATGCCGTCTGTCGTTCACGGCTCCTCCCCCGGCTCGGAGATCGCCACGCGCAGGAGCGCACAGCCGCGGTGGACGAGTGCGGTGCCCCTGCCCGCCCGGCAGTGCCGGATCGCCGCCATCGCGGGATCGCTCCTCTGTTCGGAGAAGCGCTGGGCGATCGCCGCCCCCTGGCGGGCGGGCAGGGGGGTCCCCGCATCGAACAAGCCGTCGGGCTCGAGGATCACGTCAGCCGGGCGCTCCAGCGGGCCCGGTGCGCGTCCGGCACCGCACCGCCACCCCGGCAATGCGTCCACCCCCTCAGGGGCTCCCGCGCCGAAGGGCGTGCACGCAGTTCTCGCGACCCGCCTCTGCGCCGCCGCAGCCTCCATGTCCTTCCCACACACCGGTCGGTCGATCCCTTGCACCTCTGTATTGACCGAGTCCGGGCCGATTTGGTTCCGGGAACCCGCCGAGCCGTCCCGGGACACGAGCAGAGGTCACCGGTGCCGCCCGGCCGGTGGCGGGAATTTTCGTCCCGAAAGCCGTCGGCGCCGGGGCGAAATGGGTGAACCCGCGTTGGGAGTCCCACCGTGGGCGAGACGCCATGACGACCTCGTGTCGACGCCGATCGAGATGGAATCGTCGAGCTCGCCCTGGGCATCGCATCACTGGTACTCGGAGATCCCAGACGCGACGGAACACCGAGGAGGACGCATCCCGGGCACCAGTGCCCGAGTCCGATGATCTCGGGTACCGAGCACGCCATTGGGCCCATCGGTGCTGCTGCGTTCGTAGGAGCTCTCCCGGTCGGGAACGGGTCGCCGCCAGAGCGGGCGGGACGGCGAGCACGCGGCGAGTTCGGCGACATCGTCGTTGACGCCGTCCTGACCCGGAGGAGCTCGCTGTTGCTGCAGCCCCGACGATCGTCCTGGGCCTTGAGCGATGATTTGGCCAGGGCCTAATCGTCTATGTCAACGATCACGTCGGTTGTGATCGGCCAGATCGCTCGGAGAGAGGGGAGGGCTGATGGGCAAGGTGCTCGCCGGGATCACCGTCTCGGTGGATGGCTACATCACTGGGCCGAATGACGGTCCTGGCTGCGGCCTGGGGGTCGGCGGTGAGCGCCTGCACTACTGGGTGTTCGGCGGACCCTGGGCCTACGACTCGCCGCACCGAGGGGAGCCGACCGGCCAGGACAAGGTCTGGTTGGAGGAGACCCTGGGTGCCAACGGAGCCGTGGTTGCCGGCCGCGGAACCTACGAGGCGGCTGGCCACTGGGGCGACAAGAACCCCTGGGGGATCCCGTTCTTTGTGGTCACCCACCGTCCCGAGGACGAGCCACCGGGCGGTGAGTTCATCTTCGTGGGCAGCCTGGAGGTGGCGATCGAGCGGGCCAGGGCGGCGGCCGGGGACAAGAACGCGCACGTCATGGGCGGCGCCCAGATCATCCGCCAGGCTCTGTCCGCGGGGCTGGTCGAAGAGCTCACGATCATCATCGCCCCGGTCGTGCTCGGTGCCGGGAAGCGTCTGTTCGACGGATTCTCCGACTCGCTGGAGCTCGAACACCTTGGGGTGCGCCAGTCGCCTTTCGCGACTTTCGTCGATTACCGCGTCAAGAAGTGACGGCAGCGGGACACTTTGATGGCGCATCTGATCTACTCGACGATCGCCTCACTCGACGGATATGTGGAGGACCGAGAAGGCAGGTTCGAATGGGGTGCCCCAGACGAGGAGGTGCACGCCTTTGTCAACGAGCTGGAGCGGCCGGTCGAGACCTACCTGTACGGACGCCGAATGTACGAGACGATGCTCTACTGGGAGACCGCTCATCTCGATCAGAGCCAGCCGTCCGCTGTTCGCGATTTCACGGCGATCTGGCGGGCGGCGGAGAAGGTCGTCTACTCCCGGACACTCGAATCGGTCTCCAGCGCGCGGACGCGGATCGAGCGACACTTCGATGCCGACGCCGTCAGGCACCTCAAGGCGACCGCCGAGCGCGACTTGACGGTAGGAGGGGCCAATCTGGCCGCCCAGGCCATCAAAGCCGGGCTCGTCGACGAGCTGCACCTCCTCGTCGTCCCCATCGTCGTGGGCGGGGGTAAACCGTGGTTGCCGGAGGACGTGCGCCTCGATCTCCAACTGTTGGACACCCAGCGGTTCGACAAAGGTACGGTCCACCTTCGGTATCGCACCGAGTCCATGATCGCGGTATAGGACCGCCCGAATGACTGCTCGTCCAGGCCCGCCCCGACGTTTCTTGACGCTGCGTTTGGACGTCCGGCACGCTGTCGGTCCGTCGCCTGGGCGGCCACCGACCGCGGGGACTGGTGCATCGAGAACGCTCGACCGCTCGACCCATTGGCCTTGGGCGTCAGGAGGCGAGCTCGACGAGCGCCGAATCGGTGGCGTGACAAGTACCCGCGAACGTACCTGACGCGCCGAGCGTCTTGGGGAGGTGCCGGACCGGACGCATGCCGATCCTCTTGCCGGAGATCCTGAGCACCATCGCCCATCTGAGTACGTGAACGACGTCGGCTACCTGCGGGCCATCCTGGCCCCCTTCTATCGACGCTGACCATTGCCGGACCCTCCCGTCCGTGACGGTCTCCCGACGCGAAGTGTTGAGGCGGTCATGTCCGCGAAGGATTGACACCTTCGCCCGAGTTCGATGGCGCACGTCCACGCCGAAGACGTGGTTGGCCGTCCACTGTCGGTTGGTCCGTGGCAACCGGCCCCAAGGCGCGGGTCCTGGCTTCCGAGGTGCTCTCCGAGGCCCCAGGCGTCAAGATGACGGCCGTGCCGCCGTTTCCGATGCCTCGCAACCTCGTGAAGGCAGCCAAGCTTGACCGAGACGAGCGACGCCGATCATGGATGATGGCGCTGTCCAGGACCGCCAAAGACATGGAGCAGCGTTGGTCGCTGACGCTGAGCAAACCCTTCCAGCCCGGCGGTCAGACTGCCTGGGTCGCCCCCGCCCGCACGGAGGAAGGCGACGACCTGGTCCTCAAGCTCGCGTGGCGACACGCAGAGGCCATGCAGGAAGCCGACGGCCTGCGCACGTGGTCCGGGCAGGGTGCGGTCCGGCTGTACGCGTCGGAGGACTTCGACGACACCGTCGCGCTGCTCATCGAGCGATGCGTCCCTGGCACCACGCTGGGATCCCGACCCGAGGCGGAGCAGGACTCGGTCATCGCCTCGATCCTGCCCCGCCTGTGGTGTGAGCTGACCCCGGGCCACCCGTTTCGACCGCTCCAGGAGATGTGTGTCGCCTGGGCCGACGAGTTCGAGGCGAAGGTCGCAGCTCGACCCGTGCCCCTGGATCCCGGGCTGGCGCGTGAGGGCATCGGCTTGTTTCGCACGCTGGCGGCCACGGCGGAACGACACGTCCTGCTGTGCACGGACCTTCACGCCGAGAACGTGCTCGCCGCTCAGCGAGAGCCGTGGCTCGTGATCGATCCCAAGCCCTTTGTGGGCGACCCCACGTATGACGTGCTGCAGCACATCTTGAACTGTGACGAACGACTCCGGTCCGACCCGAGCGGTCTCGCCCGCCACATGGCCGACGTGCTCGGTCTGGACGGCGACCGGCTCCTGCTGTGGCTGTTCGCTCGCTGTGTCCAGGAGTCCCCCGACACGCCTCATCTGGCCGACGTGGCTCGACGCATCGCACCCAGATGACCGTCGCCAACACGGCGTCAGCAAGCGGCCGCATCTGCTCGGGTCGGGCCTCCTGCGTGAGGCCAAGGTCTGGAAGCAGGAGCACGGAGACCGGACGGCCGAAGCCGTGGGGAAGTGCTGCTCCGGTCCCGTGGTGACTCCCTCCTCGTACCCGACGCTGGGGGGCACCCGGGCAACGGAGCCGACGTTACGCCCGTTGCCAGTAGTGCACAAGGGATCTACGAGGTGATTGAGGTTCCTGTAGGCGGCCGAGTGCGTCTGAGCGCTGGGATCCCGAACGGGTGTGCCTGCCGCAACAGGGCAGCACCGGCGGACCTGGCCGTCGGTCGAGGTGGAGAACGGCCGCCACCAGTCGGGCCGGGTCTACGGCCCCCCGCCCCCGACCGGACCGGCGG
>Ga0209415_10007289_pt1 | contig 19336 bp, 15 predicted proteins | sample PeaSoiSIISIP2007_FD_187696 | JGI IMG/M metagenome (GOLD analysis project Ga0209415, IMG submission 187696) | Peat soil microbial communities from Weissenstadt, Germany - SII-SIP-2007 (SPAdes) (version 2) | ecosystem: Environmental > Terrestrial > Soil > Wetlands > Peat | place: Germany... | reverse complement strand
ACGTCCGCAGTGGCTCGACTACCCTGGGCGACGTTTCGATGCCAGCGGCGGCGGTCCTCGCCTTCCGCCAGGAAGGGGGCGAGGCGTGGGGTGCGATCAGGGGCCATGGAAGGGTCATTGGTGGCTGGGTTCTAATAGCTTATCATATTAGACCCGACTGGGCCCACTCGCCCGGCGCCGAACGCACGCTTATAGAAGATGAATCCTCGAAGGAGCGGCACAAAGGAGTCATGGTCGAACTGTTCCCAGTCCGCGGCTGGCACCCGGACCCGTCGGTCGCGGACCCGGATTCCCTGATCTGTCCCGTCTACGATACGTTGTCGGACGCGGACCAAAATCGATACGGCTCCCGGCGATTCAACGCGGCCACCTTTGTACCTCGGCCGCACGGGGTTCCGCTCGAGCGATTCCTGCTCGCCTCGGTCGGCCACCTCGGCGAGGCGCTCCGGGCGGGCGCGTACATTCAGGATCCCACGCCCTCGTTCTACGTGTATGGGATCCGATACCGACCTCCGGCCGATGTGGCCGAGACGATCGACCCCTCTCAACGGCGACCGGAGTATCTTCTGCTGGGGCTGGTCGGCGCCCTCGACCTCGACCGGGTGGCCCACGGCGAGGTAGCCCTCCACGAGCGGACGTTCTCCGACCGCGTCGAGGAGCGGATCGCCCTCGCCGATGCGACGGGAATGAACTTCGCACCGATCATGGCGGGGTACACGTCCGCGGACCACCGCCTGAACAATCGGATCGAGGCGTTGCTCGGGATCGACCGTCGACGGCTCGCATTCGAGAGCATCGTGCCGGCCATCGTGTCGTCTCGCCTCGACGGTACCGTTCACCTCCTCTGGCGCGTCGACGATCCCGCTGTACTCCGGGGGATCCAGGAAGACCTCCGCGGGGCCCGGCTCCTGATCCTGGACGGTCACCATCGGTTCACCGCCGCGGCCCAGCGCCACCACGATGGCCAACGGACGATGCCCCTCGTCATGCTCGTTGAAGGAGGAGACCGAGCGCTCCAGGTCCTTCCGTGGCATCGCGTCCTCCCGGGAGACGTGGTCGCCCCGCAAGGTGTCGCGGAGGCCGCGAGAGCGTCGTTCCCCGGGAATCGGAATCTCGGAGCGGCCCCCTCGATCGAAGGCGCGATCGGGCAGCTCGGCGACATGCGGACCCATCGCCGTCGCGGCTTCCTCCTCATCACGCCAGAGTCCGCGTTCGAAGTGAACGGGCCATCGAGCGACGATGTGGGGGCGGATTTCGACCTCCTGCACTCCTTCCTCGAGGAGCAACTCGGCGTCGACCCGCACGAACTCGAATTCGTTCGCTCGCCCCGCCAGGCGCTCGAACGCGTCGCCGCGACCGCGGAGGCGCCTGCCGGGACCGCGTTGCTGCTTCCCGCGATGACCGAGAAGGGGATCGAGGAGCGCGCTTTCGAGCGGGGAACGTTGATGGCGCACAAGTCGACCATGTTCCTCCCGAAGGTCGCGGAGGGAGTTCTGTTCGCCCCTGTCGACGGGGTGGGCTAGATCGCCCGCCTCCAGAAACGTCGCGAGAGGCGGCTACCGCCGCACCGGGGCGGCACTCTGGGCGGAAGCGGGGGAACTCACCCGGGCGACGGGTGAACGATGCGTGGCACCAACCATCGGAAGGCGACGGATTTTGTCCCGAGAAGGCGAGAGTCCGAGGCGGGCGCGCAGCCAATGCCGCACGTCCGAGATGTACAGGTTGTCGTAGGGGCAGGCCTCCACGCAGTCCCCCACACCGCAGCACTTCGAGCTTCGGAACTCCCCCTTGGTCCGGAAATGTCCGGGCATGTCGACGAGACCGACCGGGCACCCCTTCGCGCAGTCGAGGGTAGTGCAATCGCGGCAGACCTGCTGGTCGTGGACCTTCAGCTTGAAGAAACCGACCTTCTGGAAGGCCTGCGCGATCGTCCCGGTATAGCACCATCCCATGGTGACGCAGTTGTAATTGCCGGTGTACGGGATCGTGACGAACATGAGGAACCATAGTACCGAGAAATAGAGCGCGAACACGAATACCGCGGGGTCGGCGCCCAAGATCGTGACATTCGCGGCACCCGTGGTGTTCAGGTACGATAGGAAGGAGGTGGCGACCAGCGACCCCATGACCAACCCCGTAGTGACCCCGTAGGTCTTCGAGAGCCGGCTGGAAAGGTACTTTCGGCCCACCGCACCGGACCGATTGAACGTCTTCATCGCGTCGACGGTCGTGCCCTGATACATCAGCGGGGCGGTGCAAAACGTCGAGCAGATCACGCGGCGGCCGAAGAGAACCACGAGCCCACCGGTGATCGCATAGGTGAGCACCACGGCCGAGAACACGGTCGTCGAAAGTGGAAACGAACCCAGCCCCATCGGCCAACCTAGGACCGGGACCACGCTCGGGTTTGGCGTGTTCGGGGCGACGAGCCCCAAATAGATGCTCGGGTAGAACACTGCGAACGCCGCATAGCAGCCCATCATCAGGACGAGGCGGATCCGGTTCTCGAGATGCCGGGTCTCCCGCAGCTTGAAGGCGACCAAGGCACCCATCTCGACCCCCATCATGACGAGGAACCAGGTCGACGCGGCGACGGTCGCCAGGAACCAGAAGCCGTTCGTGAACGCGTTCTCGAGGATGATCGCGGCGGACCCGCTCATTGGAAGCGCGGGAAACCCGGCGGTGAACGCCGCCGGACTAAGCTGGACGTCGAGGAGCGCTCCCATGAAGAACTCCGCGACGAAGATGAGCGCGAGAAGTCCGAACACCCAGTTCGGGCGGAGCTGCCAGGGAGCGCCGAGCTCCTGGGTGAGTCCCTCCGGGCGAACCACCGCCCCGAAGAAGACGACCATCTCGAGCACGATCGACAACGCGAAGGCCATGCCATCCCCGTAATAGATCCACAGGAACAACCCGCCCATCATCAGAGCGTAGACACCGAGGAGCTCGAGTAGGTAAGCGGAGAATCCGACCCCGAGCTGGTGGTGGCGGTAGAGGTACTCCATGAGGTAAACGAACAAGCCGATCATCGCCCCGCTCGAGACGTAGATCGCGACGCTCGTCCAGATCGCTGATTCGAGCGCGGGGGGGGAAAACAACATGATGAGCGATTGGGAGACCAGCACCGCGAAGACCGGGGTCGAGAGCCGGTTCCGCAAGAAGAGTCCCGTGAGCAGCATCTCGGCAGACATCGTGAACAGGAACCACGGAGAATCGACGGAAGCGACGAACAGCGGCCCGAGGGCAGAAGCCCCGGTTCCGGAGACCGACGGAGGCAATCCCGACGCGACCTGAAACGTCCAGCCCATCAGGAGCTCGTTCGCGAGAACGAGGACGATCACGGATCCGACGAATGGGCCCTCGTTGAAGCCGGTCGACTTGGAGCGCTCGGTCCCCTCCGAGGGTGCATTGGCCTCGCGAAGGAACGCGACGAAGACCACGACCACGCTCACCGACATGATCGCGCTCGCGACCCAGATCCCTTCCACCAACGAAGCCACCGAGGGATGCACGAAGTAGAGGGCGGCCCCGGCAAGCATGCCGACCATCATCAGCAGCAAGAACACCACCGCGCCTTCGCGCAGCGGCGTCCGAGACTCGCTCGCCCATTTCACAAGGTACGCGATCGACGCGGCCATTCCACCGGCGAGCGGGACCAACACGAGATCGGGGGCGATCATCCACCACCCCTCGAGGGCACAGGGACTACGGTCACCGGGCGTTGGAAGGCATCAGGCTCGCCGTCGGTGTCGGCGAATCCGCTCGCACTACATTCCCCGCCGTCGGACGAGAGTCGTCGACCCAGGTCAACGTCGCGACGGGCGCCACCGCCACGGCCGCCGCGAATCCGGCGAGGAGAAGGTACTGGAACGCCCATCGAAGGACTAACGCGAGTCCCCATGAAAAGACCGGTGGGACTCCTCCCCAGGATGCCCCGACCCCCATGGCGCCGAGCAGCTCATTTCCGAAGCCTTCGACGCCCGCGCCGGCGAGCGGAGGCGGCACCCACGCCCCCAGCGTCCACGCTCCGATGATCAGCGCCCCGCGAATGGCAACGCCGGAGGTTTTCGCACCGAATCCGTTGACCGCGCGAAGCGCCGTGCTCGGGGAGAGTGCGGCCAGGACCGCGAACCCGCCGATCAGCCCGTGGTCGACGACCCAGGTGAACCATAGCGCTGCCGAGGCACTCGAGGGGTCCGTCGTCGTCCAGGCCGCGACGACGGCGAGCAGCCAGGTCACGCCGCCCGCGAGCAAACCGGCCCGGAGCAGGCCGGCGGCAAAGGTCCGACGGGTGAATGGCTTGGCGGCCGGACGCGTCGACGGCGCAAAGGCGGGGTCGTTCGCGCCAAACACCTTCCCGTAGACCCGGAGCAGGAGCTCCTGGGCGATCAGGGCGACGTAGACGACCACCATTTGGAACAGCCCGAGGTACCAGTTGTTGTAGAGGAGGTTCGACCCCGAGGTTCCGCTCGACTGGGCGACGAGCCCAACGCCGGCCGTCGCCGCGGCCGTCGTCGAACAGCAGGCTCCGAGGGTGACCAGCGCGATCATGGCCGGAGTGAGTCCGGCGATGGTGCCGGTCGCGGCCGGACGACCTGCGGAGGACTTTCGCTCGCGGATCAACTGGACGCCGAGGACGATTGCTACCGCCATCCCGAGGCCGACCCCGGCCGAGACAAAGACCATTGAGAAGGTCGCAAAGAAAGGGAGTTCGATGAATCCCCAAGGGGCTGCGACGACGAGAAGGGGATAGTTCCAGGTCTGCAGGCCGAGGGCGTTCCCCCAGAAGATGAGGACAGTGTAACCGCCCGATAGGCGGGCAAAAATCAGCATCCCTCCGATGATCATCGAACCCAGGGCGTACGCGACGCCGATGAAGACCGCGAGACCGACCGCGTGCGAGCGCCGCAGATACCCCCGCACGGCGCTCAGGGTGAGCAGCCCCAGCCGAGAAGGTTCCACCGTCGCTTGCAGCACGCGCGGATAGGGGCGCCGCGAACTTATATTTCGATGGTAGGCACCGAGAGGGGATCGGGCCAAGGCAGTGGACGGCCCGCCTCCGGGGGTCGATACGAACTCCCCACCCCGGGTGCCAACCTATTTGCGAATCGGCGCCTTTGAACGCTCAAGTTGACGTTCACAGCGTTTGCCGGTGTGGACAGACGGCGGGAGCGCAGTCGTTGAACAACGGTACGAATCGCTCCACGAACGACCAAATCGGTCTTGGCCCTAATGTCGAGGAGGGGGTCCGGGTCATCGGCACCGTCGCGCGAGGCGCGGAGGAGATTCTGAATCCGTCGGCCGTACGGTTTCTGGTCCTGCTCCACCGAAAGTTCGAGCCGAGCCGCCGGGAGGTCCTCGCTCGACGGGGGGAATTCCGACGGATCCTCGCGGGAGGCGGGCAACCCGACTTCCCCTCGGAGACGGAGTCGGTCCGGCGGGCGGAATGGACGGTCCCCTCGACACCGCCCGACCTGACCGATCGCCGCGTCGAGATCACCGGTCCGGTGGACCGCAAGATGATCATCAACGCCCTCAACTCCGGCGCCCGCGTATTCATGGCCGATTTCGAGGACGCCCATTCCCCGACGTGGACGGGGAATCTCCTCGGGCAGGCGAACGTCCGTGATGCCGTTCTGCGTCGGATCGAGTACACGTCGGCGGAGGGTCGTCGGTACCGCCTCAACGAGAAGACGGCGACCTTGATGGTCCGCCCCCGCGGATGGCATCTCGAGGAAGCCCACTTCACGGTGGACGGGGAACGGATCTCCGCGAGCCTGTTTGACTTCGGTCTCTTCGTCTTCCACAACGCCCGGGAACTCCTTCACCGGGGGTCGGGCCCGTACCTCTACCTCCCCAAGATGGAGCACTACCTGGAAGCACGGTTGTGGAACGACGTGTTTCGGACCGCGGAGGAAGTTCTCGAGCTCCCTCGCGGGAGCATCCGCGCCACCGCGCTCATCGAGACCCTTCCGGCCGTCTTCCAGATGGACGAGATCCTCTGGGAGCTCCGGGAGCATTCCGCGGGATTGAACTGCGGACGCTGGGACTACCTCTTCAGCTTCATCAAACAGTACGAGCAGGTCCCGAAGACCCTCTTCCCCGACCGGTCGCGCCTGACGATGGGGGCGCCGTTCTTGGCGGCTTGCTCCCATCTTCTCATTCGCGTGTGTCATCGTCGGGGAGCCCATGCGATCGGGGGGATGGCCGCCCAGATCCCGATCAAAGAAGACCCTGAAGCGAACGCTCGAGCGATCGCACTGGTGGTCGCCGACAAGGAGCGGGAAGTGGCGGCCGGGCACGACGGGACCTGGGTCGCTCATCCTGGTCTCGTGCCCATCGCACGAGAGGTGTTCGACCGTGGGATGCCCGGTCCGCACCAGATCGGGCGACCGAGCCCGGCGGAGGAGATCCGGGCGAACGACTTGCTCGCGGTACCGAGCGGCCCCGTCACCGCAGAAGGGGTGCAGCGAAACGCCCGAGCGTCGCTGCGGTACCTCGAGGCTTGGCTCCGGGGGAACGGCTGCGTTCCCATCGACCACTTGATGGAGGACGCGGCGACCGCCGAGATCGCGCGGTCGCAACTCTGGCAATGGGTGCACCACCGCGCGGTCTCAGACGAAGGAGCACCCGTCGACCTTTCGATGGTCCGTGCGGCGTTCGAACGGGAGCGAACCAAGTTCCTTGCCGAGGCGCGGTCGGCGCACGCCCCTCGTTCGTTGGAACGCGCGGCCGCGATCCTGGACGAGCTCGTGGCATCGCCGGTTCTCGTCGGGTTTATCACGGAGCGTGCGTACCCGGAACTGGGGGACCCGCAAGGGGGCGAGGGAGAATGACCGAACCCGTCGGATTCGACTGGAAGGAGAACGATCGCTGGAAGGGGATCGTGCGACCGTACCGCCCCGCGGACGTGGAGCGCCTTCGGGGCTCCGTGGTCATCTCCCACACGCTCGCCTCCCTCGGCGCCCAGCGATTGTGGCGTCTCCTTCACTCTGAGTCGTATCTCCCAACGCTCGGAGCGATGACGGGCACCCAGGCGGTCCAGATGGTGGCCGCCGGGCTGCCGGCGATCTACGCGAGCGGTTGGCAAGTCGCGGCCGACGCGAACGACGCCGACCAGACCTACCCCGACCAGAGCCTCTACCCGGCCGACTCCATGCCGAACCTCGTCCGTCGGATCAACAACGCCTTCCGGCGCGAGGACGAAAAGCAGCACGCCCTCGGGAAGGACGACGTGGCGTGGTACGCGCCGATCGTCGCGGACGGAGAAGCCGGGTTCGGGGGCAATCTCAACGTTTTCGAGCTGACGAAGTCCCTGATCGACGCGGGGACGGCCGGCCTCCACCTCGAGGACCAGCTCGCCTCCGTCAAGAAATGCGGGCACATGGGTGGGAAGGTCCTCGTCCCCGCGCGGGAGTTCAATCAGAAGCTCTGGGCGGCCCGGCTCGCGGCCGATGTCTCGAACGTTCCGACCTTGGTCATCGCGCGCACCGACGCGCTGTCCGCGAAGCTGTTGACGAGCGACGTCGACCCCCGGGACGCGCCGTTCCTGACCGGGAACCGTACCCCCGAGGGGTTCTACGAGATCACCGGCGGCCTCGACATGGCGATCGCCCGCGGCCTCGCGTACGCCCCGTACGCCGACCTGCTCTGGTTCGAGACGGCGGGACCCGACCTGGAGGAGGCGGAGCGGTTCGCCACCGAGATCCACCGGGAGTACCCGGGCAAGCTCCTCGCCTACAACTGCTCGCCCTCGTTCAACTGGCGCAAGAAGTTGAAGCCGGACGTGATCGCGGAGTTCCAATCGACGATCGGAGAGATGGGCTACAAGTTCCAGTTCGTCACGCTCGCCGGGTTCCACGCGCTCAACCTGTCCATGTTCCGTCTAGCGAAAGGGTACTCGCAGACCGGTATGGCCGCCTACTCCGAGTTGCAGGAAGAGGAGTTCCGGGCGGAGGAGGAAGGGTATGCCGCGGTGAAGCACCAAACGTTCGTCGGAACGGGGTACTTCGATGAGGTCGCCCAGATCCTTTCGGGCGGTCTCACGTCCACCCTCGCCATGGACGGCTCGACCGAGTCGGAGCAGTTCGTCCCGGACAAGGAGCCGGCGCGAAAATCCTCACGGTCCCGGGAGCGCTCGCCCGCCGCTTCCAAGGCCGGGTGACCCGAGAGCCGGGGTCAGCTTCGGCTCTTGCCCCACATTTGGTGGGCCGCGACGACCAGCATGATCTCCGAAGGTCCGTGGGCGATCCCGCCGCTGCGCACGTCGCGCCAGCGCTGCTCGTGCGGAAGGTCCTGGGAGTATCCGCGTCCGCCGTGAAACTGGATCGCGTGGTCGATCGCTCGAAGCCCGTCCTCCACCGCCATCCACTTCGCGAGCGCCGCTTCGGCCGCGGCGTCGTGACCCTGTTCGAGACGGGTGAGGGCGTCCCGAGTGTAGAGCCAGTCGGCCGACAGGCGTCCGGCATCCTGTGCCAACGGGAAGGAGACTCCCTCCTGGCGCCCGAGGGGTTTACCGAAGACGCTGCGCTGCTGGACGAACTCGACCGTGGACTCCCAGGAAGCGAAGGCGGCTCCGAGGTAGATCGCGGCCAACAAGGCCCGCTCCTGGGTAAGCTCCGCCCGGAGGTACTCGAATCCCTGCCCTTCCTCTCCCAACCGGTACCGCGCGGCCAGGCGAACGTGGTCATAGGAGACCGAACCGCGACGTTGCCATCGCTCTCCCAGATCTCCCGAAGTGGGGTGCCGTACGATCCCCGAAAGGTCCTGAGGGACGAGGAACGCCGTGATCCCTCCTCGCGGGTCGCTCGAGGCGAGACGTCCGTAGACAATCGCGGCGTCCGTGTCGAGACATAGCGCCACCTCGCTCTTCTCACCGGTGAGGACGTACTCGTCCCCGTCGCGGGCCGCGACCAGGGACATCGCCTGGGCATCCGAGCCGGCGCCGGGCTCCGTGATCTGGTTGCCGACCAACCGTTCGCCTCGCATCATCGGCCGGAACCATTCGTCGACTAGATCCGGCGAAGCGTGGTCCGCGAGTACCGACGAGAACTCCGGCTGCAGGCTCAGCTTCGCGAACGCGGTCCCCGAGCGATATGCGAGGTAGAACAGCGCGAGACCGACCTCGGGGAGCGGTAGGGCCTTTCCCCCCAGGGCTTTGGACATGCTCAGACCCAATAGGCCCGTGGCGCCCATTGCTCGGAACTCCGCACGGGGGAACGATGGGTCCCGGTCGAGCTCACGGTACCGGGCGAAGAGGCGGTGGGCGCTCGCGAACTCGGTTATCTCCTTGGCGATCGGATTGTCAGGGTCAGGAGGTAGCGTCGGCATTCACAGTCCTTCCCGGACGAAGAATGGGGGGGAGGTGCGGGGGGGTGCGGAGGGGGGTCGCTCGCCGATGACCGACTTCGCGCGAAGGCGCTCGAGCTCTTCCCCCGAAAGCCCGAGGAGCCCGCCGAGGACGCTCCCATTGTCCTGACCGAGCCAGGGAGCCCCGCGCCAGACTCGGCCCGGCGTCTCGGAGAACTTGGGGGCCACGCCGGCCCCTTTCACGCGACCGGCCACTGGGTCGTCCCATTCGACGAACATTTCGCGCTCCCTGAAGTGAGGGTCCTTCGCGGCGTCGGCGATGTCAAACACCCGGTTGATCGCCACATCGTGCTTTCGTCCGACCTCCTCGAGCTCGTCGCGGCTTCGCGAGGAACAGAACTCCGCGATCGCTCGGTCGACGATCTCCCGATGGGCGAGGCGATAGTCCCGGTCATCGAACGCTGCGTCCGTGAAGGCGATGACCGTCTTGAGCCGGGCCCAGGCCTCCGGCGTCGGGGCGGCCACGACCACCCATCCGTCGGACGCGTGGTGGACATCGTACGGATGCAGTCGGGCGTGTCCCGAACCGTACCTCCCTCGGACCACGCCACGGACGAAGTAGTCGAGCGCGAGGTTCTCGAGCAGGATGAAGAAGATCTCGTACTGCGCCACATCGACCGATTGCCCCCGGCCGGTGCGGCCCGCGTGGATGTACCCCATCAGTCCGGCCGTCGCGGCCGCGAGCCCGGTCACCGTGTCGTTGAGCGCGGTTCCCGAACGCATCGGAGGGTCGGGTTCCGGGTTCCCCTGGAGCGACAGGTATCCGCTGTAGGCTTGCGCGGTCAGGTCGTACGACGGCGCACCGAGGCGTTCGGGACGGCCGGTTCGGCCATAGCCGGAGACGTGGACGATCGTCAGGCGGGGGTTCGCCCGCCAGACTTCCTCGTCCGAAAGTCCGAACTTCTCGTACGTTCCCGGACGGGAAGATTCGATCCATATGTCCGATTGGCCGAGGAGCCGAAGGAAGATCTCGCGACCTTCGGGCTTGCGAACGTCCAACCCGACCGAGAGCTTGTTGCGAGAGTACTGGACCCAGGATTCCGAAACGGCCTCCTTCGGGGAACTGCTTTCCAGCATCGGCCGGGTGGTCCGGGTCGGGTCGGCGAACGGAGGCTCGAACGGGGGGCCTTCGATGTGGATGACGCGGGCACCGAACTCGCCCAGATACGTCGCCGCCCAGGGACCTGCGACGTATCGGGCCGATTCGAGGACGCGTACCCCCTCAAGGGGACCGAACGGCGGGGGGAGCGGAGCGGCGCCCGGTGACGGAGACACGTTGCGTCAGCGAGCCACGGTACGATAACTCGGGAGGTTCAGAACGTAACCTCGGCGACCAAATACGGTCGCCCTCTGGCCGCGCCGATGTCCGAGGCACCCTGGGTCCGTTTCGAGGGCGCGAAGTTCCGGGACGAGCTCACGAAGTACAAGATGGCGAATCATCCGTTCAAGACCCACCCCTTCTTCGCACGGCTGGAGCGAGGCGAGGTTCCGCGCCCGCTGCTTCGGGCCTGGGTGAAGCAATTCTACCCGTGGCTCGCGTCGGTGCCGATCGCGATGGCCGAGCGGTTCGCGAATTGCTCAGCCGACGCGGCGAACGACCCGTACCGACGGATGATCCTCGACCAGCTGGTCGAGGAAGCGGGCGACCCGAAGGGCAAGGCGCCCGGACACCCAGAACTGTGGCTTCGATTCTGCGAAGGGGTCGGAGTGCCCCGCTCGGAGGTCCTCGCCTCATCGCAGCTGCCGAGCACGATGGTCGCCATCGATGATTTCCTCTACACGAACCGGATGAACGCGTTCTACGTCTCGGCGGCGGGGTCCTCGGAACCGCCCAACGTGGAGCTGTGCGCGCGCCTTCTCCCCGCGTTCCGTACGCACTACGGGGTGGACGAGGCCCACCTCGAATACTACACCCTCCATGTCACCGCCGACGTCGAGCACAGCGAGTGGATCGGCCAGATCGTCGCCGGATTCGCCTCAACTCCGGAGGTCCGTAAACTGATGTGGGAACAGATGCTGCGCGGCTTCTCCCTCCATGCGCTCCTCGTGGATGGGGTGCTCGCGGCGGAGAACGGCGGCGCGGCCGCGACGAAGGATAAATAGCACTGGGCGGGTGGTCACGGTCGATGGCGGCCCTCACTCCACAAGCCCTCCGCGGGCGAACGGTGGGGCGGGTTGCCGTGACCTGGCTCTGGTGAACGGGAGGCGCCGGGAAGGCGCCGTCCCAACGTGCCGGGCACGTTCTCGGACCGCGATTTCTCGAAGCCTCGACGCAACAAAAACAAACCGAAGGTAGCAACCATGGAAGGCAGAACCATCCGAATGCGACGTCTGTTCCCGAGCTCCCAGCGCAAGCTCTTCTCGGTACCGTTGGACCACCCGGTCTCGATGGGACCGATCGACGGGATCGAGGAACTCGCACCGCTCGCTCAGGAGCTTCAGGACGGCGGGGCAGACCTACTCATCGTCACGAAGGGCGCGGTTCGGGAGCTCGCCCCCATCCTCGCCCCGACGACCTTTCTCGGGATCCACGTTTCCGCGTCGACCAGCCTCGGCACCACCTCGAACCAGAAGGTCCTCGTCGGGACCGCGGAAGAGGCGGTGAGCCTCGGTGCCGACCTCCTCAGCGTCCAGGTGAACTTCGGGATCCCCGAAGAACCGGAGATGCTGCGAGACCTGGGCGTCGCCGCGGATCAATGCCGTCGGCTCGGACTTCCCCTCCTCTGCATGGCGTACGTGAAGAAGCCGAACGGAGGGACTCCCGACGAGCTCCGTCACGCGGCGCGCGCCGCCGCCGACACGGGCGCGGACATCGTCAAGACCAGCTACCCCGGCTCCGCGAGCGAGTTCGCGAAGCTCTGTCGCACGACGCCTGTGCCGGTCCTGATCGGTGGGGGCGTGCGCCTCGACAACGAAGAGGAATTTCTGACGATCGTTCGGGAAAGCGTGAGGTCCGGCGGCGGAGGGATCTGCATCGGCCGCAACCTCTTCCAGCGGCGGCCCGTCGCGCCGCTCGCCCGACGTATCTCCGTGATCCTCCACGGCGCAGAGTAAGGGGGGTCGGCCATGACGCGCGAGCGAGTGACGGTGGCACCCACCGCCGCCTCGCGCGAGGCGCGAGCTTCCATCCGAGAACGCGCGCGCCGTCGTGGATTCCAACGGTTCGCGGTCGAAGAGACGGATCCGACCGAAGCCGCTCCCGGAGAAGTGGTCCTGGTCCGCCGAGGCGACGCCTTGGAGATTCTCGGGGGTGAACGAGGGGCGATTCCGATCGTGTCCGTGCGCAACCCGTCCGACCTGGATGCGGCCCTCCGGACCGCCCCGGCCGGCGGTGTCCTCGCGATCGAGTGGACCGGCGACCGGGTCATTCCGCTCGAAAACGCGATCGCCGCCGTCGCGCGGCGCTTCGAGCTGTGGGTCTTCGCGAACGGCCCCAGTGAAGTCCCTGGCGCTCTCGGCGCCCTCGAGCACGGTGCCCAGCAGGTCATCGTGGCCGTTCGATCTCCCGAGGAGGTCGACGATCTGGAGGCCCTTCTAGAAGGCCCCCTCCCGACGAACCTTGACTGGGTCGTAGTGCCGGTGGCGACGGTCCGCCCCGTCGGGCTCGGCGACCGAGTCCTCGTGGACACCTCTTCGCTCCTCCGACCCGAAGAGGGTCTCCTCGTCGGAAGCTCAGCCGCCTTCCTCTTCCACGTGGCGAGCGAGGCGGTCGGCTCTCAATTCAGCCGCCCCCGCGCATTCCGAGTAAATGCGGGCGCTGCGCATTCGTACGTTTTGATGGCGGACGGTTCGACTCGCTATCTTTCGGAGCTTGAATCCGGCGACAGCGTCCTCGTGGTCCATCCCCGAGGAGCCGCTCGCTCGGTCCGAGTCGGACGGATCAAGATCGAGCGTCGGCCTCTCGTGGCGGTCGCCGCTTCCCTCGACGGATCGACGGCCACCGTGTTCCTTCAAGAAGCCGAGACCGTCCGACTCTCGGCGGAGACGGGGCGAGTCCCGACCACGGAGATCTCCGCGGGAACTCGCATCCACGGAGTGCGCATGCCCCCAGCCCGACACTTGGGCCGCGCTGTGCAGGAGACGATCATCGAGCGATGAGCATCCCACCCCCCGCCATCGTCGTCACGCTCCCGGCCCGGACCGTGGCCGAAGCCCGAGTCCAAATCGAGGAAGCTCGCTCCGGCGGGGCGGACCTCATCGAGCTTCGGTTCGATCGGTTCTCGCCGGAAGAGCGCGGCCACGCTGCCGACCTGTTCCCCTGTACGTCGCCGCTCGTGGCCACCCTTCGCTCCCGAGCCGAAGGCGGAGAAGGCCCCGATGACCCGGCCACCCGGGGTAGGATCCTGAATGAGCTCGCGCGGAATCCCTTCCGATGGATCGATGTCGAGCTCGCCCGCGACTTTCTCGTCGCCGACACACTACTATACCCGGGTACTCGGGGGTTGATCATCTCGAGCCACCGGCTCACGACCCCGAGCGACTCGGAATGGAGCCACCTGATCCGCCACAATGTTCCGGACGGGACGATCCGGAAGGTCGTCGTTCCCGCGAGCGTGGGACAGGCCCTTCGGGAGCTGATTCCCGCGCTGCCTCCCTCCGGCGAGTCTCCGCTCGTCGCGCTGACGACCGGGCCCTCCGGGCCGCTTCTCCGCGCCTGGTCGAGGCGGTTCGGGTTTCCACTCGTCTACGCGTCCCTTCCAGAACGGACGGACGGACCCGCGCTTGCGCCCGTCGAGCCGAGCCAGATTCCCTTGGACCGATTGCAGCCGTACTTGCGGGCCGATGGTACCCCGCCACTATTCGCGGTGGTGGGGCACCCCGTCGAACGGTCGAGGAGTCCCGCGCTCCACTCCCGCTGGATGCGGGAAAACGGACACACCGGGCTCTACGTCGCCCTCGACTTCGGGAACGAGAAGGAGTTCATCGAATCTCTTCCGCTCCTCGTGGAGGGCGGATTTCGTGGGCTGAACGTCACCCACCCGTTCAAGGAGGCCGCCCTCGAGGCCGCGAGCGCCGTGGGTCCGGGCGCGGCGGCGTGCGGCGTCGCCAACACCCTCACTCTCGGTCCGGAGGAGATCGCCGCCGAGAACACCGACCTGGTGGCCGTCCTACGCCGCCTGGAAGAACTTCGGTCCTCCGGAGCTTGGGACGGGGAGTCGGTAGGCGTGATCGGCGCGGGCGGTGCCGCGCGAGCGACGCTCGCGGCCGCGCGGACCCTCGGTGTTCGCGCGCATATATGGGCGCGTCGGCGCGAGGCGTCCGAATTGCTCGCCCGGGAGTTCAGTGCGACGGCCCCCGACGAACTGGCTCAGGTTCAGCCCTCGCTCGTGGTGCACGCCACTCCCGTGGGCCGGGAGCTGCCGTTGCCGGAATTCCCCCCGGACCTTCGCTGGCTACGTCCGGGAATCCATCTGCTGGACTGGGTCTACGATCCCGCGGCCGGGATCCTCCGCTCGTCCGCGGAGAAAGCCGGGGCTACCTACGAAGATGGCTCACGACTCTTGGTCTACCAAGCCGCCGCGAGTTACGGCATCTGGTGGGGAGAGGATCCCGCACCCGAGCAGCTCGCCGCCGCCCTCGAGGGGACCCGATGATCGGAACGGGCCGGGCGTCGGGCGCTATCACCGTATCGAACGCGCTCTCGACGGGGATCGGATGCGCGGCCGGGATCGAACTTCGGGTCGAGGCACGCGTCGAGCTGACCGCGGACGGACCAGGGACGACCCCGACGCTCGAGATCCCCGACGGCATCCGGACCCCGGTGGTCGAGGAATCGCTTCACCTCGGTCTCTTGCGGTACTTCCCTGAGTCGCATGCTCTGGTACGGCTCTCGCTGCGCTCCGAGATCCCGGCCGCTCGGGGGCTCAAGAGTTCGAGCGCGGTGAGCACCGCCATTCTGCTCGCCCTCTCGAGCGCCGCCGGCCGCCACCCTCCTTCGCTCGAAGTCGGCCTCCTCTCGGCCGACGCGAGCCGACGAGCGGGCGTCAGCGCCACGGGGGCACTCGATGACGCCCTCGCGGGACTCGAGGCGGGATTCGTGGTCACGGACAACCTCCGGGGCGAGGTCCTCCGCCGAATGCCGGTGGAACCGGACTGGGGAGTCGTCCTGTACATCCCGTCGAAGAATCACCCTCCGTCGCCCAATCTCCGTGCGGCATTTTCGGGCGAGCGGTCCGCCGGGGAACTTTCGGTGCGAGCCGCGCTCGACGGGGACTGGAGCAAGGCCATGAGGCTCAACACCGAGCTCGTAGAGCGGACGATGGGGTATTCCTACGGGGAGGTGCGCGACCGCCTCCAACGACATGGGGCGGTCGCCAGCGGAGTGAGCGGCCTCGGACCGACGCTTGCGACCATCGCGCCCGTAGGGCTTCTTGGGGACCTTCTCGACCGCCTGCCGTCCGACGACGCCCAGAAGCTCATCGTCCCGTTCACCCGGTCGACTCCCGGAGGGGGCGCGGCGTCATGACGGTCGCCACGATCCGACCCGGCCCCGTCCATGGGACCCTCCGAGCCCCGCCGTCGAAAAGCTACACGCACCGCGCCCTCATTGTGGGCCACCTGTCGCGACGCCCGTTCCGAGTGGTCCGCCCGCTCGATTCCGAAGATACCCGCGCGACGGCCGCCGCCCTCGTCGGTATGGGGAGCGCGGTGCACCGGGGCCCGGAGGCCTGGCGCGTGATGTCCCTCACGATCCCCCCAGGGCAAAGCCGCCTCCGGGTGCATTGTCACGAATCCGGCACCACCCTGCGGTTCGTCTCCGCCCTCGCCGCCCTGTCCGCGAGGACGGTCATCCTGGACGGAGAGGGCCGCCTTGAGGCACGACCGATCGACGAGCTCCTCGCAGCTTTGCGACAGTTGGGAGCGAGGTGTCGCCATGTCCACCGGCGCAGCCTCCCGATAGAAATCCGCGGTCCGATCCGAGGCGGACGGGTCCGGTTGAACGCCTCGGAGAGCTCCCAGTTCGCTTCCGCGCTGCTCCTTGCACTCCCGACGGTGGAGCCTGACTCCTTCGTGGAGCTTGTGGGCCGCGTGGTGTCGAGGCCGTACTTGGACGCGACCCTCGCTGTCCTCTCGCACCAGGGAATTCACGTCGTGGGTCGGGACCGGCGGTTCCGAGTTCCGGGAGGCCAACACTTCCGAGGTTCATCGTTCGCGGTCCCGGGAGACGCCTCCTCCGCGGCCTACCTCTGGGCGGCGGCCGCCGTCGGCGGAGGGGTCGTACGTGTCCGCGGGATTCCCCGCCAGTGGCCTCAAGCTGACCTGTCGGTCCTCACGCTCCTGAAAGCGGCGGGAGCGGATGTTTCCATCGCGAACGACGGGGCGACCGTCGGCCGCGGCACGCCGAGATCGTTCCGTGCGGACCTCACAGACGCGCCGGACCTCTACCCGCTTGCAGGGGTTCTCGCCGCGACCGCTCCCGGCGAGAGCCGTATCCTAGGAGCGGAGCATGCGGCGTTGAAAGAATCCAACCGGAAGACCGCGACCGCTCGGCTTGCGCGATCTCTCGGGGCGAAGGTGGAGATGCGGCCTCACGGGCTCCGGATCCAAGGCACCCACAGTCCCCGAGCCTTGGACCTGCGCGGACTGACGGACCATCGTCTCGTGATGAGCGCCGCCGTCGGGGCCCTCGCTGCGAACGGGGTCTCCAAGGTGGGCGACCGGGAAGCGGTGCGCAAGTCGTTCCCGGGGTTCTGGACCGCGCTCCGCGCCATCTCCGGAGGGGACGCCGAGCGATGATGGCCTTCGGGGAGAGATTCCGTGTCACTCTTTTCGGCAGTAGCCACGGGCCGGAGGTCGGCGTCGAGATCGAGGGGATCCCTTCGGGCACCCGTATCGTTCCGGCGCACATCCAGGAGGACCTCGACCGCCGCCGGCCGGTGGGACGTCGTCTCGCGACGCGTCGGCACGAGGAGGACCGACTCATTGTCGACACGGGCATCGCGGAAGGGAGGTCGGATGGCTCCCGTTTCCGAGCGCACGTGGCCAATGAGGACGTGCGCCGAGAACCCTACGATCGCTTGCGGGATACCCCCCGGCCGGGTCACGCGGACTATCCCGCGCGGGTCCGGTACGGGCCGAACGCCGACCTTTCGGGGGGTGGGATCTTCTCCGGCCGGATGACGGTGGGTCTTGTGATCGCCGGGTCGATCGCGAAGTCCCTGCTGTCCGCGAGGGGAGTGGAGATCGTCGGGTTCACCCGGTCGATCGGATCGATGGATGCTACGGTCGACGAGAGCGCGGGGATCGAGGAGTTGCGTACCCGTTCACGCTCGACGGAGGTAGGGTGCCCCGATCTCGGGGCAGCTTCCCGGATGGAGGAGGCGATCGCCGACGCTCGCCGAGCGGGGGACAGCCTCGGCGGCGTCGTGGAGGTTCGAGCCCAGGGACTTCCCGTCGGTCTCGGCGAGCCGTTCTTCGACTCGATCGAGAGCGCGATCGCGCGCATCGCCTTCTCGGTCCCCGCCGTGAAGGCGGTGGAGTTCGGTGCAGGATTCCGCTCGGCTCGAATGAAGGGAAGCGAGCACAACGACCCGTTCGTCTGGGTCGACGGCAAGGTCCTGACCGAGACGAATCACGCCGGGGGGATCCTCGGAGGTCTCGCGACCGGAATGCCGGTGGTGTTCCGAGCGGCCGTGAAACCCACCTCCTCGATCGCCATCGCCCAGCGAACGGTCAACCTCGCGGACGGGACGAATACGACCCTCGGCGTCACGGGGCGACACGACCCGTGCATCGTCCCCCGGGCGGTGGTGGTCCTCGAGGCGGTCGCCGCGATCGCATTGGTGGACCTGGGGCTCCGGGGGGGATTCCTGCCGTGACCGACCCGAAGCTTCCGTGCGCCATCCTGGGCGCGAGCGGCTACATCGGTCAACATTTCGCCCGGCTACTCGACGACCACCCGTGGTTCGGCTCGCCGGCGCTCGTCGCCACCGAGCGTTCGGAGGGGCGGACGCTCGCCGACGTGTGGCAACTTGCGGAAGCTCCCCCGGCCTCGCTCCAGGACCGAAGGTTGGTCGCACGGAGCGCCGCGGCCCTGGCGCGCCAAGGGGTCCGCGTGGCCTTCTCGGCCGTACCGGCCGGCACCGCCGGTCCTCTCGAGTCCGAGCTCGTCCGGCGGGGAGTATCCGTGTTCTCGAACTCGGCGGACCATCGGATGGACCCCGAGATCCCGCTCCTAGTCCCCGAGGTCAATGCGGACCACCTGAATCTGGTCGGCTCGGCGCGTGCGCGACGCTCTATCCTCGTGACGAATCCGAATTGCTCCACGACCGGCCTCGTCCTCGCGCTAGCCCCCGTCGCCCCGTTGCTCGCCCCTCGGGCCGTTCATGTGGCCACGTACCAGGCCCTCTCGGGGGCGGGGTATCCGGGAGTGCCTTCCCTCTCGATCGCCGACAACGTGGTTCCCTTCATCCGCGAAGAAGAGGAGAAGATCGAGCGCGAAACCGACCGCATCCTCGGCCGCCGGAAGGGAAGGGTCGTCGTTCCGTCCCGAGTCCCGGTGCTCGCCCATTGCGCCCGTGTCGGCACCCGAGAGGGTCACCTCGAGGCCGTCACCGTTGAAGCGACCCGACGACCGAAGCTGAGGGAACTTCAGCACGCCTGGACGACCTTCGACCCTCTTCACTCGCTGGGCTTGCCGACCGCACCTTGCCCGCCGATCATCCTGCGGTCGGAGGTCGATCGACCGCAGCCGCTCCGTGACCGTTGGGCCGGTCATCCGGCGCGGGCGCGCGGGATGGCCGCCGTCGTCGGTAGGGTCCGGTGGGACCCGCCGTTCCTGCGGTTCTTCGTCCTTTCCCATAACGCGGTACGAGGCGGCGCCGGTGCTTCGGTCCTCAACGCGGAACTCGCGTTCGAGCGCGGTTTGATCGGACGCACAGGGGAGTCGGGGAAGTGACCCGGAAGCTCCGGCCGGTGGTCCTCAAGTTCGGCGGGGCATCTCTCGCCGACCTCGGTCGTGTCGTCC
>Ga0209415_10007288_pt1 | contig 19337 bp, 16 predicted proteins | sample PeaSoiSIISIP2007_FD_187696 | JGI IMG/M metagenome (GOLD analysis project Ga0209415, IMG submission 187696) | Peat soil microbial communities from Weissenstadt, Germany - SII-SIP-2007 (SPAdes) (version 2) | ecosystem: Environmental > Terrestrial > Soil > Wetlands > Peat | place: Germany... | reverse complement strand
TTCCTGATAAGATGAGACATCAATTATTCCTTGAGCCTGAAGGGCTCGATACGTATGAAATCTACGTCAATGGTATGTCGACCAGCATGCCCATTGATGTCCAGACCCAGATGGTGGCATCTGTACCGGGCCTCGAAGGAGCCGAGATCATCCGTCCGGGTTATGCCATCGAATACGACGCGATCGACCCTCGGGAGTTGTCTCTCTCCCTTGAGATTCGAAAGATCCAAGGCTTGTTCCTGGCGGGCCAGATTAACGGCACCTCAGGATACGAAGAAGCTGCCTGCCAGGGACTGATGGCCGGCTTGAACGCGGCCTGCTCAGTTGGCGGACTTGATCCGGTGATAGTTCCGCGGACGGATGGCTACGTCGGAATCCTCATCGAGGATCTGGTGACCAAGGGTGCCGACGAACCATACCGGATGTTCACTTCCCGTGCCGAGTTTCGACTCCAGCTTCGTATCGACAACGCGGACGAGCGCCTGACACCAGTCGGCAGACGGTTAGGTTTGGTCTCAGACGCTCGATGGAATCTGTACCTCCGAAAACAGGAGCAGAAGGTAGAGATTCGCTCACTGATGAATTCTGTCCGCGTCAACACCGCCGAGCTCGGCTTGGCGCCCAATGACCGCCCGACGCTAGCGGAATGGATTCGCCGCCCGGAGGCTAAAATCTCACAAATCTCACATTGTTTAGTGACGGATCCCAGTCAGGGTGTTTTGGAGACTCTCGAGACAGAGTTTAAATACGCCGGCTACATTGCTCAGCAAGAGCGCCAGGTTGCTCGTCTTCGAGAGGCTGGTGGGCGGCGTTTGCCTGTTGATCTTCCTTATTTCGATGTACCTGGGCTGTCCACCGAGGTCAGGCAGAAGCTAACGAAAGTTCAACCAACGACGCTCGGCCAAGCCAGCCGCATCCCCGGAGTGACGCCCGCAGCAATCGCCGTTCTGGATGTCTATTTAGGACTTACCGGGTGACTTTTCGGGAGTTGCTCCGCTCCGAGTATCAACCCTGGGGAAAGCTATCCTCTCTGCAACTTGATCAGCTTGAGAGGCATTACCAGCTTCTGGAGGCCTGGAATCGTCGGCTTAACCTAACGCGCATTCAGGATCTGATTGAAGTCGTTCATTTTCATTATTGTGAATCGCTGTTTGTATCTACAGTGTTGCCGGAAGGACCGCTGAAGGTGTGCGATTTGGGCTCCGGAGCCGGTTTCCCAGGGATTCCATTGTCGATTGCAAGGCCTGATCTTGAAGTGGTCTTGATTGAGTCAGACCAAAGAAAGGCCGTGTTCCTTCGGGAGGCGGTACGGAATTTGCCGAACGTTACGGTCCTAACGATTCGCCACCAGGATTGCAGAAGGAGCTTTGATTGGATGGTTTCGAGAGCGGTTTCACTGGGTGCGCTTCTCCCTTGTAGAATTGCGCCGAGTTTCGTGCTCGTCTTGTCGGCACAAGGTGTCCCTCCCGGCGCAGAAGTGATAAAGTTGCCTTGGGGGCATGATCGCGTGCTTGCGGTTTCACGTGAAACGTTTCACGTGAAACATAAAGGCCTCCCATGATAGAATCACTCGAACGTGGCTAAAGTAATCGCAATTTCCAATCAGAAGGGCGGCGTGGGTAAGACGACCACGGCCATCAATCTAGGGGCCTCGTTGGCGGCCAATGATGTCAGGGTGCTGCTCATAGATAGCGACCCACAAGGGAACTCTACAAGCGGTCTGGGAATCGAAAAAGTTCCTGAGATTCTAACGATCTACGACTCACTGCTTGGAGGAATGCCCCTCGACCAAGTTATCGTCAAGACCGATTGCGACGGTCTTGACCTGGTGCCGGCCGACAAGAACCTGGTAGCGGCGAATCTTGATCTTGTTGATGTTCCGGAAAGGGAATATGTCCTACGGAAGGCGCTTTCCGCGGTTCGTGAACGCTACGCGTACATTCTGATCGATTGCCCGCCGGCATTGGATCTGCTAACGTTGAACGCCTTGGTAGCGGCTGATTCGGTGCTCATCCCCATCCAATGCGAGTTTTTCGCCCTCGAAGGCATCTCGCAGCTCATGGACACAATTGACAAGGTCAGGGAGGGATTCTCGCATCCCCTTCAGATCGAAGGCATTCTTCTCACAATGTACGATGAACGCACCAATCTCACCAGGACGGTGGCCGATGACCTGAGAGATTTCTTTCAGGACGACGTCTTGACTACAATCATCCCGCGGAGCGTTCGTCTTGCGGAGGCTCCCAGTCATGGAAAGCCGATTCTGATGTACGATCCCCGCTCTCGCGGCGCGGAGAGCTATATTAAGCTGGCAAGGGAAATACTTGAGAATGAGCACAGGAACCGAAAAGACACGCAGACCGCTGGGTAGGGGATTATCCTCGCTTCTGCCGCCGCGGCCCTCACCGCCAGCAGCAGCACCGCCTAGTATTCCGGCTAAGTCATTGACTGTAAATGCATTAACCAGCTTGACTCTTCCCATCGACAAGATTTCGGCGAACCCAGTCCAACCACGAACAATGTTTCGAGCGGATCGGCTTGAGGAGTTAGCCGCTTCGATTCGGGCCAACGGAATTATTCAACCGCTCATTGTGCGGCGCATCGGAGAACTTTACCAGATTGTGGCTGGCGAGCGCAGATGGCGTGCCGCCAGACTTGCTGGATTCACGGAAGTTCCTGTTATCGTGCAGGATATCGCCGATCCACAGATGTTGGAATTGGCCCTGATTGAAAACATCCAGCGCGAGGACCTGAATCCCATTGAAACGGCCCATGCCTACGAAAGGCTCGGGAGAGAATTGGGACTATCCCAGGAAGAAATTGGCCGACGCACAGGGAAGGACCGAACTTCAATCACCAATATGATCCGGCTCCTGCGACTTCCTGACGAGGTCCAGCTACTTCTCGCCGAGCACCGCCTGTCAACGGGGCACGCCAGGGCGATTTTGGCGCTCGATTCCGCGGAAGAGCAGATTCGATTGGCCGAAAAAACGTCTGCTCAAGGGCTTTCCGTGCGCCAAGTGGAGACTCTGGTTCAAGAAGCGACATCCGACCAGCCCAAGCGTGGCGGGAGGCCCAAGCGGGAAGCGTCTCAGGATCCCAACGTCGCTGCGGCCGTGGGCGAACTGGAACGCGCTCTTGGAACCCGAGTGCGGATCGCCGAACTGACCGATCAACGGGGAAAAATCGAAATCGATTACTATTCCCAAGCGGAGCTGGATCGCCTGTTTCAACACATCGTGGGAACAGGTGACGGGCCAAAATAAGACGGACTGGTGCCGGTGACGGGATTCGAACCTGTGACCTACGGATTATGAGACCGTCGCTCTAACCAACTGAGCTACACCGGCACGTTAACCAGCGTAAGAACCGGTCGCCTCTCCTGTCAAGTCTCCAGATATCCAACTCCGAAACTATTATTCTAGTCACGGAAATCTCTCTCGACTACAATTTTCTTAGTGTCCGCCCCTGTCGTCGAATTTTCGCGTCTTTCGAAGAGTTACCCGATTTACTCCTCGGCTGCTCTGCGTCTCAAGGAGCTGGCGACGCTGAACCGGCGCAGCTTTCACACCGACTACTGGGCGTTGCGCGATATCAGCTTCACGGTGAACCGCGGCGAGACCTTCTGCGTCGTAGGGGAAAACGGAAGCGGCAAGAGCACTCTGTTGCAGATTTGCGCCGGCATTCTCGAGCCCACCGAAGGAACCGCGACCGTCACAGGCCGGGTTTCCGCGTTGCTGGAGCTTGGCGCAGGCTTCAATCCCGAGTTTAGCGGCAGAGATAACGTTTATCTCAACGGCGCCATCCTGGGCTTTTCTCGAAAGGCCATGGACTCGCGCTTCCACGAAATTGAAGCCTTCGCCGAGATCGGCGATTTCATCAACCGTCCAGTCAAAACGTATTCGAGCGGCATGATCGTCCGTCTCGCATTTGCGGTTGCGATTCATGTCGATCCGGAAATCCTGCTGGTGGATGAGGCCCTCGCGGTCGGCGACGTCTATTTTCGGCAGCGTTGCATGCGTAAGGTTCATGAGCTGCGGTCGAAAGGAATTACGATTCTTTTCGTATCCCATTCGACAGGCGACATCAAGGCCCTCGGAGATCGTGCCTTGTGGCTCGAACATGGCCGCCTCATGGCGATCGGGAAGACCGATCTCATCGTCTCTAAATATCTTGCCGCCATGGCCGCCAAGGATGCCGATTATCGGTCGCACGAGGCTCCCGCCGAAAGAAAGCATTCTCACGAACCCCCAAGCGAGGTGGTGGAGGGCCTTCCGAATATCGATCATCGCTTTGGGGACGGCCGCGCCGAGGTTTTGGGAATAGCGGCGACCTCTCCCGATGGCGCCCGGCTGGCGTCCCTGCAACCAAGTTCGACCATCGTGGTCAGAATCAGCGTCCGGGCAAAGGCCAATCTCGACCGGCCCATCGTCGGATTCATGCTTCGCAATCATTTGGGGGTGGATTTCGCCGGCACCAATACAGCTCGGGAAGGCTATGACCTTCCGCCCCTGTTGATGGGCGAGACATGCACTGTCGATTTTTACCTCGATCTGCCGGCTCTCTACGCGTCCCTGTTTTCGTTTTCGCCAGCGGTGGCCGATGGAACATTGCATCAATACTCCATCTGCGATTGGATCGATAACGCGCTGGTGCTTCCGATGGAATACGGAGATGCACCCATCTATGGGCAGGTGCACTTTCCGTGCCGCGTACAGGTCAACACGAAAATTGGAGCGGGCGTTGGTTCGGGAGTTCCGACCTCGTGACGGAGTTCACCGGCGAAAGGGTGATCCCGGGGCAGGTCAACGACGACCTTTGGGCAGAGCATGTCGCACGCTACGCTTTTGCGGCGCGCCTGGCTCATGGACGCCGTGTATTGGATTCTGGCTGCGGCACGGGCTACGGAGCGAATGAGCTCGCGGCTTCGGCCGCTTGCGTCGTCGGCGTGGACATCGCGCCGGAAGCCACGCTATATGCCCGAGCGCACTCCACCCATCCGAATACTTCTTTTCTCCAAGCTTCGGCGACGGCGTTGCCTTTTTCGCCCGGAGCGTTCGATCTGGTCACCGCATTTGAGGTTATCGAGCATTTGGCTTCGTCGCGCGACCTGCTGAGCGAGGCCCGGCGTGTGCTTGCTCCCGGCGGGTTGTTTTTGGTGTCGACTCCGAACCGCCTTTACTACGCCGACTCGCGGAGGCTGGACGGTCCTAACCCGTACCACGTTCACGAATTCGAGTTCGAGGAGTTCGGGGCGGCGCTGCGGGAGTTTTTCCCACAGGTTGCAATCCTGTTCCAGAATCGCGTGGAGGCTTTTGCCTTTCACGCCCAGACGCAAGGCCACATGGAAAACTCGAGGATCGAAGTACGCCTGGATGCGGCGACTGACGAACCGGCGAATGCGCACTTCTTCGTCGGTGTCTGCGGGACCAGGCCTCTGCCGGATATTGAAACGTTCCTCTACGTTCCTCGCGCCGCCAACGTCTTGCGCGAGCGCGAACAGCATATTCGCCTGCTTGACCAGGAACTGGCCCAGTTCAAACAGTGGTTGGATCAGAGCATCGGAGAGCATCACAAGTTACAAAGAGCGCACGAAGCACAGACGCGCCACCTGGAGGCGCGGAATCGCTGGGCTGCCGATCTCGGAGAGCAATTGAAGAGTGCACAAGCACGCATCGTCCAATTGCAGGAGGAGTGCGTCGCGATCGCAGCCGGTTATTCCCGTAAAGTTGCCGAACTCGAAGAGGAGAATCTCAGGAAAACAGCGTGGGCCGTGGATACGGAAACGCGCTTGACCGCGGATCTGGCCTCGCGGGCCGAGCATCTTGCTGCCACCGTCCGGCTGTTGGACGCGGCTGAGGCAACCGTGATCGAGCGCACCGAGTGGGCCCATCGTTTGGAAGCTGAGCTGACGCACCTTCAAACATATCTGGCAATGATCCGTCAATCCCGATGGGTCAGGCTGGGACGCACGGTGGGATTGGGGCCGCGAGTCGACTAGGATGGAGCTTCATTAGGATGGAAGCCGCATGAGGCGCTTCGCGGCAGCGGCTTGGCGCATTCTCAAAGGCCTGCCTCTTGCCGCTGTGGCGCCGGTACTGCTGGCAATCTCCGCCATCGGATTGCTGCTTGCGGATGTGCTCGCAACACTCCCAGGAAGGCGCCGAGGAAGGCGCGCGTTGCCCGTGGGTTCACGGCCTTCGACAAGCGCGGCCTCGATCGTCATTCCCAACTGGAACGGCCGCGACCTGTTGGAAAAATATCTACCTTCGGTGATCGCCTCGACCGGCGATCATCCTGGGAGCGAGATCATCGTAGTTGACAACGGCTCTGACGACGGCAGCGTTGCGTTTTTGGGCGAGCGTTTTCCCGAGGTGAAGGTGCTTGCGCTGGAACAAAACCTGGGCTTCGGAGGCGGCTCCAATGCCGGATTTCGCACTGCTAAGAACGATATTGTGGTGCTGCTCAATAGCGACATGCGGGTGGATCGCGGGCTCCTGGCGCCGCTGCTCGACGGATTCAAAGATGAAAACGTCTTCGCAGTTTCCTGTCAGATCTTTTTCTCCGACCCTACCAAAATTCGTGAAGAAACCGGTTTGACTGAAGGATGGTGGCAGCAGGGCGCGCTCCGCGTCAGGCATCGCGTCGAGCCGGAGATCCGCGAACTGTTTCCGTGTTTTTACGGCGGCGGGGGATCGTGCGCCTTCGATCGCAGCAAATTTCTCGAGCTGGGAGGGTTCGACGAACTGCTCAAGCCGTTTTACCTGGAAGACACCGACCTTGGGTTTTTGGCTTGGAAGCGCGGATGGCAGGTCCTGTATCAGCCCGCCAGCATCGTATATCACGAACACCGCGGGACCATCGGAAAACGCTTCAGCAACGATTACATCCAGAGCGTCCTCAAAAAGAACTTCCTGCTGTTCACGTGGAAAAACATCCACGACTGGCGCCGTCTGATTGCGCACTTCTGGTTCACTTGGGCCAATGCCATGCTGAGCTGGCTCTTCGGCGATTCGCCCGAACGCGCCAATTTCTCAGGGATCACTCGCGCGGCCGTTCAGCTTCCGCGAGCGATGACTTCCCGGATGCGCGCCAGACGGCTGGCGGCGATCACCGATACGGAAGCGTTCCGGAGGCCTCTGGGGGGTCACTTCCGCGACGCATTTTTGCAACTGCCTGCGAAGCCCGAGCGCTTGGGTGTGTTGTTCGTCTCTCCGTATCCGATTTGCCCTCCGGTGCATGGCGGAGGCGTCTTCATGTATCAAACCGTGCGCGAGCTGGCGCGGCTATGCGAATTGCACCTGATCGTGCTGCTGGATCTGGCGGGGCAGCGCGAAGCTCATCGCGAACTGGACAATTTGTGCGCCTCCACTGAATACGTCGTCCGCCTGGAGGGGCGGCAGAAAGCCTTCGGGTCGATGGAGCCGCACGCGGCGCGCGAGTTCCGCAATCGCGATCTGGCGTGGCTGATTCACCGGCAGATTTATCTGCGCGGCATCGACGTGCTGCAACTGGAATACATGGTGCTCGGACAATATGCGGGACGCTACCGGCGCATTCCCAGCATCCTGTTCGAACACGATATTTACTTTCAATCTATTGCCCGGCGGCTTGAGTTCATGGCCAGTCCCATCGAAAGAGTTCAGGCGCGATGGGAATATCTACGGGCATTGCGGTTTGAATTACGGCTGCTGCCTCACCTGGATCGCATTCAGGTATGCAGCCGCGAGAACAGCGACTATCTCACCTCCTTTTGCCCCGTGCTTAGGGGTAGGATTGACAGCGATAATCGAGCCGGCATCGACACGTCTCAATACGAGTTTCGGGTCGATGGGCGTGAACCGTTCACGCTGCTATTTCTTGGGAGCTTCCGGCATCTGCCGAATCAGGAGGCTCTGAATTGGTTCCTTCGCGGAGCGTGGCCGAAGCTGCGCGCCGCCGAGCCGCGCATTCGATTGATCGTTGTGGGCTCCGACCCTCCGCCGCCGCACTCGATACCGGATGACGATGCCATCGAGCTGGTCGGGTTCGTGGAGGACGTGCGCGAACCGCTGGCCCGCTACGCCGTGTTCCTGTGCCCGATCCTCAGCGGGTCCGGCGTGCGCGTGAAGCTGCTGGAGGCATTCGCGGCGGGGATACCGGTGGTCTCGACGCGGTTAGGTGCTGAGGGCCTGGCGGCCACCGACGGCGAGATCTGCGCGCTGGCGGATGAACCTGAGACGTTCGCACAGGCGATTCTCGGGCTGCTTGCCGATCCGGGGAAGGCCGCGGAGATGGCTCGACGGGCGCGAGCGGAGGTGGTCGCGAATCGCGATATGCGAAAGATGACGGAGCGGCTGGTGAAATCGTATCGAGGGGAAGTGACCCGGATGCGCGGCGGCTGAGGCGTCCGCTCCCTTTGGTCGCGGCTCAGAATCGGTTGTTTATTTGCCTTTCCGGTCCTTAATGAGTTGGTCCGCGATCTTCGTGGCCAGGTGGTTCATTTCATCCCCGTCGTTGCTCTTGGCCTTGGCGTACATGCTCCAGATGACTACGCGAGACTGGCGGTCCACCAGGAAAAGTGATCCCTTACCGCGCGAGCCAGGCTGGGAAGTGGGCTTGGCGAAATCGTCGGACGACAGCTTGCCATCCGATTTCTTTTTCTCGCCATACATGTCCTGCAGCTTCTGCTCAAAGTTGGAGCCGATGCGATCCGTGAAGATCGCGTCCGCCATCTTGGGATCGGTAACCACCTGGATGCCGCCGCCGCTGGAGAGGCGGATGGCCAGATACTGATCGAGTCCGCCGGACATCGGCATCAGATAGACCGATTTGACGCTGGAAAGATCGCCGGCCACCGCAGTCAAACCAGCCGCAAGAAATATCGCCAGCAGTTTCATGACTCCATCATACACACGTTATGCTAGTCCTTCGGCCAAATGTACAAGGGTCAAAGAATCACCGTGATCATGCCTTGTCTCAACGAAGAGCAGGCGATCGAATTGCTCTTGCAGCAGATGCCGGGGTATGTGGACGAAACCATCGTGGTCGACAACGGCTCCACGGATCGGACGTCTGACGTGGCGCGGGGCTTGGGCGCCAAGGTAATTCGGGAAGATGTGCGAGGCTACGGGCGCGCGTACAAAACCGGATTCGCATCGGCCACCGGAGACATCATCGTGACTCTGGACGGCGATCACAGTTATCCCTTGGATGCCATTTCCTATTTGCTGGAGGCGTTTCTTCATTTGAACGTCGATTTCCTGAACGCTTCGAGGCTGCCGCAGCGCGATCCGAAGGCGATGAGCTTGATCAACAAAGTGGGAGGATTGATTCTATCGCTGGCGATGTCGGTGTTGTACTTCCATTGGGTGCGCGATTCCCAATCGGGCATGTGGGTGTTTCGCCGCTCGATTTTGGCTGGAATGACGCTCACCTCCGACGGCATGGCGTTTTCAGAAGAGATCAAGATCGAGGCGCTGAAGAACAGCCGCGTGCGATTCGCGGAAATCTCGATACAATACACCTCGCGATTGGGCGAGAGCAAACTGAATCTGTGGCGTGACGGTTTCTACAATCTCTGGTTTTTGGTCAAGAAGCGGTTCTCCTAAGCATGACGGTTGCGGCGGTGATCCCTCATTGGAATCGGCGGGATCTCCTTGTGAAGCTGCTCGAGAATTTGCGGCAGCAGAAGAGGCCGTTCGATGAGGTGATCGTGGCGGACAACGGCTCGACTGACGGCTCGGCGGAAATGGCGGAGCAGGCGGGCGCAAGAGTGCTGCGCCTGGGAAGCAATCTCGGCTTTGCGGCGGCGGTAAATCGGGGAATCGAGGCCGTGAACAAAGGCGCGGATTGGATCGCGATTCTAAACAACGATGTCGTGCTAGAGCCGGAATGGCTGGGGACGCTAATCGAGGTAGGCTCGCACGAAGGCGTGTGGTTTGCCTGCGGCAAGGTCTTGCGAGCGGACGATGCGACCGTCATCGATGCGACCTTCGATGAAATATCGAGAGCGGCGTGCGCCTGGCGCTGCGGCTCCGGCCAGCCGGATGCGCCGGTCTGGAATAAGACACGGAAGATCCGGATTGCTCCCATGACCGCGGCATTGTTCCAGACCCGTCTCTTTAAAGAGGTCGGGCTGCTGGACGAATCGTTTGAGTCGTATTTAGAGGATGTGGACTTCGGTTTACGCTGCGCTTTCGAAGGACGCGCCGGCGCCTACGTGCCGGATGCAGTTTGCAGTCATATCGGAAGCGCCACAGCCGGAGAGTGGAATAAAGACACAGTCCGGCGCATCGCGCGCAATCAGGTTTTGTTGGCCAAAAAGCACTTCCATGGAATGGCCGTTTGGCGAATCTTGGCTGGTCAATTGCTGTGGGGATTGGTGGCGTGCCGCCACGGCCAGGGGTTTTCTTATCTGCGCGGCAAGCTTCAGGGTCTCTTTTCAAGGCCTGAAGGGAAAGGACAACTTGCTCCACTCGCTACCGTCAACTCCGTACTGGAGGAAAGTGAGCGGCACATTTTCGAATTGCAGCGGGAGACCGGGTTCGACCGTTACTGGAGGGCCTACTTCTGGCTGTCGCGGCGTTAATCGTGACCTACAATTCGGAAGCTGTCATTGGCAAGTGTCTGGACGCTCTGGCTGAAATGGCTCCTTCGGCGACGGCCTTCGTAATCGACAACGCTTCTCGCGACCGCACGCTTGAAGAAGTTCGTGCGCGCAAAGGAGTGAGGGTCATCGCCAATGATAAAAACCTGGGATTCGCCGCAGCCGTGAATCAAGGTGTGCGGGCGGCTTCCCAGGAACCGGTCGCCTCAGAGCACCTGTTAATGCTGAATCCAGATACACGTCTCCTCACCGCGCTCGACGATCTCGAACATGCGAGCCGCGAATATGGACTGGCTTCTGGAAAGCTACTGGATAAGACGGGAAGCCCGCAAGAAGGGTTTACCATTCGCCGCTTTCCAACGCCTCTGACGCTGTGGTTCGAGCTGTGCGGATTCAATCGTTTGTGGCCTTCGAATCCAGTCAACCGCAGCTATCGGTATCTCGATCGGGATCTCGATGAGGCGGGCCCGGTAGAGCAGCCCGCGGGCGCACTCCTCATGTTTCGAAAAGATGTGTGGGAGCAGCTCGGCGGCCTAGACGAGAAGTTCTATCCGGTGTGGTTTGAGGATGTGGATTTCTGCCGGCGCGCGGAAGAGGCGGGTTATAAGATCGAATATACTCCAGGTGTGGCGGCGGAACATCTCGGGGGCCATTCCGTCAGTGAAATACCTGAGGGATGCCGAGCAGTCTATTGGTGTGCTAGCCTCTTAAGATATGCGAGCAAGCATTTCGCATCTTCGGCTTACTGCGGCGTGTGCCTGGCTGTGGCGCTCACTTCCGTTCCGCGGGCGGTCGTGGGGATGATTCGAGCGCGTAGTACTTCCCCCATCCTCAGTTGTATAACTATTGTTGGATTCGCTGTACGACGTCTTTTGTCCCCAGGTACCTCCGGGGAGCCAGGGCAGGTCTCATAAAAAACTTATATATGGCCTTCAGAGATCTCGTTTCCGTTACGGTGGTCACCTACAACAGTGGCCGATTCATCAAGCGCTGCCTGGAATCGGTTCTGGAGCAAAAGTACAGGGACCTGGAAGTGGTGGTCGTCGACAATGCCTCCACCGACGGTACGGTGGACATTCTGGAGCAGTTCGCGGATCGTTGTAGGATCTACTACAACGACGAGAACATCGGGTTCGCCGCAGCCCAGAACCAGGCGATCGCACTGGCTCGGGGCGATTGGGTTCTCACGCTGAATCCGGATGTCCTGCTTCTGCCTAACTTCATTCAGGCGATGGTGGAGGCCGGTCAGGTGGATCCCAAAGCCGGCTCGGTGTGCGGGAAACTGCTGACCATCCGCCCCAGCTTCGATCTTCCGGAGAAGGAACTGGTGGATTCGACGGGGATCTACTTCACTCCCATGCTGCGGCACCTGGATCGCGGCAGCCAGGAAGTGGACAACGGCCATTACCTGAATTTCGAGTATGTATTCGGAGCCACGGCGGCGGCGGCGCTGTATCGGCGTCAGATGATCGAAGATATTTCCATCGACAACGAATTCTTCGATCCCGATTTCTTCGTGTACCGCGAGGATGCCGATGTGGCCTGGCGGGCGCAGTTGATGGGTTGGCGATGCGTGTACACACCCCTGGCGCGCGGATATCACGTCCGCGCCGTGCTGCCGGGGAATCGGCGGGCTTTGCCGCCGGTGATCAACATGCATTCGGTGAAGAATCGCTTCCTGATGCGCATCAAGAATATGACGCCGGATCTGTACCGGCGCAACTGGTGGTCCATCACGTCGCGGGATCTGGTGGTGCTGGGTGCGTGCCTGCTGCACGAACACTCCTCGCTCAAGGCATTTACGTACTTGCTGGGCAATTGCAAGCGGATATGGAGCAAGCGACGGGAAATCATGCGGCGCAGGCGCGCCAAGGACGATTACATCGCCAGTTGGTTCTCCTATGAACCGGTCAGCCGGCCGGCGCCCCGTCCCACTGCGCGAGCCTTGGCCAAGACACGGGCGGCGCGCGGTTAACGGCGCGCGGGTTCTGGCGCGGTGCGGTTCGCTCTTGTCGGAACACGCGGAATTCCGGCGCGCTACGGCGGTTTTGAGACGTTCGCCGAGGAACTCTGTACTCGGCTCGCCGCGCGGGGACACACCGTCACGGTGTATTGCCGGCAGCGCCATGCAGATCCGGAATATCGCGGTGTGCGGCTGCTGTATCTTCCCACGCTGCGTCACAAATATCTGGATACGATCGTGCACACTTGTCTTTCGACGCTGCATTTGACGCTCTGGCGCTTCTTGTGGGGTAAGCGGGGACGCAAGCAGGATGCGGTGCTGTATTGCAACGCGGCCAACGCCGTGTTTACCTGGATGCCGCGCGTGGCGGGCATGCCGACGGCCCTAAACGTGGACGGCCTGGAGCGAAATCGCAAGAAATGGAATCGCGCGGCGAAGGCCTGGTATCGGCTCTCCGAATGGCTGGCTACGTGGATGCCCAACGTAGTGATCACCGACGCGCGGCGCATTGCCGACTACTATCGGGAGCGGTATCGCCGAACCTCCGAAATGATCCCTTACGGGGCCGAGACGGGGGCGGTGCCCACGGCCGCGGCCCTGGATGCGCTGGGCCTGGAGCCGCGCAAGTATTTTCTCTACGTGAGCCGCATGGAGCCGGAGAATAACGCGCTGCTGGTGCGGGAGTCCTTTGAGAACTTGGACGCCGAGAAGCTGAACACGCCGATGAAGCTGGCTCTGGTGGGAGACGCGCCCTACGCGGCGGACTACATCCGGCGCGTCCGCGACACTGCCGATCCTCGCGTGGTGATGCCGGGGGCCATCTACGGGGAAGGCTATCGCGAGCTGGGCTCGCACTGCTTCGCCTACGTGCACGCAACCGAGGTGGGCGGCACGCATCCGGCGCTGATCGAGGCCATGGGCCGAGGCGCGCTCACGCTGTACCTGGACACACCCGAGAATGCCGAGGTCGCCGGCGGAGCAGGGCTCGCGTTCACGCACGAGAATCTGGTCAGCGTGATGCAGCAGGCTCTGGACATGCCCGAGGACCAGCGCGAGAAGTGGCGCATGGCCGCCATGGAGAGGGTGAGATCGCGCTACAGTTGGGAAGCGGTGACGGACGCGTACGAAACACTCCTGACTAGGCTGGGAAACTCGTCATCAGGAGCGTCGTCTTGAGGAGCTGGGTCGAGGTTTCTCTCGGAACCATCCGCGCCAACTACAGGGCGGTGAGCGAAGTCGTCAAAGAGGCCGCCGAGATCATGCCGGTGGTGAAGGCCGACGCGTACCGGCATGGAGCGGTGGAGGTTTCCCGCGCGCTGGAGGCCGAGGGCGCGCCGTGGCTAGCGGTTTCAAACGTCGAGGAAGGCGCGGCGCTGCGGCGGGCCGGGATTCGCGCGCGTATTCTGGTCATGGCCGATTTCCTTCCTGCGGAGCGGGACGCGCTGCGCGAGTTGAGCTTGACTCCGGTGATTCATTCCCTCGGCGATATTCCGCTCGCGCGGGCGCCGTATCATTTGAAGATCGACAGCGGGATGGGACGGTTGGGAACGCGCGCCGCGCCGGAAGAAATCGCTCTGGCGGTCGGCGCCGGAGGGGCAAAACTGGAGGGGCTGATGACGCATTTCGCCTCGGCCGGAAACTACGCCAGTCCACAGACGCTGGAGCAGATCGAGCGCTTCGAGAAGGTGATTTGCGCCTTGCGCGAGGCCGGCCTTGCGCCACGCTACATTCACTCTTCGGCCACGATTCCTGTGGCGTACGGCCGCCGCGAGGCTTGGGGCAACCTAGTGCGCCCAGGGCACGCCATCTACGGCTATATTTCCCCGGCTCGCGGAGCGGCTCCGGCGTCGTTGCTGGCCGTGAAGCCGGCCCTAACGTGGAAGGCCGCGGTGCTGGCGGTGAAGGATCTGGAGGCGGGCGCGCTGATCGGCTACGGAGGAATACAGAAAGCGGAGCGGCCCATGCGCATCGCAGTGCTCGCGGCGGGCTATGCCGATGGCATCCCGCACCGCCTGTCCAATCGCGGCAGCGTCATCGTTAAGGGCAAGCTCGCGCCCATCGTCGGCGCGGTGTCGATGGACTTGACTACCATCGATGTGACCGGGTGCCCGGAGATTCAAACCGGCGATGCCGCTACGCTGTTGGGCGCGGAAGGCGACGCCGCGATTGACGCGCAGCAGATGGCTCGCATCGCTGGGACAATTTCCTACAGTGTGCTGTGTGGGATCAGCGCGCGGGTGAAGAGGGTCTTTGTGGAGTAGGGGCGAGACGGCCTCGCCCCTTTGGAGCAACTTTACTGGTGGAAGCGGCCTTCGAGCACGCCCTTGGCGATGACGTGGCCGTCCATGGCTTTCATCACGTCGGCGCGAGTGGCGTCCGGACCCAGGTCGAGCTTGGTGTCCAGAGCGAATAACTCGAACGTGTAGTGATGATACGGACCGGGAGCCGGAGCGCCGGGGCCCATAAAGCCCACCGCGCCTCGCGTGTTCTTAATCTGGATAGTGCCGTCGGGCAGCTTCGCATCGGCAGAGACGCCGGCTGGAAGCCCTTTGGCATCCCCAGGGATGTTGAACACCATCCAGTGAGTCACGTCTTCTACTTTCTTCCCCGGCGCGGCGTCGGGATCGTGAAATAACAGCGCGAAGGTCACGACGCCCATGGGCACGTTGGTCCATTCCAGCTTGGGCGAGGCCGCGCTGGGACCCGCCTTCTGGGTGAACTTGTCGGGGATAACGTCGCCGTCCACCAGATCGGGGGAAGTCAGCGTGAGGCCGGGTCCCTTCGGGGCGCCACGTCCACCGCCGCCGCCTTTGCCCTTGTCTTGGGCAAGAAGCGCGCCGAAAGAGATCGCGAGCAAAACTGCACCGCCTGCAATTGTTTTTTTGAGCATTGATTTTCTCTCCTTTAAGATCGGATTACTGCGGCATCTTGAAACGGCCCACCAGGACCGCCTTGCCGACGATGTGGCCGGCCATGGATTTCAGGACGTCGTCGCGCATGGCGTCGGGGCCTAGAGGAAGCATCTCATCCAGCGCGAAGAGTTCTAAGGTGTAGTGATGATATGGATTGATCGCCGCATTGCCGGGACCCATGTAACCGGGCGATCCGCGCAGGCTTTTGGCCTGGATGGTGCCGTCGGCAAGCTTGGCGTCGCTCGGCAGCCCGCCATCGAGCCCTTTGGCGGTTCCGGGGATGTTGAAGATCATCCAGTGCAGAACGTCCTCCGGATTCTTCTTCAGAGCGTTGTCCGGATCGTGCATGATCAGCGCGAAGCTCACGGTTCCCATCGGAACATTGCCAAATACCAGTTTCGGAGAAGCGGCCATCGGAACCGCTTGGGTGTACTTGTCGGGAATGACGCCGCCGTCCTCGAAGTCGGGCGACGAAAGGGACATGCCCGGCGTTTTGTTGCCACCTTTGCCACCGCCGCCTTTGCCTTTATCCTGCGCTAGCGCGGCGCCAAGGGTCAGAGCCAGCAGCACGGAGCCTGAAGCAATCAGTTTCCTTTTCATGATGGAAATCTCCTCGTGTTATTCTATCGCGTAATTTTAAAGCAGGCAGGTCGCAGACCTGCGCCACCTACACGTCCAGATTGCGGACGTCGAGGGCGTTTTCCTCGATGAACTTGCGGCGGCTTTCGACGTCCTCGCCCATCAGCGTGGTAAAGATCTGGTCGCTCTGCACCAGATCCTCCAGATTGATCTTGAGCAGCGTGCGGGTCTCAATGTTCATGGTGGTCTCCCACAGCTGCTCCGCGTTCATCTCGCCGAGCCCCTTGTAGCGCTGCACGTTGACTTCGCGAGTGCCCTCGTTCTTGACGTGGGCCAGCAGGTCGCGCCAGCCTACCAGGGTCTCGCGGGAATTTTCCTTCACCGCCACGAACGGCGGATGGTTTAGCTTCGCCGCCTGCCGCGCCATGGACCGCAGGCGCTTGTACTCCGGCTGGGCGGCCAGCTCCACGTTGATGGCGCGCTCGGCGTTGGTGGGATCCTTGAAGGTCACCATCCAGGCCGAATGCTCCTCTTCGTGTTTCAGCTCGGTCTCGATCTTCTGCGCCTTCAGCGCCTCATACACCGGGCGCACATTGGCTTCCACGGTGAAATCCGCCTTGGTGTCGATGGCCAGATCTGTTCTTGCCAGAATCTCCACCACGCGAGTATCGCGAAGCCGCCGCTCCAGCCGCCGCCAGGTGAGTTGGAACTCGTCAAGCTGCACCAGGAAGTTGAGCAGCTCTTTTCCGCTCAGAACACCGCCTCCGGCCACACTCTTGTCGGAGAGCTCCACCTTGAGATTTTCCGTGGCGCGGCGCAGAATCTCGCGGGTGAACTCTTTGTCGTCCTTGATGTACTTCTCGCTCTTGCCGCGCTTGATGCGATACAGCGGCGGCTGCGCCACGAAGATGTGCCCGCGCTTGATCAACTCCTGCATGTGGCGGAAAAAGAACGTCAGCAGCAAGGTGCGGATATGCGAGCCATCCACGTCCGCGTCGGTCATGATGATGATCTTGCCATAGCGTAGCCGGGCCGGGTCGAAATCGTCCTTGCCGATGCCGGTGCCGATGGCGGTGATCATCGCGCGAATTTCTTCGTGCCCCAGCATCTTGTCGTAGCGCGCCTTTTCGACGTTGAGAATCTTGCCGCGCAACGGAAGAATCGCCTGATAGCGGCGATCGCGTCCGCCCTTGGCGGTGCCGCCGGCCGACTCGCCTTCCACCAGAAATAATTCGCAGCGCTCCGGATCGCGCTCCTGGCAATCGGCCAGCTTCCCCGGCAAGCCGCCCGAATCGAGCGCGCCCTTGCGCCGGGTCAGGTCGCGAGCCTTCCTGGCCGCCTCCCGCGCCCGCGCCGCGTCGATCGCCTTGGAAACGATCTTGCGCATCACCGAGGGATTCTTATCGAAGTACTCGCCCAGCTTCTCATTGATGAACTGGACCACGTAGCCTTGGATGTCGGAATTGAGCTTGCCCTTGGTCTGGCCTTCGAACTGCGGTTGCGGCAGCTTGACGCTGACCACCGCGGTGAGGCCTTCGCGAACGTCGTCGCCGCTCAGGTTTTCCTTGACGTCCTTGAACAGCCCCGCCGCCTGGGCTGCCGCGTTAATGGTTCGCGTCAGCGCGCTGCGGAAACCGGAAAGGTGCGACCCGCCGTCGACGGTGTTGATGTTATTGGCAAAGCTGAACACCGATTCACTGTAGGAATCGTTGTATTGCAACGCCACTTCCATGGTCAGCACGCCGTTGGGGATCTCGCGCTCCCCCTCGAAGACGATCGGTTTCTCGTGCAGGACGTTTTTGCCCTTGTTCAGATGCTTAATGAATTCGGCGATGCCGCCGCCGAAATGAAACTCGGTGGAGCGCGGTGGCTCCTCACGCTCGTCCACCAGTGTGATCGTCAGTCCCTTGTTCAAAAACGCCAGCTCGCGAAGACGCGTCGCCAAGGTGTCGAAGTTGAACCTGGCTGGGGCGTCCATGATCGTCATATCGGGCTTGAATGTGATCTTGGTGCCGGTCTTCCTGCCGGCCTTGCCGGCTTTAGCCAAAGGCGACTTGGGGATGCCGCGCGCGTATTCCTGCTCCCAGGTGTAGCCCTCGCGCCAGATCTCCAGTAACAGCGACTCGGAGAGCGCGTTCACGCAGCTCACGCCCACGCCGTGCAGACCGCCGGAAACCTTATAGCTGTTCGAATCGAACTTGCCGCCGGCATGCAGTTTGGTCATCACCACTTCCGCGGCGGAGATGCCTTCTTCGGCGTGAATGTCCACTGGAATGCCGCGGCCGTTGTCGATCACGGTCATGGAATCGTCTTCGTGGATGATGACGTTAATCTCCGTGCAATAGCCAGCCAGAGCTTCATCGACGGAATTGTCCACGACCTCATACACCAAGTGATGCAGACCGGTTTCTCCGGTCGATCCGATGTACATGGCCGGACGCAGGCGCACGGCCTCGAGGCCTTCAAGCACCTTGATACTGGTGGAATCGTACGTAGTAGAAGACATGTAGCCGTTCAAATCCTCATCGGCATGATGACGTAGCGGTAATTGTCGGGTTTCTCACCGCCGGGCCGCATTTCGCCGGCGCTGTGCGGGTCTTTGAACAAGAAGGTCACCTGCTCGGTGGACACCGCTCGCAGAAAATCGAGCATGTACTCGGCGTTGAATCCGATCTCCGTGGCGGGCCCGTCAAACTCCGCTGGAATGCTCTCTTCGCTCTCGCCGGTTTCGGAAACCGACGAATGAATCTTGACCTCGCCCGCGGCCGCGCTGAGGCGGATGGCTCTCGAACGTTCGTCCGAGAATTGAGCCACACGCTCAATCGCGCTACGCAGTTCCTCGCGGTTCAGCGACACCGACAGAGGCTGCTCCTTCGGAAGCACACGCTCATAATCCGGAAAGTTGCCGGTCAGTTTCCGGCTGAGCAGAAGCCTCTCGCCGACCTCGAAGAAAAGATGATTCTCATCGCCGGAGAATCGAACTATGGCATCGGCACTTGCATCGCCCGCCAACTTCTGAAGTTCGAGCATCGCCTTGCGGGGCAGCAAAGCTCGATACGCGCCCGTGATCCCGGGCAATTCGGCCGTGCTTTCAATCATCGCCAGACGATGTCCGTCGGTGGCGACCATGATCAAGCCGCCTTTCTTCAGCACCAGAAGAGCGCCGTTCAAGGTGAAGCGCGACTCTTCACTCGAAATCGCAAATACCGTTTTGCCGATCATCGAAGCCAGCACGCCTAGAGGAATCTCGGCCAAGGTTGCAGGCATCTTCGGAAGTTCCGGGAAGCTCTCCCGC
>Ga0209415_10007287_pt1 | contig 19337 bp, 18 predicted proteins | sample PeaSoiSIISIP2007_FD_187696 | JGI IMG/M metagenome (GOLD analysis project Ga0209415, IMG submission 187696) | Peat soil microbial communities from Weissenstadt, Germany - SII-SIP-2007 (SPAdes) (version 2) | ecosystem: Environmental > Terrestrial > Soil > Wetlands > Peat | place: Germany... | reverse complement strand
TGCGTTACCGCGTCTATTTTGGAATCGCATGGGCATTTGGGGCACCCCGCGCAAGGGTGCAAGACTTCTCCCTCAACACAAAATTTCTGGCTGTTCGCCTTTTCTTCGCCATAGTCACACTTAGCGAGACGACGACGGAGCGGTCTCCCGCGCATTAGCCACAAATGGGCATCGGAGTGCGAATAGCTACTTGTCGTGACTGACTAGTCCGTGCGACTAGCTAATCGGCCGATTGACTAGTCCGTGGCCCCGGCTTGCTTGCGAATCGCGCCGCCGATCTCGCGCGCTATCGTAACGATAGTCGCCTCGTCCTCTCCTTCGACCATCACTCGCGCGAGCATCTCAGTACCCGAGTAGCGCACCAGCAGACGGCCGGTGCCGTTCAATCTGAGTTCGGCACCTGCAATTAGGCGCGCGACTTCCGGCATTGTCGCCAGCGGCATCCGCTCTCGCACGCGGACATTCTCGAGGACTTGCGGCACGCGGCGCATCGCGCGCAATTCGCTGAGCGGCCGGCCGGTCTCGGCCATGATCGTGAGTACCATCAGCGCCGTGATCAGGCCGTCGCCGGTAGTCGAATGATCCATGAAGATGACGTGGCCGGATTGCTCGCCGCCGAGGTTGTAGGAGTTCGCGCGCATCTCGCGCACCACCGCGGGGTCGCCGACTTCGGTGCGCACCAGCCTTACGCCCGCCCGCGTGAGCGCGCGTTCAAGGCCGAAGTTACTCATCACGGTGGCGACGACGGTGTTCCCGTTGAGCCGGCCCTCCGCAGCCATCCGAATGCCGAGTAACGCCATCACATCGTCGCCGTCGAACAGCTCGCCGCGCTCGTCGATGATCATCGCACGATCGCCGTCGCCGTCGAGCGCGATACCAACGTGGGCGCCGGTGCGCATCACGGTTTCACGCAGCTTCTCCGGATGGACCGCGCCGCACCCGTCGTTGATGTTGACGCCGTCAGGCTCGACCGCAATTGGAATCACGTCAGCACCGAGCTCTTCGAGCACGTCCGGACCGACCTTGTAACCTGCGCCGTTAGCACAATCGATGGCAATCCGGAGGTTCTCAAATGAGACCGCGCGCGGAATGGACGATTTCAAAAACACCGAGTAGCGGCCGATCGCGTCGTCGATGCGCGCGGCTTTGCCGATATCCGCGCCGGTCGCGCGAAAGCCGGTGATTGCGGCGCTGTCGAAGACCAGTTCCTCGATGCGGCGCTCGGTTTCATCATCGAGCTTGAACCCTTCCCGCGAGAAGAACTTGATACCGTTGTCCTGAAACGGATTGTGCGACGCCGAGATGACGACGCCTGCGTCGGCGCGCATGCTGCGCGTGAGGAACGCGATTCCCGGCGTCGGCAACGGCCCAACCAGCCACACGTCAACGCCCATCGAACAGATGCCGGAAGCCATCGCGGTCTCGAGCATGTAACCGGAGAGGCGGGTGTCCTTGCCAATCAGGATACGGCGATGGCGGCCGCGAGGATTCTTGTAAACGTGAGCGAGCGCACGACCGAGGCGCAGCGCGGTTTCGGAAGTAATCGGTTCAGCGTTGGCGACGCCGCGCACGCCGTCGGTGCCGAAAAGTTTGTTCGCAGGATTACTCAATAGTTTCTTGCCTATTTCCCGCTGTACATTCTGACTCTAACTTTTTCGGGCGACTGGCGCACCAGCGCAATGCCGTCGGGCAAATTGAGTTGGACCGGCACGCTGTACGCACCCGGGCCGAAGCCAGCCGCCTCTATGTAGGCCGCAGTTTTCAAATCGAGTTTCGCCAGCGCAAGCGACGGACCGCGCACCACAAGGTTCACACGGTGCGGATCCATCCGATAGCGCAAATCGGTATCGCGAACAGCGATCGGCACGCCGCGAAATTGCCGGTCGGCGATCGCCTCCGCCACCGTAATCCGAGCCGTCACCTCGTCGGGCTCGAGGCGCACGCTATTCGACGGCGACATCAGATCGACGTTGCGCGAAAGATCGCCCGTCAGGCCGGCGGCCGACAGCGGCTCGGTCTCAACCTGATCGACATGCGCAAGAGCGCGACTGGGTCCGCGAACTGTAACGCGGGCGGGCGCAGCTTCGATGCCAGCGATCCGATAGCCGTCGCCGGCCTCCCCCGTCACGACCAGATGAACGGGCACTTCGCGGCTGATGTTCTTATCGATATCGAGGACAATCTGCGACGGCACGATGCTGGTGACCTCGGTATGGCGCGGCACCGGAAAGGCATCGGGACTGATCTTGAAGGACGCCTGTCCGATACCAACACCCGTGAGGTCGAGGCGCAGGGTCAGACGCGCCGGGTCGATTATCGAGAGCAGCGTGCGCGGTCCGGTAACCTGGATAGTGACTGATTCCGGGTGCGGGTTGGTCAGGATGAAGCCGAGCGGGAGATCGCGGTAGCTGACCGGCACGTGAAAAGTTTCGGGCGCGGCGTGCTGACCGGCATTCACGAAAATCCAGAGGCCGATAGCGAGCGTGAGCGAAATCAGCCGCAAACCGATGTTACGCTCAAGGAACCGAGCGATGCGGGTGACAAGGGAAACCCGCGGCCGCGGCGACGGCGCGGCTCTGCGGTCGTCGAGTGATCGGAGCGGTCCTATTTTTATCGGCGTTGCCATGGTTCGCCGCCGGCTACGCGGGCAACTCCTGCAACGCTTCCAGCAAGTGCGCGGAATCGATCCCGCGGGTCAATTCGCCATGATGAGCGATTGAAATGACGCCGTCCTGCTCGGAGATCACGACTACCACCGAATCGTTGTCTTCCGTCAGTCCGATCGCAGCGCGATGGCGCGTGCCAAGCGTAAGGCTGACGTTGGGATTCGGCGAAAGTGGCAGCAGGCAGGCGGCGGCCAGAATCCGATCGCCCTTGATGATAATCGCGCCGTCGTGCAGCGGCGATCCCGGCATAAAGATGGTTTCGATCAACTCGGGCGAAACGAGGGCGTCGATCACACGGCCGGTCGCGACGAAATCCTGCAAGCCGATATCCTGCTCGAGGACTACCAGCGCGCCGATCCGCCGGGCGGATAGCCATGCGCTGGCCGTCGCAATTTCCTGCGCGGCGCCGGCGAGGCCGGCGCGCCCGGCAAAAAGCGAGCGCGCACCGACTCCGGTGAGTGCGCGGCGAATATCGGCCTGGAAAATCACGACGAGTATGACCATCAGCGATCCGAGGAAGTTGTTCAGCAGCCAGTTGAGCGTGAACAGACCCAGCATCTGCGAACCGACAAAGGCCGCCGCGACGATACCAAGGCCCACGACCATCTGCATCGTGCGCGTACCGCGGATGAGCACCGCAATCCGGTAGATGACGTACGCGACGAAGAACACGTCGAGGACGTCCTGCCATCGGGGCTGCGGTATGACGGAGAAAAAACCGTGCATATAGCTGCGTCAGTTGCGCTTGTATTCCGCGAGGGCGGCCGCCATCTTCGCCACCGCCACCGCCGGCCCCGGATCGTGCACCCGGATAATCGAGGCACCGGCCATAATCGCGAGCGCATTCAATGCGGCAGTACCGAAAAGCACATCGCTTTCGCTACCGCCCGCAATTTTGCGCACGAAACGCTTGCGCGAGGCGCCTATCAATACCGGATAGCCTAGCGCGCACAGCTCCGATAAACCACCGATCAATTCAAGGTTGTGGCCCGGTTTTTTGGCAAAGCTGAGCCCAGGGTCAACGATAATGCGCGAGCGGCGAACCCCCGCGGCTATCGCTACTCCAGCCTGGCGCTCGAGGAATGTGCGAACCTCGGCGACGACGTCGCGGTAGCGGGCGAGGCGATCCATCGTGGCGGGGACGCCCCGCATGTGCATCACGATCAAGGCGGCGTCGGCTTGAGCAACAGCTTGCGGCATCGCGCGATCGAAGACGAGACCGCTCACGTCGTTAACCATCGCGGCGCCTTCATCGAGGGCGGCACTGGCGACCACTGCCTTGCGCGTGTCGATCGAGATGGGAGCTTTCAGCCGCCTGCGGAGCGCCTCGATCACCGGCAGCACGCGATCCAGTTCGACCTCGGTCGCGACGGCTTGCGCGTTCCAGCGGGTCGATTCGCCGCCGATATCGATAATCGCGGCGCCGGCAGCCTCCATCGCAAGCGCGTGCTCGACCGCGCGATTGGGGTCGAGAAAGCGACCGCCGTCGGAGAATGAATCCGGCGTAACGTTGAGAATTCCCATCACGGCCGGAAAGCGAATTACGCGGCCGTCCTTGAGGCGGAGCGAGTGTGGACGTTTGGTCTTTTTCGGCAGCATCAAGCGGAAAGCATTCGCAGAGCAAGCGGCGGCGCGTCAATCGTGGTGAGCGATCGCGAAAAAAGAAGGCCTCTTCCTTCACAGGAGGAGGCCTCACATATAGGCGTAAACGACTTGGAGAGTCGTTCAGGCAAGCGAGGGTTTCGGCGAAATCAGACCGGGACCCGGCGCTTCTTCCTCCGTCGTCTTGGGCTTCTCTTTCGGCACCGTCGCGCCGCCGCCCGGCGTGCCGCCATGACTGACGGCCGGAGTGTAGGCCGGCAGCGGACGACCTTCCTGAAAGGCGCTGACCATCGCGGCGACTTCCGCCCCATCGACGATTTCCTGTTCGAGCAAACGCTCGGCGAGGGCGTGAAGCAGCGTGACGTTATCGGTGAGGATGAGCTTCGCGGTCGAGTAGGAAAGGTCGATCAGGCGGCGCACCTCGCGATCGATCTCAACTGCGGTGTGCTCGGAATAATCCTTATTGTGAGCGAGGTCGCGGCCGAGAAAAACCTGTTCCTCGCGGCGCCCGAAGGTCATCGGGCCAAGCTCGTCGCTCATGCCCCATTCGCACACCATCTTGCGCGCGAGTTCGGTTGCCTTTTCGATATCGTTGCCGGCCCCGGTCCATTTTTCGCCGAAGACCATCTCCTCGGCAACGCGACCGCCGAAGAGCACGGCGAGCGAGGTCATCAGGTATTGGCGCGAATGCGTATAGCGATCATCGAGCGGCAGTTGCTGGGTGACACCGAGCGCCATGCCGCGCGGAATAATTGTTACTTTGTGCAGCGGGTCGCCGCCCTTTTGCACCGCGGCCACCAGCGCATGACCGGACTCGTGATAGGCGACCTTGCGCCGCTCATCCGTGGACATGACCATCGAGCGCCGCTCCGCGCCCATCAGGACCTTGTCCTTGGCCAATTCGAAGTCGGTCATTTCGACTTTTTCTTTGTTGCGGCGCGCGGCCAGGAGCGCCGCCTCGTTGACGAGGTTCTCGATATCGGCGCCGGCAAACCCCGAAGTCGAACGGGCCAGCTTGAAGACATCAACGTCGTCGGAGAGCGGCACCTTGCGCGTATGCACGCGCAGAATGCCCTCGCGGCCGCGAACATCGGGACGCGGCACAACAACGCGACGGTCGAAACGGCCCGGACGCAGCAGTGCGGGATCGAGGACGTCCGGCCGGTTGGTCGCGGCCACCAGGATCACGCCCTCGTTGGCCTCGAAGCCATCCATTTCGACCAGCAGTTGATTGAGCGTCTGCTCGCGTTCGTCGTGACCGCCGCCGAGACCGGCCCCGCGATGGCGTCCGACTGCGTCGATCTCGTCAATAAAGATGATGCAGGGGGCATGCTTTTTGCCTTGGACGAAAAGATCGCGCACCCGCGACGCGCCGACTCCGACGAACATTTCGACGAAATCGGAACCCGAAATCGAGAAGAACGGCACGCCCGCCTCGCCCGCAATCGCGCGCGCCAGCAGCGTCTTACCGGTGCCGGGAGGTCCGACCAGCAGTACGCCCTTGGGAATGCGTCCGCCGAGGCGCGTAAAGCGCTTCGGATCCTTCAAAAACTGAATAATTTCTTCGAGTTCGTCCTTGGCTTCGTCGATGCCTGCAACGTCGGCAAACGTGACCTTGTGCGTGTTCTCGGTCAGCAGCTTGGCCCGGCTCTTACCGAAGGACATGGCCTTGCCGCCGCCGATCTGCATCTGGCGCATGAAGAAGATCCAGACGCCCACCAACAGCAGCATCGGGAACCATTGGACGAGAAGCACCATCCACCACGGATCGCCCTCGGCCGGACGCGCGGCGATTTTGACGCCCTTGTCGCGCAGGGTCTTGACGAGGTCGGGATCCTGCGGTGCGTAGGTCTTGAAATGCTCGCCGCTGGTCTTGTCGCCCGAGATAATGTTGCCCTGGATTGTGACCGAGGCGACCTCACTCTTATCGACGCTGTTGAGGAAATCCGAAAAGATAATTTCCGGGGAGCGCTGCTGCGTGCGGCTGAAAAAATTAAACAGCAGCAGGAACATCAGCGCTACCACCAGCCATAGGGCGATATTGCGTGAAACCTGGTTCATGTCTTAAAAGATCGTAGCACGCCGGTTAATTTCTAAGCAACGACGTGTTTTTTTAACCGACCTCCTGATTGGCCTTTAATAGCAATAGATTTTTCGTCGTTGCCGTGACCAGCGCGTAGCGGCTGCGAACCATTCCGGGAATCCACAGAATCCCTTTGCCGGACTCGACAATTGGCCAGGTCGCGCGCCGTTCGCGCGGCAATTTCCGATCGATAAACGCGTCGTGAACCTTGCGAGTGCCGGTCATACCTAGAGGCCGGAGGCGATCGCCGTGCCGAAAGCTGCGGACCAGGAGCCGGCCCTCGATTTCATCGCCATCGAACAGCGCTTCCATCTGATTGGCGCGAGGCATCGACGCTTCACGAGGAAAGCCTGCATCGCCGGGTCGCAGCGTCCGAGCAATAAAGGTGAATCCGGACGCGGGTACCTCGGTCACGCCGTCGCAGGCCAATTCGACTTCGAAGGGTGTAACGTAATCTGTGGACGCCCGTTCGAGCACAGCGGCGCCATATTCGCAGCGCAAGCGCCATCCGTCGGCCAATTCCGCAACCGAGCCAGGTGCAGCGGCTTCGCAAAGCCGGCTCATGCGCTCGATATCGTCGCGATAGACTCGACGCAGGTCACCAATTTGCGCTCGCAACCATTCCCGGAGCATCGCTTTGGCGAGCGCCGGATGGAACTCGGCGAAGCCGGTCAAGTTTAGCCGGGCGGGCGAATCCTGACGGCGACGAAGCTCACGGCTGGCTTCGCTTCCGATGTAATCGTTGAGCGAGCGCATTTCGCCCGCCAGCCCGGCCAGGCGGCGGCTGACCCTCGGCGCGTATTCGCGTTCCAGCATCGGAAGCAATTCGTGGCGGACCCGATTGCGCAAAATCGCCGGCGACAAATTGCTGCTATCGGTCACGTATGCCGCGCCGATCGCGTCAAGGTACGCGAGGATTTGCTCGCAGCACAGCGCCAACATCGGGCGCACAATCCGCCCCGGCCCAGCAGATGCCATCGCGGCCAGACCGGCGGCCCCGCTGCCGCGCAGCAACCGCATCATCACCGTCTCGGCCTGGTCGTCGGCGTGATGGGCCAATGCGATCCGCCGCGCGCCGATTCGGTCTGCCGCGCGATTTAGAAACTCGTGGCGCAAGTCGCGGGCGCGTTCCTCGAGATTCGAGACGCCGAGTAGGGAATCGGTGCGTTCGACGATCAACTCGATTTGCAGGCGTTCGCAGAGTTCGCGCACGAAGCGCTCGTCGCGATCCGATTCGGCGTCGCGCAATTGATGATTGAGATGGGCGGCGGTCAGTAGATATCCGTGCTGATTTTCGTCCCGCTTCAGGCTGCCGCCAAGTCGATGAAGCGCGTGAATCAGCGCGACAGAATCCGCGCCGCCCGAGATCGCAACCAGCATGCGCTCGCCGCGCGCGACTCCGCTATCCGCGAGCGCCGAAGAGATCGCTCGCTCGACGATATGGACGATTCGGCTCATTGAAATTTCATTATACCGAACAACCTCGCTATGCCCCGCAGAAGGCGGGCAGGTTAGCGAGTGATTTGCTCGAGCAGGTTCAGAATCACGCCGATGCCCGGGAGGTTGACGTCGAGATCCTCCTCTAATGTCCGAATCACTCGCGCGCGACGCAGCGCTTCACGATCGTAGAGCGGTTCCGCATTGGCTTCGGGATCGCCGACCGTAATCGGTGCGATCAGGTCCTCGCGTTCCCAGACCTCCAAGCGCCGCTCGCTGATGCCGCTCAGGAAACACAGTGCGTGCCGGCTGACCAGCGTAACTTTACGACTGGTGCCGGTGCCGCGGGTATGAGTGGTGCGCCGCGCCATTTCACTCTCTCATCAACTCATCGCGCGGATCGGGAACCGCGCGCGCCCGGCGATGGTCGGCGAGCTTTTGCATCAGCTCGCGCTCCTCCGCGGTCAGATCCGTGGGCGCGAGAACCTTGAGTTCGTACATCAGATCACCCGCCGCGGTCTTGCCACGCCCGGGGATTCCACGACCCTTCAGGCGCATCACGCGGCCGGTCTGACTGCCTGCGGGAATCTTCAGGGCGACGCGTCCGTCGAGCGTCGGCGCGGTGACCTCGGCGCCAAGTGCGGCCTCGTAATCCCACACTGGAAGCTGACAGCGCACATCGCGTCCGGCCACGCTGAAGACGCTGCCGGGTTTGAAATGGATCGTCAGGAACAGGTCGCCGTTGAGCTCGGGACGCGAGCCGCGGCCGCCCTGCCCTTTCAGGCGAATGCGAGTGCCCTCGGTCACGCCGGCCGGGATGGTAACCTCGAGTTGGCGGCGCGCCGGGATGACTCCGCTGCCGCCGCACTTAGGGCAGGGGTCGGCGGAGCGGATGATGCGGGCGTTGCCGCGCTTCTCTTCACGGGCGATCACGCCGGAGCCATGACAGTTGCCGCACTCGTCGGTCGCGGTCAGGTTGAGACGGCGCTCACTACCACGAACGGCATCCTGCGGATTGATTTCGACCTCGGCCTGCAGATCGGGTGCGCGACCGCCGCCGCGAACGCCGAAGCCTTCGTCGAGGTCGTCGCCAAAGCCGTATGAAGTCGCGCCACGTCCGCGACCGCCGCCGCGTCCGGAAAAGAAGCGCTCGAAGAAATCGCTGAAGCCGCCGGCTCCGCCCGTGCCGGTCGCGCCGCCGCCCGCAAAAGGACCACCCGCGCCGGAGTAACGCCGGTAGACCTCGTCCTCAGGCGTACCGCGCTCCCAGTCGGCACCAAGCTCGTCGTACTTCTTGCGCTTCTCGGCGTCACCGAGGACCTGGTAGGCCTCGTTGGCCTCCTTGAAACGGCGCTCGGATTCCTTGTTGTTGGGATTGACGTCCGGATGGTACTTGCGGGCGAGCTTGCGATAGGCGGTTTTGATTTCCGCCTCGGTGGCGCTGCGCTCGACTCCGAGAACCTTATAATAATCCCGAAACTCCATCTATTTCACTGTTGGACGCTCGCTTTGCTCGACAGCCCTATCCTCGAACGACTCTCAGCCCCAACCTTTGTTTCCGCTATATGCTCGCGTTGCTCGACCGCCCAATCAGCGAAGTATGCTCACCGCCACACGGATAAGATGCGCATGATCACGCGCCACCGCAACCGCCCTCAGGCATATACACGACAATCGCCCTGACTCGGGCGACAGCCGACTCGCTCGCTGCCGCGTTGGAAAGGGCCTCAACGCAATCACCCGCGAGACCCTACCGAGTCTATTCATTGTGGGAAGTGTGAAACCTTTCAAAGGTTTCACGACTCTTTCTCCTCTATCTGGCCTCTACGGGGCGGAGCGCGACGGGGGCGGCGTGCGTGATTTCAGCTCGTCGCGAACATCCTTGAGCCGCGTTTCCATCGCATGCAGTTCGGTCTCGAGGCGGGTCTGACGCCGCCAGATGAAGATGACGTAGAAAAAAATCACCGCGAAAATGATCGTGTAAGCGGCGAACAGGTAGCCGAAATTGTCCATCAGAGGTCTCCCGCCGCCGCGTGCGCGAGGTTCAGGTCACGCGCCAGGGTCATGATCCGGGTACGCATCCGCAGCGTCGCGAAGCGGAGGATCAGAAGCCATACGAAGAGCGCGGTGAAGGCCACCAACGCGACGAGCAGCGTCGCCACCATCCGCGGGTCTTCGAGCCCATGACCACCCTGGCGCGTGACCAGCACGGCGGGATGGATCGTGCGCCACAAACGCACCGAGACCACGACGACCGGCACATCGACGGCGGCGACGATCCCGACCACGGCGGCAAAGCGCGCGACCTGCGGCGTATCGTCGGCCATCGCGCGGAGCATCAGGTAGCCCCCATACAGGAGCCATAAAATCAACGTCGTCGTCAGGCGCGAATCCCAGGTCCACCACGTGCCCCAAATCGGTTTGGCCCAAATCGAGCCGGTGACCAGGACCAGCGTGCAGAAGACCATCCCGATTTCCGCGGCGGCGTAGCCGAGGTCATCCCAGATATCCTGCCCCAGCCAGAGGTAGAAGATGCCGCAAATCGCCACCAGGCCGAAGGCCGCGAAGGCAACCCACGCGCATGGCACATGAAAGTAGAAGATGCGCTGGACGATGCCCTGGTCGGCCTCGGTCGGCACGAACATGAAGACCATGTATATCGCGGCAAACATCATGAGAGCGGTCAGGGCGCCGAGCGCGAGGTTCAAGCGTCGGTTCATGAGTGACTATTGGTGACAGAATGCGCGAGCGATGTCATTGACGCGAGTGTATGGCGAAGAGTTGATGAGGAGCACAAAACATCGGGTTTTTTCCGGACACTGAAACCTTACGAGGTTTCAGACTTCCCGTTGGTAAAGAGACTTGAGAGAGCATTGAGATTCCAAGCTTGGCGGATCCAAACTTGGCGGTTCCTGAAAAGAGTTTCATCAGTCTTCGCCGATAACGTGCTCGAAAAGCAGGTATCCCGTGGCGAGAAAGATCACATCGAAGGCGATGAGTATCTTGAGCCATTGGGCGCTCGCGCCGAACGACGCGCCGGTCAGTGCAGCGCCGCTCGCCTTGACGCCGGCGATTAACGCCGGCACGAACATCGGCACCGCGAGCAGCGGCAGGAGCAAATCGCCCGCGCGGATGCGTCCGGAGATCGCCGCGAGTAGGGTCGATAACGCCGAGAATCCGAGCGCACCTAGCCCGATAATCGGCAAGAGGCGCAATAGCCGCGAATCGAAGTCGAGATTGAAGAACAGCACCATCAGCACAATCGCGGCGGCCTCCGCAATTGCCATAAAGATGAAGGCGGCGGCCAACTTGGCGAGGTAGAGCGCGCCGCGATCCAGCGGGCTCAGAATCAGCGCGCGGAGGCATCCGTTGTCGCGCTCGGCAAGCAACGCGCGGGTCGATCCGATCATACCCGCGAAGATCATCGCGACCCACAGAGCGCCGGCCGCCGTCGCCGCGTCGCGCACGCCGCCAACCGGATCGAGCGCGAAGACCAGCACCACGAGGATCAGCAGCGAAAGCGCGATCAGCGCGATCGTGCTTTCACCGCTGCGCAGTTCGAGGCGCAGATCCTTGCGCAGGATGGCGACGAATCCCGCCATCACCCTACTCCGCCGATTGCGCGCGGAGTGAAGCGCCAATCGCGCCCCCGCGCAACGGCAGCAAGCGTCCGCGAACGATTTCATAGAGGTCGAATTCGAGGCCGTCGATCGCGATCGGCTGATGTGCCGTCAGCACGATCGCACAGCGCCGCGCGATTGCCTCGCGCAGAAGGTCCGCGACGAGCGCGACGCCGTCCGCATCAAGGGCGGCGAACGGTTCGTCCATCAGGAGCACATCGGGTCGCGTCAACAGCGCGCGGGCGAGCGTGAGCCGTTGTTCCATCCCGCGCGAGAAGGTGCGCACCCGCGCGTCGGCCGCGGACGCGAGTCCGACCCGATCGAGCCAGCGCGGGATCTCCGTGCGCACATCGGCGACGCTATAGAGCTCGGCGTAAAATTCAAGGTTCTCGCGCGCGGTGAGGTTCGGATAGAGAAAACTTTGATGCGTGACAATGGCAAGGCGGCGGCGCGCGGCGGATTCGAGCGTGCGGCTCGGCGCGCCGAACAGCATCGCCTCGCCGGCGGTCGGCGCGGAGAGGCCCGCAAGGAGACGGACCAGCGTCGATTTGCCGGCGCCGTTGCGCCCGACGATCATCGCGGCGGTCGCGGCCGGAACGGCTAGATTGACGCCGCGCAGGACGGGAATCGCACCGAAGTTGATATTCAGGCCGCGCGCCTCGATCAGCAGCGCGTCCATCATTCGGCTCGCGATGCGGCTCGCGCGGCCTCGGGGCTCAAATTTGCGCCGCATTCGGCGCAAAAGTTGTGGCCCGTGCCGACGCGCACACCGCATTGCGGGCAGAAGTTCACGAGCGGTTGCCCGGCGCCGGAGGCGCCGGGCAACCGCCGTGCGAAGGGCGCCCGTGGGGCTGGCGCCGGCTGCGCCGGCGCCAGCCCTACGGGCACGGGCGCGGTGCGCGGCGGACGTGCAGCGAGCCGCATCGTCGCGGCGCGCACCGCGCCACGCGCGCGCTCGATCGCGCTCATCGCGGAGAGCGCGCGATCTTCGAGCGACCGCTTCAAGTCGTGATAATCGACCTCGTCGAGCTTGCCCATCTCATGATCGAATTCGAGCTCGCGCAGGCCCTGCACCGCGAGCCCGCGCTCGTGTTCGAGCCGTTCGAGCTCAAGCTGTAAGTTGGTCGAACGGCGCCGGCGCGGGAAGCCCTCGCTGAGCGGCGCCGCGACGAACAGCGCGACCGCCGCGACGATCAGAATCGCCGCCAGGTAATTGGCCACGATTCAGATCCGATCGCGCAGCTCGCGTTCGAGCTGTCGCCGCAATTCAGGATCGAAGGTGCCGTTGCCGACATCGGTATCCGAGGCGGGAGCATCGGTCGGTGTGGGGGCCGGCGATTTCGAGCGCCAGCGGCCGACCGTAAACGCCACCAGCGCGCCGCCCGCGGCGATCGCAGCGAACGGCACGATCCACGCGAGGACATTGAAGCCCTGCGTGGTCGGCGCCGAAAGAATCTTTTCGCCGTATTTGCCGCGGAAGTAGGCGATTATCTGCGGGCCGCTCATGCCGCGTCCGAGCATCCCGTCGATCTGATCGCGCACCGGTACCGAAAATTCGCAGTTCGGATGGTTACAGTTTGCGACCGTCAGTCCGCATCCGCATTGGCAGGTCAGGCCCTCGGAGATTTCCTGGCGGCTGACGGTCGGCGCGGCGACGACGACGATCGGAATCGCGATCGCGCAGGCGCAAGCGACCATCATCAAAGCGGCCGCGCGCGTGCTCAATTTTTGTCGCGGCTTCACGCGTCAGTCACCTCCGGGCACGATCTCGGCGTCGTCTTCGAACGGCGCGGAAGCGCGTACCGCGGCAGCGATCACGGCGCGCTCGCGAACGTTCGGCCACATCACGATCACGGTTCCGAGCGCCATGATCAGGCCGCCCGCCCACAGCCAGAACACCAGAGGCGTCAGAAAGACCTGGAACGTCGCCAGCCCGCTTTGATCGTCGATTCCGGCGAGCACGACATACAGGTCCGACGCGGGTGTCGATCGAATCGCGACGGCAGTGGCCGGTTGCTGAAGGCGCTTGTAGAACAGCTTGGCCGGCTCCATCATCGCGATCGGCTTGCCGTTTTTCCGGACTTCGACGCGCGCGCGAATGCTCTCGAGATGCGGCGTCTCGCTCGTATCGATGCCGAGATACTCGAGATCGTAGGGACCGACCTGGAAGCTGTCGCCCTGTTTGACGCTCTGCTTGACCTCGGTCTTGAAGAACGCCGAGGCGACGATGCCAGTGAACGCGAGCACTACTCCAATATGGATGACATAACCGCCGTAGCGACGATTGTTCTTACCGATCAGATTGACGATCGCGACCGGCACCGACTCCGACACCATGTGACGGCGCGCGGTGACGCCGCGGCGAAATTCGACCACGATCGTGCCGAGGACGAAGGCCGCAAGCGAAAGCGCCGTCAGGACGTACCATTCGCGCAGCCCCGCCACGAACGCGAAGATGCCGGTAGTAACGCCGAAGATTGCCGGCGATGCGAAGGTCTTCGCAAGGCTGTCGAACGACGATCGCCGCCATGCGATCAGCGGTCCCACGCCCATCAGAAAGATCAGCGCCAGCGCCAGCGGCGCGTTGACCTTGTCGAAGAACGGTGGCCCGACGGTGATCTTGACGCCGCGCACCGCCTCGGACAGCACCGGGAAAAGCGTGCCCCAAAAAACCGCGAAGGCAATTCCGACCAGCACCAGATTGTTGAAAAGGAAAGCCGCCTCGCGTGACAGGTACGATTCGAATTCGGCCGGCGTCCGCAATTGCTTGACGCGCGACAGCAGCAATCCGGTGTAGAGCACCACGATCGTAATCAGGAAGGTCAGAAAATACGGACCGAGACCCGACTGCGTGAACGAATGCACCGACGAAATGACGCCGCTGCGCGTGATGAAGGTGCCGAAGAGGGTCAGCCCGAAGGCCATCCCGATGAGCACCAGGTTCCACACCTTGAGCATGTCCTTGCGTTCCTGGATCATCACCGAATGGAGATACGCGGTCATCACCAGCCACGGCATGAAGGCGGCGTTTTCGACCGGATCCCAGGCCCAGTATCCGCCCCATCCGAGTACTTCGTAAGCCCAGCGCGCACCGAACAGATTGCCGAGCGTGAGGAAGAACCACGAGAAAATTGCCCATCGGCGGGTGCTGCGAATCCAGCTATCGTCGAGCCGGCCCGCGATTAGCGCGCCGACGCCGAAGGCAAACGGTACGCTCGCGCTGACGTAGCCGGTATAGAGCGACGGCGGATGTATCGCCATCCAATAATTTTGCAGCAGCGGATTGAGGTCCTGCCCGTCGCTGGGGACGACGGCCAGCAAATCGAATGGCCGCGTGACGAAATTGAGCATGCCGAGAAAGAAGATCGCGAGGCCGGCCAGCACCGCCAGCGCATAGGGTGCGATTTCGCTATTCCGCCGGCGATTTTGAAACGCGACGATCGACGTGAAGATCGTCAGCAGCCAGGTCCAGAAGAGCAGCGAACCCTGCTGGCCGCCCCACAGCGCGGTGATCTTGTAAACCGTCGGCAGCGAAAAGCTAGTGTAGGACGCGACGTATTCCAGCGAGAAGTCGCTATGCAGAAGGCTGGTCCACAAGGCGCCGACGGCGACCGTGACCATCGCGCACATCGCCCACAGCGCATGGCGAGCGCTACCGGTGAGCGACGGAATCGAAGCGCGCGCGCCGATGACGTTGGCGATTATCGAGTAGGCCGCCAGCACCAAGGCGAGCGCCAGCGCCAGTTGACCGATCAACGGCATGGTTATCCTATTGCGTTTGCGCGGGCTGCTTAGGGACGTATTTCGAGGGGCAACTGGTCAGGACTTGGCGCGCCTCGATCGTGCCGTCGGCGGCCAGCGACCCTTCGACAATCACGTCGCGATTGGCGGCAAACATGTCGGGCTTGGGCTGGCCGCGGCAGATGACGTGGAAGACCGTCGCGCCCGTCACATTTATGGCAACTGGCTTCACTCCAGGTTGATCGGCGGCCGGCGGCTGTGCCAGTCCGAACGAGAGCGTCAAGGTAACAGGATTCCAGGCGATCGAACCCGGCGCGACGCGGCCGGCCACTCGCAACATCTGGCCCGCAAGTTCGCCTTGGCGAACCTTAACTTCGTTCACGGTCAGATAGTATTCGGCGGTGTTCCTGACAGCCGTAACGATCAGATAGCCAATCGCGGCGACGATCAGGCCCGCACCGATCGCAAAGCGCAGTCTCTTCGGCATATTCCTCGTCTCAGGCGTCCGCCACCGTCGCGAGAATCGCGGCGAACGCTTCATTCTTGCCAGCCCAAGGGCGAATCGGCAAGCGAGGTTGACCTCGTATCATCATAGGGTTGCTATTCTAGCAGGTCACGCGACGCAGTATTCCTTAATCATCGTCCGACTTATCCCGGATGATCGCACGAACGATCGCCGGGAAATCTTTTTCATAGGGCGGCTTGCCGACGTTGGCCTGCACAATCTTGCGCATGCGCTCGCCCGAGCCTCCAACTTGGGCAAGCACCAGCGGTATCCGACTATCGGTCTCATCCGCGCTTCCGTGCCACGTATAATGAGGTCGCGCAGCAAAGTAGAAGCGATTCGCGAGCGGCCCGAGGCCACTTTTCGACATCAACAGGATATCGCCGGCGCGGTTGTCGTAAGGACCCGTGGCGAGCCAGTCCATCCGCTGCTCGAGATCGAGCAGATCGGGTCGTGGATGAGCCTGCAGGTAGTCCTGAATCGGGACCAGCCGGTGTCCATCGAAGATTTGAAACGGTAATGGATTGCCGCCTACGGGCACCGGCGCGCGCGCGAAAATCAAATCGATCGTTCCCTTGAGCCGTGGAATCGGGCGTCCGCTGCGATTCACCTTATAGAACGCACGCACCACCGGCATCACGTCCTTCTCGAAGCGTGGCGGCTTCTTCCAATCGCAACGTGACCCACTTGCCGCGCAAGTCGAGCGGTCGGCGAGGTACACATAGGCCATGAAGCCCTCATAGGCGAGCACCGCCTGGTAGTCCTGCTCGTTGTCGGCGAGGGTTAACTTGGCCTTGCGCACGCGAAAGCCGGCATCGTGGACAACGCTGAAGGGCGTGTTGTCGCCGTCCGCGCCGAGCGCGTGAGTATCGTCATTCAGGGTGGGCGTCTGCCCGTGGTCCGCGACGAACATCACGTAGGTATCATCCAGGGCGCCCAGTTTGCGATATTCGTCGAGCACCTCGCCCACAGCTTTGTCAGTCACTGTCTCAAGATAACCGAGTTGTGAGGGCATCGGATCCGGCGACAGGTGAGTAAAGGAATCGATGCCGGGAAAGTAAACTACTTGCAAGTTCGGTATGCCGTGGGCCTCGAGTGCCGCGGTGAGCCTGTTTACCGAATCCAGATCCACGGCTCCGCTGATCGACTTCTCGGCGCTATCGCCGGTGAGCTTGCCCGCGATCAGGTCAGCTATCAGGCCGGCGTACGAAGACGGCCCTACGGTCGTATAGAGCGTCGCGCCGCGATAAATCCAGAGCAACGAGACATTCGAGTCGACGCCAAGCTGCTGGTAGAGCGTGGGGACTCGAAGCTCATCGCCGATCAAACCGTCCGTGATGGCTTTCTGCAGGTCTCCGGTATCAGTGACTGAGATGGGAACCGGAGCAAAAAACCTGGTGTGCTCACGCTCGAACCATTCGTCGCCGGTCACGCCGTTGCGACCGGGCGGCTCGCCGGTGAGAGTTGCTGACCAGTCGGCCACCGTGCTCGACGGCAACATCGAGAGCGCGTCAGCGTCCGCATAGCCATGCTCGAACAGACCGTTGTCCTCTTCGTCGCCGAGCAATCGAGCGATATTGGGCGCCTTGCCGGACCGTACGAGGGCCATGAACTGATCGCGAGGGGTCCCGTCGAGCGCAAAAACGATCACCCGTAGATGCGGTATTTTCGGCGGCGGCGTGCTCTTTAGCGGCACCTCGCCACCAGTGGCAACCGTCTTGGAGATCAGGCTGCACGATGATTGCGCCAGCATCGCAAGTACCAGCGCCGCGATGGCAACCAAACTTGTCGATGTCCAACCTCCGCCGATCGGCTTTATTCGTATTCCCGCGGCCGCCACTACGCGATCCGACTCGAGCAAGCTGCGTGTTGCATTATTGGAACGTCACGATGGTGTGTTTCAACTTCGCACTTAATGAACCAGAACACCTATAATTCTCCTTCGTCAGCGGTGGCGACGTGTGGCCCGAACGCCACCCCGCGCTTGCTCGCCCGGATAAAAGCGATCATCTCGTCAACCTCAGGCACATTCGAACCGTTCGTTTCGTAGCGCTCCAAGGCGAGTTTCAAGTTCTGTCGCATCCCAAACACGGCCTTGAACGCATTGCGCAACGCTCGTATCGCTTTCGCATCAATGCCCGCGCGGCGCACGCCGACGACGTTGATTCCGCGCAACATGTGCGTAAGGTCCATGATGCAAAATGGCGGCACGTCGCGACTCGTGCGGCTCAATCCGCGCATCATCGCCAGCCGCCCGATGCGTACGTATTGATGTACGACGCAGTTGCCCGAGACCAATGCGCGATCGCCCACTTCGACCCATCCGGCCAGCAATGCTCCACCCGCGATTACCGTGGCATTGCCGACCCGGCAATCGTGGGCGACATGCGAATTCTGCATGAAGAAATTGTCGTCGCCGACAATCGTAACGTCGCCGTGCTCGCTGCCGCGATGAATGGTGACGCCTTCGCGCATCACATTGCGGTTGCCAATACGCACCCGGCGTGGGCCGCCCTGATAGCCGACATCCTGCGGCTCATCACCAATGACGACATTGGGATGGAGTACGTTTCCCTGACCGATCTCGGTATTTCCGAGCACCGTGACATGCCCGATCAGCCGCGTTCCGGCGCCGATCCGGATGCATCCGTCGAGCAGGCAGAATGGACCGATTTCGACCCCATCCGCGAGTTCGACATCCCCGCTGATGACCGCGCTCGGATGAACGCGCGCGGCGGAGTTGGTCGTGCTCATCGAACTCCCCCGCCGGCCTGAATTGTCCTCAATGAAGAATCTTCTTTTTATCTTTTAGGTCGTCGGGATGTTCCCGATCCTCAACCGCGGCGCCGGGCACCCGGTAGTCCCCACCCGCCCAAGTGCCAAGATCGACCATCCGGCAACGCTCTGAACAGAACGGCCGGAAGCGATTTGCCGGCGTCGAGTCGGCCGGTTTCCTGCAGATCGGACAGCGCATGGTTTCGCCAATCAGCGTTGAAATTTGTCAGATAGCCGCGATGCTTGCAACGGCGCGCTCAATAGATTTGACCACCGCATTGGTCATTGCCGCCGCTCGGGATGAAACTGGCGAGGCGGCGGTCGTAAGTCATCAATTCGTTGTAACAGAATTGCCTCTGATCCGGGCCTCGATAGTCGAATCCGATGCGGACAATCATCTTTGAGTGTCCATCGCGTACCGGGTTAAATAGGCTGATCGGGACAAAGCGAAAGAGCAGGTGTGGGACCGTTGGCGAGACGATACCGATATTCTCGATAGCGACGCCTCCAATCGCTTTCGGCAGCAATTTGCCATCGATAAAGACGCTAACGCGAGCGACGCCGGCAGTAGCCGAAACCTGTCCAAAATTGCGGCAATCGATCACGAGGCGCGCGAATTCGGTGTCGATAGAGTCAATCGCCACCCGCGCCGCACCAATATATGGGCGCTCCGCGATGGTGAAGAGCAGATTGGTGACGCGAGCGGTGCGCCAGGTAGCAAAGGCGCTGAAAATAGTCGCGATGACCATCATCGCGGTCATGAAGTCGGTGAAACGAAGGACGTCGGAAAGGCGCTGGACGACCTTGCGCTCGCCGCGTGAGAATCCCGGTGCGTTCGCGAAATCCTGCTCCAACGTTACGTCGTCATTGGCGGAGCCAGCGCCTCCTGGATCGGCCGGCCCGCTCTG
>Ga0209415_10007285_pt1 | contig 19339 bp, 19 predicted proteins | sample PeaSoiSIISIP2007_FD_187696 | JGI IMG/M metagenome (GOLD analysis project Ga0209415, IMG submission 187696) | Peat soil microbial communities from Weissenstadt, Germany - SII-SIP-2007 (SPAdes) (version 2) | ecosystem: Environmental > Terrestrial > Soil > Wetlands > Peat | place: Germany... | reverse complement strand
TTACCAGGTCGTAGATGAGTACGCCGATCAGCGCGCTCACCGTCTGGCAGACGGCACGGTCGGTGTCGATCCCCGGATATTTGCGCACAATCCCCTCGTGCACCTCGTCCCACAGGGCAACACTCTTTAACTGGGAGATGTTGATGTAGCCGGATTTGAGACCGTCGTCTATGTCATGGTTGTTATAGGCGATCTCGTCGGCGTAATTGATCAACTGCGCCTCGATTGTGGGAACTACGCCGGGCAGATACTCTGAGTAGATACTGGAAGGAGTCTCGGCGCGGTTGTCATACTGGGAAGAATGCTTGACTATCCCTTCACGGGTCTCCCAAGACAGGTTAAGACCGTTGAAGTTAGGATAACGTTCCTCTAGTTCGTCCACTACCCGTAAGGACTGCAGGTTGTGCTCGAAGCCGCCGTAGCCCTGCATCAGCCGGTTCAAAACCTCTTCGCCGGTGTGGCCAAACGGGGTATGGCCGAGATCGTGGGCGAGCGCCAAGGCCTCGATGAGTTCCTCGTTGAGGCCGAGCCTGCGCCCGATCCCCTTCCCTATCTGGGCAACCTCAAGAGAATGGGTGAGCCGGGTCCGGTAGTAGTCACCCTCGTGGTTGACGAATACCTGCGTCTTGTATTCCAGGCGCCTAAACGCTGCGCAGTGGATAATGCGGTCGCGGTCCCGCTCGAAGGCCGGCCTCGTGTCGCGGAAATCCTCCTGATACCGTCGCCCGCGGGAATTGCTGCTGCTGGCGGCGTAGCCTGCCAGATCGGTACGCTCCATGGCGTTGCCGTCTCTCATCCGTCCCCCTGTTAGATTTCAGTATGCAGCAAATCAGGACCTTATTTATATACGGCAACTTAGCCGTGTCAACAGCAAAGTTGCCATTGACGCCAACAAGTCGTCGTGCTAATAGAGCATGCTGCATTCGGCCGGGATGCCAACTATTCACTGCCGCCGAAAGGATCCGCTCTTTGGGCGGGAAATGATCGAGAAAGTACCGGCAGGACCGGCCGCTATGGCAAATCCGTTGAGGAGGTCGACGACATGCGTGTGATCGCGGGAGAAGCCCGGGGCCGCAAACTCCTCGCCCCCAGGGACGAACGCATCCGCCCCACCGCCGACCGGGTGAAAGAAGCGCTCTTCAGCATGCTTACCAGCCGGCTGGGCGACTTCGGCGGCATGCGCGTCCTGGACATCTTCGCCGGCACCGGCAACCTCGGCATCGAGGCCTTAAGCCGCGGCGCTGAGTATGCCGTCTTCATCGACTCCCACCGGGAGTCGGCCGACATCGTCCGCAAGAACCTCGAAATCACCCGGTATGCCGGCAAGGGCAAGGTGATCGTGCAGGACGCCGCTGCCGCCCTGAAGCGGCTGTCCCGCGACGAAGCGCCGTTTCACCTGGTGTTCCTGGACCCTCCCTACCACGGAGGGCAGACCCAGGCGATCCTGGCCGCATTAGCCGATTCACCTCTGATCGACCGCGGCACCACCGTGGTGGCCGAATTTGCCAAAAAAGAGCGGATACCGACAGAGTTCGGCACGTTGCAGGAAAGCGAGCGCCGAAGCTACGGCGACACCACCATCTCGCTGCTAACCATTTCAGACAGAGGTGAAATGTGCCCCTGAAGATCGCGGTCTACCCCGGCTCCTTCGACCCCGTCACCTACGGCCATCTGGACATCATCGAGCGGGCCCTGAAGGTATTCGACGGCGTCGTGGTAGCCGTTGCCAGAAATTCCGAAAAAAACGCCCTCTTCACGGTGCCCGAGCGCATCCAGCTCCTCCGGGAGATCCTGGCCGACAGGCCGCAGGCCAAGGTGGAAACGTTCGAAGGCCTTTTGGTCGATTACGTGCGCGAGCGCCAGGCGACGGTGATCATCAGGGGCCTGCGCGCCGTTTCGGACTTCGAGTTCGAGTTCCAGCTCGCCCAGATGAACCGCAGCATCACCAAAGAGGTCGAGACGCTGTTCATGATGACCTCGGTCCCCTACAGCTATCTCTCCTCGTCCATCGTCAAAGAGGTGAGCTTCCTGAACGGGCCGATCGACAAGCTCGTCCCGCCGGTGGTAAAGGCGGCACTGGACGCTAAATTCAGAGGGGATTCGGCGGCACCTGAACGATAACGTTGTCATCCTGAGAAAAGTGAAGGTTCCGCTTTTAAACGCCGACAGCAGATGCTTCGCTACGCTCAGCAGGACAGGCTGGTTGGACATGTCGTGATTTTAAGAGACTGGAAGTGAGTTGGACAGCCGGAAGAAGCTTTCTTGCTTGAAAGCGAAGTATCTGTCAAAGTAGGTCCGGTTCGGAAGTGATTTCGTCACCAAGCGGCTGCGACGCCATCGGAGGTCGGGATGATCACCAAAGATATGACCATTACGGAGATACTCACGCGCTATCCGGAGACACTCCCCGTCTTCGAACGCTACGGGCTCGACTGCTACGACTGCCAAATTGCCGAGTTCGAGCAATTGGAGCACGGCGCTTCGGTCCACCACGTCGATCTCGACACCCTGATCGCCGAACTCAACCGTAACATAAAAAGCTAGCGCGTTTTCTACCGGGCCTGGGCGCCGGGAGCGATTTCCTTGCCGCCGGCGTCGTGGGGCTTGTTCTCGGCCGATACCAACTCGGCCGTCACCTTGCCGAGCGCCATGCTGGTGACGATCTTCACCGGCACCTTGAACTCGTCGTCAGTCATCCAGATCAGCACCTCGCCGGTTCGACGGAACATCCCTGCCGTTTTTTGCAGCGGGCGAATCACCAGCGTCTTTACCTTGGTCAGGTTCGGCAGCCGCATCTCCTCGCGTCGCAAGATTTCCACCGGTACATCCCCGACCACCTCGGCGTCGTACACGTGCAGCATCTCCGTCTTGCCCACCTCAAGCTTGCGATTGCGCAACGAGTAGATGCCGGAAAGGGTGTCGACCACGTCGTCGTCGAGAACGTTCAGCTTCTGGCTGCGGCTGCGCATCATGTCCATCCAGGCAACACGCTTCTTGCCCATGTTGATGGTGAACATCTCGCTGCCCTGGAAGGAACCTTCCAGTTGCCTGATCTTGCTGATGATGTATTTCTGATCGACCCGCTGGGTCTCGATCTCGTCGTCGACCGGGAAGATCGCCGAGAACGCCGGGCTTGATTTCACCCGCAAGGTGATGGTGGTCACGCCGTTTTCGTTCTTGGACTCAAGCTCGGCACTGCCGACGGTAACCCCCAGCATGAAGCCGCCGACGCTCAACGCGTAGTTCAGCTTCTCGTACTGGGCAGCGGGTGCCTGGCCGCCGGGTTGGGCCTGGGGGCCTACGGCAGCCGCCTGCGGCACGACCGGCGCCGCCGTCTTGCCGGAAGCAACCGCCGCTTCCACCGCCGCCGAGGCCTTGGCCACAGACTGCTGGGTGGGGGGCGCAGTGGCCGGCTCCACCTTGGGAGCGGCAGCCGTTTTGTCGGCCGTTTCCGGCGTGTGTTCGGGGAGCGGGAGTTTCGCGGCGGCCGCCGGCGCGTCCATGTCGTCCGCTTCAGCAGCGGAAGCGACCTCGGGCTGATCGTCGGCCGAATCTTCCGGATTCTCTGCCGCCTCGGAGCCGGCAGCCGCGCAGGGTTCCGCAAGGGACGAGAGGTCCACCGTCAGGGCCTGCCGCTGGTTCACGGCGTGACCGAACTCGTAGCGGCCGAACATCTTCAGCAACTGCATGGAGCCTACGTGCAGGAAAATGGAGGCAATCAGACAGTAGATGGGGAGGCGGAACCGATAGCAGTACTGGCGGATACAGGAGTAGTTCAGGGCAAAGCGGGAAAGGTTCGGCGGAATTCTGGGAAAGCTCGTAAACATTTCTAAATCGTCCAACGATGCATCGAAGTAATCAAACGACGCAGCGGAGTAACCGGGGCAGCACAAACTCAGAAGTGCCCGGGTGATGATACGTGCCGAAACTGTCGTACTGACCGGCAGGGCACAGGATACACCGCAGGTTACTCTTTTTGTTTACACTTCGCAACAGCGTTGTGCGCCATTTGCACCAGGAACTGCACTTTTTCCAGGAGATAGCCGGCAAAGCGTCCTCGCCTCACTGCTTCGAGCCGTGCAGCGGTGGTGAATATCTGGGCACTATCAACCGCCGCACGCCCCGGCCCGCTCCGCCCATGTGAGGCAAGCAACCGAATATGCACTGGTTTTGCCTTTACCCCCCGACTGGCACACATCATGAAGAGAATACGTCAGACAGCAGGAGGTGAACCATGACCGTATCGATGGACGGAACCGATTATCTGCCGATAACTGCAGTCGCAGAGCGGCTGGGCACGACCGAAACGAAGATACTGATGCTGCTCAAGCAGAAAGCACTGACCGGCGAACTGGTCGAGGGGGAGTGGTTCGTAACCGCAGCCTCCGTCGACGGCTACGCCCCGCCCGCCCTCGGCACGGCAGCAGCGACAGGCTGTGGCGGCGGCTGCGCAGCCTGCGGCCAGCACTAGCCCGGAGGTGCCCCATGGGACTTACGATCAAGGCATCGGATCTCAAGTACAAATACCCCAAAGCGATCGATACCCGAAACCTGCCCAAGTTTCTCGGCAAGGACGACCCGGCGCCCTTCAACCGGGACGACGTCTACGACATCATCCCCCTGCTGGAAGCAGTCATGGACGACCTCGGACGGGAGGACGCCCCGACGCTGCACTTGCTGGAGGACCTCATGAACCGCGATCTGCCGCGCTTCGTCACCGGCCGCGGCGAAGTATTCAGCTTCCTGTCGGGCTGCGCTCGGGAGCTGCTGGGGCGGCAATGAAGACGCTTCAGGCTGTAATGCAATAATAGTCAAAGGAGACGACCATGAACAACCTGGCCCACAAAAAAGAAGCCTTCAGCGCAGAGACATTTTCCGGTGCCATCAACGCCGCCGGTTTCGATATCAAGACCATAGCCAGTAAGCCTGACGGCTACGACCTAACCATCAAGGGGTTCATGGCGCCGGGATGGACCGGCAGGCTCACCGCCGCTCTCGCCGAGCACAAGATAGGGATCGTCAGGGGGAAAGCCGAAAGGATCACCATGAGCGCCTGGAATTCCAACTTCGAGCTGAAAAGCCCCGCACCGCTGGCCAACCCGCTGGAGATCAACTACATCGCACTGGCCGGCAAAGAGCTGCCGAGCGACCGTAAGGTGGAAAAAATATCGTTGGTCGAATACGTGATGGAGCCGGCAAGCCGGCACGGCGGGAGTCTCTACGTGGAAGTGACAGGCGTGGACCGCTTAGGTTTCCTGGGGGACCTGCTCGACTACTTCAGCATGAGGTGCCTCTTTCCGGTGAAGATGTCGGTAGAGACGGTGGCGGGGATGGCGGTCGACCGTTTCTGGCTGAGGGGTATCGGCGGTTCGGTTCCCTCCGACGGCATCACCGGCGCCGTGAAGGAAAACCTGGAATCCCTGCTGGTCTCCGCCAAAGGCAACGCCTAGACAGATAGGCACCGATTGGCACTTGATTCACTCCCCCCTCCCCCGGAGGGAGGGGGTCAGGGGGTGGGGGAACCACCCCTACGCCTGCCTACAAATCCCGGTACTCGATCTCTTCCCCGAGATAGTTGGTCAGTTTCAAAAGCGTCCCCTCCCGCACCACCTTCCCCGGCTGTACCTCGACCTTCCCCTTTCCGCCCGGCAAATCGATGACGTAATGCGGCGTGGCAAGCCCCGAGGTGTGCCCCCTGAGCGCCTCCATCACGGCTACCCCATCCGTTACACGGGTCCTGAAGTGGGCGGTGCCGCGCACCAGGTCCATCTGGTGGATGTAGTAGGGGCGCACCCGTATGGCCAAAAGCCGCTGCATGAGCGTGCGCATCACCAAGGGGTCGTCGTTCACCCCTTTTAGGAGCACGCTCTGGTTACCGAGCTGGATGCCGGCGTCCGCCAGCCGTGCGCAGGCCCGCGCCGCGGCCTGAGTGATCTCGCGGGGATGGTTGAAGTGGGTATTGACGTAGACGGGATGGTGGCGCTTGAGCAGGCGCGCGAGTTTCACGGTGATCCTCTGCGGCAGGGTGACCGGTATCCGGGTGCCGATGCGGATGATCTCGACGTGGGGAATCCTGCGCAGGGCGCAAAGCAGCGCGTCCAGCCGCTCGTCGGAGAGCATGAGCGGATCCCCGCCGGAGAGGATCACGTCCCTTATTTGGGGATTGGCCGCGATGTAGGCGACCGCGTCGTCCGGCTTCACCGTGGTGATCCCGGCGGAGCACCCAACCCCCCGCTTGCGCATGCAGAAACGGCAGTAGACGGCGCAGGCGGCGGAGACGATCAGGATCACCCGGTCGGGGTAGCGGTGGATCAGCCCGGGGACCGGCGACAGCCGCTCCTCGTCGAGCGGGTCGGGCGATTGGGAGAAGTCCTCAAGCTCGGCACCGTCCGGCACGCACTGCCGCCAGATGGGGTCGCCCGGCGCCTCGATCAGCCCCAGGTAGTACGGGGTGATGCGCATCGGGTAGCGCTTCGCCACCTCCGAGAGCTCCGGAAGAGGCGCACGAAAAAGCCCGGCAAGCTCCTCCGGGCTGGTTACGCTGTTTTTCAGGCTGCTCTCCCAGGTTTCCATCAGGACTCGAGGGCTCCGATCATGGAGGCGACGGAGGCAATCCCTTTGTCGGCCAGGTACTGTTCCATTTCGCGGGCGATGGTCTGCGCGGCGGCGGGGTCGAGGAAGCTCGCCGTGCCGACCTGCACCGCGGTGGCGCCGGCCAGCATGAACTCCAGCGCGTCGCGCGCGTTCATGATGCCACCGATGCCGATGATGGGAAGCTTGACCGCCTTGGCGACCTGCCAGACCATGCGCAGCGCCACCGGCTTGATGGCCGGGCCGGAGAGGCCGCCGGTAACGTTGGCGAGCACGGGGCGGCGGCGATCGAGATCGATGGCCATGCCGGTCAGGGTGTTGATCAGGGACAGGGCGTCGGCGCCGGCGTCGGCGCAGGCGCGTGCCATGGAAACCACGTCGGTGACGTTCGGGGAGAGCTTGACGATCATCGGCTTACTGGTGTTCCTGCGCACGAGGCTCACCACCTCGGCGGCCGCAGCCGGGTCGGTGCCGAAGACGATCCCCCCCTGCTTCACGTTCGGGCAGGAGATGTTCACCTCGATGCCGGCGACGCCCTCCAGGCCGTCCAGGCGGCTTGCCACCTCGCCGTACTCCTCCAGGGTGTTGCCGTAGAGGTTGACGATCACCGGGGTGGCGACGTTCTTCAGGTACGGGAGCTTCTCGGCGATGAAGGCGTCGATGCCGACGTTCTGCAGGCCGATCGCGTTCAGCATCCCCCCTTGCGTCTCCACGATGCGCGGGGTGGGATTGCCCGCCTTGGGCTTTAGGGAAAGCCCCTTGGTGATCATGGCGCCGATACTTTCCAGGTCGAGGTAGTCGGCGAACTCGGCGCCGTAGCCGAAGGTGCCGGAGGCCGTCATGACGGGGTTACGCATCTTGATCCCCGCCACCGTCACGGTCATGTCAGGTCTTTGCATCGTCAGCTCCATTGCAGCTCGCGGCTGTCGAAGACGGGACCGTCCTTGCAGACGCAGCGGTAATCGGGGGTTTCGTCGGTGTGGTTGGCCCCCTTAAGGACGCAGCCCAGGCAGGCGCCGACGCCGCAGGCCATGCCGGCCTCCATGGAGACCTGGCAGGGAACGCACTTCCCCTGCGCCATGAGCGCCACGGCCCTGAGCATCGGGGTCGGGCCGCAGGCGAAGATGCGCTGGCCTTCGGGCTTCAGGTGCTGCTCAAGGACCCGGGTCACCAGGCCGCGCTCGCCCAGCGTGCCGTCGTCGGTGGAGACGTAGGTCTCCACGCCCAGCCGCTCGAATTCGGTTATGCAGAGGACGTCGTCGCGGTTCCTGCCGCCGGCGAAAAGCCGCACCTTCTCGCCCTTACCCACCAGCGCCTTCGCCAGGTAGTAGAGAGGGGCCAGGCCGATGCCGCCGCCGACCAGGATCTTCTCCTCGCCGGCCGGTCCCTGGTCGAACCCCTTGCCCAGGGGGGACAATAGATCTATCAGGTCGCCGTGGTGCAGGGTCGAAAGGCGCCTGGTCCCCTTCCCCACCACCTTGTAGAGGATCTCGGTGTAGGCCCGGGTGCCGCAGCCGTCGTATTCCGGCTGGAAGCTGCCGACGTCGAACAGGCCGAAGGGGCGCCTTAAAAGCGGGTCTATGGAATCGGTCACCTTGAGCATCAGGAACTGGCCGGGCACCGAATGGAGCAGCTCCGAGGGAGAGGTCATCCTCATCCGGAAGTAGCCGGGCGACAGCTCGACGTTCGACAGTATCATCGATTTAAACTGCATCGCACTCCTCTTTATGTTTCGGGGTAGATGTATTCCATCAGCAGGGCGTCCTCACCGTCCTGATAGTAGCGCTTGCGCACTCCCTGGTCGACAAAGCCCAGCCGGCGGTAGAGGCCGATGGCGGCAGCGTTGCCGACCCGCACCTCCAAAAGGACGACCCTGGCGCCGCGCAGGCGCGCCTCGGCGAGCGCCGACTCCACCAAAAGCCGCCCAAGCCCCGTGCCGCGCAACGCGTCGGGCACCGCCACGTCCAGGATCTCGGCCTCGTCCAGCACCTGTTTGAGGCAGAGGTAGCCGACCACCGTACCGCCGCCGTTTAAGGCGACCGTGGGGAAACTGCAGGGAGACTCGATTTCGTCCAGGAAATGGCGTATGGTCCAGGGGTGGGAAAAAGAGGCGGATTCGATGGCAACCACCGCATCGAGGTCTTCCTCGCGCATGCCGCGCACGCGTATTTTATCTGCTAAGACCCGCACCACGCGGCATGATAAGGGAAACAACTGCTTGAAGTAAACCTTTTTTTCACTTTGACTTTTAAAAACGGATGGGTTAGATTTCTCCTTTATTTAAACGGAGGACGAGCCTTGAGCGATACCAAAATTACCTATAAAGACGCGGGCGTAGACATAGATGCAGGGAACACGTTCGTCAACATGATCAAGCCGCTCGTCAAGGCCACTTCCCGCCCGGAAGTGCTGGCCGACATCGGCGGTTTCGGGGGGCTTTTCTCCCTCAACATGGGCAAATACCAGCACCCGGTGCTGGTCTCCGGTACCGACGGCGTCGGCACCAAGCTCAAGCTCGCCTTCCTGGCCAACCGCCACGACACCATCGGCATCGACCTGGTCGCCATGTGCGTGAACGACATCATCGTGCAGGGGGCCGAGCCGCTCTTCTTCCTCGACTACCTGGCCACCGCGAAGCTCGACCCGGCCAAGGGCGCCTCCATCATCAAAGGGGTCTCAGAGGGGTGCGTCCAGGCAGGCTGCGCACTGATCGGCGGGGAAACCGCCGAGATGCCCGGCTTCTACCAGGGCGAAGAATACGACATGGCAGGCTTTGCGGTCGGCGTGGTCGAGCGCGACAGGATCATCGACGGCTCCTCCATCACGGTCGGCAACCGGCTGATCGGCTTGGCATCAAGCGGCCTGCACAGTAACGGCTACTCCCTGGCACGCAAGGTCATCCTCGACGTGATGGGCCTGGACATCAACGACAAGCTCCCCGGCCTCGACAACACGGTGGCGGAGGAACTGCTCACCCCGACCCGCATCTACGTCAAGTCGGTTTTGAATCTTCTGCGCGATTTCAACATCAGCGGCCTGGCCCACATCACCGGCGGCGGCCTTCTGGAGAACGTCCCCAGGGTGCTCCCCAACGGCTGCAAGGCGGTGATCAGGAAGGACAGCTGGCAGATCCCGGAGATCTTCAAGCTGATCCAGAAAGGCGGCAACATCGAGGACGTGGAGATGTACCGCACCTTCAACTGCGGCATCGGCATGGTGCTGATCGTTCCCGAGCGGGAAGCGGACGAGATCATGATCCGCCTTTCCGGGCTGAACGAAGTTGCCTGCCACATCGGTGAAGTGGTGAAGTGCGAGGCGGGCAAGGAGTGCGTGGAACTCGTCTAGAGCCGCGCCTACAGGTACTCATGGCAGAGAAACTGTTGAACATAGGCGTTCTGGTCTCGGGCAGCGGCACCAACCTGCAGTCGATCATCGACGCCTGTGCGGCCGGCAAGCTCAAGGGACGGGTCGCCTGCGTGATCAGCAACAAGGCGGACGCCTTCGCGCTGGAGCGCGCGCGCCGTGCCGGCATCCCGGCGCTGCACCTCGATCACCGCGCCTATGCCGGCCGGGAGGCCTACGACGACGCCGTGGTGGCGACGCTGCGCGAGTTCCAGGTGGAGCTGGTGGTACTGGCGGGCTTCATGCGCATCATCACGCCGGTGCTGTTGGACGCCTTTCCGATGTCGGTGATGAACATTCATCCGGCACTGCTTCCCGCCTTCCCCGGCCTGCACGCCCAGCGCCAGGCGCTGGAGTACGGCGTCAAGTTCACCGGCTGCACCGTGCACTTCGTCGACGCCGGCACGGACACCGGCCCGATCATCATCCAGGCCTCAGTCCCCGTGCTGGACGGCGACACCGAAGAAACCCTCTCGGCCCGCATCCAGGCCGAAGAGCACCGCATCTATCCCGAGGCGGTCAGGCTCTTCGCCGAAGGGCGCCTGAGCGTCGCCGGTCGTACCGTGTCGGTAGCCGCACCAGCCGTCTAGCCCGCGGGCTTTTAAACCGCCACAAAAAAGGGGACAGGCTCCGCAAGGTGCCCGTCCCCTTTTTCTCTTTCCGCTTGTCCCTATTCCCTCCCCACCAGTCTCAGCATCGCCCGACGGTCCATCTGATAGAGCCAGGCCAAAAGTTCCGCCACCGCCTGGTACAGTTCGGGGGGGATCTCGTTGTCCAGATCCACCTGCATGAGCAGGTTCACCAGTTCGGCCGACTGATGCACGTAGACCCCGTGCTCGCGCGCCAGCGAGATAATGGCCTCCGCCGTGACGCCGCTTCCCTTGGCGACCACACGGGGAGCCCCGTCGGTGGCCGCCTGGTAGGCCATCGCCACGGCACGTTTGCTTTTACTCGGTGTCGTCGTCATGTTTGGCCACCATCCGGGTCACGTGGATGTTCTTCCCCAAAAGCGCGTCGCGCAGGTCGTCCGCGCCGTCCTTCAGGATTTCGGCGCTGCCGTTTTTGCTGCAGGCGAAGCTCAGCTGAAGTCCGTCCGGTCCCAGGCGCAGCCTTGCCTCCACCCCGCCGAGATGCGGCAGCTCCAGCGCCATGGTTGCCTCGATCTCGGGCGCCGCCTGATCCCCTTCCCTTTCCACGGTCAGCGACATCGGCTGACGCGGCCACGCCTCGCCCCGCCAGGCAAGCGCGCCGTTATTCAAGAGGTTGAGCTGCTCCTTGATGAACGGCAGGGTGCGCGGGTCGGCCACCTCGGTGGGATCTTTTTGCTGGCCCAGGAGGTCACCGGTCAGCCGCCGGGACAGCTTCCCCTGCGGCTCCTTGAACAGTTCACCCAACAAGAGATTGCCGGCCGCCCACTTGGCCAGATGGGCCTCGTAAAAAAGCCCCCCCTGGCTCAGCGCCGCCTTCAGCCGCTGGGCCAGCATCGTCAACGCCTGGCCCGGGCTGTCGACCAGCGGTTCCCGGGAGATCGGCAGCGACGGCGCCTCGTTCACCACGTCCGAGAGCCACTTCCCCAGGGAACTGAGCTTCACAGCCTCGCCGGAAGGACGCAACAGCTGGAAACTGATGCGCGGCTGGTCCGAGAGATAGGTCATCTCCAAAAGCTCGCCGGGGGGGACGTTCAGCGGGATCTCCAGCTTGAACAACTCGCCTGCGATCCTCGCCAGGTAGAGGTTGTTGGGCAGGTTGCTGACGATCTCCGCCGTGACCTGCTGGCCGGGCGTTAGCTGCAGCAACGAACTGGCCCGCTCCTGGACCTCGCCGGGCGAAGAGACCGTCGCCTTGGCGATGATCGGCAGGACCTGCCGTTGAATTTCGTCATTAATGAACATAGCGGTTCCGTTGGCAAAAAGCTCGCAGTGTCAGATTCATAGCATATTCGCGGTGCAAATAGTAGTGCAGAAACATCCTGGAAAAAAAAGAAGCCCGCGGCGCGCTTTCCTTTTGCCGTTTTTAGGCTAAAAGTATTGATTTGGCGCCACAATCTACAGCTACGTATCTGCTGTTGCCCCGGAGCTACGACGAGGAGGGGGCGGCAATGAAGAATTCACGGGAACAGGATGGTGCGCAGACACGCCGCCAGCGGGCCTTGGCCGAACAGGCGCTCGGTGCCGCGGAGTCGCGTTTTCACACCCTGGCCGGGCAATCCCTGGTCGGCATCTTCATGCTCAAGGAAGATGTCTTCACCTACGTCAACCCTAAATTCGCCGAGATCTTCGGCTACCCGCCGGAAGAACTCACCGAAAAGAAAACGCTCCTGGACCTGGTGGCGCGCGACGAGGAGATCCGCGTGACGGCCCAGTTTCTGCGCCCGCTCAAAGAGGGGCACGCCGGACTGCATCTTGGCTTTCGCGGCAAGCGCGCCGACGGCTGCGACCTGCAGCTGGAGATCGACGGTGCCGTCACCGGGCACGACGGCAGCCCCGCCATCATCGGCACGCTGCTCGACGTCACCGGGCGCTACCGCGCGGAGACGGAGCTCGGCATGCTGCGGCGGGCAGTCGAGCATAGCCCGGTTTCGGTGGTGATCACCGACGTCGCCGGCAAGATCGAATACGTCAATCCCAAGTTCGTGGAAGTAAGCGGCTACCGCGCTGAGGAACTTATCGGCAAAACCTCGGCGGTTCTTAAATCGGGAACGCTTAAGCAGGAGTTCTACCAGCACCTGTGGCAGACCATCAACTCGGGGCAGGAATGGCACGGCGAACTGCACAACCGCAAGAAAAGCGGCGAACTATTCTGGGAAAACGGCTCCATCTCGGCGGTCAGGAACCACGAGGGGAGAATCACCCATTTCGTCGGCGTGAAGGAGGACGTGACCGAACGCAAACGGGCCACGGACCAGATGCGCCAGGTGCAGAAGATGGAAGCGGTGGGACTTTTGGCCGGCGGCATCGCCCATGATTTCAACAACCTTTTGACGGTGATCAACGGTTACAGCACCCTGATCGTCCGCGAACTGGAGCCGGGCTCGGAGATGCGGCTGGAAGCCGAGCAGGTACTGCGCGCCGGAGAACGGGCGGCCGAGTTGACCAGGCAGCTCTTGAGCTTCAGCCGGCGGCAGATCCTGGAGCCGCGGGTCCTCGACCTCAACCGGCAGGTGCGCGCCGTACAGCCGATGCTTGAGCGGCTGATCGGCGAACATATCGCCTTTCACACCAGGCTCGCCGAAAACGCCGGCTGCGTCCGGATCGATCCGGGGCAGTTGGAGCAGGTGTTGATGAACCTGGTGGTAAACGCCCGCGACGCTTCCCACACCGGCGGGGAGATCGTGGTGGAAACGGGAAACTGCGAACTGGACGAGAGCTTCACGCAGAAGCACCCGGGCTCGGTGGCGGGCCGCTACCTGCGGGTTTCTGTGCGAGACAAGGGCGAGGGGATGAACGACGACGTCAAGCAACGCATCTTCGAGCCCTTCTTCACCACCAAAGAACTCGGCAGGGGCACCGGCCTCGGGCTCGCAACCACCTACGGCATCGTCAAGCAAAGCGGCGGCTATATCGAGGTGATCAGCAAGCCCAACGAGGGCGCCTGCTTCAACATCTACCTGCCGCGGGTGTTCGAGCCTCCCGACGCGCTGGACGTGGAAAGCGCCAGCGAGCTTCCCACCGGATCACAGACGATCCTGGTGGTGGAGGATGAACCGGGGGTGCGCAACCTGATCGCACAGGTGCTCACCAAACGCGGTTTCAAGGTCTTGGAATGCGGCGACCCGAAGGAGGCGCTTTCCGTCTTCGACGGGGAGCGCGACGAGATCGACATGCTGCTTACCGACGTGGTGATGCCCTACTTAAGCGGACCGGCCCTGGCTCATCTTTTGACCGCCAGGAAACCGGAACTGCCGGTGCTCTTCATGTCCGGGCACACCGACAACAAGGAAGCGCTGGAAAAGATACTCGAAAAAGGGATCCAGTTCCTGCCGAAACCCTTTACCAGCGACGGCCTGCTCAGAAAGGTCAGAGACACGCTGGCTTGCACGTCCGCCGCAGCGGTAGCGCAGGCGGATACATCCTCTTGAACCGGCAGTTTGCCCACTACGTCCCGTCCTACCATCACGCTGCAACAGACGACCCCGAGTTACCGGAGGTGGCACGTGAGCGACTCGAAACATATCCTGATAGCTGACGACGAACAGATGGTCAGGGAGTTGATCAACATCGCACTGCGCAAGGAAGGGTTCACCTGCCACCAGGCGTCCAGCGCGGACGAAGGACTGGACGTAAGCAGGAACCAGAAGATCGACCTGGCGCTACTTGACATCATGATGCCGGGACGCTCGGGGATCGAACTCCTCAAGGAGCTCAAGGAGACCACCCCCGATACCACGGTGCTCATGATCACCGCCATGAACGACATGGACACCGCCCTCTCCTGCATCCACAACGGCGCCGAGGATTACATCACCAAGCCGTTCAACCTCGACCGGGTGCTTTTGACGGTAAAAAACACGCTGGAAAAGCGCCGGCTGACGCTGGAGAACCGGGAGTACCAGGCGGACCTGGAGCTGAAGGTGCGCGAGCAGACGGAAGAGATCCGCCAAGCGATGGGCAAGATCAACAAGGCCTACGAACACACGCTGGCCGCGCTGATCAGGGCGCTGGACGCCCGGGAAAAGGAGGTGGGCTCGCATTCCGAGCGGGTGATGGCCTACGCCTGCCTGTTGGCCAAGGCGGCCGGCATCGACCGGGAGGAGTGCACGAAACTTGGCAAGGGTGCGCTTTTGCACGACATCGGCAAGATCGGCGTTTCGGACAACATCCTGCTCAAACCGGGCAAGCTCGACGAGGCGGAATGGGAGATCATGCGGCGACATCCGGCGGTGGGTTACGACATCCTCGCCGGTATCGGCTTTTTTGCCGGCGCTGCCGAACTGGTCCTGGCCCACCACGAAGCCTATAACGGCACCGGCTACCCGAACGGGCTGAGCGGCAGCTCGATTCCCATCAGCGCACGCATCTTCGCCCTGGCGGACACGCTGGACGCCATGACCTCAGACCGTCCTTACCGCAAGGCGCTCACCTATCGCGCGGTACGGGAGGAAGTGGCCCGCTGCAGCGGCAAGCAGTTCGATCCCGAGCTGGTGGAGGTTTTCCTGTCGCTGCCCAAGACGGACTGGGAGGATACGGCGGGGACCCGGTTGCAGTAAAACCAGTGCCGGCGTTATTCCTGTAGGAGCGCCTTTAGGCGGCAATCGCGGGGCGAGCCCGCTCCTACGGACAAAACGACAAGAGCCGGAGCCGGGGTGACACCCTGGATCTCCGGCTCTTGTCGTTTTGTCGCCTCTACCTGCAACGGAAACGGCCTACAGGTCGTCGTCTCCGTAGTCTCCGTCTCCGTCTCCGTCGTCCCCATCGTCGTAGAGCGATTCGTCCATCTCTTCGGCCTCATCGTCCCCTTCGAACTCGTCGGCGAGGTAGCGGGTCGCACGATCGTCTTCTTCCTTGATCGCCTCGAAACGCTCCAACACCTCGGGATTCGTGCAGAACCGGCCGTCTTTCTGGCGGCAGGCGTCCAGGTCGCACAGGTCGAAGAGCTGAATTTCACTGCAAAGTCTGCGGGGTTTTTCCATATGCACCTCAAAAACTTAAGCGTTGTTACCAGCATCAATCAAACGCCGATAATACACCATTGAGGGTCTACGAGACAACCGTTACTTGCCGGTTACGAACTCCATCGCCTTTTTCACGTCCTCGGTGCAGCCGATGTAGACCGGCGCACGCTGATCGAGGGATTCCGGCTGGATGTCGAGGATCGGAATCGAGCCGTTGCTGGCGGCGCCGCCGGCGTGCTCGACGATGAAGGCCATCGGGTTCAATTCGAACAGTACGCGCAGCTTGCCGTTCGGAGAGCCGTTCAGCGCCGGGTACATGAAGAGACCTTTCCCCTTCAAAAGCACCTGGTTGATGTCGGGCACGAAGCCGCCGGAGTAGCGCAGCTTGCACCCTTTGGCCTCCAGGTGACGGATGAACTTCTCGTCGCCTTCGTTGTACTTGTTCCTCAGGCCGCCCGGGGCGTAGATGTTGCCTTCCGGCTGCATCTTGATGTTCTCGCGGGTCAGTGTGTACTCCATCAGGTTGTTCATGGTGAACTCGTGCACGCCGTCGCCCACCGTGTAGACCAGCGAAACCCTCGGCCCGTAGAGGATGTACATGGCGGCAACCTGGTTGCGGCCGGGCTGCAGCAGATCGCAGCCGGAATAGATGGAGACGATGGTGCCGACCGCGAGGTTCACGTCGACCAGGGAGGAGCCGTCAAGGGGATCGTAGGCAACCGAGTAGAGGCCGTCGGCGTTGCCCTGGCACTGGTAGATCTCGTCCATTTCTTCCGAGGCGATGTTGCAGACCACGCCGGAGTGGATGAGACGCTTGCGCATGATCCTGTCGGAGAGGACGTCGAGAGCGAGCTGCTCTTCGCCGTAGAGATTGGAAGTACCTGCAACGCCGAGATCGCCGGTACGTACCGCGTTGATCACGTACTTACTGGCTTCGGCGATCTCACATATCAGGTGGATCAAGTTGTCGCAGATCTGCTGACCGCGCAGATGTCGACGTAAATCAATTTGAAACTTGGAGCTGCCTGCTTCCTTACCCATACCGCCTCCCTACATTAAATTTAAATCATCTGGCCGACGTAGACTAAGCCAAATGACCGCATAAATCAAGGGAAAAGTGGTAAGAGCCTGCTACTTTTCCGGAAGACGGATCAGCCGTCCTGCGGTGCGAAGCCGCGCCGCATGGTGTTCTCGGTGGCTACGCGCGGATCCATGAAGTGCAGCAGGTAGTCGGGGCCGCCGGCCTTGGTTCCCCCGCCGGACAGGTGCGCCCCGCCGAAAGGTTGCCGCCCGACGAGCGCTCCGGTGACGTTGCGGTTCAGATAGAGGTTGCCGACCCTGAATTCCCTGCGCGCCCGCTGCAGATGCTCGGGGCTTCGGGAAAACAGGCCGCCGGTGAGGGCGAACCTGGTGGAGTTCGCCCAGTCAAGGGCCTGGTCGAAGTCCTTCACCCGCATGATCGCCAAAACCGGCCCGAACACCTCTTCCTGCGCGAGCCGATGCTCGGGAGTGATGCCGCCGACGATGGTTACGGGGACGAAATATCCCGGTCCTTCGGGCGTACCGCTTTCGTACAGAAGCGTCCCTTCCCGCTTGCCGATCTCCGCGTATTCCAGGATCTTCTTCATGGCGGCGCCATCGGCCACGGCACCCAGGTAGTTGGCGGGGTCTTCGGCCGGACCGATCTTCAGCGCCCGGGCCATGGCGACCAGCCGTTCCACGAACCGGTCATAGACCGCGTCGAGCACGATTACCCGCGAACAGGCCGAGCACTTCTGCCCCTGGAAGCCGAAGGCCGAGTAGATAACGTGCGGCACCGCCTCGTCGAGATCGGCATCGTCGTCCACGATGATGGCGTTCTTCCCCCCCATCTCGCAGACCACCTTTTTCAGGTGCCGCTGGCCGGGATGCACCTTGGCCGCCCGTTCGGCGATGCGCAGCCCCACCTCGACGGAGCCGGTGAAGGCGATCAGGGAGATCCCCGGATGGTCGACCAGGTAATCGCCGATGACGCTGCCGCGTCCCGGGAGGTAGTTGAAGACGCCCGGGGGAAGCCCCGCGGCACGGAACAGCTCCACCAGCTGCCACCCCACGACCGGCGTCAGCCCGGAGGGTTTGAAGAGCACGCAGTTGCCGGCAACGAGCGCGGCCGCCGTCATGCCCATGCTGATCGCCAGCGGGAAGTTCCGGGGGGAGACCACCGCGGCGACCCCCTTGGGCTCGTAAAAGTAGTGGTTCAGTTCCCCGGGGACGTGTCCCAGCCGGCGCGGCTGAGCGAGCGCTGCCATCTCGCGGGCGTAGTATTCAAGGAAATCGATCGCCTCGGTGACGTCGGCATAGGACTGGTCCCACTGCTTGCCGATTTCCAGCACCTGCCAGGCGGCCAGTTCGAAGATCCGGCTGCGCGCGCTGGCGGCGGCCTTTAAAAGATACTCGCCCCGGGTGCGGGGATCGGTGTCGCGCCAGCCGGGAAAGGACGCAGCGGCGGCGGTGACGGCGTCGTCCGCCTCCCTGGTCCCTGCCTGGCAGACCATGCCGACCACCTCGTCCGGGTGGGCGGGATTCACCGACGCCGCGGTGTCGGCGGTCTCGACTTCCCGGCCGCCGATGAAAAGCGGGTAGCTGCGCCCCAGCCGTTTGCGCAGTTCGGCAAGCTGCCGGGGGAATTCGGCGCGGCTATCGGCACGGGTGAAATCGACCATCGGCTCGTTCTCGAAAAAAACGTCCGCCGAGGCCCCCCTCCCCTTCCCTTCCGGCCCGCCGGCCAAGGCCGCGCGCTGGCGCTGAGCTACCGCCGCGGGATTTTCCAGCAGCCGGTCTATCTTGGCCTCCTCGGCGAAACTCTGCCTAAGGAACGACTCGTTGGCCGTGTTTTCCAAAAGCCGCCGCACCAGGTACCCCATCCCCGGCACCAGGTCTCCGTACGGGCAATAAAGGCGCACGCGCCCCGCCACCTTGAGGATGCCCTTGCGCACCGGTTCCGCCATGCCGTAGAGCACCTGGAACTCGTAGCGCTCGCCGGGCACGTCCAGTTCGCGGGCCATCTCCAGCACCGCGGAAATGGTGCGGATGTTGTGCGAAGCGCAGGCGAAATGGCAGACGTCGTGGTTTTGCAGGACGAACAGCGCCTGGCGCTCGAAGGCTGCATCCGACTCGGCCTTGACGGCATGGACCGGCACCTGCCAGCCGTTTTGTCGAGCGCGCACCGTCTCGAAATCCCAATAGGCCCCTTTCACCAGGCGGACCGAGATCTGCACCCGCTTTTCACGCGCCCAGGCGATAAGCTCCTTGAGATCGCGGTCCGTGTCCTTTAAGTACGCCTGCAGCACGATGCCCAGGTGAGGGTAGTCCGGATAGCGGAGTTTTAGCCGCCGGTACACCTCCAGCACGATGTCCTTGTGCCGGTAGGTTTCCATGTCGATGCAGAGGAACCCGTTCATCCTGACGACCCTGGCGGCAATCCGCTCTACCTGCGCCAGGATCGCCGTAACGGAGCCTGCGAAATCCTGCGGGTTCGCCAGGCAAAAAAGCGCGGTGGGCTTCAGCGCCACGTTCACCATCGGCGCGTGCCCCCAATCGAGGCGCCGCTCCCCCCCCGCGCCGGCAAGCGTTTTCCAGTCGCGGCTTTCTTTGTCCAGGACGTCGAGCAGTTGCAGGTAGGTTTCGACGTAGCGCTCGGCTTCCGCCTCCGAGAGCGTCGCCTCGCCCAAGACGTCGAGCACGAAGGCGGTGTAG